>VFQN01006521.1_pt1 | contig 13250 bp, 16 predicted proteins | sample 3512371 | NCBI WGS metagenome assembly VFQN01 (sample SAMN10412370, study PRJNA504923) | tailings metagenome | isolation source: Replicate 2 from Balatoc abandoned mine | place: Philippines: Itogon, Benguet | collected 2017-08-28
CCAGACAAGCGGTTGACCAAAAAATTAATCTATGTCAGAATCTGACAAAGTCAAGATAAAATGAAAACTCTGAAATTAAAAACAAACATCAATTGCAGCGGATGTGTTGCTAAGGTTACTCCTTCGCTAAATAAAACCACAGGTGAAAACAACTGGCAGATCGATACTCAAAATCCAAATAAAATATTGACAATAACAGGTGAGGAAGTCAATAAGAATGAAGTGATTAGAGCTGTCGAAAAAGCTGGTTTTAAAGCCGTAGAGGTAGTTTAAATTAGAATTTTAGCCGGGTCAACATGCCGATCCGGCTCACTAATTACTGCCCTAAAAACGGGAGAAGAAATAGAAGGGACACATACAGATAATAATCAGCTTTACCTTTTCAAAGCGGTAATGATATGATGACTATATCTGCGGGAGCCATGCACCCTATTACCATGTGTCCATCAGTTCTTCAAGATTTAGATGTACACTATTTATGCACCGCCTGTGATGGGGTTATTTCTTCCTTTTTTTAAAAGAATTAACAGAAAAAACTTGAATGATTTATTCTTTAAACCATAATTTGATACCTTTGCTGCTCAAATCGTGAAAAAGCTTTTAGCAACTATATTAGCCCTTATTTATTTAACTACCACCACCGGTGCCGTTATACAAATGCATTATTGCATGGGCAACCTGGTTGAAAGCAACCTGTCGCACGATGAAGAAGAACAATGCAGCAAATGCGGCATGGATAAAACCAAAAGCGGCGATAATGGTTGTTGCAAAGACGAATACAAGCAAGTAAAACTTAATGTTGATCACCAGTTAACCATTTCGGATTTTGATTTCCTTCAAACGGTTGCTGTATCCGAACCAGCTTTTTTTCCTGGAACTCTTTCTGTTAATGTTTCTTCTATAGCTGAAGAAAATCCTACCAGCAATGCCCCGCCGCAAAGCAGAGGCATTGCCATCTACAAGCGCAACTGCGTTTTCCGTATTTAAAACTTACCCCTTTTTTTGAGCCGGACAGCATTCTGTCGGGCTAAAGGCATTTCCATTCGCCTTCGGATTCCACTTATTCTAACACAAAATACATTTTATGAAATCTTTCAGGTTCATTCTTATTGCAGTATTTGCAATAGTTACATCTCCTTTGTTTGCTCAACAATCAGCATCGTCTAATACAACCGACACGATAAAAGTATATGGTGAATGTGGTATGTGCAAAAACCGGATTCAAAAAGCCTTAAAACTTGAAGGAATTGCATCCGCCAACTGGAATACCGAAGCCAAACTTCTTACGGTTACTTATAATTCTGCCATTATCACCAACGAAACCATTCAAAAGAAAGTAGCTGCTGTAGGGCACGACACAGGAAAGTACCGGGCTGAAGATACCGTATATAACAAGCTGCCTGAATGCTGCAAATACGAAAGGAAAAAAGTTGAAGCAAAACAGGACCATTCACAGCACCACTAATAATAAATAAGATTTATGGTACATCGTATTATAGAATGGTCGCTGCGTAACCGTTTCATCGTGCTTGCGCTTGTAGCAGGCTTATTTGTATGGGGCTCTTTTGCCGTAAAAAACAATCCCATTGATGCCATCCCCGACCTTTCAGAAAATCAGGTTATTGTATTTACCGAATGGATGGGGCGTGGTCCACAACTGATAGAAGACCAGGTGACTTATCCGTTGGTAACGAACCTGCAGGGACTTCCCAAGATAAAATATGTAAGAGGCACTTCCATGTTCGGGATGAGTTTTATCTATGTGATTTTTGAAGATGATGTGGACGTTTACTGGGCAAGACAAAGAGTGCTGGAAAGATTGAGCACCATTTCTCGAAACCTACCGCAAGGCGTTAGTCCCCAGTTAGGTCCCGACGGGACCGGCGTAGGACATATTTTATGGTACAGCCTTGATGCTCCCGGCATGGACCTGGGCGAACAAAGAGCATTACAGGACTGGTACATAAAGTTTGGTTTGCAAAATGTAAAGGGCGTTAGTGAAATCGCATCCTTCGGTGGATTTCAAAAGCAATATCAAATAACGCTTGATCCAAATAAACTTTTATACTACAAGCTCTCTGTAAGCAATGTCATCAGTGCCGTACGTGCCAACAATAACGAAAGTGGCGGACGCAAATTTGAGATGAGTGATATTGGTTATGTTATAAAAACATCCGGCTACTTGAAATCAATTGAACAGATACAAAATATCCCGGTAAAAACAGCTAATGGTATTGCGGTAAAAATTGCCGACATAGCAGCGGTGCAAATGACTGGCGAAACAAGGCTCGGCATTTTTGACCAGGATGGTAACGGTGAAAGAGTGGGCGGAATTGTAGTGATGCGCTATGGTGAAAATGCTGATGCAGTAATTAATAGTGTAAAACAAAAAATGTTGGAAGTGGCAAAAGGCTTCCCCGAAGGCGTAAAGTTTGATATCGTGTACGACCGTGGTGAATTGATTAAGCAGACAATTTCCTCTATAAAAGCGACATTGATAGAAGAAATGATTGTAGTATCGCTCATCGTTATCGTATTTCTATTTCATTGGCGAAGTGCCTTTAGCATCATTATCCAAATTCCTATCACCATTGCAATCAGCTTTATTATACTAAATGCATTTGGCATTTCATCCAACATCATGTCGCTCACCGGTATAGCACTGGCTATTGGGGTAATTGTGGACAATGGAATTATCATGAGCGAAAATGCATACAAACATCTGGCAGAACGTTATGCAATATGGCAGGATGAACAAAAAAATAAAACAATATGAACTGGTTCCGGAAAATTAAAAAACCAAAAGAGAAATGGATAACTGAAAAAGAAAGGTTGTCTATTATTGAAAAATCAAGCAAGCAGGTTTCACGAGGTGTGTTCTTCGCGACGGTCATCATCATTACCTCGTTTTTACCCGTTTTCATGCTTACAGGGCAGGAGGGGAAATATTTTCACCCCGTCGCATATACCAAAACATTTATCATGATTGTTGATGCGCTTTTGGTATTGACATTAGCGCCTGTGCTAATCTCTTTCTTCATGAAAGGAAAGTTTAGGCCTGATAATGCTAATCCTGTGAACCGTTTTCTCGAAAAAGTATATGAACCTATTATTCAATGGGTTATGAAATGGCGCAAAACAACACTCGCCATCAACATACTTGCATTGCTCATTTCTATTCCCTTATTAAGAAGCCTGGGCACTGAGTTTATGCCTCCGCTGGATGAGCAAAGCATCCTGTTTATGCCTGTTACACTTCCCGACATTTCGAATGCTGAAGCAAAAAGAATATTGCAGGTGCAGGATAAAATCATAAAGTCGGTTCCTGAAGTGGATAAAGTTTTAGGCAAGGCGGGCCGTGCAAGCACCGCTACAGATAATTCACCCATCAGCATGATTGAAACCATTATTATGTTAAAGCCACACGACCAGTGGCGGGAAGGAATTACTAAAGCAGACATTATTAAAGAACTGGATGGTAAGTTGCAAATTCCAGGTGTGGTCAACGGCTGGACACAACCCATCATCAATCGCATCAATATGCTGTCAACAGGCATTAGAACCGATGTAGGTATAAAAGTATATGGACAAAATCTCGATACACTGGCGGCGGTTTCAGGAAGAGTAAAATCGGCGCTGGAAGGAACTGCAGGCATAACTGATTTATATGTGGAACCCATTACCGGTGGCAAATATCTTTCTATTGATGTGCGCCGTGCCGACCTGGGTCGTTATGGCTTGAATGTTGATGATGTGAACCAAACCGTTGAAACAGCGTTGGGTGGTTCGCCCATCGGTCAAACGGTTGAAGGCCGCCAGCGCTTTTCCATCAATGTTCGCCTGGCCCAGGAATATAGAAACAGCGTAGAGCAAATAAAAAGAATACCGCTGCAATCTACCAGCTTTGGCGAGGTGCCCTTGAGTGCCGTGGCAGATATAGGGTTTGTAGATGGTCCGCCGATGATTAACTCTGAAAACGCTTTGCTGCGTGGTGCCGTTTTGTTTAATGTGCGTGACCGTGATTTAGGTAGCACTGTTGAAGAAGCAATGGAAAAACTCAACAAGGAAAATGGCATTTTACCTGCCGGTTATTTTATTGAGTGGAGCGGTCAATACGAAAATTTAATAAGAGGGAAGCAAACTTTGATGTGGATTGCACCCATTGTACTGGTAATTATTTTCTTCTCACTATACTTTGCTTTTCATTCCGTACGCGAAGCGTTCTTAAGTCTCATCACTGTTCCCTTTGCTTTGATTGGTGGTGCATATATTATTTATTTCTGGGGGGTAAATCTATCAGTAGCTGTTGCCGTAGGTTTCATTGCACTCTTTGGTATAGCAGTAGAAACGGGTATTGTTATGGTGATCTACCTTAATGATGCCATGGATCAACTGGTTAAGCTAAAAGGCAATTCCAGCCAAACTATTACTAAAGCCGATTTAAGAGAGTATGTAATCTATGGTGCGGCAAAGCGCTTGCGCCCAAAAATCATGACGGTATGTGTATCATTGTTTGGTCTGGTGCCTGTTTTGTGGTCAACAGGTGTTGGAACGGATGTAATGAAACCGGTGGTGCTTCCTATGATCGGCGGGGTATTCACATCGGCTGTGCATATTTTGCTGGTAACGCCGCTCATCTTTTTAATGAGCAAAGAATATGAATTACGCAAATACGGTAAACTGGAGATTCACGATGTTAAACATTAAGGAAATATCGGGGCTGTCAGCATTAAGTTCTTTGGGCAACAGTGTTTCTGGCTATCTCCCACCAGGCCAAGACACCAAGGCTTCAGCGGGCTTTCTGCTAGTACTCGCAGCTTTTCAACTGTATCACTTTGTGCAAAAAAAATCATGAAACATCAATATGTATAAATTATTTAAAATAGCAGGGTTCTTTTTTTTTCTGCCGGTTATTGGTTTCGCACAACAAAAAGAAATGATGAGCCTGGAGGAAATCATACAAAAAATTGACAGTAACAACATCCTCTTGCAAAGCTATTGGCTAAAAGCTGAAGGATATAAATACAGCGCCGATGCTGCAACAGCGTGGATGCCACCAATGGTAGGTGTAGGTACATTTATGACACCGTATCCGATACAAAAAGTAATGGAAGACCGCGACAAAGGGTCTCTTATGCTTCGGATCGAACAGGAAATTCCAAATCGCTCAAAACTACAGGCAAGAAAAGCGTATATACAGTCGCAGGGTAATATTGAAAATGCAACACGGGATATAACGCTCAACGATCTTAAAGCCCAGGCAAAACGGCAATATTTCACCTGGCTTATAGCCCTGCAAAAATTGAAAGTGATTGAAAGAAATGAACGGATTTTGATGGCCATGAAGAAGATTGAGGAAGTACGGTATCCCTACAATCAGTCGCAGTTAAGCACCGTGTACCGGGCAGAAGCAGAAGTACAAAAAAACCGCAACATGCTTTTGATGCCGGATGGCGACATCGCAAAAGCAAAAGCGTATCTCAACGCTTTGATGAACCGTCCCGGCAACCAGGATTTTATAATTGATAGCACTTATGAGCCCGGATTTATTGCCGCACCGTTTTATGATACGGCAACGCTGTCCACGCAGCGAAAAGATGTGCTGCGCATGAATGAAAGCATCCGGTCCATGCAGCTCAATATTGAAGCGATGAAGCTTGAACGCAAACCAACATTCAAAATTCAATTCGATCACATGTCTCCGCTATCTGGTATGATGCCGCAGGCTTATAGCGTCATGGGAATGATGTCTATTCCGATTGTACCCTGGTCTAAAAAAATGTACACCTCAGAAATTAAAGCCATGCAGTACAACATCAGCGCTATGCAAAAAGAAAGGGGTGCCATGCTACAGGAAACACAAGGCATGCTGTATGGAATGCAGGCGCAAATTCAAACCATGCAGAAGCGCATCCGGTCTATAGAAGAAAAGGTGATACCTGCCTTAGAAAAAACCTTTGATGCAAGCTATTTAACCTACCAGGAAAATAAATTGTCTCTAAATGTGCTTATACAAAATTGGGAAGCGCTAAACATGATGCAGCTTGACCTGCTTGATGAAAAAAGTAATTTATATCAAATGATCGTTGATTATGAAAAGGAATTATATAAGTAATATTATCATCCCACTATTGCTCTTGTTCTTCTTTTTTTCCTGCAAAGAAAAAACAGAAAGCAAATCTGTTGCTGATGCTCATCAGCACAGTCAGGAAACTAAATACACCTGCCCCATGCATCCGCAAATCATTAAGGATGAACCGGGCAAATGTCCTATCTGCAGTATGGACCTGGTGCCCATGAGTACCTCACACGAGCTGTTTGTGGACAGCAGCTTACAGCCTTTGTTAAAGCCGGTGAATGAGCAGGTCATTTCTACCATGCGCACTATACAAGCCGAAAGCGGTACACGAATATTTTCAGTGCCGGTACAGGGTATCATCAGTTTTGATATAAGGAAACAGGTAAGCATATCCAGCCGGGTTGCCGGAAGAATTGAAAGAATGAATATCAAATACAATTACCAACCGGTGAGCAAAGGGCAGCTTATTATGGAAATCTATTCACCTGATCTTGCGGCAGCACAAAGGGAATTAATCTATATCAGCAGGAACGATAACGACGAATCCTTATTACAAAAGGCAAAACAAAGATTAAGTTTATTAGGTATGCAGCCTGCTCAAATAGCACAGGTTATAAAAACCGGAAAACCGCTATACCGTGTACCCGTTTATAGCAGCGTAAGCGGTTATATTATTGAGAAAAATGTAGCCGCTAATGCATCACCATCTGTAATGCCCGCATCGCCGGCAGCAGCATCAGAGGGAATGGATGGAATGGGTGGCGCTGCACCTGCCGCAGCTTCCACTACTCAAACACCTGCCATCAGCCAGTCGCCGGTAATGACACGTGAAGGACAATATGTAAACGCGGGTGAAACCATATTTACTATTTATCAATCCAACAGCATGGTTGCAGAATTTTCTTTTGCGCCGTCACTCGCATCAGAAATTAAACGGGGACAAAAACTCGTGTTTCATTCAGTTACCAGTCCCAACGATATGATGACCGGAAACATTGGCTTAATAGAACCTACTCAACGCAATGGTGAAAGTTTTACCGTAGCCCGTGTGTATTTATCAAACCCGGCTTTGCAGCCTGGGCAATTGCTTACCGCAAACATCCCTGTTGTAAAATCAAATGCCTGGTGGCTTCCTGAAAAAGCAGTTTTACGGTTGGGTAATCAATCAGTTGTTTTTAAAAAAGCGCAAACTGTTTTCATTCCTACGACAGTAAAAACAGGCAGCACAATTGATGGCATGGTGCAAATACTTGACAATATTTCTGACTGGCAGGTAGCAAAAAATGCGAGTTACCTTGTAGATAGTGAAAGCTTTATCCGTTCAATTCAAACAAAGAAAAATGAGGAATAGCATAAAATATATAACCGTTTTACTACTGGCCGTATTATCCGTTTTTGGGTTTAGTTCCTGCAACGATAAGCATTCAGAAAATCAAACTGACACAGCAGAAAGGAAAACATATACCTGTCCCATGCACCCGCAAATCGTAAGCGATAAACCGGGCACCTGTCCTATTTGCGGCATGGACCTGGTTTTGTTTGATAAAACGAATACATCCGATTTTTTAACCCTGAGCGAGCCGCAGCAGGCACTGGCAAACGTCGCAACCGATACCGTTAAAACCGGTTCATTTTCATCTTTCAAACAATTAAATGGAAGGCTTGCTGTAAATCCGGAACAAACCGAATATATATCGAGCCGTGTAGCAGGAAGACTGGAAGTGTTATTCGTAAAAGAAACCGGTGTGCCGGTGCGCAAAGGGCAGCCTTTGTATAAAATTTACAGTGAGCAGTTATCTGCACTGCAACAGGAGTATATATTAAGCATCGCACAGGCGGCTCAGTTTCCCGGCGATAAAAAATTTAGCGAGTTAGCTGACGCAGCCAAACAAAAATTGCTTTTATATAGCCAGACAGAAACGCAGATACAACAGTTAAAAATTGATAGGAAAGCCAATCCGTATGTTACTTATCACTCGCCAGAAAATGGTATTGTTTCGAAATTATTTGTAACTGAAGGACAATATGTAACAGAAGGTTCGACCATTATGAGCCTGGAAGGCTATCAGAATATTTGGGTGGAAGCCGACCTCTATCCTGCCGAAGCGGGCCTTGTAAAAAAAGGTGATGTGGTGAGCCTGACCATTGCCGGATTTGAAAATGAAAAGCGCCAAATGCGAATTGAGTTTATGGCACCGGCATTGCAATCGGGCAGCCAATTGATTACCATCAGGGGGAGCATACCCAACAGCAACAACCAGCTTAAAGCTGGTATGCAGGCCGTTATCCAGTTGCCGGTAAGTAACTCGTCAAAGGCATTGACATTGCCTGTTGATGCAGTTATTCACGATGGTAATGGCGCTCACATCTGGGTGCAAACCAGCGAAGGACAATTTGCACCGAAGATGGTACAAACAGGTGCGGAAAATTTCAATCTTGTAGAAATAACCAGAGGTGTAGAAGAAGGTGATGTGGTGGTAGTTTCCGGTGCTTATCTTTTATACAGCGAGTTTGTTTTAAAAAAAGGTAAAAACCCAATGGCAGGGCATAATCATTAATAAAAATTCAATCATTAATTTAAAAAAAAATAAAACAATGCAACATTTATTAAAAACAGCGATCCCTTTTGCAGCAGCGATTATTCTCTCAGCTTGTGAAAACAACAGTTTGGAAAGGAAATCTGAAACATCAGACAATCACGACCATGCAGCAATGGAGCAAACACAAAAAGCAACAACCGGCAATCCGGTTTTAAAAAACGATAAGCTCAACGCCGTTTACCAGCATTATGTTCATTTAACCACGGCGCTTACAAACGGCGATGCTGCTGAAGCTAGAATTGCTGCCAATGCGATTGAAGCCGGTGTCAAAGATGTTTCAGGAGCTTCGGGTATAGCAACTGCTGCTTCAAAAGTTACAGCAGCAACCGACATTGAAATACAAAGAACCGCTTATTACGACATGAGTAAGGATATGGCTGCATTGATAAAGAAAGAAGGCATATCCAGCGGAGAATTGTATGTGGCCCACTGCCCGATGGCATTTAATGACAAAGGCGCTTCATGGATAAGCACCAGTAAGGAAATCCGCAATCCATATTTTGGCGAAAAGATGTTGGGATGTGGCGAAATAAAAGAAACCATTAAATAAAACAAATATGAATAGCAAAGCATTTTTCCTTTTTTTAGTTTTCTTCATTAGTATGTCGGCTGCATTTTCCCAACAGGCTGAAGTTTGCTACAATCCAAATCTAATAAAAGACACAACTAAGAAGAGTATTAAATCATTAGCGGTGGGTGTAATAAATGGTGATAGCATAATCGTAGCATATCACTCACCTGGTGTTCGTAAACGTGTAATCTGGGGCGGACTTGTGCCATACGATGAGGTATGGGTAACCGGAGCACATGATGCTACAACCATCAATTTTGCAGATCCCGTTGTAATAAATGGTCAATCTATACCGGCAGGCAGGTATGCTTTTTTTACAATACCAGGTAAATCGGAATGGACACTTATTCTCAATAAACATTGGAAACAACACTTAGCATCTGAATATGACGAAAAAGACGATGTCGTTCGGGTAAAAGTGAAGCCAAAAAAAAACATCCACACCGAAAGGTTGCAGTATTTCATAGTACAGGAAAAAGATAAGTCAGCAAAATTGGTAGTGGCATGGGAACAGGTAAAGGTGGAACTACCATTTATTGTTCAAAAATAAAGGCCAGCTATAGTATGTGCACAAGACAGTAGAAAATTAGTGAAATCTGTATCTTGTTTGTTAGCGGGGGCAGTCTTGTTTGTTTACTTAAGCTTTGTTTGAAGTGCATTGAACAAATATGATGATAAATATCAGAAAGCAAGATGATGTAAGACATCAGATTTAACGTTGGTAGGCTTTAACTTGAAACAACTTAAAAATGGAAATTATGAAACACATGTTATGGATGATTGTTGGTTGTGTCATTCCGCTGTTATTTATTTTTCTGGCCCCGGCATTGGGCTTGAGTTCAAAGACATCAATGTTCATTTTCATTATAGCCATGTTTGCCTGCCACTTATTGATGCCTATGCATTCTCATGGCAATAACAAAAAAAAGCAACAAAATCCAGAAACTACTAAACCAGAAAACCATGCGCACCATTAATGTAAAAAAGTTTGGCTTTGCAACCGGATCTACCGCTGCCCTGATTTATATAGGTTGCATTTTGGTAATGGCAACCGTGGGTTATAGTGGCACAGTGAAGTTTTTCAACAGCATACTTCATGGTATTGATACTACTTCAATAGTTCGAATGAATGTACCTTTTTGGGAAGCAGGTATGGGTATCGTTCAAGTTTTTATAATCGGCTGGTTGGTGGGCGCCTGCATTGCTGCTATTTATAACATCAGTTCAAAATCAGTATGAGTGCCCGCTCTTGTTTTGAAAATAAAATAAATTTTAGTTATGCAAAAAATCAAAGTAGCCATTAATGGATATGGCGTAATTGGAAAACGGGTTGCCGATGCGGTAACGCTCCAGGATGACATGGAGCTAATTGGTGTTTGCGATGTTGTTACAGACTGGCGTATTAAAATGGCAGTAAATAAAAAGTACCCGGTTTTCGGCTTTGATCACTCGGCTAGCATTAAAATGAAGGAAGCTGGTATTCCCGTGATGGGCAGTTTGGATGATATGCTGCAGGCGGCGGATATTGTAATAGATTGTACGCCAAAAAAAATTGCAGCGCAAAACATTCCCAAATACAGGATGATGCGTAAAAAGTTTATTGTACAGGGAGGAGAAAAACATGAAACCACAGGGCACTCCTTTAGTGCCGAAAATAATTATGAAACTGCCTTAGGTCGTGAAAGCACCCGTGTAGTCTCGTGCAATACAACTTCTATCGTGCGTACGCTTACTGCATTAAAGAATACCGGACTGCTAAAAAAAGCAAGAGGCACATTGCTTCGAAGGGCGACCGACCCATGGGAAAGTCATTTAAATGGTATTATGAATACGCTGGTGCCTGAAAAAGACATACCCAGCCACCAGGGACCGGATGCACAAACTATTGATCCCTCTCTGGATGTAATAACTGTTGCTATTAAGGTGCCCGAAACCCTAAGCCACCTGCATTACTGGAATGTGCAGCTTACCCGGCATGCGTCAAAAGATGAAGTATTACAGGCACTTGCCAATTCCACAAGAATAGCAATGATTAATTACAGCAATGGGCTGTCTGCCAACAATACGGTGAAGGAACTGATGCTGGAAATGGGTCGCCCTTATGGCGATATGTACGAAGTGGCGTTGTGGCAAGACATGCTGAAAGTGCAGGGTGATGAATTGTTTTATGCCTACATAGTGGACAATCAGGCAATCGTAATTCCGGAAACCATAGACGCTATCCGTTCATTAACTGCAATTGAACCAGACGCGGAAAAGTCTATAAAAAAAACTAACGAAAGCCTGGGCATAAAAACCGAGTTCATTTAAACAAAAATCAGCCTGCATGCAAGTTAAAATCGTATATGAAGAATTATGATTAAGAAAGCACAGTGGTTTTTTTATTGGTTGTTATTGACGTCTGTCGCCCAGCTACATGCTCAGGGCAAAGCAATGTTAATTGAACAAATTGAAGGCAAATCGATAACAAGAGAGGGTTTTGACAAAAAAGGAAAACTTACGGGGAAGCAAGTATTTACCGCCGGGAAAATGACCCGGAGCGACGGTTTTTTTTTTATAAATATCAGAACTGAACTCTATGATGAAGCACAGCGGTTAGAATCAACCTATACGACCAGTTACGAGTGCCGCCCGGAAGAAGCGGATGTGCTTTTATCGGTATTTGCAATCAATCCTAAAAAGAGGAAGGTCAGGGTGTCTGTAAAATCAGGGGATTTTAAAAAGTTATATGCCTTGGAGGCAAATGACATGGTACGCAATATGAGCTTGACGATGTATGTGGAAACCGGCGTTCTTAATTTTCTTGGGTCAAAAAACAATCTAGAGGTAACAAATCGTATGCTTACCAAAGAAAATAATAACCTGAAGATAACAGAAAAAATTACCATTAAAGCTTATCTGATGGGAATCCGGGTAAAAACAATTAATTATGATGTAACAGAACATTTAACAGCTTCTGGCCAATTACAGAAGCAGATCTTTAGTCAGTCGGATGGAGCTTATTTTACTGTTACATACAAATAAAATGAACTTGCAATGGCGAAAGAAACAAATTTATTAATCACAAAATCATCAGGAGAAGTTGTACCCTTTGCTTCTGAAAAACTGATGCGTTCTTTGATAAAGGCAGGAGCTACAAAAGAACAGGCTGAAGCGATTTTAACATCGGTTAAACCACTCCTGTATCCGGGAATTTCGACCAAAACTATCTTCAAAAACGCTTTCAAATTGCTGAAAAGAGTTTCACCGCCAAAAGCCGGTAAATACAAGCTTAAAAATGCTATAATGGAATTAGGTCCGTCAGGGTTTCCTTTTGAAAAATATTTCGCTGCTATTCTACAGAACATGGGTTATATCGTTCGAACAGGAGTTATCCTACAAGGCGCCTGTGTTCAACATGAGGTGGACGTAATAGCAAAAAAAGAAAACAATCATGAAATGGTGGAGTGTAAATTTCATCAGCAACAGGGCACTTTCTGCAATGTAAAAATCCCTTTATATGCACATTCCCGTTTTAAAGATTTGGAAGCAGGCTTTGCTAACAGCCCTTCCGGAAATAATACATTACACCATGGATGGGTGGTAACCAATACCAGGTTTACAACGGATGCCATCCAGTACGGAACATGTGCAGGATTAAAGTTGATTGGATGGAATTACCCAAAGGGTAATAGCCTGAATAATTTAATTGATAAAACGGGATTGTATCCAATAACCTCTCTTACTTCAATAACTAAAAAGGAAAAACAGACCTTGTTAAGTAGTAATATAGTTCTCTGTAAGGAAATCATAAATAACCCTGACCTATTGAATCGGGCGGCAATTACTCAAACAAAGCATGAAGCTATAATACAGGAAGCAAAAGAATTATGTAAGAAGATTGATGCACTTGCTCAACATGATCCTTTATAAACAACAATAAAATTATACTTAACAAATCATTCTTGTCCGGTTAAAAATAGCAATTCCTGCGCTGTAATGTAGATCCAGCGTTGGTTTC
>VFQN01006522.1_pt1 | contig 13250 bp, 13 predicted proteins | sample 3512371 | NCBI WGS metagenome assembly VFQN01 (sample SAMN10412370, study PRJNA504923) | tailings metagenome | isolation source: Replicate 2 from Balatoc abandoned mine | place: Philippines: Itogon, Benguet | collected 2017-08-28
ATTGGAAAGCAGTGGTCTTGGCTTCGATCTTCGCCTTGACGGAGACCCAAGAGTCAGTTGCTATTCGTTGTGCTGCTTCCCAGGAGTCTTTGCCCTCGCCACGAATCCAATTGTACGACACCAACCACGAGTAAGACAAGATCGAGGCATCTTTCCAGAACTTGCGATGCATGCGAGCGACCTGTTGAAAGGCGTCATCGATAATCTGACGTAATGTAGGTTTCTGTCCTGGGAACTTGGCAATCAAAGCATCGAGATCCTTATTTCGGTTGATAGGGGGAGCATTGCCGAAGTAGAAGCTAGATAATACACCACGGTCTGAAAGGTCTTCTAATAGAAGTACCTTCTCGCCAGTGGTCATATCACCATAAGAGTAGTAGGGAAAGGGAAGAGTGATGTCAAGCTCATTAATCAGTGCTTTAGCGAAGGATTTATAAAAGTAAGCTTCACGAGCTAAACCTAGTATTTGGAGTTGTTCTCGACCAGTTCGCTTGAAAACGAATTGGTTTTGAGGGAACGACGTCTCATCATCTTTCCAAGACAATACAACCTTTCTCATAACAGCCCCACTCAATCCACCAGAATCATCCAAGTGCTTGAAAGTTAACACTGCTCGTTCTCGATCCTCTGCACTTAGCGGGAGGTGAGGGAGGAGCCAAGACAGATCACTCCCATGATCTGGAGGTGCTTGTATACTTTCCAATTTAGACATATCGTTGATTATTAATTAATTCTGCTCAAAGAGGAAAAGGTTATGATGAGAAGTGAAGGAGAGAGGAGTTATACAATTCCTTTATTCATTCACATCATCCAAAAATAAACAATTACATAATCGTCTTGAAGGTATATCGCATAATATTCTGTATCATATCAGCAGCAAAAGAATTAAGAAAATGCTCCTTCATTCTGTCTAATATTTTCAATTTTGTTTTGTGGACAAAATTCTTTTATTCCCGTCTCAAAGTTTTCTAAAGGAGTACATATTCTACAAGGAAGAGGAAGAGGGAGAGGAATCATCTAGGAGTGGGATTTGCTCAAAGATTTGCTCAAAAGATAAAAAAAAGAGTGAGATGTCTTTTTCTCTTTTTCCCTTTTTTGTATGTCATTCATCCAATGGAACTAACTCTTACTATATACAAGCTAACCTATTTATACTTATATACCATCTCCGGCTACCTTGAACCCTTGTGATAACAAGTGTGACGGATGCAATCTTCACTTTATTCCTTCAAGTCCTCGTACTGCACGACTCTCCCACCATCCAACCGCAATATCTATTATAACCAGAGAGAGATGATAGTAAGGTGATGTATAATATTAATAAGATGCTCTCCTCTTACCTTATTACAGAGAGCGCTGACGCCTTCCAAGTGATGGCTGATCATAATCACTATCGCATGAGGATATCGAGTGACGTGTCTTTGAAGAGCAGCAAAGACGAGGTTCTTCGTCTCTACGTCGAGCGACGCACTCACCTCATCGATTAAGATGAGGTCAGAGCGTCTGAGGAGGGCACGAGCAAGACAGACGAGCTGTCTCTGGCCCCACGACAGATTCTCTCCGTTGTCAGTGATGGCATAGTTCAACACGTCATTAATAGTGACGTCAACACCTTTACTCCAATCCACGTCACTGCGACTGCGACCATTCCCACGGTCCACGTCACTACTACCACCAACACCACCGCCACTACCTCCACTACTCTGAGGTAGTGTGGAGAGAAAGGAACTCTCATATAAGGCGAGCATCACCTCCTCGTCACTACATAGTTGCAGTGGATCGACATTCGCTCTGAGTGAGCCAGAGAAGACGAGAGGTTTCTGAGGTAGCACCGTCACTGTCTTTCGCACTAATTGCTTGGAGATCGCTCTTAACTCAATACCGTTGACGCTGACGTGGCCAGAGTGATAGTCATTCAATCTTAACAGACAGCGAAGGAGTGATGACTTGCCACTGCCTGTCCTCCCGACCACCACTACTCTGCTGCCAGCGGTGATGTCAACGCTGACGTCACGCAGCGCATCCTCAGAGGTGTTTGGATAGCGCATACACATATTAGATAGACGAAGGCCTCGGAAGGTGACGTCAGACTCTGTCGGGGGAAAGAAGGTGTGGTGACGTAGCAGGGAGTGGATGTATTCCCAGTATTCCTGAGACTCCTTCAGCTGACGTATGACAGGCGAGTAGTCTCTCTCCTGTGTTTCCTGTACCCCGCTCTCCACCTCCTCAATGAGAGCATCGATGAGGTCAGAGTCAGAGGCGACGTCAGACGCTCCTCCGATGAGAGGCAGGTACTCCTCCTTCCTCCCACTACCTCTACCTACACTCCCTCGACGCGCCTCCTTGCCCCTTGATGTACCAAACCAGGACCAGAACGATCGTCTCCTCTGAGGTAGTGCAATAGAGGATGAGGGAGGGGAGGGATTAGTATTGGTATCATCATCGGTGTACTCTGACGTCAGTGAGGAGTACTCCAACACTCTCTCCACACTGATCATCTCTTGCTCTGTCTCGGCTAACGTGTTAATAAAACCATTGAGATAGGTAACGATCGAGAAGGAGTAAGACAGAGAAAGACCTGCGAGACCTGCACTCATGCTGACGAATGAGTAATATGCATTCAATATAATAGACAGCGCGAGACCTGACGTAATCAAAGCACCGAGTAAGGTCATTCGAATGTTCAACCACTGTGATGCCACGTTGACACTAAGATTCACTCTCAAAGAGTCACTGACGTGTGTACTCAGTCGATGGAGTGACTGCGTCAGGGCGGTCTGGCCTAACGAGCGTAGTTCCACTGCTCCCTTCACACTGTCAGAGAAGAGCGTGTAGACCGGAGACCGATACACTGAATCTAACCGACGCAACTCTCGTGACGTCAGACGATAAAATCGTTGAAGGCGGTAATACAAAGCAGTGACAGCAATGAGCAGGACGAGGATGAAGGGATCGTTATAGACCATCATGAAGGTAGCGCCTAATACTAAAAACGTCATCGCTAGCAATATATTCATAATAAAGGGTAGATCGTCATCGATGGCATTAATATCCTTCCCGACTCGATTGCTAATCTGACCCATCGGAGTCTTCTCATAGAAGAAGATGTCGGTAGATAGCAGAGATACCGACAGGCGCTCATAGAGAGAGCGAGCTGCCGATAAGCCACCGATAGCGAAGAAGAAAGATCGAAACAATGCGAAGATCATATTTGTGATGACGATCGCTGACGTAATCAGAAGGAAGGTGCGATCAGAGAAATCGCTCTGATGTGTGCACCAATAGCCTAGCCAGAAGCTCATACTAATATTCGATGCTTGCATCAGAGCCGTTGACACCACAGTGATCGCCGTCACGATGAACCCGGTGGCAGAGAAATAAGCCCAATAGACCGCCGACTCGATCTTGCCGGACTTCGCTTGCTCTAATTCCATCGCAGTCTCTGCCTTCTCACCATCGTCAGTCGATAGGTTTGGTGGCGGGCGATCCTCTGCTGTGCTCGAGAGACGATGTGACGAGGTGACTAACAACACGTCATCGCTAATGGCATCACTCTTCTGATCTGACTGTGACGTGGAGGTATTCTGATGTTCAGCATCGACTAGAGTGCGAAAGATCGGCAACGCTGACGTCATCAACTCCTCGTAGTTTCCTCGCTGCACCTCCTCGCCACCTCTCAGCACTACTATCTCTGTCACCATCGGATGCGCCAGTAGGTGCACGGTGTGCGTGGAGAGGAGCACACTGCGCTTCTCTCTGATCAGAGCAAACTGCACGAGGAAGTGCAGCAAGGAGGTGCGAGTCTTCTCATCCAAGGCAGAGAACGGATCGTCTAACACCACCACGTCACTCCGAGCATAGAGAGCTCGGGCGATGCCAATCCTCAGCCTCTGCCCTCCTGACAGCTGGGCTCCTTGTCCACCCACCTCAGTGACGTCACCTAGTCGCCAGGCATCGAAGTCAGGCAGGAGACAACACCCCTCGACGATGAGGTGGTAGCGGTCTAGGTCATAGTCCTGACCCATGATAATGTTACTTCTCACAGAGCCTGTGAAGATCGCAGGGACCTGACCACAATACGACACCCTCCCATCCATCATAGAGGTAGAGGAGGGCGAGGAGGTGATAGTAGAGGCAGTGAGGTGGTGTGGCGTATGATTGTGATGTTGAAGTTGAAGTTGGATGGCGTCCTGGCTGAAAGCACTGCTGTAACTGACAGACGAGGAGAAGGACTGCGATGATGGTCTCTGCTCAGAGAAAGAGGAGGTGTTGTGAGAGGTGTTGTGGTGGTTGCGTATCTCTGATAGGATTCCTAGGAGTAGGGAGGACTTGCCCGACGATGTGATTCCAACCACTGCCTTCATCTCTCCGTAGCGCAGGTGTACGTCATCAGCCAAAGAAACTTCAAACACTTCCGAGGACAGTGAAGACTCTCCTGCGATTAAAGGGGAGGTGACGTGGCTGTTGTCTTTGTCAGAGGACTGTGATGACGTCACTGCGGGGTGTGAGGCCCATGTGAAGGTATTTCTTCTCACTGTGAGAGCGATGTGATGGAAGTCTCGATGTGTGTCGAGTGATGTGGTCGTTGTCGCAACGATGGGCGGGTATGACGTGGTTATGATTCGAGGTAGTGTTAGAGGTAGTGGTAGGTTGGCAGTGTCATCCATCGAGTGACGTGTCTGATGCTCTTCATGTAGTGGTGTTTGTTGTCTTGCTGCTAATAGTAGGAGTGAGGGTGTGTGTAGGGAGGTGTCGTCAGAGCGGTTGAGTAGTTTGCCTATTCGCCTTAGAGAAACCTGCGCTTCCATAAACCCATTCACAATCCATGGTAACGCATTCATAGGGAAGATCAACATATTCAACAACGCAATCGTTGTCACGACACTGGCAGGTTTGAGTTCATCTGACGTGAGCACAGCAACGAGGAAGGTAGCGAAGGGGACTAAGACAGGTGTCGTAGCCCAGAGAAAGACACAGACAGCATCAAGATACTTCCTATTCGACAGATATTTCATCTCTTGTTTACGATGCTCTGCTGATAGTTTTAATACGATAGACTCTAGTCCTGACATCTTACATGAGATCATATTCCCCATCCCTTCTAACAAGAGTTTCAGTCGCAGGTCCTTTTGTTTGAGGAGACTCTCGGTATTCGCGCCGATGCGCCTCGCGATATAAGAGTTGAAGGGGATCATAATAGCGATGACGACGACTCCAGCGAGGAAAGCGACTTTAATCTGAAGGTAAAGTAAGATGAATGCGATGATAATCTGAAGGGGTTGAGACCAGACGTCATTGAAAGATTGCATAAAGTTTGAGATTTGTTCGACGTCGATTTGAATAAAGTTATTAATTTGAGCTTCACTGAAGCCGAGATCCTTCCATGCGATGAGAGGGAGAGATAGAGCACGGGAGTAGATCAGCACGGTGAGGACTGACGTCAGCTTCACCTTGATTTCGAGGTATCGGATGTTAGTGTTCGTGTTTAATACAGCGGATAGGAGAGCAGATAGAGTCAGTAATACCACTAACATGAGACCATAGAGGAGATTATGATCACCGACGTCTTCTTGTAGGTATGTGACGATCTCGCCTAGTAAGAGAGGTCCGACGAAGGACAGTCCAGTCAACACAAGCTTCATTATCATAATCACGATGAAGGACCAGCCATGCAAGCGCCAGATTAGACGAAGAATCGGCCAAATACTCGCCTTCCTCTCCACACGGCCGCCACTCCCACCCTCACTGACACTACCTCGCTTATCACCCTCACTGCTCAGATCAAACTGATCGAACCAATCTGACTGATCATGGAGGATCTTCTTTGCTCCTTTTTCCTTTTTCGATTGCTCCTCTAGGAGTCGTCTGGCTTCTATGAGGAACTCTACAGTGCAGTGCTCGCTCTCGAAGGAATGAGGCAGAGGTGGCAGATCATCAATCGTCAGCGACTGCTCTGATCCTTTGAGCAGTGTTCTGGTAAACCATGTGCAATAGAATGATCTTCGAAACTGTCCAGTAGTCAGTGGTTTCCTCTCTGGTGGTTTCAGTTGTGAAGGTTTATTTCCATTTAAATCACTCAAAGCAGCAGATAAAGTTGCCCCGTGCATTGTGTCTTCTCTATAGTACTGCTAATATCTAGAATATACCTTTACAGTCTCAACTCTAACCAAGAATCGAGAGAATATGGCATTAAGATCGAGTGTGGATCTTCTGTGATTAGAAGACAGTTGATGGGTCGATTAAGGAGTCGACTCTTATTCGGCTCTTCCTCGACTCTTCTGTTGAACTTCTCTCAAGAACATTGTTGAACGAAAGATTTGTCACATTTCATCTCAATTATATCGATTTGAAAGGTCATAGATTGAAGATTTAGAGAAAGAATGTTATCAGTTCAGTTGGGTCTGCTTGCGGTTGTGTTGTTTCAACTCATCGGCTTCCAACATTGCGGAGCTTATGTTCACCGTATTACCAACTACCCTTCCTCACATCGGAAAATGTTCAGCTCAAGATGGCTACAGAAGAGTCCAAATAAACCCCAACGAAGAGCCTTATTGCCTTTATTTTCAGTGTTCAATCAAGTGGAGGACGAGGAGGAGAGAGATTCCTTCTATAAGCTAGCAGAGAATTATTTAGCTGCGAAGTTCCATGACTGCTTGAAAGAGGAATGTATCTTTTTACGAGAAGAAGGTGATGTAAAAGAACTATTAAGATCGATTCTTCCTCCTGTTACTGTGTCTGAGCTGGAGAAGGAGGTTGATCGCATCGTCGCTCTCTTCGGAGGAAAGAGAGCGACGACCCCTGACTCCCCGCCCTGTGAGATCTCGATCTCTGAGTTTGTGCAAGCTGTACTCGCCAATCCTTATTGGTCTAGTGCTGGTCCTCTAGTGGTGAAGGAGTTGATCTATCTCGACTGTTTGTATAACTTTTATCATCGAAAGAAACAACTTCTCTCTAACGAGGACTACAACGAGCTGAAGGATCAGTTGGCATGGGAGGGTTCAATAGCTTCGACTATGAAAGGCAAGGAAGCGTTGTTTATTACAGCTGTCGCGGCTCATAGGCGAGGAGCGCCTTTACTGAGCAATGGCGAGTACATGGATCTGAAGAACGAATTACTCGCAGAGAACTCGTGGGTTGTGAACAGACAGCAAGATCCTTTAGAGAGAATGGGATTGCAGACCTTCATGAGTTACCTACATCGTTCTTTATGATGTTATAATCACTATCAATGAGAAAGGACCTCAGTGCAATAAGAGTGGTTAGCTGCTATACTCGGTAAGAGCAAGTCAACAAAGAGAGATAATTGAGATTAGAGGATAGTAAAGTGTTAGGGATAGATTTCTCTTCTCTTTTCTCTGATATAAACAAAAGTCAAGCTACATTAGATCTTGTTGCGATGGTTTTAATCTTCCTTCTTCGTTGTTTCCCCCTCATCTCCACCACCTCGCTTACTATCTCTCCCATCTGAGCGATGACTCGATGCACTTCTTCGTGATCGATCTGAATCACGAGATCTCGATCTCCTAGATCTATAAGAAGAGCGGGATGACTTGGAGGAGCGAGATCTAGATCGTGACGAGTGGCTTCTGCTTCTGCTGCGACTAGAGCTAGGAGAGCGACGACGCTTACGATATCTCGAATCACTGCTGTTCGAAGAGGCAGGGGACTTAGAACGAGATCTGGAGGAAGAGGATGAGCGAGATCCTCTTCTTCTACGATAGGCAGGCGATCGAGAGCGAGAGCGAGAGACGGACCTCGATGGAGAACGATGACGTCGATTGTCTCTATCTCTACTACGATCTCTCTCACGTTCCCTCTCTCTATTAATAGGAGCATTTCTATTCCCATTGAAGCGTTGATCGCGTGGGTTGACAGGTCTTCTGCCTCCTGATCTGCTGCGAGATCTCCCTCTGTTCATAGGAGGGGGAGGAGCATTGCGACGATTGTTCAGTGGAGGTTCGCCTCTGCGATCTCTGCTCCTACTTCTGCGAACTGGTCCACCATTGTCCCCACCTCTTCTATTAGGATAGCTGTCATTGGCTGGTCTATTAGTCGGAGGACCATATCTGCTGTCTCTGTCTCTGAAGTCTCTCTCTCGCCCACGCTGCGGTGGCGATCGAGACCTCCTGCGAAACCCTCCTTCGTTTGGCTCATCTCTTCGATGGTTCGCTGGTGGTTGATTGGATTGGGGTTGATTTGTGTTTCTTGGTCTTCCTTGTCCTTGTCCTCGCTCTCTTTCCTCTCTCGCAGAATCACCAGCAGGAGGTCTTCGATCTGCCTCGCGACTTTGTGCTGAAGTAGCCTGATTTCTTTCTGACTCTTCTGCTCTCCTTCTATCTTTGCCTTCATTTTCGCGGTGATCGTTCTTCTGTGCCACTAAAAACAATAAAAAGTGAGAAAACCAAATCAACGTAGTAGAGGATCAGATCGTTACCTGGAGAAGAAGATCCTCGAGCATGATCTTGTTCAACCAATACAAATGAAACTTTGATTTCACTTCCATCGATCTGTCCTCCATCGAGGTAGAACATCGCATGTTCAGCATCTTTCTCTGTCTGGAAGGAGATCGTCGCCTGACCCTTAGACTGACGATTCTTTCGGTCATACTTCAAATCTACGTTCTTCACATTCCCATAGTATCCAAATATCTCTCTTAAATGACCACCTGTAACGTTTCTAATCACAAGTCAAGCAATGTCGAAAGAGATTTAGAACATAATTTTAATACCTTGACAGATTGGAAACAAACAAGCTGCCTCCAGCACTTCCAACTCCTTCAGCACTATCTGTCACCACCTTATCTTGATGGATCTCCGTAGTCTTTTCAATCTCTTCATGTACATCGTCTTGTGCCATTGCAACTTCTTTATGATTGCTTGTTTGAGCAATTGCATTAATAAAATCGACTTTCCAGAAACTAATCTTTTACAACCCGATTCTAGAAAGCCGCTGTGCCGCTATACTATATCTTTCACAATCAACTTCCTCGTCATTCTATCAAATTCTCATTGATTGTGATGATTGTCAAGATAAAATACCAGTTTGTCTTCTTTCTTGCCTCCTCATTCATCTTTAGTTATGGGGTGGTCAGAGGATTTGGTCTATTCCCCCGATGGATAGAGAACCATCTACTTCGTCTAAGTAAGCCGACAATAATCTTGGGATTTACCTTCACAACAGCCACAATTCTGAACCCTCCTTATGCCCACAGCCTTGATGTTCCCCAAGAGTCTCAGAGCTTTGGCTTAGTTGATGGAAGATTGTTGAAATGCGAGAGGAGATAACTGTGTCTCGACATCTAGCGTCAATCTCTTCGAAAAATATAGCAAACCTTGGTATTTTACTCAGAATCCAGAAGATATGTATTTAAAGCTCAAGGAAGTCTTGTCGAAAGATCCTTACTTGAAGTTAGTGGAGAGTGATGGGGTGAAGCACTATCTCCATGCAGAGGCGAAGAGTGCTGTGCCTCCCACTGGTACTGATGATCTCGAATTCCTTATCAAGGATTCTGATCATCTTATTACATATCGGTCAAACACCCGTGAGATAATTTCTGTGGGCGATGAGGTGTTGAGTGATGGTGGTTCGAATCGCAATCGCTTGCGAGCCATAGAAGGGAAGATTGGCGTTCAAGAGATGAATAACAACGATGAAATCGATTCTTACATGAAGGAAGTAAAGCAAAGGAATATCTTTCAGATTTTACAGAAAGCAAGTGAACCAGATGAAGTTAATTTCTTAGATTAGTTCATTTAGAATGAGAAATATTTCATATTTATAAGAGTTTCTTTTTAACAAAATTTTATTTTTAAATTGAAAGCAGAACTGTCCGCAACTCTGACTCTATTCAAGATATTCTGGATGTCAGTATGTTTGACTCCATCGACTCTTCACATTGAGTCGATAAAGAGTCGCCCCTTCTCAGTCTCTCGATACAATGCATTATCAAAGGCGAAGGAATGAATGACTCTCAATCTTCCTCCAAACCAACAAGCAAGGGCAAGACATCGAACTGGCTCTTGCTGAAATCGAAATTAAATACTTCAACAAAGCCTGGAAAGAAGAAGGCGCAAGTTCAGAAGAAAGAAAACAGTAGAGTTGCAATACAGAAATCATCGAACCATACTGACCACGATGAAGATGAAGATGAAGAGGACGATGAGGAGCTAGAAGGAGACGAAGAGGAATCTCATTCAGTGGTCATCAGTGAGAATGATAGTGTGGAGGAACCTGTTTCACGAGAGCAGGAGAAATCGTCCTTTCTTCGAGGACTGGAAAAGAGAATGCGCAAACAGATCGTTGGCTTGGACTGTGAGATGGTTGGTCTTGGTCATAACGGAAAGACTAACGCTCTCGCACGTTGCTCTATCGTTAACTTTGATGGAAAAGTTCTCTACGATCAGATTATTCGCCCGAAAGGCTTCGTCACTGACTTCAGAACGAAATGGTCGGGCATCAAGAAATCTGATTTCCGTAAGGAGAAGGAAAATGTGGTCTCCTTTGAAGAGTGTCAAGAGAGTGTTGCTAAGCTTCTAAAGGGTAAGATTCTCGTGGGTCATGCCCTGCAAAACGATATGGCTGTCTTGCTGCTTTCTCATCCTCGGAGTAAGATCCGTGACACGAGTCGATACCAACCGTACATGCGTCAGCGTATGACAGCGGGGAAATTTCGTCCTCGTTCGCTGAAGGAACTAACCCTTGAGTTTCTAGGAAAGAAGATTCAGTCTGGAGAGCATGACTCGGTAAGAGAGGCTTTATGTCTCCTACCTCCGTTACTCACTTCTTATGTCGTAGGTGGAAGATGCCCGCTGTGCTGTTCTTTTGTATCGAAGAGAAATGGAAAATTGGGAAAAGAGTCTCATTGAACAGCGGAAAGGACACAAACACTCTGACGAAAACGTCGACGCTGCCATAACACCTAACGAGGAAGATGACGATGGAAATCATCGCGAGGATGAGAAGAAGATTGAGGAAAATGGCACCAATGAAATTAACAACAATAATAATGAACCTTATCAGACAACGATGAAGATGGAGGAACTTCAACCTCAAAAGAAGAGGAAATTATCGATAAAATACAAACAAAGCAGTGAATCTACTTCAAATCTCATATCTCAGCTAATAAGTGAGACTAAAAAGGTTGATAATGTTGTTCATCACAGTCATGAGAATAAGAAAAAGAAGAGAAAATTCGCTGAACTTGCCTTGGATGAAGATAATAATAATGAAGAGAAGGAAGAAAAAGAGGCTGAGAAGGGGGTGATAGTGTTTGAGGATGAAAGAGATAAAGGGAAGAAAGGAGGTAAAGATGTAAAGAAGAAGAATGATAACAAAAAGAAGAATAACAAAGAAGCTAATAAGAAGAAAAGAAGTTCTTAAAAAAAGAATCCAACAAATTATTGTAAATTAAAGTATTCTTTATCTTATCATATATTCTATTATCTTTCTCTTCTTCGCAATACTCTGAACACCAGATCAAGTATCCGCCTCACACAATCATTTGGGTGTGATGAAATGAAAAGGATACCTCCTTTTACAAAGAAGTAACTTTTTCAAATGTTATTCTTTTAAGATAATCCAAGAAACAATCTTATTTGTCGGGGAGTGTGTATGTTTCTTTTTTCTGTTAGTGTGTAGCAGTTTCAAGAAAATTCCTTCATTTATTCGAGAATTAATAAGGATTTCCTTCATTTTGATCCTGAACAAGCATTTGAAACTTTTTTTCGTTTTGCATTGTTTGGCTTTGGAATCTTTTCTCGAGGAAAGTGAAAGATATGTCTCGAGGATCGTCGTCTCTCATAGAAGGAGCAGTACAAGTCTTCTACTTCTCAGCATTATTCTTAGGACTTGCTCTCTTCCTCCGACCTGAATTCTTCCAAGATGTCGTGATACAATTCAAACCTGCGCCAACTCTTGCAACTTTGCTCACGGAAGCTGCTCCATCCTGCCCTGCTCTGAATGTCAGTGAGGTAGTATCTTCCCCGAGGCATGATATCGTCTATCAGGATATTGTGACGAAGTCCAATGATTTTAATGTGAGTTGTTAACTATTTGAACTGCTAACTTTGCTCTTAACTGTCTTCTTTCAGCCTTATGTTGCATTCATCCAAACAAAAGATGAGAATAATCAGCGAAATGAATTGCCTCTGGTCTTTGTCTCTCGTGAGGAAGAATATTTAAAAGCTAAAGCAATCGAGTTTTGTCTAGAAAATTATCAACTTCTTGCCATCCAAGATATCAATGCGTTACAGACGACCTGTGTCGATACTGTACTAAGCAAGGTAGTCGCTCAAATCTCTGATGGGAAACTCTCTTCCTTCCAAGAGATTGTCCAGCGATCCATCGCACAGCAACAGCAACAAGCAGAAAAAGTTGCTCCTGTTGAGAGGTTGAATGAGGGAACTACCATTGGTGAGAAAGACATCTATCATGTCGCTGGAACTCGCAGTAGTTACACGGTAATCCCATTCCCCCTTCTTCCTTTATTGTTATATCTGACTGACCTTTCTCACTGCAGGTCAGATTGTACACTGAGGCAGGAAAGTTCTACGATATCACTTTTGACTTGCAAGTGACCTCTCCTAAGAAGATCTCCGAGTACTTTTGCTCTCAGAAGGCCAATGAGTTGAAAGTCAACACTGATAATCTTTTCCTCACTTGTGTTGGGATTGTCGAGGATTATATCGTGCAAAAGCTTAAGGGTATCAATGCTGTCATTCCAGAAGCTACTACAACTATTTCTAGTGCTGCAGCCTCTGCTTCCTCTACTATCATTGAGGGAAAGTAAAGTTATGCGAATAACGAGTAAACTTTGCGGGAGTGTGGATGTTATAGATCTGAATGGAGACGGTTCGTCTGCCAGTGAGATGAATATTGCAGATAAATTTATTGTAATATAATCACAATGATATATATTCACTTCCTTCAGTAGTGAGGGAGTCACTACCTAAAGTAGTGTCTTTAATCCCTCTCCCTCTCTCCTAATTCAGTGAAGAGTGAGAGAGTCATCGAATATCATCGAATGTCATCGAATCTATATGAGTGGATGAGATCTATAGAACTCCTATTCACTCAAACCATATAACAATAATCATAATTTAATTCAAATACCGTAGCTTCTATACTGTTGCAGACAGGTGAGAAATAATCCCTTATTTGTTTTAATCTTCTCTTACTCTTATGTTTGAAGTGGCCTATAACATGTTCTCCATCTTACCTGATGATATCTTTCTTGTTCTTCTTAAAGAATG
>VFQN01006524.1_pt1 | contig 13236 bp, 10 predicted proteins | sample 3512371 | NCBI WGS metagenome assembly VFQN01 (sample SAMN10412370, study PRJNA504923) | tailings metagenome | isolation source: Replicate 2 from Balatoc abandoned mine | place: Philippines: Itogon, Benguet | collected 2017-08-28
GTGGAAGAGGATGGGCGTGGAGATGTTGTAGGGCAGGTTGCCGACCACGCGCAGCTTCTGGCCGGCGCGCTCGGCAACGGCGGCGAAGTCCACCGTCAGCACGTCGGCCTCGATCACCTCGAGGCGGCTGTCTCGGCGCAGCCGGGCCGCCAGGTCGCGGTCGAGTTCGATGACGGTCAGCCGCCCGCAGCGCTCGAGCAGCGGGCCTGTCATCGCACCCAGGCCCGGCCCGATCTCGACCAGCGCCTGGCCCGGCCGAGGATCGATCGCCGCGACGATCGCCTCGATGACGGCGCTGTCGGCCAGGAAGTGCTGCCCGAAGCGCTTGCGCGCCACGTGGACCATATGCCGTGCCGCGCCGCCTACAGCGGCGCCTCGCGCATCTCGATATAGGCACGCGCGCGCAGCTCGCGCAGCCACTCGTCGTAGGCCTCGTCGAACTTGCGCTCGCGCAGCACGTTGCGCGCCTGCTCGCGCTGCTGCTTGATGTCCAGCGTGACGTTGCGGCGCTCGGTCACCTGGATCAGGTGCACGCCGAAGCGCGAGACGACCGGCTCGGACAGGCCGTTGATCGCCAGCCGGTTCATCGCCTCCTCGAACTCGGGCACGAAGGTGCCGGGGCTGGTCCAGCCCAGGTCGCCGCCGGCGACGGCGCTGCCGTCCTCGGAGTTCTCGCGGGCCAGCGCCTCGAAGGTGGCACGGCCGCTCTCGATCTGCTCGCGGAAGCCGGCCAGGCGCCGTTGCGCCGCCTCGGCGGACAGCTGCGCCGACGGGCGCAGCAGGATGTGGCGGGCCCGCGTCTGGGTGATGCGGAAGGCGTCGCCCTCGCGCTTGTCGACGAGCTTGAGCAGGTGGAAGCCGGCCCCGGTGCGCAGCAGCTCGGGCGCCACCTCGCCGCTGCCGAGCTTCTTCACCACGTCGACGAAGACGTCGGGCAGGCGATCGGCGCTGCGCATGCCGAGCACGCCGCCGGCTGCCCGGTTGGGATCCTCGGAGATCTCGCGCGCCACGGTCTCGAAGGCTTCGCCTGCGGCGACGCGCTTCTTCGCGCTCTCGGCGCGCTCGCGGCGGCGGGCAATCTCCTCGGCGCCCGCACCCTCGGGCACGGTGACGAGGATCTGCGCGATGTTGTACTCGGCGTTGGCGCTGGCCGCGGCGCGGCGCTGCTCGAGGAAGGCGTCGATCTCGGCGTCGGTGACGCGGATGCGCGACTGCACCTCGCGCTCGCGCACGCGCTCGGTCAGCAGCTGGTCGCGCACGTTGTTGCGGAAACGCGCGTACTCGATGCCCTCGCGGCGCAGCCGCTCGCGCAGCTGCGCCATGGTGATCTGGTTCTGCACGGCCACGTTGTTGACGGCGCGGTCGAGCTCGGCGTCGTCGATGCGGGTGCCGCTGTCCCGTGCGTGGGTGAGCTGCACCCGCTCGTCGATCAGCACGTCGAGCACCTCGCGGCGCAGCTGCTCGTCGGGCGGCAGCGAGGCGCGCTGCCGCGCGGCGTCCTCGCGCACGCGGTTGATGCGCGACTGCAGTTCGGAGGCCGTCACCAGCTCTTGGTTGACCACGGCGACGATGTAGTCGCCGGTGCGCACCGGGGCGGATCGGGTCTGCGCCTGCGCGGCGGGCACCGCGGCGGCGATCAGCAGGGCCAGCAGCGCGAGGCGCAGGGCGGACAGGGCATCAGTCATAGGAGGTGGTCACGGCAGGCGTGCCGCGCTCGTCGCGCAGCAGCCGGTAGCCGGGGATATTGTCCTTCAAGACCTGCAGCGGGTTGGAACCCAGCCGCGACAGGCCGACGAGCTCGAGCTGCAGCAGCAGCCGGGTGGTCGCTTCGCTGCGGCCGGTGGACAGCCGCTCGGCCACCACGCGGCCGATCCAGCAGCCCGCGTCGTACTCGAAGCCGAACACCGAATCGGTGATGCGGCTGTCGCGCATGCTGTAGTTGACGCGGCCGACGCTGTACCAGCTGCCCTTGCAGTCGCCCCCGCCGCCGCCGGCAGCCGCCGCTTCCGCCGGGGTGCGGCCATAGATCGGCCACTGCCAGCCCAGCTCGACCTGCTCGGACAGCCCGCGCGCCAGGCGGTAGGTCAACCCGAAGGTGCGGTAGGGCCCCGGCGAATAACGCGCGCCGAGGATGGAGCGCACCGTGCGCTTGAGGTCGGGGCTGTACTGCAGCGATCCATCGAAGGTCCAGCGCCGCGAGATCGTCGTCGAGCCGAACAGCAGCAGATCGGACAGGCGCTGCGTCAGCGGCGTGCACTCGGGCGCGAGCAGCGGATCGCTGGAGGCGGTGCAGTCGGTGGTGATGCGCTGGTCGCGGAACAGATAACGCTGCACCACGCCCAGGCGCAGCGCCTCGGCGCCCGTGGCCGCATCGAGGAAGCGCGTGGTCACGCCGGCGGTGAGCTGCTGCGCGTCGGAGACGCGGTCGACGCCGGAGAAGGCGTTCTCGGCGTACAGCGACTCGAAGTTGAAGTCTCGCGGCGCGGCATCGAAGGTCAGGCGCGCGTCCTGGGCGCGGTAGGGTGTGCTCACCACCATCAGGCGCGGCTCCAGCGTCTGGCGCACGTCGCGGCCGAACCAGCTGGCGTCGCGTTCGAGTTGCCAGTGGCTGTCCACGCTCAGCGTCGGGATCACGCGCGAGAGCCCGCGCCGGCCGCCGAGGGGCTCGTCCAGCGAGTAGGCCGCGGCGTTGAACGAGGCCCGCGGGGTCACCATCCAGCCCGGCGATCCGAACGGCCGCGCGATGCTGCCCAGCGCGTGCCAGCGCAGTCCCGTGGGCCGGGCCGCGGCCAGCAGGTCGGCGCGGCCGTTGTCGGGCTCGGTGAAGCGGTTGAGCTCCGTCTCCAGCGCGAACTCGAAGCCGCCGAAGCGCTGCAGGCCACGCACGCCGACCTGCGGCGCGCGGTCGTAGGGCGACTCGATGCGGCTGGCGTCGTCCTGCAGCACCTGCCAGCGGTGCACGCGGGCATAGCTGCTCCAGCCGTCGAAGTCGCGCCGCGCGGTGAGGTCGGCCAGCAGCAGGCGTGGCGTGATGCTGGGCACCGCGCGCGGGAAGTCCTTCCAGTAGGCATCGTCGGAGACACGCAGCCCGTTGAAGCTGATGCTCGCGCCCAGCGGCAGCGCGCCCTCGTGCGAGAGGTTCAGCGCATGCCGCGCCTGGCCGGTCAGGCGGTCGTTGGGCAGCAGGTGCACGTTGGCCTTGCCCTGGAAGCCGGGCTCGAGGTAGCGGAACTCGGCTTCGCCGCCGAAGCCGCGCTTGGCCGACACCATGGGCGTCAGCGTCGCGTCGCGGTTGGGCGCGATGTTCCAGTACCAGGGAATCGAGAACTGCAGGCCGCTCTTGCTGTCGAGGTTGATCGACGGCGGCAGCCAGCCCGACTTGCGCTCGTCGGTGAGCGGAAAGCTCAGCACCGGCGCGCCGAGGATGGGCACGCCGTAGAAGCGCAGCACGGCGTTCTCCGCGATGCCCTCGTTGGCCTCGAAGTCCATCTTCACCCGGTCGGTGGACAGCAGCCAGGCCGGGCCGCCGCTGCCGTCGCTCGGGCAGCTGGTGTAGGTGGCGCCGCTGGCGATGGCGCGCTGCTCGTCGAGGAAGTCGATTCGCCGCGCCGTGCCGCCCGCGCCGGTGCGCCCGAAGCGGTAGCTCGGTTCGAGGAAGAAGCCCTCGAAGCGCTGCACGTGCAGCTGCAGCTCGGGCCCGCTGTACACGTTGCCGTCGCGGCTGATGCGCACGTTGCCGCGTGCCAGCGCCAGGTCTTCCGCATGGTCGTAGCGCAGGCTGTCGGCGCTGAGCACCAGGCCGCCACGGCGGAACTCGGCCTCGCCTTCGGCCACCGTCTCGAGATCGGGCCGGCCGCGCAGTTCGCGGGCGCGCAGGATGATCGGCAGCGCCTTGGCGCCTTCGCCGCGCGGCAGCGGCTTCAACGCGGTGGACGGCTGCAGCACGAGCGCCGGCTCGGGGCCCTCCTGCGCACGCGCCGTACCCGCCGCCACCATGGCCAAGGCCAGCGGCGCGAGCCGCCAGTGGCGAGGCAGGGTCGGGCGATGCGGAGTGGGCACGTGCAGCAAGGAGAGCAAGGCACCGTGCAACTTCGCCGGCGCGAACGGCTGGAGGGCCGCACGGCCGCGGGACGGCGGGGGTGGTTTGTAGAATGAATTATCCACGAGGCCCCTCGGCCGACACTGCCTTGACCAACCCCCAGCCCCCCGCATCGATCACCTGGCATGACGCCTCGCGCCGCGATGCCTTCGAGCACTGGCTCGCCGGCGTGGCCGCGCGCCATGGCCTGGACGCCGGCACCTTGCGCAGCGCCTCCAGCGACGCCAGCTTCCGCCGCTACTTCCGCATCGACGGCCGGGGCGCCAGCCTCATCGTGATGGATGCGCCGCCGCCGCAGGAAGACGTGCGCCCCTTCGTCGCGGTGGCCGCCTTGCTGCAGTCCGCCGGGCTGCATGCACCGCAGGTGCTCGAGCAGGACGTCGCGCAGGGTTTCCTGCTGCTGACCGACCTGGGCTCGCGCCTGTACCTGGACGAACTGAAAGAAGCGGTGGCGCGCGGCGACGGCCGGCGCGTCGATGCGCTGATGCGCGCAGCCATCGCGGCGCTGGTGCAGTGGCAGTCGCGCGCCGATGCCGGCGGCCTGCCGCCCTACGACGACGCGCTGCTGCGCCGCGAACTCGCCCTCTTTCCCGACTGGTGCGTGACCCGCCAGTACGGCGTGACCTGGAGCGACGCCCAGCAGCAGCACTGGCGCTCCGCGTGCGACCTGCTGGTGCGCAGCGCGCTGGCGCAGCCCACGGTGGCGGTGCACCGCGACTACATGCCGCGCAACCTGATGGTGACCGAACCCAACCCCGGCATCCTCGACTTCCAGGATGCGGTGCGCGGCCCGATCAGCTACGACGCGGCCTCGCTGCTGCGCGACGCCTTCATCTCCTGGGACGAGGAGCAGGAGATCGACTGGGCGGTGCGCTACTGGGAAGCGGCGCGCAAGGCCGGCCTGCCGGTGGACGGCGATTTCGGCGAGTTCTGGCGCCAGCTCGAGTGGATGGGCCTGCAGCGCCACCTCAAGGTGCTGGGCATCTTCTGCCGCCTGAAGCACCGCGACGGCAAGCCGAAGTACAGCGAAGACCTGCCGCGCTTCTTCGCCTACGCGCACAAGGTGGCCACGCGCTACAACGGCCTCGGCCCGCTGGCGCGCCTGCTCGAGCCGCTGATGGGCACCGACCGCGTCGACGCCTTCTACTGAGCCGGAGCGGCGAACTGCGTCTCGCAGCCCGCCGCGATCAGCCACGGATCGCGGTCTTCCCCGCCGAAGGCCTGCACGAGGAAATCGACGAAGGCGCGCGTGCGCGCCGGCACGTGCTTGCGCGTGGGCATGGCGGCATACAGGCGCGCCTCGAACAGCCGCCACTGCGGCAGCACGCGCTCCAGCGCGCCCTCGCGCAACGCGTCCTCGGCGACGAACGACGGCAGCCCGGCGATGCCCAGGCCGTGCAGCGCCGCCGCATAGAGCATGTCGATGTGCGTGGTGCCCAGCACCGGCCGCGGCGGCGTGAGCGTGACGATGTCGCCGGCCGGCTCGTCGTCGCCGACCACGCCGCGGGTGAAGCTCAGCTCGCGGAGGAAGGCCGGCATCATCGCGTCGTGGCCGGTGAGCTCGTCGGGGTGCCCGGGGCGGCCACGGCGGTCGAGATAGGCCGGCGAGGCGCACGCGATGACCTCGCTCTTGGCCAGGCGCCGCGCGACGAAGTCGCCATCGAGCGGTCGCCGCGCCACCGACAGGATGGTGACGTCGAAGGTCTCGTCTAGGCTCTCCACGGGGCCGGGGGCCGCCAGCTCGATCGTCACCTTCGGGTACTGCTCATGGAAGGCCGGCAGGTGCTTGGCGAGCTGGTGCACGGCGAAGGCCGGTGGCGCCAGCACGCGCAGGTGGCCGCGCGGTTCGCTGGCCGCCGCGCTGGCCAGCGCCTCGGCCTCTTCCACCTCGGCGAGGATGGCGCGCGCCCGCTCGAGGTAGGTTTCACCGATGTCGGTGAGCGCCAGGCGCCGCGTGGTGCGGTTGATCAGCCGTGCGCCGAGGTGCTCTTCGAGATCGGCCACCAGCCGCGTCACCACCGCCGGCGAGAGGTTCAGCTCGCGCGCCGCGCCGGCGAAGCTGCCGGCGTCGATCACCCGGACGAAGGCCCGCATCGAGTGGAGTCGGTCCATGAGATTGTTTCCGATTCGGCAATGGCGTGTTCGATGGTATGCGGTTTATTGATCAACGCGCAATGCCTACAGTTCATCTCACCGAAACGCTCCAACCCGAAAGGAACACACCATGAACCGCAAGCAAGTCATCGCCGCCGCCGTCTTCGCCGCCATCGGCACCTCCGCCTTCGCCGTCGAAGCCGAGCAGTTCGTTGCCCCGAAGGGCCAGCTGACCCGCTCGGAAGTGCAGGCCGAGTACGCCCGCGCCCGCCAAGCCGGCGAACTGGCCTATGCGAACGAGAGCTACGGCGGCGTGAAGCAGCAGGTCTTCGCCGCCCGCGCTGGCGCGATCGAGCGCAGCGCCTCGCGTGACCGCGACGAAGTGCGTGCCGAAGGCCGCGCCGCCGCCCGCGCCGGCAAGATCAACACCGACTATGTCGGTGGGTAAGCCCGGACGAGGGACCCTGCCTGCGCAGGGACCCTCGCCTGGCGAACCGGCCCGGCCTGCAAGCCGGGCCGTGGACGAGTTGAACGAGGCCGCCTTCGGGCGGCCTTCGTCATGCGCGGTCCGGGCCGCGAACGACAATACGCGGCCATGCTGCGAATCACCGAACTGAGACTGCCGCTGAACCACGCCGAGCCCGCGCTGCGCGAAGCGGTGCTCGCCCGGCTGGGCATTGCCGATGCGGCGTTGAAGCGCATGGAGATGTTCCGCCGCGGCTACGACGCGCGGCGCAAGAGCGACATCGTGCTCGTCTACACGATGGACTGCGAGATCGACGACGAAGCCACCGTGCTGGACCGCCACGCCGGCGACCCGCACATCCGCCCGGCGCCCGATACCCGCTACCGCTTCGTCGCCGAGGTACCGGCCGACTTCGCGGCCTCGCAGCGGCTGCGACCGCTGGTGATCGGCTTCGGGCCCTGCGGCCTGTTCGCCGCGCTGATCCTCGCGCAGATGGGGCTGCGGCCGATCGTGCTGGAGCGCGGCAAGGCGGTTCGCGAGCGCACCCAGGACACCTGGGGCCTGTGGCGCCGCCGCGAGCTCAACCCGGAGTCGAACGTGCAGTTCGGCGAAGGCGGCGCCGGCACCTTCTCCGACGGCAAGCTGTGGAGCCAGATCAGCGACCCGCGCCACCTCACGCGCAAGGTGCTCACCGAGTTCGTCAAGGCCGGTGCGCCGGAGGAGATCCTCTACGTCAGCAAGCCGCACATCGGCACCTTCCGCCTCGTCTCGATGATCGAGAAGATGCGCGCGGAGATCGAGTCGCTCGGCGGCGAGATCCGCTTTCGCAGCCACGTCACCGACATCCGCATCGAAGGCGGCCGCATCCGCGGCGTGCAGCTCGACGACGGCACGCAGATCGACGCCGATCACGTGATCCTCGCGCTCGGCCACAGCGCCCGCGACACCTTCGCGATGCTGCATGCGCGCGGCGTGTTCATGGAGCCCAAGCCCTTCTCGGTGGGCTTTCGCATCGAGCACCCGCAGTCGATCATCGACCGCGCGCGCTTCGGCCCGAACGCCGGCCACCCGCTGCTCGGCGCGGCCGACTACAAGCTGGTGCACCACGCGAAGAACGGCCGCTCGGTCTACAGCTTCTGCATGTGCCCTGGCGGCACGGTGGTGGCCGCCACCTCCGAGCCCGGCCGCGTGGTGACCAACGGCATGAGCCAGTACTCGCGCAACAAGCGCAACGCCAATGCCGGCATCGTCGTCGGCATCGCGCCGCAGGACTACCGGCAGGACGGCCGCAGCGACGGCCCCGTCAACCCGCTGGACGGCATCGCCTTCCAGCGGGCGCTCGAATCGCGCGCCTTCGTGCTCGGCGGCGAGAACTACGATGCGCCGGGCCAGCGCCTGGCCGACTTCCTCGCCGACCGGCCCTCGCGCGGCTTCGAGTCGGTGGAGCCTTCGTACAAGCCGGGCGTGCGGCCGACGAACCTCGGCGAGCGCGGCAACGAGAGCCTGCCGCCCTACGCCATCGAGGCGATCCGCGAGGCGCTGCCCGCCTTCGAGCGCCAGATCCGCGGCTTCGCGATGCCCGACGCGGTGCTCACCGGCGTGGAGACACGCACCTCGTCGCCGCTGCGCATCACGCGCGGGCGCGACGGACAGAGCCTGAACGTGAAGGGCCTGTACCCGGCCGGCGAAGGCGCCGGTTATGCGGGCGGGATCATGTCCGCCGGCGTCGACGGCATCGAGACGGCCGAGGCGGTGGCGCGCTCGCTGCTCGGGATCACTGCGGCTTGACCAGCAGGTCCTGGATCGCCACCGACTTCACCGCCGGTTCGTCCTCGTCGGATTCGAGGTAGGCGTTCAGCCGCTCGCGCATGTCGTCGGCCAGCCGCGGAATGCCCTGCGCCGAGCCGATCTGCGCGCGCGTCTGCTGCGCGATGCTGACTTCGAGCAGCAGCCCCACCTGCTGGACATTGCGCTGGATGGTGGCCTTCGCCGCACTGCCCGGCACGTCGAGCGCCACGCGCGCCTTGACCACGGTGCCGTCGGAGGTGGTCGCCCGCACCGTCGGCAAGGCCACCCAGTCCGGCGCGGCCGGCATGCGCGAGGCCTCGGACCAGGGCATGTCGACCCACGACATGCCGACTGACACGCCCACCGGCACGGAGATCAGCGCCGTGACGGCGGCAACGACGAACAGGGTGCGGCGCGCATCGGTGCCGGAGACGGCAGCGGCGGCGTTGGCAGGGGCGGGCGAGGGCTTGGCCATCGGGCAGGTTCGGCAGAACGGAACCCCGATTAGAGGGGCGACCGGCCCGTCGCGAACGCCCGATCAGCGCACCGTCTTCCCCGCTGTTGTGGCGCGTTTCACGGAAGCGCCGCTCAGGGGCAGGCCGCCATCACTTGTGCCACCGCGGCCGTCAACTTCTTGCCGTAGGGCACATGGAGAAACTCGTTCGGTCCGTGGGCGTTGCTCTTCGGCCCGAGCACGCCGCAGACCATCATCTGGGCCTGCGGGAAGCCCTGCTGCAGCATGCCCATCAGCGGGATCGTGCCGCCCTGTCCGATGAAGCCGCAGGACGCGCCGAAGTGCGTGCGCGAGGCGGAATGCAGCGCATCCTCCATCCACGGCGCGAGGCTGGGGGCGTTCCAGCCGGAAGCTCCCTGAGCGCCGACGCGGCCATCGGCGTTGAAGGTGACGCGCGCGTTGTAGGGCGCGTTGTCCTCCAGCAGCGTCTTCAGTTCCGCCGCGGCGCGGTTGCCGTCGACCATCGGCGGCAGCCGCAGCGACAGCTTGAAGGCGGTGTAGGGCCGCAGCACGTTGCCGGCGTTCTTCAGCTCGGGGAAGCCGTCGGCGCCGGTGACCGACAGCGTCGGCTTCCAGGTGCGGTTGAGCAGCGCCTGCGTCGGGTCGGTGGTGGTCGGCAGGGTCGGCCCGCCGTCGGCGCCGCAGGCCCAGGGGAAGCGCTTCCACACCTCGTCGCCGAGGATGGCGGCGGTGGCGCGCGCCTGCTCGAGGCGGTCGGCCGGGATCTCGCAATGGAAACTCTGCGGCAGCAGCTCGCCGGTCTTCGAATCCTCCAGCCGGTCGAGCACCTGGCGAAGGATGCGGAAACTCGACGGCACTAGGCCGCTGGAGTCGCCCGAGTGCAGGCCCTCGGTGAGGATCTCGACCTTCAGCGTGCCGGTGACGTTGCCGCGCAGGCTGGTGGTGAGCCAGAGCTGGTCGTAGTTGCCGGCGCCGCTGTCCAGACAGACCACCAGCGCCACGTTGCCCAGCCGCGGCTTGAGCACGTCGATGTAGGCCGGCAGGTCGAAGGAGCCGCTTTCCTCGCAGGTCTCGATCAGGCCGACGCAGCGCGGCCGCGGAATGCCCTGCCGGTCGAGCGCCTCGATGGCGGTGATCGACGCATAGATCGCATAACCGTCGTCGGCGCCGCCGCGGCCGTAGAGCAGGCCGTTCTCGTACTTCGGCGTCCAGGGGCCGAGGTCGTTGCGCCAGCCGTTGAACTCCGGCTGCTTGTCGAGGTGGCCGTACAGGCAGATGGTGTCGGTACTGCCCGCCTTGGTGGCCGGCACCTCGAAGAAGATCACCGGCGTGCGGCCCTCGAGGCGGATCACCTCCAGCTTGAGTCCGGCGATGCGGCGGCCCTCGACCCAGCTCGCCGCGTTGCGCACCACACGCTCGATGTGGCCGTGCTGCGCCCAGTCGGCGTCGAACATCGGGCTCTTGGCGGGAATGGCGATGTAGTCGGTCAGCGCCGGGACGATCTGCTCGTCCCACACCTGTTCCGCAAAGGCGGCGATCGCGGACGATTCGTCGGGCTGCAGCGGCAGCAGCGGGTCGCGGGCGTTCATGGGTCGACTCCGGTTCCGGGTGGAGCCGTGAAGTGTAGAACCGGCTCAGCCGTGCTGCGCGAGCCAGTCGCCCAGGCGGGCGATCACCTGCGCGCGCTCGGGCTCGTTGAAGATCTCGTGGGCCAGGCCCTCGAAGACCTGCGCCTGCACCACGCCCGCCGGCGCGGCCGCGGCGAACTCGACACTGCCGCGCGGCGCCACGCAGCGGTCGGCGCCGGCCCACATCAGCAGCGTGGGCACGCGCCAGCGCGGCGCCAGCGAGCGGACGAACTCGCCGCCGTCGAGGATGAAGCGCGCCAGCCGCGGCGTGATGCGGTCGTGCACCAGCGGGTCGGCGACATAGGCGCGCACCACCTCGACATCGCGCGAGACCCACTCGGGCTTCAGGCCATTGCCCACGGCGAGGTCGGGCGCCAGCCGGCCCAGCGTGGCCAGCAGCAGCCTCTGCACGGCGTTCATGTCGGCTGCCAGGGCCGGCGACGACAGCACCAGCGCGTCGACCTCGCGCGACCACGCCGCCGGCTGCGGCTGCAAGGCCTCGGCCACGAAGCGCGCGGCGATCAGCCCGCCCATGCTGTGGCCGAGCAGCAGCAGCCGGCCGGGCTGCTGGGCGCGCACTGTGTCGATGACCAGGGCCAGGTCTTCGAGCAGCGCCTCGTCGCGGTCGATGCGCCCGCGCGGACCAGCGCTGCGGCCATGGCCGCGGTGATCGTGGGCGACCACGCTCCAGCCCCAGCCGTTGAGCGCCGCGGCCACGTGGGCGTAGCGGCCGGCGTGCTCGCCCAGGCCGTGCACGATCAGCACGGTACCGCGCGGTGCGGCGCAGGGCCAGTAGTGCAGGTGCAGCACGAGGCCGTCGGCGGCAGTCAGGGTCGGTGGCATGGCCGCGAGTGTAGGCAGACGCGCCTGTCGCAGCCGGTCTTGACAAGGCCCCGTGCCGCGCTAGCCTGACGGGCTCTTTCCGGAGTGCCCATGAACGACTTCTTCACGCTGCGCACCGAAGGCCACGTCGCGCATCTGCAGCTGAGCCGCCCCGAGCGCATGAACACGATGTCGCCGGCCTTCTTCCCGGCGCTGCGCGACGCCGTGCGCGGCCTGCAGGACGACGCCAGCACACGCGCCCTGGTGATCTCGTCGACCGGCAAGCACTTCAGCGCCGGCATGGCGCTCGATGTCTTCGCGGGCAATGACTCGTCGGACAACGCGCCGTCCAGAGAGCGCCGCGACCCGCATGCCGACGCCCAGCGCCAGGCCGTCGGTGCGCTGATGCAGATGCTCGACACGCGCAGCCCGCGGGCACGGCTGAGCTTCCAGGAATCGCTGCGCCGGTTGATCGACTGCTTCAGCGCGCTGGACGAAGCGCGATTCCCGGTGATCTGCGCCGTGCAGGGCGGCTGCATCGGCGGCGCGCTGGATCTCGCCACCGCCTGCGACATCCGCGTGTGCAGCGCCGATGCCTTCTTCACCGTGCAGGAGATCCACATCGGCATGATGGCCGACCTCGGCGTGCTGCAGCGCCTGGCCAAGATCGTGCCGCCCGGCGTGGCGCGGCAGATGGCCTACACCGGCGAGCGCATCGACGCCAAGCGCGCGCTGGAGACGGGCCTGGTCAACGCCGTGCTGGCCGATACCGACGCGATGCTCGCCCACGCGATGGAACTGGCGCGCCAGATCGCGGCCAAGTCGCCACTGGCGGTGGCCGGCAGCAAGCTGGCGCTGAACCACGCACGCGACCACGGCACCGCCGCTTCGCTGCAGCAGATGACGCTGCTGCAGAGCGCGATCTTCGACACCACCGAGATGGCCGAGGCCATCTCGGCCTGGAAAGACAAGCGTGACGGCGACTTCGCACCGTTGACGCCGATCGCGCGCTTCTGACGTGCACTGCGGCGGTGCGCGCGGGCGTCGCCTGCAAGCGCACGCATTCTTGGTTAGCATGGATCAAGAAGTCCCCCGCACGCCGAGCCCACCGGCCCGCCCCCGCGTGCACTCCCACTGACCCACGCCGCTGGCCCAAGAGGCCGGCGGTCTGCATTCGAGGACAGGCCATGACCCCTGGCGTCCGCGCGCTCGCGCTTTCCCTGGCCGTTGCCGGCTCTCTTTCGCTCCACGGCTGCGGCCGCAGCGAGGCCCAGGGCGGCCCGCCGATGGCCCCGCCCGTTTCCGCCGCGCCGGCCGTCGCGCGCGACGTCACCCTCTACGACGAGTTCAGCGGCCGCCTGGAGGCCGTCGAGACCGTCGATCTGCGCTCGCAGGTGGCCGGCACGCTGCAGCGCGTGCACTTCCGCGACGGCCAGGAGGTCAAGCGCGGCGAGCTGATGTTCAGCATCGACCCGCGCCCCTTCACCGCCGAGCTGGCGCGGCTGGAGGCCCAGCTCGCGTCGGCGCGCAACGCGGCGGCGCTGGCCGACACCGAACTGGTACGCACGCGCAAGCTGCTCGAGCAGAAGGCGGTGTCGCAGCAGGAGGCCGACCAGGCCGAGGCTGCGGCGCGCAACGCCGCCTCGGCCGTGCGCGCCGCCGAAGCGGGCGTGGCTGCGGCGAGACTCAACGTCGAGTACACGCAGATCCGCGCGCCGATCGCCGGCCGCGCCTCGCGCGCCAATGTGACCGCCGGCAACCTGGTGGGCGCCGGCGATCCGGTGCTGACCAGCATCGTCGCGCAGCAGCAGGTGCACGCCTGGTTCGACGTCAGCGAGCAGGCCTGGCTGCGCGTGCGCGGCCA
>VFQN01006525.1_pt1 | contig 13236 bp, 13 predicted proteins | sample 3512371 | NCBI WGS metagenome assembly VFQN01 (sample SAMN10412370, study PRJNA504923) | tailings metagenome | isolation source: Replicate 2 from Balatoc abandoned mine | place: Philippines: Itogon, Benguet | collected 2017-08-28
GCGCCACGCTGTCTCGCCCCCGCAGCAAGCCTCCCTGGACGCGCACATCAACCGCAGCCCCACGCTGCCGGCAGACTCGGCGGTCGTGGCGGGGTACGGCTCCGAAACCGCCGGACCGGACGACGTTGGCGGCGGGGAGGACCCTTTCCTTGCGGGCGTGGACCTGGCCGCCGCCATCGTGGCAGCACTGCGGCAGCTGCAGTCGCAGCCCGAGCTGTCCGCCTTCCTGGCTGCCGCCCTGGAGCTGCTGACGGACCGCAAGAGGCAGCAGGTGCTGGCGACGCTGGCGGCGCCCTAAGCCCTTTCCTTGGATGAGGCGTTGAGGTTGGTTGCGGTCCCAGCTGTCCCAGGCTCTGGCGGCTGGCGTACCAGTTGGAATGCAGGGACTGAGGTATGCACTGAGCGTTGACGGCTGAGCAATCGGGGCACTGGAGCTTTACTTTTTGGGCTGCAAGGCATTGACCAGTCGTGGGGCCAAGTCCGGGTCCATGCAGGTGTAGAGCGGGTGGGCAGGCAGGGGCAGTGCGACTTCTGCCACGTGCGGACAAGAGCGTTACTGGTAGGACCAAGCAGGACTCGCACTGCGTGTCGTTCTCTTTTAGATGGTGCCCGGCGGCATGTTGTGCGTCGGTTGCTAGTTACAGCCTGACGGACATGCGGAGCAAGGAAGTTTCCATGCAGAATGGTGCTTGGCGTGCACACGCGTGCGTCGATTGGCCTGCTATCGTTACTGGCTGTTTTTCTTTTCGACTGTTATCGGAGAAGCACTGGAACACTGAGCCCCAGGTGCCAGTACATGTATGGTGGAGTACGTGTCAAGAAGCATTGAGGTAATTCGAGCGATGCTATGAGGCTGCCTCTACTCAGGACAGCTGCTGTGTATCGCTGTGGTGTCTGTGAAACGCCCTTCACGGCAACTGACAATATGCCTTCACCCCTCCGTGCCCGAGCGTGACCAGTCCGCGGTCCTATGCGCGCACGCTTGTGGGTGCGTCTACCGTACGATTAAAACGGATGGTACGGGCTGCCATGCAGTCACAGACAAGGAGATTGGCCTGTCATGGGTCACCTGCCGCACAACGCAACCGAGGACACAAAAAGGTTGTCCCACTTCCACATACGGTACGCTCAAGGCATCCAGCGTGCCTTCGACGCCCAGCCAACGAAGAAGCGTACGGTACCGTCAGTCAAGTAAGAAGTCAAGGCTGCATGCTCACATATCGGAAGCGTACAATCAATGCATGGAACAGTACAACAGAGTGACAGAGTCATCTTCGTGCGTCATATAAAAACAGAAGAAGGTGCCTACGGTAACGGTGCAAGCGTGCAACCCCTGGTGCAACCCACGGTCGACAGTGGCAGCGCAGTCGCTGCGCCACCAGCGTGATACCGGCAACCCAACGCTGCAAATACATACGTCCGCCGCAACAACAGCAACGCCGCTCGTGTGCAGCAAGTCCCTTGTATCACTGTAGTTATATCCATGCTGTCACTCGGCCCCACAGCGGCATTCACTCAGCAAGAACCAGCAAGGCGTTCACCCCATTCTCTCAGGGGCTCCGCCCCGCCGCACGTCCGAAGGCCCTACAAGGGCTGCTAGTTGCCCTGCCAGCTCCCTTTCAGTACAGGCCCACACCGCCCTTGGCGACCACAGCCGCCTGCGGGTGCTTGCCACCGTTGGCGTGCGCCGTGTACAGGTAGTCCGCCACGAACTTGAGCGGGTCGGTGGGCCGGGCCTCGTTCAGCGCCCGAAGCGCATCCCGCAGCACCGGAACCACAGTGACATCCATGTACTGCCGCACAGGCAGCCCTGCAGCGGCGCTTGCAGGCACGGGCGCCGGCGGCGGCACAGGAGCCGCCGTTGCCAGCGGCGCCGGTGGTGGCGGCGAGGGCACAGGCGGCGAGCTGACTGTTGGTGCGGGGCGGGAGGTGTGCACTGCTGGCGGGGTGGCCGTGGGCGGGGTGGCGAGACGCTGGGGCGCCGGCGGGGTGCCGACGCGGGCCTCAGTGGGGGGCGTGGGAACACGCGGGTGGCTAGGCGGTGTGTTGGCGCGCGGCTCCGACGGCGGCATTGGCGTGCGGGCGGCAGCGGAGGGTGGCCGCAGGTCCGCGGGTGAGAAGGTGCCCGGGATGAGGCGCTCAATGGTGGCCTTGAAGCGAGCGAAGGCGGCCTCCAGGTCGTCGTTGACCACTCGCGCGTCGAAGAAGCCCGGCTGCCTGGACTTCTCAATTTCAGACGTCGCGTTGGCCAGGCGCAGCTGGATCTTGTCCTCCGTCTCGGTGCCGCGGCCGCGCAGGCGCGCCTCCAGCTGGTCATGCGAGGGCGGGTCGATGAAGACGAAGCGCGCCTTGGAGGCAGCCAGGGAGGCTTTGACTTTTTGGGCGCCCTGCAGTTGGGGAAACGGTGATGAATTTTGAAGTCAGCGGCGTGCTTCGTTCCGGTACCAGTGGCTTGCCTTGTGACCCAGGTTTAGGCGTGTTGGCTCTCTTGCACACGGATGCATGACCTGAGCTGTTCGCCGCAGGCTGTCCTGCGTACTTCAGCTGCTCCTCGACCTGTTATACTAGCCGGACACTGACTGCTGCCATGGCTGAGCCCCGCGCCCACCTGCACGTCAATGTCCAGCACGGCGATGCGGCCCGACCGCCCCACTGCCGCCACTGCCTCCAAGCTGGTGCCGTACATGTTGCTGTGCACATCGGCAAACTCCAGAAACGCGCCCTGCGAGGTTGAGGCATGGACACGCAAAGCGTTGGTAAGAACCAGCAGGAAAGGGCTGCGGATGTGAGCAGATAGAGGCATAGTTGAATCTCCTGATACGCCGAGCATGCTGCCGCCAGTGTGGACACTTGGATCATGACCCTGACTGAAATGCATCCCTAGCAACCCCAACCGCACCTGCGCAATGGCAGCCTGCATCGTGGCCCTGTCCGAGAAGTGGTAGTGCACGCCGTCCTCCTCGCCCGGGCGCGGCGCGCGGGTTGTGTGCGACACGGAGAAGCCGAACTTGTCCGGGTGCTCTGACATGAGCCGCGAGATCAGCGTGCCCTTGCCCACGCCGCTGGGGCCACATACCACCAGCATGCCACGGATGGCCTCAACCTGCATCATAGCACGAGATCGGAGGACATACGCAAACCGTTGTACCACAAGCTGTCGCCTGACGCAGACGGGCTAGCCCCTGACTGGCCCGGCAGGCCCTTTTATAAACTGCTGGCCGGCGTGCCAAAACCTGGACACTCAGTCCAGACCTACATTGCGTGTGCAATGCCAGGAACCCTCGCAAAGCAGCAAGAAGCGTTCGGCCCTTGCCGACATGATGAGCCATTTACCTGCTCCGCCAGCCGCGCCTCCGTCTCCGCCCGCTGCTCCGCCTTGAGGGCCGCTACCCGCTTGCGGTCCAGGTACCCCCGGCCCGCCGCCTGGATGCGCACCACCGCCGCATCCAGGTCCTCCGGGTTGGGGCCCGCCGCCCCAGCAGCAGCCGCTGCAAGCGACGGCACCGTCCCCGCCTCGGCCCCAAGCGCCGACGAGGGCCGGCCTTCCTGCTCTGCGTCCTGCTCGGCTTCTTGCTCCCCTTCCTGTCCCTCCTCCTCAGCATCCGCCGCTTGCTCCTCACCCTGTTGCTGCCGTTCTGCCTTTATGGCCGCCACCCGCCGCCGGTCTAGCATGCCCCGGCCAGCCGCCTGGATGCGTGTGACCGCTTCAACCTGCTCTGGGGTGTACTCCATGTCCCCCGCTGCGTCACCCGCTTCCTGCTGCCCCGGAACTTGCCCCTCCTCTAGCGACTCAGGTTCTTGCTGCGCAACCTGCTCCTGCGCCTCCCCCTCCTCCTGTTGCTGCTGCTGCTGCCGCATGGCCGCCACACGCTGCCGGTCCAGCTGGCCTCGCCGCGCCGCCTGGATGCGTGTCACCGCCTGCACCTGCTCATCCGTGTACCCCTCATCAGCCCCGGGCCCGCCCTCCGGCTCCCCCTCTTCGTTGTGCCCCTGAGCTGGCTCCTCCGGGTCTGCAGCTGCAGCCGCCTCCTCCAGCTCATTCTGACGCTCAGCCTTCATCCCTGCCACCCGCCGCCGGTCCAGCATGCCCCGCCCCGCCGCCTGGATCTTTGTGAGCGCCTCAATCTGCTCAGGTGTGTACTCCTCACCCTCCTGCTGCTCCTCCTGCTGCCCTTGCTGCTGCTCCTGCTCTTGCGGCTCCGGCTCCTGCTCGGCCGCGTCCGGGGCCCCGGGCGGCGGAGGGTCGAAGCGGTCCAGGAAGGCGGCTGCCTGCGCGAAGATCTCCTCCACGTCGCCGCTGGCATCGATGTCGGCTACATCAGCGCCCTGAAGAGTCGAGGAACGGTGGCACGCCTTCGTCAAGAGGACGCACAACGGATGCCGGCTAACACAGGGAGTGAGGTACGGCTTGCAGCAGACGCCACAGTAGACGCCTAAGCAACACCAAGGCAGGCGCAGACCCACCGCCTCCTGCAGGTAGTCGATGACCGGCTGGCTCTCTGCCCGGAACACCTCCATGCGCTGCCGGATGGTGTCCTCATTGTCGTCCGCACGGCCCGACGTGGCGCCGCGGGCCAGCAGCCGCTCCACCGCCACCTCCTCGGGCACGCTGAACACCAGCACGCCGTCGGCCTGCTTGATGGCGGCCTCAAACTCCTGCATGCGCAAGAAACGTGCCAACGGCCCAGCACACGTAAGCAACGCGCCGCTCCTTGGCTACAAGATCAGAGGTAGGCCGGCCCCTGAGTCTCGGTAAGCAACGAACCCAACCTAAGCACGACTCGCAGCGGTAGCAGGTCACGTATGGGACTCGTGCCTAGCATCATCCCTCGCGGGGTATGCATGGTTAAGCCTGCCCCGCCCCTGTGCCGCACCTGCAGCTGCTCCAGCTGCCGCGGGAAGCCGTCCACCAGGAACCTCCTGGGCGGCGGCGTGCTGAGCATGGCCCCCAGCAGCAGGTCCAGCACCAGCGGGGTGGGGACCATCTGCCCGGACGCCATGATGGCCGACACCTGGAGCGGGGTGCGCACACAAGCCAGCCCATTGAGGACGGATACATTTGCCAATTAGTAGCCAGATGGTGCAGGGAGGGGTAGCCAGCAAGCCGTGGTCGGCTTGGCAACCGAGTACCATAAGCACACTGAGCTGCAAGAGCCGGAATTGGCCATAAGCATGTTTCCTGCCAGGTTGGGTGCCACAGATGGCCAGGGTGATGGCAGGAGCGTCGCTCCAGGCTTCCGTGCAGCATAGGCCATGACCCATAAGGCACAGCTCCGAGAGTGACGCACATGCCCCAGCTGCCCACCTGCTGGCCCAGCTCGCTCCCGGAGTCCAGTTCCTGCCGGAGCAGGTCCCCAGTGGACAGGTGCTGCCAGCCAAAGCGCTCCTGAATGAGGGCGCATTGCGTGCCCTTGCCGCTGCCGGGCGCCCCAAGGACAAACACGACCAGGGAGTCGCGCAACTCCTCGGCCGCCCCCACAGCCGCTGACCCTGCGGACGGGGCCTCTGGGTCCGGCTGGGCGTGCGGGAGCTGCTGCGCCTGGCCCTCCTCTCCCTCCTCCCCCTCCTGTTCCTGGGCTTGCTGCTCGCCCTGTTGCTCAGCGGGCCCCTGCGAGTCCTCGCCTTGGGGCTGCTGCTCATCGTCTGAGGCGGGGGATATGCCCGTAGCGCCGGGGGCCGGGTCGGGTAGGTCGCTCTTGCCCTCCTGCTTCTCCGTCGCTGCGGGTTTAAAATGACAGGACGTTGGAATTATGCATAAGGCACATGTAGCAAAGCCAGGTTTGTGGGGGGAAACAATAAGCATAGTCCACAGAAATATGGTTGAGCGCGGCTTTGCCAGCACCTGCCAGGTGATCTATCCGTCCCGCGTCCTGTCGGCGTCCTGCCCCTACCGACCCACCAATGGCATCCAGGGCATCCATGAACGGCGCGACGGCCGCCCACACCTCCTCCTCCGAGCCCGAGGCGTCCACCTCGTGCAGGTTGGCGCCCTGGCAGCGGGCAAGGGGCGGGGGTAAGCGGGACAGGGGCTACCGGTATGCGGCAGGTGTAAGGAGAACCTGGCAAAAGCCGGTGCGGGCTGACGGCCCTGTACCGCAGGAGCCATGTGCAGCCCCGTTGGTGCAGCGGCTCACGCTCATGGAAGAGACTTGCATAATCCCAGGCAGGACCACATCGCCAAGGGCCCCACCTGGTCTGCTAGATAGTCAATGACCGGCTGGCTCTCTGCCCGGAACACTTCCATGCGCTGCCGGATAGTGTCCTCATTGTCGTCCGCACGGCCCGACGTGGCGCCGCGGGCCAGCAGCCGCTCCACCGCCACCTCCTCGGGCACGCTGAACACCAGCACGCCGTCGGCCTGCTTGATCTGGACGCGAGCGCATGGTCAGGTGGGGAACGGGTTCAGCCGAGCCGGGGACGAACAGAGGCTTGCAGCACGCAAGGTCTTGGTGCTGTGTGAGGGGTTAAGGGCGGACCTGTAGTCCGCGCTGGGTGCTGTAAGTGCGCATGGCCACATATGGGGCCCCACCTGCTGTTGGAAGTCCAGGAGCTGCTCGAGTTTCCTTGGGAACCCGTCAATGAGGAAGCGGTCCGACCCACTCTCCGCCAGAGCATTCGCCAATAGCTCTGTATGGGGGACGGGGCAGCGGTGCAGGCGGCCCGGCACGCTCGAACGAGACACGTGGACACGGCGACACGGGCCGCGTGGGGTCGGTAGGGAGGCGGCAGGCAGCCGGCCGTCCGGACGGGCGGAACCCGGACCGTAACTGCAGCTGATACTGAGCATCCATCAACAGCAATAATATGCACTCAGTGCGAGGGATGGGGCTCACCCAGGACCAGTTCGGTCGGCACCATCTCCCCTGCCTTCATGATCTCCGAGAGTTCCTGGCCCTACATGAGCAGGACATACAATTAACAGCCGCATGGTTCAGTACTGGGTCAGTGTTGAGCGCGGTTCCTTGAAGCTGCGGTGTCCCTAACTGCTCGCTCGCCGCCCCTCAACCTTCATGCCCAGCTGCTGGTAAGATGCGTATAACCAGTATATAACGTGTCATAATACACGCAAAGTACATCGCCTACCAGTTCGCTTCCGCGCGCCACCTCGGCGCGGAGCAGGTCGCCTGTGGAGAGGTGCGTCCACCCATACCTCTCCACAATGCGTTTGCACTGCGTCCCCTTTCCAGCCCTGAAGGGCATGAGGGGCAACGCCTTCGCTGTCGAGGTTTGTGCTACCAGAGCAGCATGCAAAACCGTCCAAACCTTAGAGCAGGGTCATATCTTACCCAGGTGCTCCAAGCACAAATACTACGGTAGCCTTATCCATACTGCTCCGTCTGCTTGTGATACTGGCGACTGCAGAGCGGAAGAAAAATTAGAACGCCACAGGCCTGCTGTTAGAATGTCATCGCAGAAGTGCCAGATCGCAAGTGGAATTTCGAGTCCTGGGATGTTACTGCATCGGGTGAGCTTCTCGCCAGTGAGTTGGTTGGTGGTTGCATGGGCGATTCTAAATGAATCCCGATGTCCGATGTACATACGTAACACGACCCATGTGTGTTGCTTAAATGTTTGCCTAGATCCTCCAATTTGCCTTACCTAGGCTTGCAACCGTATGATGATAGACTTAGTCCTAGAATTTGCGCGCAGGAGCGCCTTTCCGTTCGCGTGCCTTTTCTGCCTACTCCTGCCGCTCACACATGTCGGCCATGTGTACAGACACAGGAAGAAACTCACGAACTCGATTGACCTTATCTGCTTTCCGCTTCGGCACTCAGCTCGTCACGCTGTCTTCCAGATTGTCAGCTGGGTGAGGCCAGCCTTGTGCCATCTCCCTGCACAACGCAAGTATAGTCGCAACGTATGCTTCACCCTTCCACATGCAGCTACGGTGAAAGAGCATGCCATGCATGCTGACGTTGTCACGGCAACCGTAAAAAGCGTCACCCATCTCTTGCAGGCGCTGTGGGGCGTGTCAACTGCGGTCACGTTCCCCGTCAGCCTTTCATACATTGAAAAGTGGTGGCACCAAAGTGGCTCTTTACGGGCACTAGGCGATGCATGGCATGGGCTACCGCTGTTGCCGCCGCTCATCTCGCCCGCCTACGTTCCGGCAGCGTCGGGCATGGCAGCTGCGCTCAGCTTCATGGGGCAGCTCTTCATGCTCAAGTCATTGCTTGTGTTCGATGCACGCAACAGGGCTAGACTTGTGGGCTTGCGCTCTCAGCACCAGCAGCACCAGCAGCAATCCGGGCGTGGCCGCAAGGGGGGAAAGCTACAGCGGGCAACCAGGGGTACTGGCGGATGCAAACCCTCCAACGGACGCAGCAAGGGTCGGACAGTCAGCAACGATGGCGAGGAAGAGACAGCGCCTGATCAGGTGCGTTGCTTGTGCGTGTCACCCTTGCAAAGTACCTCCCTCGGGCAAAAATTGATTATGGGGCACGTGTCAGCTGATGCGCGACCGCACAGTGCGTGGCATTGTGCAGCAGTCTACACTTGGTATGACGATAAAGGCTCACCCGTCGCCCCCTCCTCCCTGCCGCCAGCAGCTCAACCCCGGCCTGGCCAGCCTGCTGGTGACGCTGATGGGCGTGGCGCTGGCGGTGGTGGGCTGCCTGGTGCTGCTGTCGCTGGAGCACATGCCGGACACGCCCACGCGCATGGCCTACTGCGCGCTGGCGCTGGCGTGCCTGGCGGTGGGCGCCAGCAGCACACACGGACTGGGCGGGCACCTGCGCTACAGCATGCAGCACGCCAAGGGGGAGGCAGCGCCAGCAGGGGCCAGGCAGCGGCGCGGGGGCAACAGCTGCGGACTGGAGGACGAACGGGCTGGAGAGAGCGAAGGACTAAGGGGCGGGGCAGACGAAGCGGAGGAGCAGGGTGCAGATGAGGGGGTGGAGGGGGACTCCGAGGATGACGATGGGGCGCTGCCCAAGTGGCGCTTTTTTCAGCCGTTCTCTGGCGGGCGCGTCTTTGTCGCCACACAGGTGAGGCAGGGCCTGCCTTGCTGCCAGGTCGGACATCCATGGCCGTGGGCTTTCTGCAACTGCAGGCCGATCACCCGGCGTGTGATAGTGCCAGTGGATGCGAGCGCGCGATCCTGGTGTCACCCCGCCATGCGTCCGCCACCCCCTCCACTGCCCCTCAGGCGCTCGGCTGGACGCTGTTCTCCTCCACCGTGCTGGTGCTGCTGGCACTGGCCAAGCAGCTGCTGGCGGGCGTGGGCTACTGCCTCAGGTGCTGGGCGCTGGCAGCTGGCGCCCTCATGATGGCCACACAGCTGGTAAGCCTGCGACACCGCACGGCGCACGATCTGTACTCGATATACGGCAGCCGCTAGGCTAAGCCTCTGCTTCGCAGGGCCTGAGCTTACCCCCTTGCTGTTGCCTACGGCCCCTGCCAGGTCCTGGGCGTCTCTGTCCTGACTTTCCAGAACCGCCGCCGCGCGCGCTGGCTGCTCCAGCCCGTCATGCGGCACCCCAGGGAGTTTCTTGCGCAAGCAGCAGGTGCGCGGGCCTGACTTAGAGCGACAACTGCCGGGTCCCGACTGGGTTTGGGGCTGTTGGCCACCGCCAACCAGCCAATCAAGCGGCGCCGGACGCTCATCCACACGAACATGTTGACCCGAACGTCTCGGTTCTCGTGGGAGCCCTCATGTTGTTGCCTAGTTGCACAAGCAACACTCCTTCCCGCCCTTCCCTGTCCCCAGGCGTGGTAATGCCGGTGGTGTTGATGTACCTGCCCATGCACGTCTCGTGCGCCGCCGTCGCCGTGCTCTTTGCCACCGTGCCCACGGCGATGGCGGGCGGCGCCCTGGCGGCCTTTCTGGTGCCGTACTTCGCCTTCACGCTTGGGGGCCACCCCGCGCATACAGGTGGGCTGGGGAGCCAAGCGCCAGCACCGGAGTGGTTGCAACTATATCCTGTTTCTGCTGTTGTTGCTGAGCCTGCAGTCTAATGGAGGAACGATCAGCTTTGTGGCCCAAGTACCTTGTGACGGCCCTTGCGCCCGCGCACCCCCATGCAGGCTCCCGGCGCTGGGAGTGGCTGTGCTCATGGTTTACCAGCGCGGTGGAGCAGTCCCTGGCCTGGTGGGCGGGGCAGCTGCTGGTGGTGCGGGACTGGCCGCACGACACCGCCGACCAGTACGCGGACGAGCTGGAGGCAGCAGCAGCAGCAGCAGCAGGCGCAGACACAAGTGCGAGGGTCAGTGATGTGGGCCCAGCCTTTGGATCAAATGCAGGCAGAGGCGTTCAGCCGCTGGCGAGGGTAGCCAGCGTGCAGGCGGTGGTTGAGGTGGCCGGTAGGGGCGCCAAGGGAGCCAAGGGAGACGAGACGGCGGGGCGGGAACACGCTGCCGAGGGGCACCTGGGTCAGCCGGTGACTGCAACCCTACCAGCGTTGCAAACAACAGGTGGACACAGCGGAGGAGGGCATGGAACGCAGCAGCGCCGCCGCTACATGTTGGGCTTCCACCCGCACGGCCTGTACCCCACGGGCGCCGGCTTCGTCCCTCTCATGCCTAGTGTGCAGGTGAAATGGACGTCTGCCATGATTGCTTGATATTGACATGTGAACGAGTGACGAACGGGTCCTGTTGCAGGCCTAGTACGCCATGTCTGCTTGGGATTACCTGTAAGGAGGACTTTGATATAATCCTTCTAGGTGAGTGTTTGCTTACTGCCTGTGTTGTACTCTCTACGCTTTGCAGGCTCTTTTCCCGTCCACGCTGCCGCTGGTGACGCTCACGGCTTCCATCGTGCACTACACGCCCGGCATCCGGGAGATCGCGGGCTGGGCGGGCTTCCGGCAGGTTGGTCATGGGTAGCACGCCCGCCGCAACGGCTTGTGTGGCAGCAACCTTGGCGGGCATGGCATGTCAGGAAACACCGGTGCACTGTAAGCCTCAAGTGCACGCCACGGCACTGCGGAGTTTCTCTTGCTTGTAGGTGTAGGCCCAAGGATAGCGGTCCGGACCTGTCCGTGTGCACCGTACGGCAGGACTGAAAGCACAAACGTTCGACATTTACCCTGTTCAGGTCAACCGAGCCACCGTGCGGAAGGCGCTGCGGGATACGGGCGGTGTGCTGCTGTGCCCGGGAGGCCAAGCCGAGCTGGTGAGGGCCGCTCAGCGGCTGCAGTTGGCGCACTATACGGTTGTACACTCTGTTTGTTGCGACCTCCCTTGAACAAGGCGAGCCAACGGTAGTAAGAGTACGCTTCCTATTGTCCCAAACCGAGCCTGGGCAAGCCGCACCCCCTCCCTTGCGCCCTTATCCCTGCAGGTGTTTGCGGACCGTGCCTTGCCCCCGCGAGGCTCCCCAGCCGCTGCAGCAGCAGCCAGCGGTGCTGCGCTGCACCCGCCGCCCGCGCTGCCCTACGGCGCCGCCTGGTGCGCGTGCCGCCACTCCGGCAGCGCACGCGTGCAGCCCGCGAGCGCTGTGCGTGCTCCTGCGAGCAAGCCCGGAGAGCAGGTAGCCTCTGGCCAGTGCACCACGCGCCCTGCCGACCGAGGGTCCGTAACGGCACCGATGGGACTAGATGCAAAGCCGGACCGGGCTGTCGTCCAGAATGGGAGGGTACAGCCGCTCAAGCACCAAGCCAGCGGCCAGGAGGCTATACCACGTTCGCCTGCCTTTTCGGATTGCGGAGGCGGAAGCGGCAGCAGGCCCCACCAGTTTGTGGTGTACGCAGGCCACCAGGGCTTCGTGCGGCTGGCGCTTGAGGAGGGCGCGTGGCTGGTGCCGGTGCTGGCGCTCGGGGAGGTGCTGCAGGTGGGCCAGCGTGCGCAGGAGAGCGTGGTTTAGATACGGTGCCACATACTGCAAATGCCTGATGAGCCGTCGGGCCCCGAAATCTTGGCATGCACTAAATCGCACTGCACGTCACTCCTGAACACACCCTTCGCTGGGCACTGAGCGGCTTCATCCCATAGCAGACATGTGCGACGTTCCGAAGTTTGCTGACTGGAGCCCGTTTGACCAACCCCTTCGCCTCCGCAGCTGCGCAACGCCATATCGGCCCCCGAGATGCAGCGCGCCACGTACAAGCGCCTGGGTTTCCCTGTCCCCTTCGTGCTGTGCGGCCGCTGGGGTGTCACCACCCTGCCGCTGCGCAATCCGCTCATATACGTGCTTGGCAAGCCGCTGCAGCCCCCGGCCGGCTGGGAGGCGGAGCGGCAGCGGCAGCTGCAGGGCGCCGTGGAACACCACCTGTGCCCCGCATCACCCGCTGCCTCACCGTCACGGCGCAGGGCCTCCTCCACCGGCACTGCGGCACCGGTGTCCCCGTCGGCGCACCGCAGGACCGACAAGCAGCCCCGGCGGGATCAGCGGTCTTGGTGGTCGCAGCTGCTGGGCTGGGCCGGAGTCAAGGGCAGGGACCAGCAGGGCATACGGCGGGCCAGCTCCAGCGCTGGCGGCAGCGCGACCCACGGGTCGGCGTCAGCGCCCGTGTGTGTGCCGCAGGGCGTGGTTGACGAGTACCACGCCGCTTTCTACCTGGCGCTGGAGGAGCTGTGGGAGCGCTACCGCCACCTGCACCCCGTGCTGCGGCACGCGGAGCTGGTGGTGGAGTGGGGCGGCGGGCGGCACGCCCCGCCGGAGCAGCTGCGGCAGCTGCTGGAGCGGCGTAGCGGGGGCGGCAAGAAAGCAGTTTGAAGCGGTGTGCATGGTTAGCAGCAAGCAGTGATGCGCAAGGCAGTGATGGGTCATAGTCCGTGGTCTGGCGTTACAGCGGGCGGGACAGTCACCATGTATGGCGAGCGGCTTCGAGCGTTGGCGGAGCGCTGAGGCCTGTGTAAATTTGACTGCTGCATGTGGCGAGGACGGAGCAGGATTGTTCTTCATCTGAAGCCGCAAGTGCATTGCAGCGCACATGGTCTATGCATGGTGTCTAGGCGGCACGACGGTGTGGAGACACTGAGAGCGCGCTGAAGCAATAAAAGGGTGCCCCTCATATCACGCGGGGATGCATGCGTCCGTCACAGCACGTGCTTGCACGATGAAAACGTTTTTGGGAAAGACCGGTACTGACCGTGTGGCATGGAACTATGACTGTGGCAACCGAAGGGGACTCAGACGACGGGCACGTTTAACCCTTCTTCGCCCCTGTCGCCTGTACGGTGTATGAAGTAAGCATACCTGCTTGCTAGTCTGTGCCGTGGCCTTCTCGTGCCACTGTCACGGTCCAGCGTGTGCAAGCGGCACGGTACCGGCAGCACGTGTCAACCGTG
>VFQN01006526.1_pt1 | contig 13236 bp, 9 predicted proteins | sample 3512371 | NCBI WGS metagenome assembly VFQN01 (sample SAMN10412370, study PRJNA504923) | tailings metagenome | isolation source: Replicate 2 from Balatoc abandoned mine | place: Philippines: Itogon, Benguet | collected 2017-08-28
CGCTGTCCCTGCACGATCAGCAGCGCCGCGGCGACCGTCAGGATCGCCGTGCCCGACGCGGTAACGAGGCTGTGGAAGAGCGCCCGTGCGAGGGCCGGATCGGCGAACTGGTCGAGCCGCCTCCAGGCATAGCGGCCGAAGACGTAGAGCGGAATCCCGAAGCCGCCCAGAACCGGCAGCGCCACCGCCGTCGTGGCCAGAAACGCGCGCCATCCGACGAGCTTCGTGCGCGGCGGCCGCACCTTGACCTGCGTCGCGCGGGCCGAGAAGAAGCGCTGGTTTCGCCGCGCCCTTCGCTCGATCCACAGCAGCGCGAAGACCAGAACCAGCATCACGATCGCGATCTGCGCCGCGCCTTCCAGGCTGCCGCGATTCAGCCATGTCGAATAGATCGAGAAGGTCAGGGTGCGGACGCCCAGATATTCCGAGGCGCCGATGTCGTTCAGCGCCTCCATCATGACCAGCGCGACGCCGGCAGCGATCGCAGGCTTCGCCACCGGCAGCAGCACATGGGCGAAGACCTTGAAGGGGCCGGCGCCGAGGGTGCGGGCGACATCCGCGATGTTGCGTCCCTGCATCAGGAAGACGATGCGCGTGGTCATGTAGACATAGGGAAACAGCACCGACGTCATCACCAGCGCGGCCCCCCCGGTCGAGCGGATCTCCGGAAACCAGTAATCCGCCCGGGTCTGGAAGCCGAACAGCGCGCGCAAGGCGCTCTGGACGGGGCCGCTGAAGTGGAAGAACTCGGCGAAGGCGTAGGCCGCCAGATAGGGCGGCACCGCGAAGGGAAGCACCAGGGCCCACGAGAAGACCCGCCTCAGCGGGAAGTCGAACGCGACCACCAGCCAGGCGCCGATCACGCCGATCGACCCGGTTCCGGCCGCCACCAGGGCAAGCAGCACGCCGGTCGTCTGCAGCGACCGCGGCAGCACGTTGCGCATCAGATGCGGCCAGTCTTCGCCGCTGCCGGACACGGCGATGAGGCCGATGGCGCCGATCGGCGCCAGAACCAGCAGCGCGACCACGAGCGCGGGCAGCAGCGCCGCCGGGTGGCGCGGCCGCCTGGTACGCATCGGCTTCGTGCTGGTCGTCGTGAAGGTCATCTCGGTCCGGCATGGAGAAGGCCGGGAAGGTCGCCCCGCCCGGCCCTCGACGCGATATCCTTAGCCGGTCTCAGCTTGCCGGGCCATCGTCGAGACCGACGCGGTCCACCATCTCCGACGCCGCCTTGCGGTTCCTGGCGATTTCGGCGAGCGGCAGCGTGTCGGCGGTCAGGGCGCCGAAGCCCTTGACGATGTCGGACGGTGCGATGCCGGGCTCCACCGGATACTCGAACACCTGCTCGGCATAGATCTGCTGCGCCTTGGGCGAAGACAGGAACTGCATCAGCTTGACCGCGCTGTCGCGGTTCGGTGCGTTCTTGGCGAGTGCGGCGCCCGAGACGTTCACATGGGTTCCGCCGTTCTCGAAGGTCGGGAACACGACCTTGATCGCCTTCGCCCAGTCCTTCTGTTCCGGGTCCTTCTCGTTGGTCATCATCAGGCCGACATAATAGGTGTTGCCCAGCGCGATGTCGCATTCGCCGGCCGCGATGGCCTTCGCCTGGTCGCGGTCGCCGCCGTCGGGCTTGCGCGCCAGGTTGGCCTTGACGCCCTTCAGCCACTCCTCGGTCTTGGCCTCGCCCCAATGGGCGATGGCGGCCGAGATCAGCGCGAGATTGTAGTCGTGCTGCCCGGAGCGGATGCAGATCTTGCCCTTCCACTTGGGGTCGGCCAGACCGGCATAGCTGATCGCGCCGTCCGGCACCCGGTCCCTGGAGGCATAGACCACCCGCGCGCGCTTGGTCAGGCCGAACCAGTGACCGGCCGGATCGCGATATTCGGCGGGAATGTTCGCATTGACGGTGGCGTCGTCCAGCGGCTGCGTCACGCCCGCATCCACGGTCTTGGACAGGCGGGCGATGTCCACGGTCAGGATGACGTCGGCAGGGGAGTTCTGCCCTTCGGCGGCGATCCGCTCCTCCAGACCCTTGTCGAGGAACAGCACCTCCGTCTTGATGCCCGTCTCCGCCGTGAACGCGTCCAGCACCGGCTTGATCAGGTCCGGCTGGCGATAGGAGTAGATGTTCACGGTCTGCGCCGAGGCGGCCGCTGCGGCGAGCCCCATCGCGAAGGTCGCGCCGGCCAGCGCTGCGAGGCGGCGTGCGAAGGCTGATGTCATGGTCGTCTCCTGCCGAGATTGGAGTGTGCTTGCCGGTCAGCCGTCCCGGATAAAACCTGACCGTGACGCTCCTCTTGTCGGCAAATGCGTTCAGAGTCAAGAAAACCAAGCGTGATCAGTAGTTTAGACTAATTCTAAACTCGGAATGTCAAGAATTTCATGCACTTGGAGGCTAGCCAGCGAGAACCCGCTGCGAGGGAAACACGATCTCGACGAGCGTCCCTTCGCCAGGGGCCGAGGCGATCGAGAAGCGCGCGCGATTGGCTTCGACCATCGCCTTGGTCAGCGGCAGCCCGAGTCCGGTTCCGTCCCCGCGGGGCCGCTTCAGCGCGTTGATCTGGCGGAACGGCTTCAGCGCCTGCTCGATTTCGCTCTGCGACATGCCGACGCCGGTGTCGCGAACCTTGAGCACCACGTCGCCCGTCGGCTCGTAGGAGGTCGACACGATCACCTGCCCGCCGGCCTGGGTGTAGCGGACGGCATTGGAAAGCAGGTTGAGCGCGATCTGCCGGATCGACCGCTGGTCGGCCACCACCTCCGGCAGCTTGGAGGCATAGGACGAGCGGATGATGACGCGGTTGCGGTTCGCCTGCGGCTGCATCATCGCGACCGCCTCGGCCAGCGTCTCGTTGAGCGACACGGCCTCGTAGGACATCTCCTGCTGGCCGGCCTCGATCTTGGAAATGTCGAGCAGGTCGTTGACGAGATCGAGCACGTGATTGCCGGACCGGTTGATGTCGCGCAGATAGTCGCGATACCGGTCGTTCATGATCGGCCCGAACTTCTCGTCGATCATCAGTTCGGAGAAGCCGATGATCGCGTTGAGCGGCGTGCGGATCTCGTGGCTGATCCGGGCGAGGAACTCGGTCTTCTGCGAGGAGGCGCGCTCGGCCTCCGCGCGCGCCTGGGTCAGTTCCTCCTCGGCCCGCTTCCACTGGGTGATGTCGCGCAGCACCGCGCAGAAACCCTTGTTGCCGGGCAGGCGGCCAATGGTCATGAACAGCGGAATGAAGCGGCCCTGCGCCTCGCGCCCGATCACCTCGCGGCCATCGTTGAGCACGCTTGCCACGCCGTTGTCGGAAAGGCCGTGGAGATAGTCGCGCGCGGCGCGCTGGCTCTCGACCGCGAACAGCGAGAAGAACGGCTTGCCGGCGACCTCGCTGGTGTCGAAGCCGAACAGGGCTTCGGCGGGGCGGCTGATGGAGCGGATGGTGCCGTCATTGCCGAGGATCACGATGCCGTCGGTGGCGGTATCGAGGATCGTGCTCATCTCGTTGACGCGCGATTCGAGCTCGGCGATGTCTTCCGCGGTCGGCGCGGCGGCAACCGGTTCCGGCGTGGTCTTCAGCGCGAGAAGGAGCGCCTTGCCGCCCTTCCATGGAACCGACTGCAACAGCGCGTCGACGGGAAAATCCTCGCCGTCGCGTGTGCGCAGCCGTCGCCGGTGGTCGTCCGGATCCTCGCCATCCTCGCTGTTGGCGAAGAGCACGTCCAGTCCGCCGGCCTCCTCGAGTTCGGCGAGCGACGCGTAGCCGGTGAGGCTGAAGAACTCCTCGTTCGCGAAATGCAGCCTGTCGCCGGTGTGGATCAGAACCGGGACGGGCAGGCGTTCGAGGATCGACGTGTCGACGGAGCGCGACACCGGGCCCATCTCGGGGGGATAGAGCAAGGCCTCGTCGCGCTCTGCCGGCGTCTCCGCCGAGGGCTCGGCGACCTCTTCTCGCTCGTCCGGCGCCCCGTCGTCCAGCGCCGCCTCGTGCGGCTCTTCCTCCCCGGTCTCCTCGACCGGAAGAACCGTCTCCTCCTCATCGGGGCGAGCGGCGAAGTCCTCGGGCGGCAGGTCCTCCTCGGCGATCTCGTCCTCGATCAGGTGTTCCGGCTCGGGGTAGGGGCCGTGCTCGCCTTCCGGTTCGCGCGCGTCCTCCTCGAGCTCCTCGGGATGAGTGATGCCGCGGATCAGCCGGTCGGCATTGCGCAGCCTCGCCTCGATCTCCTCGAGCGTCGGAGTGCGCGGGAAGGGCACCCGCTTCGGCTCGTCGAACGGCGGGTCCTCGGCCTTGTCGCTCGCCTGCTTCAGCCGCTCGCCGATCTCGCGGAATGCGCTCGTCTCGTTCGCCGAGAGACCGCGTTCGCCCGCCGCGCGGTGCTCGGCGAGCTTGATGACCTTGTCGCTCTGGCGACGATCCGGCGTCTTCCTGATCTCGATCGCCGGCTCCTCGCCTGCGAAGGGATCGGCGGGGTCGCGCTGGTCGTCGTTCGCGGCCGCCACCGGCTTCGGCACGTCGCGCGGGGGATCGCTGAGCGAGAGGCCGGTCGCAGCCTCGTCGATGACCGCGTCGCCGATGCGCACCACTCCGAAACCGCGGAAGCCGTCGAAGGCGCGATCCCGCGCATAGACGGGCAGGGCGGCCAGGTCGACCGGCACCTTCAGGTCGGTTCCTTCGATCGGCCACATGACCGTGCGCCCGGACCAGGTGTCCCGCCGCTCCAGCAGCCCCGCGACCTCGCCCTCGGGGTCGAGATCGTATGCGGCGGCGAGCTCGCGGAAGGATTTTCCAACGATCGCAGCCGCCTGTGCGCCGACGCTGGCGGCAAACTCGTCCGAGACCGCGCTGAACCGCCCGTCGGCATCGGTGCGCCAGACGAAGCGGACGGGCCCGGCCCGAAGATCCGGCCGGAACACGGCCTCGTCCGCGACATCGCCCTCGTCGCCCTCGTCGGCCGCGGCGAACGGCTCGGCCGGCGGCGCCGCCCGCTCGTCGAGCGGTTCGGGAAAGTCGTGCAAAGGCTCCTCGGGGTCCCGCAGATAGGCGGGGAGATCCGGCAGCGGCGGCAGATCCGGCAGCGGCGGCAGATCGGGAAGATCGAGGTCCGCCTCGTAATCGTGCTCCCAGTCAGCCTCCGCTGCGGCTTCGGAACCGGTCGGCGCTGTCTCCGGCAGACGGTCCTCGTCGGGCACCGACGGCAATCGCACCGGGTCGTCGGGCGGCGGCGCGGGTGTCGTCGCCAACGGGTCGACGTCAGGCATAGATGGCGCCGGGCTCTCCGGCGTCTCGGCGCGCGCAGGCTCCTCGGGGCGAACAGGCGTTGGCGCCTGGGTCGGCGTGGCCGGTCTGGTGCTTCTTATCCTCGCCGGCACGTCGTCGAAGAACCAGCCATCGGCGTCGGCATCGGTCGAGGCCGCGATCGGCACGTGCGCGGGACGCTGCGACACGGGGCGGGCGGCGACGGCCGCGGCCGGTTCCGGCAGGGACGGGGGCTCGGCCGGCACCGGCCTCGCCACGGGTGGAGCGAGGGGCTGCGGATCGTCGACCACGATCACCAGCAGCCTCATCGGGTCGTCGCTCAGGCGCGCGACCCCGACCGGGAAGCCGAAATCGCCGATCGGCACGAGCCGCTTCAGGAGCCGGTCCGGCTCGTCGGCGGCGTCCATCGCCAGGTCGCGCAGCGTGTCCTCCGCGAGATCGAGATCGGCGAAATCCACCGAGCCGGCGAGCGGCATGCCCTTGCCGTCGATCATGGCGGCGTGGTGGCCGGCCTCGGCGATGCCGTAGATCGCCCGCGCCGCCGCTTCCTGCGGGCTGCGCTTCTCGCCGTCGAAGTCGGGCGCGACCAGCATGAGCGCGTGCATGCCGTCCGGCATGACGATCTCGCTCGCAAGGAAGCCCACCGCATGGCTGGCGAGCTTCTGCGTCACCCGCACGAGCAGCGAACGGTTGCGCCCGATGGCGGGGAAGCCCGGCGTGCCGGCGATCTGCCGTCTCGACGCATAGCCCAGGTTCGACGGCGCGCCTCGCGCTTGTTCGATGTCATGGTATCCGAGCAGCGCCGCCCCGGCGCCGTTGGCCCAGATCACGGTGTCCAGCTCTACGGTCAGAATCACGATCGCGTCACCGGCCAGGAAGTGCGGGCGCACCTGGTCGACGACGGCTATATCGATGAAAGGGTAGATCCTGAGCCCCATCCGGTCCGTGCATGTCGCGCTTGCGCGCCAAATCGTTAGAATTAACAGATTTTTAATACTGGGAGTCGGCGGTCCGCGTCCATATTCGCCGCTTCATCGAGCTGCTCTTTCGGTTCTGGTGGTTAATCACGGAGTCTGATTTGCTGCACTGCAACAATCGTGTTGCAATGCACAAGACGTTAGGTTATGTAGGGGAAACCGGTCCGGTGCCCCAGCCAGGATCATCCCAAGGAAACGACAGGAAAGGGTTAGCAAAATGGCCAAATCCGCAAACGAAACCATCGAATTCCCCACCTTCGACGCGTCGAAGGCGACCGAACAGCTCCGCGACTTCGCCGAGAAGGGCATGGAGCAGTCGAAGGAGGCCTATTCCAAGCTCAAGTCGAGCGCCGAAGAGGTCCAGAAGACGTTCGAAAAGACCTACGAGACCGCGCGCGCCACCAGCGCCGACCTTTCCCTGAAGGCGATCGCCGCCATGCGCGCCAACACGGACGCGACCTTCTCCCATTTCGAGGCTCTCGTCGGCGCCAAGTCGGTGTCCGAGGTGATCGAGCTGCAGACCGCATGGATGCGCAAGAGCGTCGAATCGGCCGTCGAGCAGGCCAAGGACATGCAGGCGACCTCGTCGAAGGCCATGGAAGACGTGACCAAGCCGATGAAGGCCGCTTTCGAGAAGACCATGAAGGAACTCAAGGTCGCGTGACGCGTTAAGGCGCCAAGCAATCCCGGGCGGCACCTCCTCCCGCCGCCTCGGGGTCAGTGGCCGGCACCTCCTCCCGCTGGCCGACAAAGAAGAAGACCGGGTCCTCCCCCCGGTCTTTTTCCGTTTCAGGATGCGGGCAGCGGCCGTTTCGCACGAAAGCTCTGACCCCGCACCTGCCGGAAACCGGAGCCCCACGACCCGCGCCGCGGTCCGTCGCAGCGGGTGTCGGAAAAAACCTTGAATTCTCCCGTCGCCCGACGTATGGACCCTCCGTCGCCGACAGGCCCAGTGCCGTTGTAGCTCAGATGGTTAGAGCGCCGGATTGTGGATCCGGAGGTCCTCGGTTCGATCCCGAGCAACGGTACCATCGATATTCCTCCCGCCCGAGCCTTCGAAACATCGCCTCAGCCACGCTGCCAGCACGTTCGAGCCGATATCCGCTTGCCGCGGCGGGGGCGCGCTAGAACAGGCTGCCTTGGCCGGCCGCGGGCTTCCCGCGACTCGCCTTCGGCTTCCCCGCTGCCGGCTCCGCGCCGCCATCGCCCGCCACTGCATTCTTCTCGCCGTCCGCGAACCTGAGGGTCAGGCGCATCCCGTCGGCGATCTCCTCCGCCCGCTTGGCGATCGTCCCGTCTTCCCGCTCCACCAGCGCGAAGCCGCGGTCGAGCACGGCCTTCACCGACAGCGTGTCGACCAGCCGCGACGTCTGCGCCAGCCTTCCGCGCCGCTCCGCCAGAAGCGCGTCGACCACCCGCGGCAGGCGTGCTGCGATCCGGTCTATCGCCCGGCGCGCCTCGGCGTTGCGCCGGGCGAAGGGCTCGATCGTCAGCCGCGCCGTCGCCGCGGTCAGCCGCTGGCGTCGGCGCTCGAACAGGGCATCGGCGCATTTCGGCAGCTGCGCGCCGGCGCGTGCCAGATGCCGCCGCGCCTCCGATATCCCCCGCTCCAGCGTCGCCGGCGACAGGCGAACCGCCGCCAGCCGCGCGCGGCGTCGTTCGCCCGCGCTCGCGGCCGCCCGCTCCAGCCGTCCCGCCGTCTCGTCGAACCGGCGCCGCGGCAGCGCGAAAAGCTGGTCGGGGGAGGGCAGCCCGCGCGCGGCGCTGCGAACCGCCTGCCGCTGCCGGTCGAGATGGCGCGAGGTGCACGTGCGAAGCCGCGCGCCGAGCGAGGCGAGCGTCGCCTCGAGCTCCGCCTTCACCGGCACCGCCATCTCGGCCGCGCCCGTCGGGGTCGGCGCCCGCACGTCGGCCGCGAGGTCGATCAGCGTCCAGTCCGTCTCGTGGCCGACCGCCGAGATGACCGGGATGTCGGACGCGGCCACCGCCCGCACCACCGCCTCGTCGTTGAAGCCCCACAGATCTTCCAGGCTGCCGCCGCCGCGCGCGACGATGATCACGTCCGGCCGCGCGATCGCTCCCCCCTCGGGCAGGGCGTTTAAGCCGGCCACCGCGCTCGCCACTTCGGCACCGGTCGTCTCCCCCTGCACCCTGACCGGCCAGACCAGCACATGCAGCGGGAAGCGGTCCGATATGCGGTGGATGATGTCGCGGATCACCGCGCCGGTCGGCGACGTGACCACGCCGATCACCCGCGGCAGATAGGGCAGAAGCTGCTTGCGGCCGGCGTCGAACAGCCCCTCCGCCGCGAACCGCCGCTTGCGCTCCTCGAGCAGCGCCATCAGCGCGCCGGCGCCGGCAGGCTCCAGGTTGTCGATCACGATCTGGTATTTGGAGGAGCCGGGATAGGTGGTGAGCTTGCCCGTCGCGACCACCTCCATCCCTTCCTCGGGCCGGAACTTCAGCTTCTGGAACGTGCCTTTCCAGACCACGGCCTCGATCCGCGACCGCTCGTCCTTCAGCGCGAAATAGGCGTGCCCGGACGAATGCGGGCCGCGATAGCCGGAAATCTCGCCCCGCACCCGGACATTGCCGAACGTCTCCTCGACCGTGCGCTTCAGCGCCGTCGAGATCTCGCTCACCGAATATTCGTGGGCGTTGCTGGCGGGGGAATCGGAGGCCTCAGGCATGGGGACATCTCTCCGACCAAGACGAGAAGACGTCAACCGGCAGGAATGCAATTATTGGTTGTGTGCCGTCAGAATCTATACCATAAATAGAAAAACCGTTAGCTTTGCAACTTGGCGTTCCGGTCAATCAGGGGAGGATGGTGCCGTGGAATTTTCGGTCAGGAATCACAAGCTTGCCGTTGGGACGAAGAACGTCGATTTCGTGAAATCGCCGAATATCGGCGGCAAGCTCGCCGCCCAGTTCCTCGTCATCCACTATACGGCCTCGGGTCCGTCCGCCGACATCGCGGCCTATTTCAAGAACCCGGCTGCCGAAGTCTCCGCCCATCTGGTGGTCCGGCGCGACGGCACGATCACGCAATGCGTGGCGTTCGACGATGTGGCGTGGCACGCCGGAAAGAGCGAGTGGGTCGACAAGGCCGGGAAAACCCATATCGGCCTGAACAGCGACTCCATCGGGATCGAGATCGAGAACTGGGGTCCGCTGAAGCAGACGGCATCGGGCTACGTCTCGTGGACCGGCCAGTCCGTCGAATCGTCCAAGGTCGTCGAGGCGAGGCACAAGTATGGCACGCCCGATTGCGGCTGGGAGATCTTCACCGAGGCGCAGATCGAGACGACGATCGCCGCGGCACGCGCCATCTGCGCTGCCTACGGGATCGACGAGATCGTCGGCCATGACGACATCGCTCCCGGCAGGAAGTCGGATCCAGGACCGGCCTGGGCGATGGCGTCGTTCAAGGCAAAGGTTCTCGGCCGATCGGACAATGGAGCCTCCACCTACGTTGTGCGCTCGCCGACGGGCCTCAACGTGCGCACCGGCCCGGCAGCGAGCTTTCCGTTGGTGGCAGGGGCCTCTCTCAATCCGCTGCCCGACGGAACGCTGGTGTCGCCGCTGGAGGCAGACGGAAACTGGCGCTACGTGTCGGTTCTCGACCAGGCCGGCAGGCCGAGCTTCTCCGGCTGGGTACACGGCGGATATCTTTTCGAAGCCTGAACGCCCAACGCAGCCAGGGCGTTCATTTCCTTGCCTTGAGTTTTCCCGGAGGCGTGAGGTATCCATTCACGCCTCTGGAGAACGCGATGCAGGACAAGCCGAGTCTCACCCTCAAGCGCCGGTTCGCCGCTGTTCCGAAGCTGGTCTATCGGGCATGGACGGATCCCTCCATGATCCCGATGTGGTGGGGGCCGACCGGCGCCCTGACGCTCAGCGCCGAGACCGACCCGCGCCCCGGCGGGCGATTTCACGTGGTCTTCACGACGCCCGACGGCGAGGTCCACGACGTCTCCGGCGCATATCACGAGGCGCTGGAATATGTCGTTCTCGCCTTCGACTGGATGTGGAAGACCCTGCCGGACCGCATGTCGTTCGTGCGGCTGACCTTCGAGGACGACGGCGCGGGCGGCACCAACTTCACCATGCACCACAGCCGCTTCTTCGACGAGGCCGCCCGCGACCGTCACATCTGGGGCTGGACCGGCGCCCTCGACAAGCTCGAGGCCCTCGTGAGCGGGCAGGACGCCTCTACCACCCGGCCATGACCTGGCCGGGCCGCAGCCGCTTGCTCCGCGCGCCCGCAAGGGCGGAGAAATCGAAGCCGTGCTCGTCGCCGATCGCGGGCGAGATGTTGTCCAGGCTTTCCGCGACATGGCGGGCAACGGCGTCGATCAGGTCGCGCTGGCCGGTATGCCCGCGCAGGATGCCGATCCGGCAGTCGGGCAGAGGCGCGAAACCGTCCGCCTCACCCAGCACCCGCATGCCCGGCCGCAAGGCGCATTCGGGCAGCACCGCCACGGCCAGGCCCGACAGCACGCTCGCGATCACCACCGTCGCCGACCAGGACGTGAACAGCACGCGGTGCTCTCGCCCGGAACGCTGCAGCACCTCGGTGGCGGAGCGCCGCCACTGGCAGGTCGGCCGGCCGACAGCGAGCGGCAGGATGGGCTCCTCGTGGACCGCATGGTTGGCCGACGTCACCCACAGCAGCGGTTCGCGCCGCACGATCTCGGTCACGTTCACGTCGTCGCACTGCGTCACCAGGGCCAGGTCGAGCTGTCCCCGGCGCACCAGTTCGGCCAGGTTGATCGTCGGCTCGCAGACCACCGACATCTCGATGCGCGGGTTGGAGCGGGCGAACCGTCCCATGATCTCCGGCAGGAACCGGTCGGCATAGTCGTCCGGCATGCCGATCCGCACCTCGCCCACGAGCTGCGAATCGTCGAAGGCCGCCAGCGTCTCGCGGTTCAGCCGCAACAGCTTGCGTGCATAGGTGAGCAGCCGCTCGCCTTCCTCGGTCAGCCGGTTCGAGCGGCCGTCCTTCTCGAACAGCGGCTTGCCGATCCGCTCCTCCAGCCGCCGCATCTGCATCGACACCGCGGACTGGGTCCGGAACACCGCGTCGGCCGCCTTCGTGAAGCTGCCGGAATCACAGATCGCGACGAAGGTCTGCAGCTGGTCCAGGTCGAGAGGCGCTGCCATGACGGTCTCCATCAGCAAAAGCGATCCTTAGGATCAGAAACATTCGTTAGACCGATCGGTCTTCCCCTGTCAAACAGTGCATGTCCACCCGAAAGGCACCGATGCCCGAAGGACGCGGCGCCCCGTGCCGCGCGCGCCTCGATGCGCCTGGACGTGACTTAGGAGACAAGCGATGACTGCCCTCGACCGCGCCTCATTCCCGCTGACCGGAGCGGCCCGCCCGGCCGTGGCCGCGCGTGTGATCGACTGGGCGGCCAATGTCATCCGCGCCTGGAAAAACCGACGCGCCATCTATCATCTCGGTGCGATGAACGACCACGAGCTCGCCGACATCGGCCTGGCCCGCGGCGACCTGCACGTCGCCTGGGCGCAGCCGCTGGACGTCGACCCGACGGTCACGCTCGGCCGCCTGGCCGAAGCGCGCGCCGCCCTGGCCATGCGGGAAGCCCTCGAGCGCGCCGCCCGCCAGACGAGTTGATCACGGCGGGTTTCCCGCCGGGGCGGGTTTCCCGCCGGGGCAGGTTTCCCGCCGGGCGGGTCCCCCCCCCATTCTTTGCAGGCGCTCCCGTTCACACTCGGCTCCCCGCCGATCGCCTGCCGACTGCCCGGCTCCTCCCCAAGGGAGCCGGGCTTTTTCGTCTTCTACCGCAGCCGGTCCATTCCCTTGAGATACTGGTCGAAGATGGACTCCATGTTCTTCTGGTAGTCCTCCCGCTGTTTCGAACCGCTCTCGAACATGTCGCCGAACAGGTCGTCATAGGGCGTGCGCGCGCGTCCGCTCGGATTTGTCCGGGCCTTCGGCTGCGGTTCGGGCTCAGGCTCGGCCTGCCGCCGTCCGCCGCCCATCATCTCCTCGAAGATGCGGCCGAGCGGATTGGCGGTCATCGGGTTCTGCGGCCGGCTCGTCCGCTGCTCGCGCTGCGGCGCCTGCTGCACGCCGCCGCCCATCATGTCCTTCAGGATCTTTCCGAACGGATTGTCGAACGGGTCCAGCGGGTTCGGCTGCGGCGCCTGGCGCGGCTGCGGCTGGCCCATCATGCCGCCGCCCTGCTTCATCATCTGCTCGATGATCTCGCCGAGAATGTTGCCGCTGGCCCCGAAACCCCCGGCCTGGGCGTGGCTTGGCTGCGTCGTCTGCTTGAACAGGCCGCCCATCATCATGGCGGCGAGCGCCGGCAGCATCTGCTTGAGCACGGCCTCCTGGATGCCGGTCACCTGCGCCGCCTGGGCGGCCACGGCCCGCGACAGCTCCTTCGAGCCGAACAGGTGGCCGAGGATCCCGTTGCCCTCCGCCATCCCGGCGGGCGAGAACGCGCTCTGCGCGTCTTCGTAATACTTCGCATGCTGGCCGCTCGAGAGCGCCTGCAGGAAACTGGAGATGCCGTAGGGATCGGCCGTGTTGCGCTTCAGCCCCTGGCTGAAGGCCGGCATCAGCGCCTCCATCGCAAGCGCCGCCTGCTGTTGCGACAGATTGAACTGCCGCGCCATCAGTTCAACGGCGTGCCCGTTCTGCGCCATCATTTCATAGAGCGGTTGCATTCGGTCCTCCATGCGTCCGGGCGAGCCTAGCGCAAAGCCCGCCGAAGCGAAATGGGAGGAACGGGGCGGTCCGGGAGCCTCCATCGGGGCGCTCCGGCGATCACCTGCCGGCGCTTCATCATCAACAACATCAAGATCATCTTCAACATTATGATCATCCGGATCGTGAGAAAGGCTTTATCCCCTGGCACTTGCGTCAACGGTAGAAATATCGCGATAACACAACCGAATATTTCACGTTGAAATTTTTGTGGAGATAATCGGGAACACTGCTCCCGCTGATCGGTTTCCGAACAGAGCAC
>VFQN01006528.1_pt1 | contig 13229 bp, 21 predicted proteins | sample 3512371 | NCBI WGS metagenome assembly VFQN01 (sample SAMN10412370, study PRJNA504923) | tailings metagenome | isolation source: Replicate 2 from Balatoc abandoned mine | place: Philippines: Itogon, Benguet | collected 2017-08-28
GAGAACTGAAGGCCCGCTCGTCGTGGCCTATCCTTTGACGGAGCTGGTTGCTCCTATCCGTACAGCGAGAGGGTTGGGAAACCCCGTGTCCTTGATTGCCGGGACCAGCTCTGTTTCCCGAGCGGGACAGGGCTGGGCTCTGGAAGGGGACCAAAAACTGTAAGTCCACACATACAAACTCTGTCTTGGCGACTTGGTTCCATTGCCACAGGTAGCACTGCAGTACGGCACGGTACGTACGTCAGTGGCCTCACCTCACGTGCCAAGCCAAGCCCGGCGGGGGCGTGTGTTCCAGCTCTTTCCAGCCTTCAGTGTGGTGGCTCACAGGCACAGGGCGCTACACGCACACATGCATTGTGCGCCGCCTAATGAGGGCGGTTGCAGGTGGCGGCGCGCAGCATGCAGTAGCACACCTACGGTGCGTAGTGCTGCGTAGTGTCCTTTCCCTGCCCGTGCCCCTGGTGGCCAGCCGTGGACTCGGCTGTCCGCCCCCCGGCTGACGGGCAGCAGCTAGCACAAGAGGGCAGCAGCACCAGGGGGCAGCAGACCACGCTTGGGGCTTCCGCGGCGGCACCTGCTACCGCACCTCTGGCCAACGGTGGCGGCATCACTGCATGAGCGTCCCAGCGGCTGGGGCGGGAGGGGGAGTGGGAGCAGGAGCTGGAGCAGGAGCGGCCCAGCGGCATGGGGCGAGAGGGTACGCGTAAAACGCGAGGGAACCGTGTGAGGCGTCAGGGAAGCGTCGAGGCCGGGAGGGGGAGGGGGAGTGAAAACGCGGGGCTGGAGGCGGGGGGCACATGCCCGCAACTCAGGGCGCAGCGCAGAGCGTGCACCTCTGCGCAAGGGAGCTGTAGCTTCTGCCAAATGCAGCACGCTTGCGCACAGAGCGGCGGTGCACACGTTTCACCTGCCCCTCCCCTCAGCACCGTACCGCCAACCGCCACTTGACAAGCAAAGCCCCAGCCGCGTCTACCGTACACCGTACAGCTCCGCATGCCCTCAGGTGCGCGACAGTGAGGGAAGCACCCTAGTCGCGGCACACCGGCATGCAAAGAGCCGTACTACTGCGATACACACGGGCCGTCCCGTGCCATAACCCCGACCACCCCAACCCACCCCCGATATGTGACAGGGACAGGGACGCTCACAGAGGGGAGGATTGGGGCGTGGAAAGGCCGCCCAAGCCCCTGACTGCTGACCACTATTCCAACGAAACCCAACCACCCGTACAGGGGCAAACAGGGGTTGCCGCCAACCCGCCCGACCTTGCAGCCTGGACCCCAACGCAGTAGTAACGAAACCGACTGCTAGCAGCCCGCCTCGGCGGGGGCCGGATTCAGCTCGGTCCTCCTCCCAGGGCTTCCAGTGGGCAGTTGGCAGCTGCGGGCGGCTCGGTAGCCCACCGCAGCGCCACCGCCGTCGCAGGGGCCCGTGCCCATCTGTAGCGGTTATCAGCTTGCGTCGGCGCATAAGGGTCAACACACTGACTGGCCCCCGCTACCTCAGGACTTGCCAAGCCGTGCAGAGCGGGAGCAAGGGATGCAACTACAGTAGCTGCATGCGCGGGGGCAGTACCGGCGAGCGGGAAGCGCACAACTCGCAGAGTCGTGCGTAACCCCTGCCTTTAGGACGTCGTGCTGTGCCGCCGTGCGAACGAGGTAGTGGAGCCCTCCGCGCAGGCCAGGGTGAGCTTGCCTGAGACCGAGGCAGTCGTGTTCGTGACTCAACTGCTGCTATGTCGCGCTGTGGCAGGCTAGCGGCAGGAGCGGGGGTGCAGCTCGCGAGTAGGCCACGTGCGTGTTGTGCCTTAGGCCGTCTGTGCCAAGATGAAAGTAACACCAGCGAGCTATGGAGGTGGTAATGAAGGGTTTAAACCACTGCTACGACCGAGCTTAGGCCAGAGGACAGCTCTGTGCGCGGACTCCATATCGGACTGCAAGCGCGAAAGCAGCTGTCGTCTGAAGCTTGCCAGGTGTTTGGTACAGATGAGTCGATAGGTTCTGATAACTTCTTGCAGGCAACGCGTGTCTAAGAGGCCGGGATCTAGATCGCACGCTGCATGACAACCTTGCACAACGTTTGCATCACTTCTCTGCTCCACCGCGCCTCAGTTGTCTATTGTGGTTTGCACGTAGAACTTGCCCACTTTATTCGTTTAGCAGTTATCTGGACACCATGAACGTCGCTCAGCAGGTTCGCGGCATGACCCGGTGCCCGGCGACGAGCCGTCGCTCTATGGTCGTCTGCAATGTCGCTGAGGCCACCCGCACGATTGTGCACACCAACGGCAACCGCCGGGTGAGATCTAAAGATTCGCGCGCAGCGAGAAAGCTTCGGCCATGGATGCTGCACATACGGACCTTGTACCGACCAGCGATTTGCTCTCGTCGCAGGCTGGCTACCCCGAGGGGACTCCCATTGTTACTCCTCAGGTAGGGTCAGCTCGCTCAAACAGCCTCCTTTGCAAGTATTTCCGCTCGGACCGGGCGCCTGAGGCGTGGCCCACTCCGCACGCCCGCAGGACCTGCCCTCGCGCCCTCGCCGCAACCGCCGCAGCGAGAGCTTCCGCTCCGCCATCCGGGAGTGCATCGTGACCCCCTCCAACTTCATCCTGCCCATCTTCGTGCACGAGGAGGGCAGCAACAACGTGCCCATCCCCTCGATGCCCGGCATCTTCCGCCTGGCGTACGGCAAGAACGTGCTGGACTATGTGGCTGAGGCGCGCTCCTACGGCGTCAACCAGGTGGTGGTGTTCCCCAAGGTGCGTGGTAATACACCTCTGCGCGGGGGTGGGGACGGTGGAGCGGGGCGGGGCACTGTGACTCAACAGGGGTACATTCAGAGGGATAAAGCGGAGTAGGGGTCAACCAGGCGTTGGTGCTCCCCAAGGTGCGTCCGGACGTGATTGGGTTTGTGTGGGTTGGGGGAAGGACCTCGGCAGGGGGGGGACGCGGGGGCACGGGTGAGGTGATGCTGACTCGGGAGGGAAGGCGAGGAGACCAGGTGATGGTGCCCCCCTGGGGGCGTGGGGGTGTACCTATGCGTGGGGTTGGGAGGCGGGCGTGCCAGCGGGGAGGGATGCAGGCAGGGGAAAGGTTACGGTGACCTGCTGATGGGTAGACATCAACCAGGTTATGGTGTTCCCAAGGTGCTTGGGGTATTACTGTGCGTGGAAGGGTTCACAGGGCGGGGAGATGGCTTGAATGGGGCGGGGGCCGGGGCACGGGCACGTTGACTCCTGAGCGATGACGGTGTGGCCAGGTGGTAGGGTGCAGCTTGTGGAGGCGTGAAGGTGACGGAGAGGGAGGGCGGGGGCCGGGGAGAGGGTGCTGTTGGCCACGGAGTGAAGGGCAGATGGCGTCGAACAGTTGGTGGTGTCCCCCGCGGTGCGCACCTAGTGTGTGCGCGACGGGGCGCTGTTGGGGGACGTGGGGTTGCGAGAATGCTTGTGGGTGTGGGGGCTGGGGAAGACTGCGAGAAGGGGTGGGGGCAGGGCCAAGGGTGCTGTAAGGGAGGTGGGCGTGCACCAGGTGGTGTCGCATGGTATGTGGCACTATTACTGTACGTGGGGTGTACGTGGGGTGTGGGGAGGGAAACGGCGGGGAGGGGCGGGGGCAAGTGCAAGGGTTATCCGACGTGCAGCAGGCAATGGTGTTCCCCAAGGTGCGTGGCGGTGCAACGTGTGGGGGAAGCAGGGCGACGGCGGGGAGGGGCTCATTGCTTATCTCCCATTGTGTCGGCACCCACTGCACCGGGCCACCCGGCCAAAGGCCATTGCACCCGTGGCACGTGCCCTGCCCACACCCCTTCGCTTCATCACTAACACTTGGATTCCCGTCCACACATCCACTGTCCGTAGACCCCCGACCACCTGAAGACCACCACCGCCGAGGAGGCGTTCAACCCCAACGGCCTGTCGCAGCGCACCATCCGCCTGCTCAAGGACGCCTTCCCCGACCTGGAGGTGCGGCATGTGTATTAGCGTGCGCGGGGGTGTGCGTATTAAGGGGTCGGGGAGTTGCAGCGCACCGCCCGCCTGCTCAGGGACGCATTCTCTGACCTGGAGGTGGGGCATGTGTATTAGCGGGCGGGGGCGTGCTTATTAAGGGGTTCGGGGGTTGCAGCGCACCGCCCGCCTTTTTCCTGACCTGGAGTTGGGAGCATGTAAAGGCGCATGTTTGAATACCGCTGCCAGGCTTGCGTTGGTGTGGTGGTCGGGTGCTAGGATGCGCTGCTGGGTCCGGTGCTCCTGGGAGCCCAGGTGTGCTGCGGCGCGCTGTTACCCCATTCGCACCTGTGTGTCCCTAGATCCACCACTTGCATGCACCACAATGGCTGCCGGCAACTTGGTAGGCTTTGCCCTAACTGTACACGGTGTGCTGTTCGCCCCGACCCCGTAACCCTACCAGGTGTACGCGGACGTTGCGCTGGACTCGTACAACCCGGACGACGGTCACGACGGCATTGCTTACCCTCACCCTCCCGTCGTTGCTATGTATGCCTTACTAAGGCTGTGTGTCCCCCCCTTCATGGCAGGTGTACACCGATGTTGCGCTGGACCCCTACAACTCGGACGGCCACGACGGCATCGTCAGCGACGCCGGCGTCATCCTCAACGACGAGACCATCGAGTACCTGTGCCGCCAGGTGGGGACACTAGGACAGTTGTACGATAGTTACCTACGTGCGCTTGCTAAGACGTCGTTGGAAGGGGCGTTGGAGTAGGGGTTGCGGGGTTCTGCGTTCGGGGTGCGGGGTAGCGAGGGAGGGGTCATACTCAACGTTGAGACGATTGAGACCTGTGCCGCCAGGTGGGGAGTTTAAGGGAATCGCCACTGTGCGGGGTAAAGGAAGTACTTGGCGTCGTGGTTGGCGTGTTAGTGCGGCGACTGGTCAAGGGAATGGGGTTGTGGAAGGGGTTACACGGTGCGTGTCCTGTTGTGGGTCCTGTGTACAAAGCATGGAGCGTGCATGAGTTTGGGGTGAACGGCCGGCCCACCAAATAGTAGAAGAAGAGTAGGGCCGCCAAGGGCCGAGGATGGCACGTACCGGTACGCGGAGAGGGCTCGCATACCGTACCGTACATGTCTGGGGGTGCACCAACGGCTACACGTTTTCCCGGAGCCGGCCGGGCTGAGGGCGGGGGTGCTGCCCCGTCCTTGTGCTGGCTCCTTGCCGCGCCCCTTGATGCACTTGGCACGTGCACGCGCGCGCCTAATTACCGCCTCTTGCATGCTGTCTACTTGCACACACTGCCACACGCTCTTATGCCCCCTCGGCGTCCAACACCGAACACCCTGTTTCTGATTCGCCCTCCACCTGCCCCATTGCTTTTACCCCTCACAGGCTGTGTCCCAGGCCGAGGCCGGTGCCGACGTGGTGTCCCCCAGCGACATGATGGACGGCCGCGTGGGCGCCATCCGCCGGGCCCTGGACCGCGAGGTGGGGGCACAGGGGCATGTGTATTAGCGGTGTGAAAGTGGTGCACGGAATGGGTTGGGGCTGCCGATCGACGTAGAGGACGGCGCTGTGAAGGCATGGATGCATCAGCCGCGCCCTGGACTGGGAGATGGGGGAGGGGGGCATGTGTCTTAGCACCTGGCTGCATGTGTGTATCAACAGGGTGTGTGGTACGTGCACGGGACGGGTTGGTGTCCCCCTGTTGGGCGGTCGCAAGAGGCTTCGCGCCATCCGCCGGACTCCTCCCGCGGGGTATTGGGGGCTGTGTGAAGGAGATGTTGGGCAGGTTTGGGGACACGCGCACGCAACCTTATCTCCAGTGTGGGGCGTGCGGGCAGCAACGGCGGCTGCAGCCAACCGGCGGGAGGGTTTTGGCATTGGGAAAGCAGTGGGGAGAGTGATGAGGTGTGTGGGCGGGAGAGGCACAGAGATGCGTTGGGCTCACGGCCGAGGCAGCTGCGGTCGGTGTACAGGCGGCGTGATGGGTTGGGTGTCCTGGGGAGCGGGAGGCAGGAAGTTAGGGGAGACGAAGGCAGCTGAGCGTGGGCCTAGTTGCCTACCGTCCGCAAGTTGGCGTGCTGTGTCATGCCCGACGGGCGTGCATTGGGTACCGATGGGCCTGGTGCCCTCGCTGATGCACTCGGCTGCTGGTGGCATCAGCGCGAACAGCGGCGAACCTACTGCATCTTTCAATGTAGTGTGCCTTTGATTGCATTGTCCTCCCTCCCTTTTCCGCCGTGCAGGGCTTCACCAACGTGTCCATCATGTCGTACACCGCCAAGTACGCCTCCGCCTACTACGGCCCCTTCCGCGACGCCCTGGCCTCAGCGCCCAAGCCCGGCCAGGCGCACAGGTGGGGTTGGGGGCCGGGGAGGGATGGGTGCGGGGGAAGGGAGAAAGGGTGTTAAGAAGGGTTTAAGGAGGGGGGCCCAAGGGGGCTGGCGCCCAAGCCCCGGCCAGGCGCACAGGTGGGCAGGGGGCCAGGGGAGTGGAGGGTGGGGGGAAGAGGGGAAAGCTAGTACTGGGAACGGGGGAGGGGCCAGGGGGCAGGCGCCCAAGCCGGGCCAGGCACATCTTGGGGTGGGGTGGGGAGCGGGAGCGAAGGACAAAGTCCTAGGGGTTCTTGGGGAAGGCACGTCCTAAGCCGTGGCAGGCGCAGAGGTGGGGATGGGACTGAGGTGGTGGCGGGGAAGACAAGGAGAACTGCAGAGGCCGAGGGGCCGTCCCAAACCGACGCAGGGTAGCAGAGGTTCCAAGGCAGTCGTTAGCCGGGGCAGGTGCAGGGGTGGGGCAAGGAGGGGCCCGCGGCGGCTGGAAGACCCCGGCAGCGGCGGCTCTGGTGCTTAGGGTGGTCCAGAAGTTTACCGTACCGTAGCGGAGTGGGCCTCAGCCGGTAGTACGCGGGTCGCCGACCAGCTGACCGTGCGCTGAGCGTGAGCCACGTGCGCGCTGCCCCCTCCCACCCAACCCTTTCTGATATCCGTGCCCTGGGCCCCCCCTTACCCCCAGGCCCATCCCCCCCAAACAGAAGACCCACCACGTTGACCCCCCCAACCACAGGGAGGCCGTGCGCGAGGCCAAGGCCGACGAGGCCGAGGTGGGTGCACACTCGCAGCTGCCTGTCGCTTAGAAATGCGTACACCAGCGGTTGCAGGCCCCGTTTGTAACAAGGCCAAAGGTTTGGGGGCCGGTTGGTGCGAGGTCCAAAGCGCACGCGGGGTGGGGGGCGGCGCGTGGGACGGACACCTTTGCACACAGTCGTTCTCGACTGCTTATAACCTCATCACGCCCACCATACACCCTCTCCGTATCCTCCCGCCCCATGCCTTCCCCGGCCCAGGGCGCCGACATCTTGATGGTAGACTTTTGAACACCCCGGCCCTTTCCCATACCCCTAACCCACACTTCCCTTTGCCATACAACCCCCCAGGGCGCCGACATCATGATGGTCAAGCCCGGCATGCCCTACCTGGACGTGGTGCGGCTGCTGAGGGACACCTCGCCGCTGCCCGTGGCGGTGAGTGGGAAGGGCCAAAATGACACCATATATCATCTATTGACATCAGGTATCTATGCATGTGGTTTTCCTACCTGGAGGTGGTGCGGCTGCTGAGGGAGACCTCGCCGCTGCTCGTGGCGGTGGGGCTTGCTGTCGTACGGTACATCGCATGTGTTCGGTCATGATGGCAACACCCGCCTGCGCGTGTTGGGCGTGGTGCGGACAACGAAGCCGCTGCCGCGAGCAGCGGAGCACAGCGTTGCATGGGTGGTGCGGATTGTACGTAGTACAGCCGGAAGTAGTGACAGCAGCGGATGCGGGTGCGGGTGCGGGTGCGGGTCTGCATGTGGCGTATTGCCCGTTGTTGGTGTTGTGGTCGTGGACGCGCAGGTGTACCACGTGCCTGGATAGTATGCCATGCCAAAGGCTGCTGCTCCGCCCGCGCGCAGTTGGCTACTGCACGAATGACTGCGAGAAGTCCTGCTTTATGTCTTGCCCCTCGCACTCGCCGCTAACCCAGTGTCCATCCTGCAACACCAACCACCCCCGCCCACCACTTGATGGCACCTGCTCCTATCCACCACTTTGCACTCCCAGCAGCCCACGCTCCACTTCCATCATCCCCACCCCCCACGTCAGGTGTACCACGTGTCTGGCGAGTACGCCATGCTCAAGGCCGCTGCCGAGCGCGGCTGGCTGAACGAGAGGGACGCCGTGCTGGAGGCCATGACGTGCTTCCGGAGGGCGGGCGCCGACCTCATCCTCACCTACTACGGCATCGACGCCGCCAAGTGGCTGGCGGGCGAGAAGTAAAGGGCGTGGGTGCACGGGAATCGCAAGCCAGATCATGTGTGTGCGTGAATGTGTGTTGACGCACCTGCTCCACTCCAGCGCTTTGGATGCAGCCAAGTGGCTGGAGGGAGGCGCTATGTGGGAGTAGACAGGTGCGGGGGGTTCGGTAGTGCTGATGGTAGGGTGGCACAGGTGGGGCAGTGGGCGTGCTGACCTGGACAGCATGGTGACGTGGGGCGGGGGAAACGTGGCGAGGGCGTTTGGCAACGTGCGGCGTTGAGAGCCATGAGTGCCAGGCTTGGTAGTGTAGTACTCCACTGAGGGATTATGGTTGCTGAAGACGGCGGGCGCGGGGCGACCGGGCGGGCTGCGGGTGGGGCATGTGGAGTGCGGTGCATGATGTACCGTAGTGGGCAGACGCCCACAGCCGCGAGGAACAATAAAGCCACACCGGCCTGCAGCGTCAGGAGCTCCGTGGAATACGGTACGTGCAGTGGTGCTGGCTTAGGCTGGCAGGCGGTTGCACGACCCATTTTTTTGTTTTTGCGCTCGCTCCTTGGGGCAGGTGTGTGGGGTTATGTGCAACCGGTCTGCGGGGCTGCACATGCAGCGAGCTGATGCCGCTGTTGCGTGCCTGCTGCGTGTAAGCGCCGAGAGCGTCATTGCGCCAAAACGAAAGGCGAAACGGTCCGGCGTGAGGAGGGGACAAGGGAGTGCCCGGCCCCCGCCACGAGGTACAAGCCGGCTAGGCCGCCGGGTCCCTGATGAGGCCCCCGCGCGTGGCCACACCTTGACCGGCGGCAACAGTACGGTAGTCCCTGCACCTCAACTGGCACGTTATTTCCTTCATCCCTGCGTTGGAGCAGGCAGCAGCAGCGGGCTGCAGAGTGGCCGAATGGAGGGATGCGGGGTGCGGGGTGCGGGGAGCACAGGGCTGGGCAGGCACGGAGGCAGCACCTGCAGTGACATGCCGCCCCTGGGCGCTGGGGCTTGGGAAGGGAGCCACAGCCGAACACGTGAGAACTTGCATCCGCGTGGTGAGGTGCCGCCCTTTGGGCCCGTTCGTACCTGATCTCCGCTGTAACCGAATACGGTATTGTATGGATTTACAGTTTTGGTCCCCTTCCAGAGCCCAGCCCTGTCCCGCTCGGGAAACAGAGCTGGTCCCGGCAATCAAGGACACGGGGTTTCCCACCCCTCTCGCTGTACGGTATACGGTATGCAAGCGTGAATGCGAACAAATAGCTGGAGCCAGCAGCAGCAGCAGCTGTGGTCCCACCACGGTCAGGCGCACCAGGCCAGGCGGAGCGCGGAGGGATGCCGCACACAGGGCTTTGCAAAGGCACGGAGCCAGTACCAGTATCATGGACCCCTCGCAAGCGGGACAGCCCTGGCTCCCCTGGCCCGGCCGCCGGAGACCAGCGACGGGGCTGGGTGCTGCAAGTAAGGAGCCCTAAACTGTGAAGCGGACATAATCCGTTGCTGAAAGGATTGTAAGAGAGCAGGGTAAGAGAAGAGAGGAAGTACAGAATACGTAGGGCATGCCACCGCGGGGTCAGGCGCAGGGGTGACTCCCCTTGTCAGGCGATGCACATCAGGGTGCCTTGTGTTGCGCGTCGTACTGGCGGCAAGGTTTCCTAGGGCGGGGCCCCGAAGGGTTGTACTGTGGCTAGGGCTTCACACAAGAATAAAAAGACAAGACACTACGAGGGTAGGAGCGGGGAGGAGCTGCCGGCAGGAACAAGGCACCACGGTTGGCACCATGGGAGTGCTTCACAGCCGCCCAGCTGTTCAGTGCCAAATTGGTTACCGGTATACTTGTGTGACGGGAGCCCTACGTGTCAACGTGCGCAGCTCACAACGTGCACATGCTGCTGGACGGTTTGGCAGACACTTTCGCCTCCGTTTCGCTGTGCTGACGGAACAAAGGCGGCTGGGGGCAAAAACGGGGGGGGGGGGGCTCCCCTGGCTGGCGGGTGAGGCACGTAACACGGAACACGTTGCGTGCTGCCCTGTGCGCAAGCCTGTGCGCGACGGGGCAGCTGTATGTCGTGAGCCCTTGCAGTACGGCGGTCATGGGACCCTGGTGGCGACTAGGCGCACTGGTAATGTAAGGCAGGTAGGGCCTTGTGGGCTCGTGCAGAGCAGGTGCAGACCGCCCTGGTGTACAGCGCTGCTGAACAGCTCCGCGTTCAGCACGCCCAGCTCTGGCCCGGTCCGGTCCCACAATGGACGCAGAAGTTATAGTATGGGATGTTTTCGCCTTTGCGTAGTGCGTAACGCGGGCGTCAAGGCCCAGCAAGACGAATGCACGCGTGAACCTGTTTGCCGTCTTTAGGCTGCACGAAAGGTTCTTTAGCAATGTATAAATGTAGCAGTACGTGCTTCGTTCATTGATTGCGCGTTGCTGAGCGGCGCAAGCGCCAAGAGCGTACGGAGCAACCCGAGCCCCAGGATCGACGCGAGTGCCAACGACCTGTGACAGCGCACTCACCTTCTAACTTTTGAACATTGTTACTGTTCATCACGGGGTCGCACACAACGGAGAAACGCTGCTCGAGTTGCAAACCAAAGGGCACAAACGCTTTTTGATCTCTGACGAAGCCCCGTCCAAGCCACCATGTTGCTCCAAAATACCAAGAGCATTACTTCCCTTAAACAGCGCGGCTCTGACGCGGTCTTGGTGCCTAGCCTCCAACGATGCTGCCCGCCGGTCGCGGTCGCTTCTGCGCCCTCGCTGGCCCCACAGCATCGCTCTCAAGCGCGTGGACACAACGTTATCATGTCAGCCGGACCCAAGCCAGCGTTCAGCTCGGGCCCATTCCCCGTTCCATCCGGCCCCGTCCAACACATGTACCGCGAGACGGAGCAATGGCCAACGCCTGACACAGTTCGCCTGCAGCAGCATGATATTGAGGCGCAGCCCTACGTGGACCTGGTGGTCGCGGGCGCGGGCCCGGCCGGCGTTGCTGCTGCGTACCGCGTTGCTGCTGCTGGCTTCTCCGTTTGCGTGGTCGACCCCGAACCCTTTGCCCACTGGCCCAACAACTACGGAGTGTGGCTTGACGAGTTCCAGGTGAGGGAGATGCTGGGGCGCGGGGGAGGGGGGGGGGGGAAGTGTTGGCGGGCTGGAGGTTCGAAACGGGTCGGGGGCTGGGTGTGCGGTTGGGTGAACTGGTAGCGCGGACGAGCAGTTGAGGGGTGCGGCGTGGGCTGGCTCCAGGCAGGGTGCGGGGCCTGCATAAGGGTGGGATGCGGTCTTTGTGTGTACGGGTGGGGGCTAACGATGGGGGGCGTTACAGTGTACGGCGGCTGGCTGGGCGAGGTCATGCCGGGTGGCACCCGGTGGTGGGTGGGTGGGTGGGTGAGAGCCGAACGGTTGGTGGGGTGGGGTAGGGTGGTGTGGTGTGGGGGGGGGTGCCCGTGCCGGTGCTACAACGCTGCAGGGGGGCAACGGAGTGTGGCAGGTTGTGAGGGAATGTGAGCGGAGTGGGGGAAGGGGTGGCGGCATGCAGGGAGGGGCTGCAGCTGAGGGCAGCAGTGGCTTGTGTGTGGGGTGTGTAGCAGGATGGTGTACTGGGAAAGCACAGCGTGCCTCAAGACAGGATGCCAGGTGTGTGGGGCTTGTGCTAGAGGGGCTTGGGCGCTGCTGAGGGATGGCGTGCGCGGGTGAGGCGGGGTGAGCGGTCTGGTGGATGAGGAGAGGGAGGGTGTGTCGTCGGGGGGCGTCGGGCGGGTTGGGTGGTGGCGGCACCTGTTGGGGTCCTCGGCACTGTCCCACCTGTGATACGTGTATGTGGGGGTGGGTGGGGGTGCAAAGTACCGCTCAGGTGTGCGGTAGTGTGTCGTTGGGGGAGGGGTGCGCGAGTAAGGGGCAAGAGAGGGGCGTGTGGGGGGTTCAGGTTGCCCCTAAACGGGGGTAAACGTTGACCTATTTCGTGCTGTTTGAAATGTCTGGGTTGTGCAACAAGTCGTAGTACAGTGTACAGCGGGGCGTGTGGGAGGCGTGCGGTTGGGCAGTTGGTGCACCTGCCGCTCGCGGGTTTCCGGGTGCTGTGATGACGGCTGGCAAGTTCTTTTTCCTGCTTTGATGGGCTGCATGCGTGCGTGGTGGGGCCGTACTCCGGGGGCGGACCTGCAGGCGGGCGGGTGGGAGTCCAGGTGGGGTTAGCGGGTGCCCTGTGTGTGCGGCGGAGCAGTTACCCGGGGGTAGGGACGGTATTGGAGGCCCTATGGGCGGGTTTCGGGGCCTGGTGGGTGTCGGTTTGGGTGGCGTCAGGGGCGATCAAGGCTGTGCGTGTGGGGCCGGTCCCTGGGGGAAGGATGGATGGTGGTGGCAGCACCGTGCAGGGAGCTGGCGGCGGTGGTGGTGTTTGAAGGCGCATGGGCAAGGAGAGTTGCTGTGGTATGGGGGCGGGTGGGGTGGGGTGGACGGGAGGGCGGGAGGGGGAAGGGAGGAGGGGGAGGGCGTGGAGGAGGTGGGTCGTTTGCACGCGAAGCAGACAGCGGGGAAGCCGTGGGCAGCGCGTCAGCGCCCCGTCCATCGATTCTGGGCTAGGCGGCCCCGGGCCTTTAACAGGGCTGCACCTGCACCTGCACCTCACCCCACCCCCTGCTTCCTCCCACATCTTGCAGCACCCCAACACCCCTTGCCCCCCTCCCCTCCCCCCTTCCACCTGTCAGGCCATGGGCCTGGAGGACTGCCTGCACGTGGTGTGGCCCAAGGCCAAGGTGTGGCTCAACAGCGAGCGGGAGGGGGAGAAGTGAGTAACGGAAAATGGGGGGGGTGGTAAGTGGGTGGGTGGGTGTATAGCAGGATGAGGGGACGGGGAAGGGTGAGTGGGCGAAGTGTGGCTTAACCACGAGCGGGAGGGTAGAAGTGAGTGGAACAGAGGAAAGAAGAGGGGGGGGTGGTGAAGGAGAAGGGGGGGGGGATGGGGAAGAGGGATAGAAGTGCCTGATAGGACGTGGGGGAAGG
>VFQN01006529.1_pt1 | contig 13228 bp, 7 predicted proteins | sample 3512371 | NCBI WGS metagenome assembly VFQN01 (sample SAMN10412370, study PRJNA504923) | tailings metagenome | isolation source: Replicate 2 from Balatoc abandoned mine | place: Philippines: Itogon, Benguet | collected 2017-08-28
GCGACCTCAGGCAAGTTCGGCGGGGATTTCAAGGGAACGAGATGCCGTGACCCTGGGCCGAGGGGCGTCCGATCGAGGCCCGGCTGGAGCGGCCCAAGGCCCTTCCCAGGTACGACATCACCATCCGACCCAGGGCACGCAACGGCGGGTGACGCGACATCTGCCGCACGCCCTATAAGGCGGCGGTAGCGGGCGACCACCGCCCGGTCGTCCCAGGTGCTCTGGCTGACGAACGGCTGGCGAGCCTGCTCGGGATCCTTGCCGGCCAGGCCGGGCGGGAGGGTGACGCGGCGGGCGAGGAGCTCGACGCTCTTCCGCTCGCTGTCGAGGAGCAACCCCGGAGGTCGACGCCGGCCCACCGGGCGGGCTTCGACTGTGGGAAGTCCGGGGCGAACCGCCCGGCATACTCGCGGAGGCGGTTCAGGATCGAGGGATCGAGGTGCGGGGTGAAGGCCTTCATCGCCCGTCAGAGACCACGACCAACTAAGACGAATAATAATTTTTAGCATATTAATGTTATTTTAAATTAACTAATATATCTTATATTGTTAGACCTGCGGCTTTCTGCAGCGTCTCGAACCGGAGGGTGAGTAGGGTCGCCATCGCGGCCTCGTGGGCCGTCCCCAACTCGTCGAGGGTGGCGTCGATCGCGGCCTTGAATGCCGGTGCCGCCCGCCCCCGGTCGGCACGACCCACCGGACGAGGCGCCACAGGTAGGCCAGGAGCCCGCCCCGGACGACGGCGGCGGCGTCCGCGAAGAGCACCCGGCGGGTGGCCCCGGCCTGCCGGGGCACGGGTTGCGGGGTGTCGGCGAGGAACCGCCCCCGGGCGGCCGGGTCGGCCTCGGCCGGGACGCCGCGGGCCTTGCGATACCCGAGCCCCGACGCTTTTCAGGAACGGCCGGCCCCGGGTCGGGCCGCGGCGGACGTTGGTCCGGCGGGAGATCGTCTCGGCCGCGTCGGCGGCGGTGGCCGGGGGGTGGCGGCGGAAGTGCTCCTCCGGGGTGGCGGCGTGCGGGGCCAGCCCGCTCGGCGGGCCGCGGCAGGCCCGCCGGCGGGCGGCGTCGAGCCCGCCGTCCCGGTCGTCGTCGAGGCGGCGCGGGGCGGCGGCCGGCCCGGAGGTTCGCCGGCAACCGTCGGGTCCCGTCGTCGCGGTCACCCGCCGCGATACCCGCGGGCGGCCAGCGCGGCGGCGAACCCGGTCCCGCGGGCGACCGGCTGGCGCGGCGTCACCTCGACCGGTACCACCGCCGCCGCGTCCTCCCCGTACGGCCCGCGGGCGAGCACCTCCCCGCCCGGCCCGACCGCCAGGGAGCACCCGATGCACTTCCGGCCGGCCCACGGCCCGCCGGTCATCGGCCCGACGTTGCTCACCCCGACCACCGTCACGTCGTACAGCCGGGCGAGTTCGGCGTACGAGTCGAGCCACAGCTTCCCGTACGGGTCGCGGGCGTTGTCGTGGTCGGCGTCTACCGCCCACGCGGATGGCGACAGGATCACCTGTGCCCCCATCCGGGCGAGGACGTGGCCGACGGCGAGCGACGACCCGAAGTTGTCGGCGCAGATGGCCAGTCCGAGGGTGCCCAGTTCCGTCTCGGCCACCCCGAGCCGGTCGCCGACGGCGTACAGGTCGAGGGCGATGTCCAGCTCGTTCACCTTCCGGTGGTGGAGCAGGATCTCGCCGGTGGGGGAGATCAGCACGGCCGCGTTGTACAGCCGGTCGCCGGCCCGCTCGACCAGCCCGGCCGCGACGTACACGCGGTTGTCTCGGGCGGCGGTGGTGATCGCGTCGGCGTGCGGGCCGGGGATCGGCCGGGCCAGCGTCCGGGCGGACGGGTCGGTCCACCCACAGTCCAGGCACTCGGGCAGGACGACCAGCCGGCACCCGGCCGCGGCGGCGGCCCGGACGGCGGCCGCGGCCCGTCCCAGGTTGGCGTCGGGCCGCCCGCCCTCGACCCGCGTCTGCGCCATCCCGACCCGATACCCCTCGCCGCTCATACCCGCGCCTCCCGTGAACGAATACCGCCCGGCCCGTCACCGGAAGGCGATTGCCGTCAGCCGCCGCAATTCGGCGTCGATGTCGGCGCCCTCGTAGAAGGATAGCCAGCCGCGGACGGCCCGCGACTCGCCGGGCGGGCAGTCGGCGACCACCGGGTCGGCGTGGACGCACAGGCACGGCGGGTTCCCCCACGCCCGCCCGCACCGCTCCCACCCGGTGATGACCCACCGCCGCCCGGCCGCGTCCCGGGCCGCGGCGAACGGCGGGGCGAGCACCTTGTTGTCATTCGTCCGCGCCTCGAACCCGGCCAGCCCGGCGAGCATCACGCACATCTGCACCCGCAGCCCGGTCAGCTTCTCCGCCGACCCGTTCGTGACACGAAACTCCATCCGCACCCCGTCGGCGCCCGGCGTCGCCTTCGAGGCCGGGGTGACCTTGTTCGGGAGGGGCCGTTCCAGGGACAGGGAGCCGTCCGGGTGGCGGACCCACTCCAGCGGGTCGAGCGTCACCTTCTGCCGGTCCCAGACCGTCGGGACGTGGGTGTGGGCGAGGTAGAGCAGCTCGGGCTTGCCCGGGGCCGGCTCGAACCACACCGCCTCGGGCACGTCCGCGACCGCGTACCCGCCGCCCGGCCACGGGGCGAACACGCTCGCCTTCGCCTCCCGCTGCGGCCGAATCGCCCCGTCCCGGAAGCCGATGCGTGGGTGCCGCCCGCCCGGGTACGGCAGCACCGTCAACGGCTCGCCGGCCCTCCGCACCGGTCGGCCGCCGAGGTTGACTCCCAGTCGCGCGGCCGCGGCGACCACCTCGTCGGCGGGCAGCCCGACGGCCGCGCCCGCCTCGGTCGGGCTGAACTGGTGGTGCCCGAGGGCGTTGTCCAGCCAGTACCGCAGGTCGGCGTCGTCCTTCGCCGGGCGGGCGTTCGACCCGTCCGCCTTCCGGTCGAGCAGCCGCTTCCGATCTTCGATCACCCCGTACGGGTCGGTCGGCGCCACGGCGGGATCGACGTACCGGGCGAGGTCGCGGAGGGCGATGACCGCGTACCGCTCGTCGGCCAGGTGCTTCAGGAACGTCTCGAACTGGTCCCGCTTCGTGCTCACCCAGTAGTGGGCGGTGTCCGGGACGCCGTGGAACTGGAGGACGGCGATCTTGCCGTGTTTGGCCTGGGACACGGCCGCCTTCAGGTCGTCGAGGGTCCAGTGCGGGCGGGCGTCGCCGGCGGTCGGGACCAGGAGCGGGTGGTCGAGCCCCGGCTCGTAGGCGAACCCGCGGCCGCCCTGGTACGGGTGCTCGGGGCTCCCCCCGCGCCGGGCGAACCGGATGCCGTGCTCCTTCAGGACGGGTAACGCCTCCTTCGCGATCGCGTTCCCCGGGTAGGCGAAACTGACCGGCTTCGGGATGCCGTACTCCTTGCAGCGGGCGTCGATCCCGCGGAGCTGGGCGGGCAGGTCGCGGAGCGACTTGTCGGTGACCGGGACGTGGCCGAGGGTGTGGTTGCCGATCTCGAACCCGTCCTTGTGGAGCCGCGCGATCTCCTCCCAGGTCATGTAGTCGCGCGTGTTCGTCGCCGCGTCCCACCCCTGGGTGACAAAGAACGTCGCCCCGAAGCGGTGCTTGAGCAGGAGCGGGCGGGCGACGGTGAAGTGAGACTTGCTGGCGTCGTCGAACGTCAGCACCACCAGCCGGTCCGGGATCGGCTCGAGCGCGCGGGCCGGGGCGGCGAGGGCGAGCAGGGCGAGGGCGGTCGGCGCGAGCCGGCTCATGGGGCACCCCGGGGTCGAAGCGCGGGTCGGCGGGTCTGGCTGATTCTCGCCCGGTCGTCGGGATCGGGCAAGGCCGTCCAACTCGACCGCCCCGGCCCGCGCGCCGAGGGCGCGGTGGCCCGCACCCCGCTACCGCAGGGCGTCCGCCGTCGGGCGGCCGTCCGCGCCGAGGACGTGGAACGTGTGGATGCCGGCCCGGCGGGCGTCGGTGTACGTCCACACCACCTTCTTGTCGTGCGTTACTTCCGCCAGCCGCACCTTCCCGGCCGCCGCCCGGTAGCTGGTGACGACGGTGTTCCCGTTCGCCAGCCGCTGCACCCCGCAGCAGTCGTCGAGCGGGCGGCCGGGCAAGTCGTCGTTCGTCAGCCGCCACACCTCCGCCCCCGCCTTGTCGAGCTCGACCACGAGGTTGCCGTGCGTGCAGCCGACGAGCGTGTTCCCGTCCGGCAGGCGGATGGCGGTGAACGGCATGTGGGGCGCCTTCGCCTCCCACATCACCTTCCCCGCCGCGTCGTACTCGCGCACGACCCGGTCGAGGAGTTGCGGCACGAGGTAGTTCCCGTTCGCCAGCTTCCGGGTCATCCGGGTCTGCATGTGGTGGTCTTTCGTCTGGGCCTGGATCGGCACCTCGACGACCACCCGGCCGGCTCGGTCCACCTCCAGCACGCGCGGCCGGTCGCCGGCCTCGGTCAGCAGCACCCGCCCGCCGGGGAGCGGCTGGACGGTGTTCACCTCGCTCTGGGTTCCCTTCACCTCGAACACCACCTTCCCCGCGCGGTCCACCTCGACCACCGCTCCGCCCGGGTACGCCTTGCTCTTGGAGAGCGCGAGCAGGACGTTCCCGTTCGGGAGCACCCACCCGTCGCGCGACGCGTGGGGGTACGTCCACGTCGCCTTCCCGGTGTCGTCGGTGATGAACGTCTCCGCGCCGGTGGCGAGGAACGTGTGCCGGGGCGGGTCGGCGGCTGTGGCGGTGGTGACGGCGGCGACTGCCGCGAGGAGGGCGGCGGCGGCCGGCCGGGGAAAGCGTCGGGGCATGAATGCACTCGGGGAAAGGCGGGCGCGGGGGCGCGACCGGCGGTGTCGATTCTCGCCCGACCAGTCCGCTCGGGCAAGCCCCGGCGCCCGCCGGGTGGCGGGGCGATCCGCGGGCGCGCACAATGGCTGCACCCCTGGCCGTCTCGCCCGTGGTGCCCGATGACGACCTCCTACGCCCACGGCACGTCGCCCACCCCGCTGCTCGGCGAGACCGTCGGGGAGAACCTCCGGCGGGCCGTCGCGCGCGTCCCCGGCGCGGGGTTCGACGCGGGGGCGGCACTCGAGGCCGTCGCCGCCGAGCGGTGCACCGCCCTATACGGGGTGCCGACCATGTTCATCGCCGTGCTCGAACGGCCGGGGCTCGCCGCGACCGACGTGTCGAGCCTGCGCACGGGCATCATGGCGGGGGCGTCGTGCCCGGTGGCGGTGATGCGCGCGGTCCGCGAGCGGCTCCACATGCCGGGGGTGACGATCTGCTACGGGATGACCGAGACGGCCCCGGTCTCGACGCAGACGCACCCGGACGACCCGGTGGAGAAGCGGGTCGGCACGGTCGGCCGGGTCCACCCGCACGTCGAGGTCCAGGTGATCGATCCGGCGACGGGGCGCGTCGTCCCGCGCGGCGAGCCGGGCGAGCTCTGCACCCGGGGGTACGGGGTGATGGCCGGGTACTGGGGCGACCCGGAGGCGACGCGGGCGGCGATCGACCCGGCCGGGTGGATGCACACCGGCGACCTCGGGGTGATGGACGCCGACGGGTACGTGAGCGTCGTCGGCCGGCTGAAGGACGTGATCATCCGGGGTGGGGAGAACATCCCCCCGCGGGAGGTCGAGGAGCGGCTGCAGGCGCCCCCGGCGGTCGCGGAGGCGCAGGTGGTCGGGGTGCCAAGCGGGAGGTACGGCGAGGAGGTAATGGCCTGGGTCCGGCTCGCCCCGGGCGCCGCCACCACCGCGGACGAGCTGACGACGTTCTGCCGCGCGGGGCTGGCGTCGTTCAAGGTGCCGTGGTACTGGAAGTTCGTGGATGAATTCCCGCTGACGGCGACCGGGAAGGTGCAGAAGCACAAGCTGCGCGAGGCCGCCGCGGCCGCACTGGGATTGGCGGGCGCACCCGAGGTCGAGACGCCCTGAACACCGGTCAGCCCTGCGGGCGGTGTCCCACGAGTTCGGCGATCGGCTCGCACTCGGGGAGGATCGGGTTCGGCCGCCCGGACCGGTCGCGCTCCTGGAGCGTCGGGTCGATCCCGAACCGGTGGTAGAGGGTGGCGAGCAGGCAGTTGCTGTCCATCGCGCGGGCGGTCGGCTCCTCGCCGCGGGCGTTGGTCGCGCCGACCACCTGGCCCATCCGCAGCCCGCCGCCGGCCAGCAGTACGCTCATGGCGCGGGGCCAGTGGTCGCGCCCGGGGCGGCGGCTCGGGTCCTGGTACGCGATCCGGGGCGTCCGGCCGAACTCGCCGCAGAAGACGAACAAGACGTGCCCGTCCAGCCCCCGCTGGTACAGGTCGTCGATCAGCGCCGACGCGGCGCGGTCGAGCACCGGCATCCGCTCCTCGTACGCCTTGAAGATGTCGCAGTTCACCGAGTGGTCGTCCCAGGTCGTGATCCGCCCGGTGGTGGGCCGGAGCCGGACGTTGGCCTGGCACTGAACGAACCGCGCGCCGGCCTCGACCAGCCGGCGGGCCGTGAGCAGGTCGCGCCCCCAGTCGGAGTCGCCGTACTTGGCGAGCACCCGCGGGTCTTCCCGGCTCAGGTCGAACGCGGCGCGGGTCCGCGGGCCGGCCAGGAGCTCGACCGCCCGGCGCTGGTACCGGCCGAACTCGGCCGCGGCGCCGTCGTCGAGGGTCCGGGGGAGCGCGTCGAGGGTTCGCCGCAAGTCGTCCCGCCGGCGCAGGGTGACCGTCCCCTCCGGGTCGAGGCTCAGCCCGGCCCGGTCGGCGGCGGCGAGGTGCAGGGGGACCGGGTCGTAGGCGTTCGCGCCGGTCGAGGTGATCGGGTTGGGGCGGGGCATGAACGGCGCGTACCCCGACCCCAGGTAGCCCGGCCCGCCGCCGTACGCCTTGGTGTTCGCCACGTAGGCCGGCACCTCGGCGGCCCGGCCGGCGAGCGCCTTGGCCACGACCGACCCGACATCCGGGTACTCGGCGTCGTTGAGGTTCGCCGCGACCGACGGATACCCGGTCAGGAACCGGTGCGTCCCGCCGGAGTGCTCGGCCCGGTTGTGGTGCAGGCTGCGGACGAGGGTGAACTTGTCGGCCATACCTGCGAGCAGTGGCAGGTGTTCGGAGATCTGCACCCCGACGGTGTTCGTCCGGATCGGCTTGAACGGGCCGCGGACCTCCGCCGGCGCGTCCGGCTTGAGGTCGAACGTGTCGAGGTGACTCGGCCCGCCGTTGGCCCAGAACAGGATGACGGAGAAGTCGGCGTCCGGTCTCGGCCCGCGCGCACCGTCGGCGGCGAGGAGGGCCGCGAGACTCGGGCCGGTCCCGGTGGCGAGGGCGCCGAGGTGAAGCCCCCCGAGCGTCAGCCAGGCGCGGCGGTCGAACGACCGGGACACGGGGCACGCCCTCGCGAGGATTGGCGCGGTTTTAACTCCCCAGAGTAGTCGCGCCCCGGTCGGTGTGGTAGCGGCTTTTTCCGTTGAATCGACCACCCCGCTCGCGGGCGCGCCGCCGCAGCCGATCCCGGTAGACCGTTGACGGCCGGGCGCCGCGCCGGACAATTCGCCCTCAGACCGTCCCCCGCCCCCGAGGCGTCCATGACCCGACTCGTGCTCCTGAGCCTGGCCGCGCTGGCCGCCGCGAGCGGCCCGCTCGCCGCCGACCCGGGCGAGGCCCGGCTGCTCCGGTTCCCCGCCACCCACGGCGACCGGATCGTCTTCACCTACGCCGGCGACCTGTACACGGTCCCGCGCGCGGGAGGCACGGCCCGGCGGCTCACGTCACACCCCGGGTTCGAGATGTTCCCACACTTCTCGCCCGACGGGTCGGCGGTGGCGTTCACCGCCCAGTACGACGGGAACACCGAGGTGTTCGTCGTCCCGGCCGACGGCGGCGAGCCCCGTCGGCTCACCTACACCGCCACGCTCGGCCGCGACGACATGTCCGACCGGATGGGGCCGAACAACATCGTCATGGGCTGGACCCCGGACGGGAAGAACGTCCTGTTCCGGTCCCGGATGCGGTCGTTCAACGACTTCATCGGCCAGCTCTACACCGTTCCCGTTGCCGGGGGACTGCCGGAGCCGTTGCCGCTCCCGCGCGGCGGGTTCGCCAGCTACACGCCCGACGGCGGGCAGCTCGCCTACAACCGCATCTTCCGCGAGTTCCGCACCTGGAAGCGGTACCGCGGCGGGATGTGCGACGACGTGTGGCTCTACGACTTCGCCACCAAGAAGACCGAACAACTGACCGACGACCCGGCCCAGGACGTCTTCCCGATGGTCCTCGGCGGGAAGGTCTACTTCATCTCGGACCGCGGCAAGGAGATGCGATTCAACCTGTACTCCGTGGACCCGAAGACGAAGAAGGTCGAGCGGCACACCGACTTCACCGAGTTCGACATCAAGTTCCCGTCGGCGAGTGAGAAGACCGTCGTCTTCGAGAACGGCGGCTACCTGTACCGCTTCGACGCGGCGGCCGCGAAGGCCGAGAAGGTGCCGGTGCGCGTCCTCGACGACCGGCTCGGCGCCCGCGGCGCCCTGACCGACGTGAGCAAGCAGGTCACGGCCTACGAGATCGCGCCAGACGGCAAGCGCGTGATGTTCGGCGCCCGCGGCGACGTGTTCACCGTGCCCACCAGCGCCGGCATCACCCGGAACCTGACGCGGACGCCGGGCGTCCACGAGCGGAACCCCAAGTTCTCCCCCGACGGCAAGAGCGTGGCGTTCGTCTCCGACGCCACCGGCGAGGACGAGATCCACGTCGGCCCCGCCGACGGTAGCGCCCCCGCCGCGGCAGTGACCGCCGGCGCCGACACCTACAAGTACGACCTGCTGTGGTCGCCCGACTCGAAGAAACTCCTGTGGGGCGACAAGAAGCTGCGGCTCCAGGTCGTGGACGTGGCGACGAAGGCGGTGACGCTGGTCGATCAGGCAAAGGCGTTCGAGATCCGCGACTACGTGTGGGCGCCGGACTCGAAGTGGGTGGCGTACGCCCGGCCCGAAGTGGACTCGCTGCAGAAGGTCCACCTCTACTCGCTCGAGTCCGGCAAGTCGTCCCCCGTCACCGACGGGTGGTACAGCGCCGGGTCGCCGGCGTTCAGCCCGGACGGCAAGTACCTGTACCTCGTCTCGGCCCGCGACTTTAACCCGATCTACAGCCAGACCGAGTGGAACCACGCTTACCGCGACATGAGCCGCGTTTACCTCCTGACGCTGGCGAAGGGAACGCCGAACCCGCTGCGGCCGCGGCTCGACGACGAGCCGGCCGAGAAGAAGGAGGACAAGAAGGACGAGAAGAAAGCCCCCCCGGCGGACCTCAAGATCGACCTCGACGGCCTCGGCAGCCGCGTCGTCGTCCTCCCCGGCCCGCCGGGGCAGTACCGCAGCCTGACGGCGACCGGCAACCTCCTCTACTACGTCCGCTCGACCGCGAAGGACGCCGCGCCGCAGCTCTGCGTGCTCGACCTGAACAGCCGGAAGGACGCGACGCTCGGCACCGTGACCGGCTACGAGGTGAGCGCCGACGGCAAGAAGATGCTGGTCTCGAAGGACGGCAAGTACAGCGTCATCGACGCGCCGAAGGCCGGGCCGCTCGCGGCCGGTGAGCCGCTCGACGTGTCGGGGCTGGAGGTCGCGCTCGACCGGCGGGCCGAGTGGAAGCAGATGTTCCACGAGAGCTGGCGGCAGATGCGCGACTTCTTCTACGACCCCGGCCTGCACGGGGTGGACTGGGTCGGCGTCCGCGAGAAGTACGAGCCGCTCTTGGAGCACGTCGCCCACCGCGCCGACCTCACCTACGTCATCGGCGAGATGATCTCCGAGCTGAACGCCGGCCACGCCTACGTCGGCGGCGGCGAGCTGCCGGCGGTCCGCCGGGTGAAGCAGGGGTTGCTCGGGGCCGAGTACCGGCGCGACGACAAGACCGGCTTCTTCCAGATCACGCGGGTACTGCCGGGCGAGAACTGGAACCCGAAGACGCGCTCGCCGCTGACCGAGGTCGGCGTCGACGTGAAGGCGAACGACTGGGTCGTCGCCGTAAACGGCCGGCCGACGAGCGATGTGAAGAACATCAACGAGCTGCTGGTGAACACCGCCGGCAAGGCCGTGGTGCTGTCCGTGAGCGCGACCCCCGCGGCCGAGGGGGCGCGGCGCGTGGTGGTGACCCCGACGGACGACGAGGCAGACCTGTACTACTACGCCTGGGTGCAGCGGAACATCAAGACGGTGGCGGACGCGACCGGCGGGAAGGTCGGGTACATCCACGTACCCGACATGGGCGTGCCCGGCCTGAACGAGTTCGCCAAGCACTTCTACCCGCAGTTGAAGAAGCAGGCGCTGGTGGTCGACGTGCGCGGCAACGGCGGCGGGAACGTGTCGCCGATGCTGATCGAGCGGCTGCGGCGCGAAGCCGCGATGATCGGCATCGCCCGCAACGCCGAGCCGACGGTCGACCCGGCGGGCACGTTCGTCGGCCCGATGGCGTGCCTGCTGAACGAGTTCTCGGCGTCGGACGGCGACATCTTCCCGTACCGGTTCCGGCAGCACAAGCTGGGGCCGCTGATCGGCAAGCGGAGCTGGGGCGGGGTGGTCGGCATCCGCGGGTCGCTCCCCCTGCTCGACGGCGGGACGCTGAGCAAGCCGGAGTTCTCGCGGTACGACCTCGCCGGCAAGGAGTGGGCGATGGAGAACGTCGGCGTGACCCCGGACATCGTGGTGGACAACGACCCGGCGCGGGAGTTCGCCGGCGACGACCAGCAGCTGACTCGGGCGGTCGAGGTGTTGCAGGCGGAACTGCGGCGGAACCCACCGCGGCTCGCCGCCCCGCCGCCGTACCCCAAGCGGTAACGCCGCGCTGGGGGCAGTGGTTCGCTGCAGCTCGATTGAAACGATCGAGTTTGGTGGGTCCGGCGTCCCGCCGGCCGCCGGAGCTACAGCAGGCGGAACGCCGGCCCCACCAAATCAGCTGCAACGGACAACCAAGACCGGCAACAAGCACACGAGGATGGCCCATGAGATGGTTCCCGGGTCCGGCCCTCGCCTCCGGACTACTCGTGTGCCTCATCCTACTCGCGGGGCGGGCCGATCCCCCGCCCCGGCCGGGTGCGACGGGTAACCCGGACAACGTCCCGTACATCGGCAAGAGCGACCCGAAGGGGAACCCCGTCCGCCTGGCAAAGGCGACCGGCCACGTGTCCAACTACTCCGAGGACAAGGTCCGGCCCTACACGCTCCCCGACCCCCTCGTCCTGACGGACGGCCGGAAGGTAGCGACCCCCGACGAGTGGGTGAGAAAGCGGCGGCCGGGGATCCTGGCGTTCTACCAGACCGAGGTCTACGGCCGCGTACCGGCCCACGCGCCGAAGGTGACGTGGGAGGTGGCCGAGACCGACCCGACGGCCCGCGGCGGCCGGGCGGTGATGCGGCGGGTGGTCGGGCGGGTGGGCGAGAAGGCGGACGGCCCGAGGTTGACCCTGACGGTCTACACGCCCGCCAAGGCGGCGGCGCCGGTGCCCGTGCTGCTGGGCATCGGGTTCGGCTTCGGGGCGGGCAAGGCCCCGCCCAAGGCCGGGGCGTTCGACCCGATCGCCGAGGTCCTCGCGCGCGGGTGGGCCTACGCCACAATCAGCTACGGCGACATCCAGCCGGACCGCGCCGACCGCTGGACCGAGGGGGTGATCGGGCTCACCCTCAAGGACGGTCAGCAGCGCCCCGCCCCGGACGAGTGGGGGACGATCAGCGCCTGGGCGTGGGGCGTCAGCCGGTGCATCGACTACCTCGTGACCGACCGCGCGATCGACCCCGGGCGGGTGGCCGTCACCGGGGCGTCGCGGCTCGGCAAGACCGTCCTCTGGGCCGCCGCCCAGGACGAGCGGGTGGCCGCGGTGTTCGCGGTGGTGCCCGGCGAGATGGGGGCGTCGCTCATCCGCCGGGACTGGGGCGAGACCCTCGACGACATGGCCCAGAACTTCCCCTGGCAGTTCGCCGGCAACCTCCAGAAGTGGGTCGGGAGGTGGAACGACCTGCCAGTGGATCAGCACATGCTCATCGCCCTGTGCGCGCCCCGGCCGGTGTACGTCAACGGCGGGCGGACCGACCAGTGGAGCGACCCGAAGGGGGAGTTCCTCGCCCTGGCGGCGGCCGGGCCGGTCTACCGGCTGCTGGGGGCGGCGGACCTGGGCGTCACGGAGATGCCGGACCTCGACAAGCCGGTGGTCACCGGCCGCCTCGCGTTCCACTACCACAGCAGTGGGCACACGGCGGTCCCGGCGGACTGGAAGGCGTTCCTGGACTTCGCCGACCGGAACTACCGGACCGCGACGAAATAATTGTCCGTCGAACCGCCGCGGGTGCTTGCATAGTGTACATTGGTTCCCTATAATGACGGCGAGGTGTCCGGTGTGGTCGAACCCGGCACCTGTCGCGGCCCGGACCGCGGCAGGTCGATTCCGGGGGACACGCACGACCGGCCCGTGGAGTCCCTGTCCGCACCGTATGGTCGCGCACCCCGCTGCGGTGCGCCGCGAGTGGGCGGTCGTCCGGGCGACCGACGCAGGCGCAAGCCCGCACCCTCGCAAGACCCCAATACGACCCGGCCGGGCACGATGGTCGGAACCGAACACCCCGCCCACCGGCGACCGCCGGACCGTGTAGCAATGCACAGCCGACGGCCGCCGCGTGGGCGTTTCCGCTGGTCACGAGCGAGTGCCGGTCGTGCGCGACGAGACGATGATGTGACCGGGTCGATCACAATCGCCCCAAATAGCACCAATTAGGACCAAACTTTTGGGGCTCCCAGACGTGACGCCGACGTCCCTCGGCACCGCTTGTATTCGTCGGAGGTGGAAACTGCGCAAGGACTTGGGAAATCCATGCAGAACCGAGTGGAGGGGTGATTCGACTCGAATTGGTCTCAACCGCCCCAAGTAGGACCAAACTCTGTGGAAAACCTGGGTGACCCGAGCCATGGCTGATCACCGGTCGCCGTCGTCGCCTGCTGTGCTCTCCGCGCCGTCCCTGGACCGGGGGCCGCCAGCGCGGGATCATGGTTCCCTCCCCGCCCCGGCGAGCGACCCCATGACCCGCGCCTTCTTGCTCGTGCTCGCGGTCCCGCTGCTGGCGTACGCCGCGGGCAGCCGGCCCCCGGACCCGCTCCCCGACTACCGGCCGGTCGCGGGCTGGCCGCAACTGCCGCCGGGGCTCGCCCTCGGGCCGGTGCCGGCGGTGGCGACCGACGCCGCAGACCCCGTATACGTCGCTCACCGCGGGCCAC
>VFQN01006530.1_pt1 | contig 13228 bp, 10 predicted proteins | sample 3512371 | NCBI WGS metagenome assembly VFQN01 (sample SAMN10412370, study PRJNA504923) | tailings metagenome | isolation source: Replicate 2 from Balatoc abandoned mine | place: Philippines: Itogon, Benguet | collected 2017-08-28
ATTCCCACGCCCGGCTGCCAGTGCGCCAACCCGGAAGCCGCCGTGTTCGCGTGCCTTCTGCATGGCCGCTGCACCCGCAATAAGATTCTCGGGCGGGACTTTGCAGCCTGTCTGACCTGCCCGGATCGTCCGGACTGACCGGCATAATCCGCCGCGCAACAACGCCCGCACCGAGCCTCTTTCCTCACTCGGGAGACGTTCGATGTTGCGTGCTGATCTTGCCGCCTGGCTGTCGGATATTGAGCAAAAGCACAAGCCGGCCACGGTCCGGTTTTACCGGTCGCGTTCCCGATGGATCGAGCAGCAGCTCGGCGACCGGGACTGGACGGACCTGACATCGTCGCAGATCCTGCGGGCGCTGGATCAGGCCAACCGGTTTCCCGATGGCCGGAGGAAGGCACCTGATACGATCCGCGCGAATACGATCGCCTGGGAACAGTTCCAGGGCTGGGCCATCAGCACGGGTCGCATTGAGCGGAAGATCATTGAGCAGATGCCGCCGAAGCCTTCTGGCCGACAGCGGGACCGGCTGCCGTCCCCGGTGGAAGTGCAACAGATACTCGACGGCGCGCACGAGGCCTTCGCGGCCATCTATCGGGCGTTGCTGCTATCCGGTGCCCGTCCTGGAGAACTGTGCCGCGCCCAGGTGTCCGACTACAAGGCGGCGGATAACCTGATCCAGCTGGCGGATCACAAGACCGTCGGCAAGACCCGCCGCCCGCGGCTGATCCCGGTGGGAGCAACCTGCCGCGGCATCGTCGAGGCCGCCATCGGCGATCGCACGGACGGGCCGATCTTTCGCACCCCGACCGGCCAGGCCTGGACCACCTGCAAGCTGTCGCAGTCATTCCGCCGTCGGCGGACAAAGCTGGGCCTCGACCGGCAACTGGTGCTGTATTCGACGCGTCACAAGTTCGCTACCGAACTCTGTCACGCGCAGGGGATCGAGGCGGCCGCCGCCGTCCTCGGTCATTCGGGTCTGCAGACGATCCGGCGATACGTGCATCACGACTCCCAGCAGCTCGTGAAGTACGCGGATGCCGTTGATCCGGCCCAGCTGATCCCACTGAACACGCACCCTGCCATACAATCGGGGGAATCGCCACATTCATCGGAACCGCACCCGGAAAACACCCATCTTCACACGGTGGAAGTCACAGGTTCGAATCCTGTATCGCCCATTTTGAACCCCGTCTTTCGACGGGGTTTTTTCGTTGTCAGGTGAAGAATTCCTTCCCTGGTCGCTCTGTCGAAGGCCGCAGCACTGGAACAGGATGTTGCCGGCGTGCTATCGGTGTTCCGGCCGGTGATCACTGCGGAAGATTACCGCAGGACTGAAAAAGTCTCCCGGAGCCAGCGAGAACTGCGGTCCAGCAGTGATTCGGGGGCCGTGTGAATCGCCACGGTTCCGATGCCCATGGCGACGGCGGTCGCCGGAGTCTCCTGCAGCGGAATCCGGATCTGATACCAGGTTCCGACCAGGCGGGTGCCCTCTGCTGCGGCAACCTCGGGCAACCGCAGTCGCCGCGTCAGGTTCGCTGACAGCTGGCCCAGCCGGGTGTTGGAGATTTCGCCCACAGTTCCGGTCATCCGATGTGAACGCGCGCTGTCTGCGACCAGATCGGTCGCTGCCCCGGCTGGAATCCTTGCAGCTTCGGTTTGCGAGACAATCGCCATCGCTTCCAGACCGCTTCCGGTTCCGATCCAGCCCAGTTGCGTGCCGGCCTCCAGCCAGCAGCCGAGGTTCCGCGATTCCAGCGGTGAGCCGGTCCAGCCGGGCAGCCGGGTCCGGCCCGTAGTCGCTGTCGCAGCAGGGACCGGCCAGAGCCGGCCCGATTGCGGCGCGCGGACGATCAGTTCCTGTGACTCACGCTCCCGCTGCGCCCGCTGGGCTTCGGTATTCTGGAGATGACGTTCGGCAGCAGGCATCTGCCAGCGGACGCGTTCATCCAGAATTTGGCGGCGTTGCAGGCTTTCGACCAGCTGGCGGGCCCGGGCGACCTCCCCCTCCAGCCGGACCAGTTCCCGTTCCAGTTCCGGCTGCCGTAGCACCGCAATCACGTCGCCCTGCTGAACCTCTGATCCTGCCGGGACCACGCGGGTTAACTCGCCGGCCTGCGTGACAAACACGCCGCGGGCATTCGCCGGCATCAACACCATCGGAGCGAGAATCCGGCCAGGCCACGGCCAGAGCAGGATCACTGCCAGCACGGTTGCCGTCAGCAGCAGGCGCACAGGTCGGTCGAACTGCCACATCCGGCGGGATTCCGGTGTCCGCAGGGAATGCCACAACGCCATGACCGGGGCCAGCACCAGCGCGCCGATGGTCGAGGCAGCGATCAGTTGCGACAGCAGACGCAACCCTTGCGGCTCCAGCCAGCGATCCATGATCCAGACAATCGTGAACACCATCCAGATGCGGTAGATCAGGGAGGCAGCGGCATAGACGGCCAGCCAGCGAGCGGTTGTCGGCTGCAGATCCCGGGGGCGAGGTTCGCTGACCAATCCCGCCAGGGCGCGCACCCGGTGCCCCAGTTCCCGCGTGGCGCGCTGCTGCAGATTCGGAATGCCGGTCGCATCCGACAGCAGAAAGTAGCCGTCGTATCTCAGTAAGGGATTCAGGTTAAACAACAGTGTGCTGACCGTGGCCAGAAACACAATTTGCAGACAGGTGGCATGAAACCAGCCGGGTTCACTTCCCCACCACAGCCACAGGCAGAGGGCGGCGATCAGTAGTTCGATCCACATGCCTGCGGCACTGATCACCAGCCGCTGCCAGCGCGACGGCAGCAGCCAGGCGTCCGACACGTTGCAGTACAGGCAGGGCGTAAACACGAGAAACAGGACTCCCAGTTCGCGCACCTCCCCGCCATAGCGTTTGCAGGCGATGGCGTGTCCCAGTTCGTGCAGGATCTTCAGCCCCGCCAGCACGACAGCGAACGTCCCGATGTCGCTCACGCTCCAGCGGGCGACCTCTTCCGGCAGGCGACTGGCAAAATCGTCGAGATGTGTCAGCCACAGCCCCAGGGCAGACAGGATCAGCAGCAACCCTGCCACAGCAGCCGCAGGTGAGAACAACCAGCCCCAGGTTTTGGCGAGCGAAGTCAGCCACCGATCCGGATCGATCCCCCGCAGCCGGATCGACAGCAAGCCGAAGATTTTCGACCACCAGGAAAATGCCGACGCGCTGGCCCGCCTTCGTTCAATCAAATCGCCGGAGCCCGCGGCCTCACTCCAGACGAGTCCCTGGCCGAGCAGCTGACCGAGGAACTGTCGCAGCTGTTCGCTCGTCAGCTGCCGCGGCGCAAACTGACGGGAGAAGGCCGCGCAGATCGCAGTCGCGGACGTACGACCGTTCAATTGTTCCCAGACGAAATAGGCCTCGCGCCCCAGTTGAAAGTGACGCTGGGCCACGGGATCTTTCAACACCCAGTGGCGTCCCTGGGCACGGGCGATCAGGTCGGTCCGACGGTGCCAGGGCAGCGGAACGTCAGGCTCGCTCATCGTGCATGCCACCCCGGAGCGAAATCAGTTCCACTGCGGATCACCCTGCACATCCGGCAACAGGCGATGTTGCTCAAAGACCCGCTGCAACAGGCGGTTGTAAAGATCGTACGGGTCGTCGCCGAATGCAACGGAGTGTTCGGCCGGCAGCAGATACCAGTCACCGCGGGCGATTTCACCTTCCAGTTGACCCGGCGACCAGCCGGCACAGCCGGAGAAAATGCGACACTGCAATTCCGCATCGTGAGCCGCCAGCCGGCGGACCACTTCCTCAAACGCCTCGGCACTGCCGCCGATGAAGACGCCGGGCACAATCTCCCGTTCTTCGCCGGCCAGATCGTCGGCATTGTGCAGCACCAGCAGGGCTGCGGGTTCCACCGGACCGCCGACGTAGACCAGATCTTCCACATCCGGCAACTCGAAGTGACGGGCGAGTGCATTGCTGACGACGATCGTCGAGGGCCGGTTAACCACCAGCCCCATCGCGCCGTGATCCCCGTGTTCGATGATCAGCACCACCGACTTGAAGAAGTTCGGATCGCGCAAATGCGGGGCAGCAACGAGGCACCGTCCGCGGAGTGACTGCGGCATCTCCGTTGGTCCTTGCTCAAGAGACGTCCCTGGCCCGTTCGCGGCGGGACTGGATCAGCCTCCAGCCGCACTCTGGCCATTCTAGCCTCGCTCCCACTGCGGACAACGCCTGGCAGGCATTCCCCGCACGACTTGAGACCAATCCATCGTCAGTCAGGTCCGGAATCTGAACGCATTTCCATTTTTGTCTACATTCTGAACCGGCCGTCCGTCTGGTCGGGGAATCGCAAGGAATCGGACGAATCGCGCCAGGTTCCCGGATTCCTGATTGACGGCCTCCCGGGCCCCTCGACACAATTTTGTGAAGTCTTACCCAAATTGACATTTGTTGACGTGACACGGCGGTGAGGAACTCCCGGGATTTCTCACGTAACGGGTCTGGGGAATCCAGCGTCTTACTTTTTGATCGCGAACGGGATTAAGGAATCAGCTCATGGGCAAGCTGGCATTTGCATGTCTGGTCGTTATTGGTGGTCTCACGAACCTGAGCCAGGCAGAAGCCGCGATTGAGCGACTCGAACTCAACTATACCGACAGCTGCGATGGTCTCAACCTGTGGATTTTCGACGCCGGGTTTGTGTTCGGTCAGCATACCGGCTGCGGCGGCGGGGAATATGTGATCGGCTCGACGTTTACCACGAGCAACAGCGAGGACGGCCTGACGATCTATTATTTCGATACCCAAAGTTATCGCCTGTTGCGGACCGAGATCCTGGAGACCGGGTTCCGGGCCAACAAGTATTATGTCTACGAATTTTTCTCGGGCATCCTGCAACACTACGGTCCGTGGGCGCCGGTGGTCGAATAATATCCGGGGCACATTGTCATTGCAGGAGAATGTCCTGCAGGGCAGCGGTCCGCAGAAGTGATTTCAACAGTACGGGTTAGCGCTGCCGGCCTGCCGCAGTTTCCTGCCGGTGGGCGGGCAGCGATTCCCAGGGATAAATATCGCGCCGGGATGTGAAGAACTCTTCAGCGGTTTGATCCACAGCACGCGGGTTTTCGATTACACTGGCGACTTGCGATTCCGGCCGGGTTGGGGTTCCTCCGGAATCGGCGTCCCGACGGAGCTGTGTCAGCTGCGTGCCAGTGAAACCCGGTGGTGGGCCGAGGAGTTTGAGAGTTGATACCGTTTCGTCGACATCGGACGACGGTTTCGCCGCACGAAGCGATCGTTTTCTATCCATCCTTCGGCTATCGCCGGACTCCTGAGACGTGGACCGTCGTCATTCAGGGGTGCGTCTTTCATTCGCGAGTCACGTGGCTGCGCCGCAAGCCCGTCCTCGCAGTGATCCGCCGCGCGATGCAGGTGGGAATGGATGGCGAAACCTATTTCCGTCAGCGCATGCGTCAGTTCCTGGTGAATTTCTCGGCGGGCCGCCTGATTGAGGTCCGTCTCGGCCAGCAAACCACCACGTTCGGCCCCAGTGAACTCGCAGGGTTGTTCCGGGGGGAACTGGAACTGCCGGTCGGCGACTTGCCGCTCCTGACTGCCGCAGACTCACCGATTCCCGGCGATCCGCGCTGGGTCGAATTTCAGGCCCTGCTGCCAGCCGGTGACACCCGCCTCTTCCAGGGGGCTGCCCAATTGCTGGAAGATCGCGGGATCTCGATCATTTCCGACGTCGACGACACTCTCAAGCACAGCAATGTGCCGAACCGCCGGGATCTGTTTCACAATACGTTTTCCCGCGATTTCGTCGCCATTCCCGGCATGCCGGTGTTGTATCAGGAATGTGCTGCCCACGGAGCAGCGTTCCATTACGTCTCGGGCAGTCCCTGGCAGTTGTACGAACCGCTGGCAGAGTTCTGGGAAAGCCAGGGGTATCCCAGGGGCTCGTTCCACCTCAAGCGGTTTCGCTTGCGGGAATCGGCTCGCAAGCTACGGCGAATGTCGCCGCAACAGGCCCACAAGCAGGCTGCGATCGAACCAATTTTGCAGGCGTTTCCACACCGCCAGTTTCTGCTGGTGGGCGATTCCGGCGAGCAGGATCCGGAGATCTACGCTCACTTCTTGCGAGAACGCCCTGAACAGGTCGCCCAGGTGCTGATTCGGGCCGTGCGCGGGAAAGCGGTCGACTTGCCCCGGCTGATGCAGACGTTCGCCGGCCTGCCGGAGAATCGCTGGACGGTGTACGAGACCGCGGAAGAGATCCACGATCTGGTGCTGACTCACGTCCGGCAGGCGACCCGTTGGGATCGCGTGCCGGGGTGATCTGAAAGAAAAGGAGATCGTGAACCCGCAAGCATGATTCCTGCGGGTTGCGTGATAACCTGCCTCAAGGGGTGATCAGGCGGCGGGAGCGGCTTCCATCTTCAGGCACTTGCCGATGGCGCGGACCGCCTGACGCAGTCGCTGGCTGTTCTCGACGATCGCCAGACGCAGGTAGCCTTCGCCTTCCTCGCCGAAACCGCGTCCGGGACTGACCGCCACGCCGGCTTCCTCCATCAGTTTCATCGAGAAATCGATCGAGCCCATCTGCGCCCACGGCTCGGGAATCTTCGCCCAGCAGAACATGCCTGCCTTGGGCTTTTCTACGTCCCACCCCTGGCGATTCAGGCCGTCGACCAGCACGTCGCGCCGTTCCTGGTACTCGGCTGCGATCGCTTCCACCGCCGACTCACAGTGCCGCATGGCGACAATGGCAGCGATTTGCGTCGCCTGGAAAATTCCGTAGTCGTAGTAGCCCTTGATCGTTTGCAGCGCGCGGACCATCTCACGATGTCCGACACAGAAGCCGACGCGCCAGCCGGCCATGCTGAAGCCCTTGCTCATCGTCGTCAGTTCGACACCGACGTCGATCGCTCCCGGGCTGGCGAGAAAACTCGGGGCCTGATAGCCGTCGTAGCAGATGTCGGCATAGGCGAAGTCGCTGATCACCAGGAACTTGTACTTCTTCGCCAGCACGACCAGTTCGTCATAGAACCCCTGCTCGATACAGGTGCCTGACGGATTGTGCGGGAAATTGACGATCACCAGTTTCGGCTTGGGATAGAGATGCTCGCAGGTGTAGGCGACGTTCTCCAGAAACTTCTGCGGATTGGTGACGTCGAGGGCGATGACGTTGCCGGATGCCAGCATCACCGAGTAGGCATGAATCGGGAAGGTGGGAGCAGGGACGATGGCCGTATCGCCGGGGCCCATCATCGCCAGACACATGTGACTGAAGCCTTCTTTCGACCCCAGACAGGCGATGACTTCGTTATCCGGGTTCAGCCGCACGCCGTACTTGCGGAAGTAGCGGGCCGAAACTTCCTTGCGGAGGTTATGGATGCCGTTGGCGACCGAGTAGCGATGATTCTTGGCGTCCAGCAACGCCTCTTTCATCTTTTCGGTGATCAGCGGATCGGGCGGATCGGTCGGATTCCCCATGCCCAGATCGATCACGTCGACGCCGGCCACCCGCTTTTCATGCTTGAGCTTGTTGATGCGGCCGAACAGGTACGGCGGTAAACGCTTGATTCGCTCCGCCACCGGGATGGTGAACGGGACATCAGCGACGGGAACTTCCGATTCGTTGCGCATGGCGATTAATCAGGGGCTGAAGAGGGCGGAAACAGCCGTTCCCGCAGATGAGACTCGTTCCTGAGTCTATCAGAGGCCATTTTTCGCGCGAAGTTCGGGTTTGCCGACATTTCCGTCTGCCCGGTCAGAAATCAGGCTGGCGGGGCTGGCCCAGGCTCGATCAGGATCAATCGCAGTCACGGCACCATCTCGCAGCACCTGCGAGACTGACCCAGGATGACATTGAAATCATATCCCTCGCTGGCGCTGCGGGTTAGTGAGATTCGCGTCACTCATTCAATAAGTCTGGCAGCACCTACGCCAGTTCGGCGATCGCGTGATGTTGCTCGACGAGGTGTTGCGGACGACCGCTGTTGTCCGGAATCGATACCTGGTTCACGTCGATGCCCAGATTGCGATACAGGGTGGCGAACACTTCCTGCATGTGGACCGGACGGTTAATCGCTTCTTCGGCCAGACGATTCGTAGAACCGATGACCTGACCGCATTTCATGCCGCCGCCGGCCATCAGTGCCGCATGCACGCGCGGCCAGTGGTCGCGTCCGGCGCGTTCGTTGATTTTCGGCGTTCGGCCGAACTCACCCCAGACCAGGACGGTGACGTCCTTCTCGAGTCCGCGTTCATACAGATCGTCGACCAGCGCTGCGACGCCCTGGTCGAGCAGGGGAATCGTCTTGCGGGCGCTGTCAAAGTTCTGGCCGTGCCAGTCGAAGTGCGCGAAGCTGCAGGTCACACAGCGGGCACCCGCCTCGACCAGCCGCCGGGCCTGCAGGAACGGCGACGTCATCGCCTGATAGCCCTTGTCCTGCGAATACCCCAGGGCGTCCATGCTGTCCTGCCCGTATTTCGCCCGGGTTTCCGGAGTCTCCTGGCTCAGATCCAAGGCTGCCACCAGCTTCGGCGAGGTCAGGACACCGAGCGCCTGTTCAGTGAAGTCATCATAGAGACCCTGAGCGACTTTCCCGTCTGCAATCCGGCGGAAGCGATCCAGCTGCGACAGCAGGCTGGCGCGATCGCCCAGCCGCAGCGAGGCCGCCTCATCGAGCGTCATGTTTTTCAGGGATTCGCCATCCGGTCGGAACGGAGCATGGGCCATTCCCAGGAAACCCGACCCCTTGATGTTCCAGGGATCGTGAGCCATTTTCCGGGAGACATCCACATACGCCGGCATTGCCGGATCGACCTGGCCTTCCAGTCGGGACAGAACCGACCCGATCGATGGCCAGCCGCCCTGGGGCTGCGGTTTGCTGAAATGCCGACCGGTGCAGCATTCAAATGAATCGTGGCGGCCTTCGGCTCCGGTCAGCGAACGGATGATGGCAAACCGTTCCATTGATGCGGCGACCCGCGGCATCAATTCGCTGATCTGGATGCCGGAAATACTGGTAGCGATCGGGTCGAATTCCCCGCGGATTTCCGCCGGGGCGCCGGGCTTGAGATCAAACATATCCTGATGGGGCGGTCCCCCGGCCAGGAAAATCATGATCACCGATTTCTGCACGCCGCCGCTACGTGCGACCGATCCGGTGGCCGCCTGAGCCTGCAAGACCTGATTGAGCGACAGGCCGCCCAGTGCCAGGCCACCAATCTGCAGAAACGACCGGCGCGAGACCCGGTCACAGAACGCATTGGTCGGTGCGGCCGAAACGGAAAGCATCTGGCAGTCCTCGCAAATTCGACGAGACCCGGATCGCGAATGAAATCGACCGGTCTGCCATCGCACCCGGCAGCGGATGTGAATCGGCAGTCTGCGGCCCATTTCTCAGATGACGGCGGCGCATCCATCAACGGCGGATCATATCAGCGACATTTGCTCAGTGCCAGCCTGTTTTACCCCGCAAGATTTCCGGAGGGCAAATTGCTGCTCCAGGTCGGCAGCGGACGACCGAGAACCAGGAAAGTTCACATTCCCAGCGAAAAAAACCAGAGGACGGCGAACACAATCGCCATGAAACCCAGAATCTGGCCGAACAGCCGTGCGGCCCGGCTGACGATCTTGCCCGGCAATTCGTAACGGCTGGCGCTGTAGACCAGGCTGATCACGGCCGCCAGCGGAATCAGGTACAAACTGACCTGCAGATCAACGATGCCCAACAAACCCAGCATGTTCACAATTCCCGACGGCGTTCAACGAGTCGCTGAGGACCAGGCCAGAGACGTTGACCGGTCCGGAGTGCGTGGTAGTGACGGGCGGTCACTCAGCTTTTTCGTGCGGGAACCGGTTCCGTAGCAGCAGCCGCAGTAGCTGGTTCAGGTTCGATTGCGGCCGCACCGGCGTCCTTCGATTCCGCCTGTTCCGGCAGCACTTCGTCACCAAACCCATATGCCGGGCCTTCAATGGCATCCCAGATCGCCAGCACGTTCAGGAGGCCGGCGATCATGGTAAAGGCAATCGCCAGATCGTAGAACTTGCCCAACCGGCCGTGCAGATCCTTGAGTTTCTCCGGTTCCGGAGGTGCGCAATACGCGTCCAGAAAGTCGCGGGGAATCGTGCCGTGAATACGATGGGTTTCATGCGGGTGCTGATCCGCCTGCCGGGCGACGTTGCAATCCAGCGGGCGACGAAATCCGGCCGAGATCGGGCGGTCCAGTTCAAAGCCGCCGAGGAGCGGCAATTCGATCGGCTGGCCGTCCAGAGTGCCGCGAAACACTCCGCGTGTTTCCGGGAGCGGTCCGTCGGTCGTGGTGGACAGTTCCACGACGCCTTCGAGTTGTCCGGAACTGCGACCGGTTTCGGCGATGGTCTGCAACTCACCGGAAAACGGGGCGTTCAGCGGTTTTGAAAGTTCATAGACCTTCCGGTTCGAGTCCTTCTTCGCACGACGGGCCTGCTCCCAGGCGGGCAAGGCCGGCAGCCCCACGCAGACCTGGGCGAGGTAATTCAGGCTGATTCCCCAGGAATTGTTGGGTACGTGGTAGACCACGGCTCCTTCACCCAGTCGCATTCCGCCGAAGAAGGTTGCCAGAATGCAGATGCTGTAGATGCACCCCTTGAACCAGCGGCCCTGGTAAAAATGCCCGGCGCCCGGAATCATGTAAGCCAGCAGCCCGGAAACGAACTGGTTTTTTTCGTTCCACGGCCTGGGATGCTCGGAATGAGGCTCTGACGGCATGCCCACGATCTCGCTTCCAGTGACAATCTGCAGTCGCAACTGAGGAATGCTGAACAAGTTCCGGCATCTGCCGCCGGGAGCGGGCTGCCGCGATTGACTAACCGCGCCAGTCTAGCAGAACAGCGCCTCAGACCACCAGCGGCGTTTTTTGATGTTCGCCGTGCCAATCCCCGGAAATGTCTCCAGACTGTCGGGATTGTCATGATGACGCCCCGTCATGAACCTCGACACTGTCCGGTCTGTCGTGCTGCGGAGCGTGCAGTTCCCCGGAATGTGGCAGCGATGCAGGGATCAATTCTCGCCGAACGGGGGGAGTTGCGATATGATAAACGCGACAGAACCCCGCCGGATTTCGAGGCCCCGCATCTGGAATGCACGATGTTGTATTTCGCCGCGTGTGCTGATGCGGCTTCCATACGCTGTCATTCCGGTCCCCACGACGAGCAGGAACCCCCACCCTCTCGTCGAAATTGAATGTGTACCGTAGCCGCTTGTCGCCCTGCTCTTCGTCGTCCGTTTCACCATGAGTTCTCAAATGACCGACCGCCGTAATCTGTTCCACAAAGTCTGGGATCTCCACACCGTCCGTACGCTGGCGTCCGGCCAGACGCAGCTGTTCATCGGCCTGCACCTGATTCATGAAGTTACCAGCCCGCAGGCGTTCGAGATCCTGCGCGACCGCCAGTTGAAAGTGGCCTATCCGGAGCGGACCGTCGCCACCGTCGACCATATCATTCCGACCGACAACCAGGCCCGCCCGTTCGTCGATGGCCTCGCCGAGCAGATGATGTCGGCCATCGAACGCAACTGCCACGAATTCGGCGTGCGGCTGTTCGACCTGAAAGACAATCGCCAGGGCGTGGTCCATATCGTCGGACCGGAACAGGGTCTGACGCTGCCCGGGATGACGATTGCCTGCGGCGACAGCCACACCAGCACCCACGGCGCGTTTGGTTCCATCGCGTTTGGCATCGGCACCAGTCAGGTCGCGGATATCCTGGCCACGCAGACGATGGCGCTGGCCCGACCGAAGGTTCGCCGGGTGGAGGTCAACGGTACGCTGCGCCCCGGCGTGTTCGCCAAGGACGTGATCCTGTACATCATACGCAAGCTCGGTGTGCAGGGGGGCGTGGGGTATGCCTACGAATTTGCCGGCGATGTCTTCGATCGCATGACGATGGAAGAGCGGATGACTGTCTGCAACATGAGCATCGAAGGCGGTGCCCGTTGCGGTTATATCAATCCCGACCAGACCACGGTCGACTATGTTCGCGGACGTCCGTTCGCTCCGCAGGGTGAAGAATTCGAGCGGGCCTCAAAGTGGTGGCTCACGCTCGCATCCGGACCGGAGGCCGAGTACGACGACCGCGTGACGTTCGATGCCGCGGATATTGAACCGACGGTGACGTGGGGCATCAATCCCGCCCAGGCAATCGGCGTCAGCGAACTGCTCCCGGCGGTGGCCTCATTCCCGTCGGACGATCAGAAAGGCATTCGCGAAGCGTTTGAGTACATGGACCTGAAAGAGCAGACGCCGCTGAAGGGCCTCAGGATTGACGTGGCCTTCATCGGTTCCTGCACCAACGGGCGCATCAGCGACTTGCGGGAAGCCGCTTCACTGGTGAAGGGCAAGCATGTGGCTCCCGGCGTCAAGGCGCTGGTCGTTCCTGGCTCGCAGCAGGTCCGCGAACAGGCGATGCGCGAAGGGCTGGACAAGATTTTCAGCGAAGCCGGGTTTGAATGGCGGGAAGCCGGTTGCTCGATGTGTCTGGCGATGAACCCGGACAAGTTGAAGGGTCGCGAACTCTGCGCCTCGTCCAGCAACCGCAATTTCAAGGGCCGCCAGGGCAGCCCGACCGGCCGCACCCTGCTGATGAGCCCTGCGATGGTCGCCGCAGCAGCCATCAACGGCGCGGTCAGCGATGTTCGGGAAATGCTGTCCACCGGAGCCTGAACCATGACGACCTCCACTTCCAGCTCCACCGTCGATTCATGTCTGGCGACCGATGAGTTGTTCCACCAACTCATGCAGATTGACAGCAAGGCGGAAATTGTCGATGGAGGAATTGAACTGATGTCGCCGACGGGAGCGTGGCCGAGTCTGGTTGCACTGGAGATTGCATTTGCCCTGCGGAGCTACGTCCGCAAGATAAAGCGGGGTTATGCCGTCGGCGACAATGCCATCTTTCGTGTCGACCTGCCGAACCGGAAGTCGTTCAGTCCCGATGCCGCGTATTTCCTCGGTTCGCCTGCGAAGATGGAACCCTTTGACGGGGCTCCCGTGTTCGCAGTGGAAGTCCGCAGCTTCGGCGACTATGACCCGGCGGCGGAACGGCAGCCGGCCAAAAAGCGGAATGACTACTTTGCTTGTGGGACACAGGTCGTGTGGGATGTCGACCTGCAGTCGAACGAGGTGATTCGTTCTTATTGCGCAACGGCTCCTGGATCACCGAAGTTTTTTGGGCCGGACGACGTTGCTCATGCCGAACCAGCC
>VFQN01006531.1_pt1 | contig 13226 bp, 12 predicted proteins | sample 3512371 | NCBI WGS metagenome assembly VFQN01 (sample SAMN10412370, study PRJNA504923) | tailings metagenome | isolation source: Replicate 2 from Balatoc abandoned mine | place: Philippines: Itogon, Benguet | collected 2017-08-28
CGATCGCCTGCAGGCGGGCGGCGAAACCGATCTCGCCGAACAGGTTCATCGGCACCTGGATCTGCGCCGCCACCGACGCGGCGGCGCTGGCCTGGCCGGACAGTTCGGCGCTCAGGAACCGGCCCACGCCGGCATCGACGTTGGCGAGGGCTGCGATGCCGAGATCGAAGTTGAGGCCGCGAGCGACCTGTGCACCGGCGGCGATGGTGACCTGGGCGTTGCCGCCGGCCTGTGCCCAATCGGTGGCGACCGTGCCGCCCGCGGCGAAGACGTCCTGGTCCAGTCGTGCTGTCGGCATTCGTTCGCGCTCCCCCCGCCCGCGTCGCCGGCGTCGGGCGCGCGCAGGCGCGAGGTTAGCGCCTCCCGATCACAGGCAATAGGCCGCGATCAGGTCCACGAGATATGCGGGCCCGTTCAGTCCCCACAGGACGAAGGACACGACCGTCGCCGCCGCGACCAGGCTGGCCAGTCCCCACAGCAGCAGGGCGCGCCAGCTCACGGTCGGGCCGGCCGTCATGCCGGCTGCGGGATCGAGGTCGGTCGGACCAGCCGCTCCTCTACGATCGGGTAGTGCAGCGCGGCCGAGACGAGGCCGAGCGCGATCGAGATCCACCACATCATGTCGTAGTTGCCCTGCAGGTCGAACAGCCGCCCGCCGCCCCAGCCGCCGAAGAAGCTGCCGACCTGGTGCCCGAAGAAGACGATGCCGTTCAGCATGGTGACGTGCACCGGCCCAAAGATGTAGCCGACCAGCGAGGTGGTAAGCGGCACCGTGCCCAGCCACAGGAAGCCGAGAGCTGCCGCGAAGATCAGCACCGAGGCGGCGGAAAGCGGCGCGATCACGAAGCCCAGGAAGACCAGCGAGCGCAGCAGGTAGAGCGTCGACAGCAGGTTCTTGCGCTTGAACCGGTTGCCCATCGAGCTCCACAGGATGGCGCCGGCGATGTTGAAGAGACCGACCATGCCGATCGCCCAGCCGCCCAGCTCGGCCGGCGACAGCTCGATGCCGAACAGCGACAGGCCGATCCCCTTGTCGGAGATGTAGGCCGGCAGATGGCCGCCGACGAAGGCGACGTGGAAGCCGCAGACGAAGTAGCCGACCACCAGCAGCACGAAGCTGCGCTGCGCGAAGGCCTCCGAAAGCGCGGCGGCGGTGGTCTGGTTGCCGCCGCCCGCCTTCCGTGAGGCCGCGATCTCCTTGCGGTCGTTGAGGCCGAGCGGCAGTACGATCATGATCAGGGCGAGGAGGGTCAGCGCCCACATGGTCGGGCGCCAGTCGCCGAAATAGTTCTGCAGCACGGCCGCCAGCGGCACGATGAAGAACTGGCCGAACGACCCGCCGGCCGAGCAGATGCCCACCGCCAGCGCCTGCTTGGCGGGCGGGGCCACGCGCAGGATGACGCCCAGCACCGGCCCGAAGGTTGCCGCCGACAGGCCGATGCCGACCAGCACGTTGCCCAGGATCAGCATGAAGCCGTCGTGCATCGTGGCGGTGACGATCATGCCCAGCACGTAGATCGCGCCGCCGCCGGCGATGGTCGGTGCGGAGCCGAACCGGTCGGCAAGGCGTCCGGAAAAGGGCGCGATGGCGCCCATCAGCAGCATCGACAACGCCGTCCCGAACGAGAAAAGCTCGCGGCCGACATGAAGTTCGGCCGAGATCGGTTTCAGGAAGATGCCGAAGCTCTGGCGCACGCCGAGGCCGATGGTGAGGACGAGGAAGCCGCACCAGACGGCGGTCCAGTAGGAGCGTTGGGTCATCGGCGCAACCTGAGGCGGCATGCCCCGACTGGCAAGCCGTCCTGCGTTATGGTTTCCATAGAATTACTTCATGCCGTCACAAGCTTCGATGTGGCAGAAGATATCCATGGCGCGACTGCGGTTCCTGTGTGGCTTGGCAGCATTCCTGGTGGCTTTGGCAGGAAGCGCCCAGGCGGCGCCGCGGCTGGAGCGCGAGCGCTGCACCTTCAAGCCGCCGCGCGGCGACCGGGTCGAATGCTACGTCCTGACGGTGCTGGAGAACCGCGACCAGCCGCAGGGCCGCGAGATCAAGCTGAAGGTGGCGATCCTCAAGGCCAAGCGGACCGCCGGCGTCGAGCCGCTGATCTACCTCTCGGGCGGCCCCGGCGATTCCCCGCTGGTGGCCTCGACGCCGGGTGCGGACGCCCTCAGCGAGGGCGACTGGTGGAACGAGACCGCCGCCATCCGCCGCCGCCGCGACGTCGTCATCCTGAGCCAGCGCGGGGCGGGCGGGTCGACACCCAACCTCGACTGCTTCGACACGCGGACCTCCGACCCGGCCAAGGCCCGCCGCCGCGCCGTGACCTCGCAGCAGGAGCGCGAGATCCTGGCGCGCTGCCGGGCCGGGCTGGACCGCCGCAAGATCGACCTTGGCATGTACACGACTCCGGCGCTGGCCGACGATGTGGCCGATCTCGCGACGGCGCTGGGCCAGAGCAAGATCAACATCTACGGCGTGTCCTACGGCACCCGATGGGCGCTCGAGGTGATGAGGCGTCATCCCGACCTGGTGCGGGCGGCGGTTCTCGACGGCGTCTATCCGCCCCAGGTCAACGGCGAGCAGAACGAGCCGGCGATCGTCCGCCGCGCCTTCGAACAGCTCTATGCCGACTGCGCCGCCGATTCCGTCTGTCGCGAACGCCACCCGACCCTGCGCGCCTCCGTCGAGGGCCTGATCGAAGCGGCGGAGCGCACGCCGCTCGACCTCGCGCTAACCCTCGAGGACGGTCCGCACCCGGCGCAGCTCGACGGCACCCAGGTGCTGATGGTGCTGCTGAACATGATGCGCGAGGGCGAGGTCGCCGCCATCCCGGAGACGGTGGCGGCGGCGCAGCGCGGCGACCTGCGGCTGCTCAAGCTCTACGCCGAGGATCTCGAAACCAACGACGGCGGGCTGCTGGAACAGAACGCGCAGCAGTTCGACGGGCTCTACAACAGCGTCGAATGCCGCGAGACCTGGCCCATGGTCGACCGCACGGCCCGGCGCAAGGCGATCGAGGGCAATGGCGTCTACGGCCTGAACGCCAAGTCGAGCAAGTCGCCGACCTTCTGTCCTGTCTGGCGGGTCGCGCCCGCGCCGGCCGCCGAACGTCAGCCGGTGAAATCCGATGTGCCGATTCTGCTCCTGAGCGGCGGCTATGACTGGCTGACGCCGCCGGCCTGGGCGCGCGAGGCCGCGAAGACCCTGCCGGCCTCGCGCAACGTCGTCTTCCGGGCCCAGGGCCACGGCGTCGTGGTGCAGGATGCCTGTGCCGCCCGCCTGCGCGACACGTTCATAGAGGACCCCAACCCCAAGCGCGCGCTGCCCTGTCGTCCGGACAAGGCCCCGAACTTCACCGCCGTGTGGGACCGCGTGCGCAACATGCCGTGAGGCGCGCGGCTATTTCAGCAGTTCCGGCGCGATCAGGCGGGGCAGGAAGAGGGCGATGTCGGGCCAGATGATCATTGCCGCCAGCACCACGACCATCGGCACCAGCATGATCAGCGTGTCCTTGAGGGCGACGCGCAGGGGTACGCCCGCCACAGCGCAGGAGATCATGAGGCAGAGCCCGTAGGGCGGGGTCACAAGGCCGAACGCAAGTGACACGATCGCGACGATGGCGAAGTGGACGGGATCCATCGACACCGACTTGGCGAGCGGTTCCAGGACGGTACCGACGATGATGATTGCGGGAATGGCGTCGAGGAAGCAGCCCACGACCAGGAACACCAGGGCGATGAAGAAGCCGACGCCGATCGGGCCCATGCCCCAGGTCGTGACGTTGGCCAGCAGTTCCTGCGGGATCCTGTAGTAGGCCAGCAGCCAGCCGAAGGCCGAGGCGGTGCCGATGCAGAACAGCGCCACGGAAGCGAGTTTGCCGGTGTCGACCAGCGCCTTGTACAGCTCCTTCGGCCCCATCTCGCGGTAGACCACGATCGACAGCACGGCCGAATAGAGCACCGCCACGCAGGCCGATTCCGTCGCCGTGAACCAGCCGGCCAGGATGCCGCCGACGATGATGACGGGCGTCATCAGGGCCGGGATCGACACCCAGATCGAACGGACGAGCTGGCGGAACGTCCCACGCGGATAGGTCGGATAGCCGCGCTTCACGGCATAGACGTGCACGGTGGCCATCTGGGCGCCGGCGATCAGCAGGCCGGGCACGACGCCGGCGAGATAGAGCGCGCCGATCGAGGTCGAGATCAGGCCGCCCCAGACGATCATCAGGATGGACGGCGGAATGACCACCGCCAGCACCGCGGACACCGCGGTGATGGCGACCGAGAAGGAGAGGTCGTATCCCTCCCGGGTCTGGGCATCGATGAAGATCTTGCTCTGGCTGGCAGCGTCGGCGGTCGAGGAGCCGGAGATGCCGGCAAAAAAGACCGAGAGCACGACGTTGATCTGGGCCAGGGAGCCGGGGAAGCTGCCGACGATGGCGCGCGACAGCGCCACCAGCCGGTCGGTGATGCCGCCGACGCTCATCAGGTTGGCCGTCAGCAGGAAGAACGGCACGGCGAGCAGGATGAAGGAATTGTAGGCGTTGAAGGTTTCCTGCGCGAGCATCATCGTCCCGAGCCGCGGCTCGAGATAGAAGAGCGGCAGGCAGGCGAGGCCGAGCGCAAAGGCCACCGGAACGCGCAGCACCAGCAGCACGAAGAAGCAGCCAAACAGGATCGAGGCCGCCTCGCCGGCGGAGAAGAGCGCACCGGTCATGTCGCGCTCCTGCCGAGCAGGATGCGGGCTTCGTCGTAGAACTGCTCGCCCAGGAAGACGATCCAGGTGACGGCGGCGACCGGCCAGGCGATGTGGATCATCCAGAGCGGCAGGTCGGCCAGCTCGGAGGTGCGGTACCAGGCGAAGCTGGTGAACTCGATGCCGCCGACCAGGAAGACGATGGCGAAGGCGAGGATGCCCAGCCGCGCCAAGATCCGCACGGCGGCCTCGGCGCGGCGGGGCAGGGTGGGCCACAAGTCGACCTCGAAGTGGGAGGCCTCCCGCACGCCGATCATGGCGCCGATCATGATCATCCAGATGAACAGGAAGCGCGCCATCTCCTCCGTCCAGATATAGGCCGGAATCAGCGCGGTGTAGCGCGAGACCATCTGCAGCGTGACCGGGATGATGATGATGGCGACGGAGAAGGCCAGCAGGCCGGTCAGGAACCGGGCGTAGGCGGCCGTAAACCGGCGCCAGAGGCGGGGCGGCGAGGCAGGAGAATTCATTCGGAAACCGTCCGGAAAAACGCGCCCGGCTGCGGACCGGGAAAAAGGCGCAGCGAAGCCCGCGGCTCCGCTGCGCGTACGGATCAGTTGGTGGCGACGATCTTCATGAAGATGCCGTCGGCGCCGATTTCCTTGGCGTAGGCCGCCATCACCGGATCGACCAGCTTCTTCATCTCGGCGCGGTCCTTGAACGGGATGCGCTTCAGCTTGCCGGCCTTCTCCAGCGCGACGAGCTTCTGCTCGTCTTCGCCGCTCTCGACCTGGCGACCATAGGCGCCGGCTTCCTTGCCCGCCTTGACGACCGCATCCTGCAGGTCCTTCGGAAGCGACTTGAAGGTCTTGGACGAGAAGCAGACGGGACGGATGGTGATGGCGTGCTCGGTCATCGCGAGATTGGGCGCCACCTCGTAGAACTTCATCGATTCGACGCCGGCCGCCTCGTTCTCGCCGGCCGAGATGACGTTGTTCTGAATGGCGTTGTAGACCTCGTTGTAGGCGATGACCGTCGGCGACATGCCGGCGGCCGCGAAAGTCTTGGACCAGATCGGCGCCCCCTGGACACGGACCTTGAGGCCCTTGATCTCCGCGAGGTTGCTCACCGGCTTGTTGGCGAAGATGTTGCGCACGCCGCCGCCAGCATAGCCGATCAGCATGACCTGCGCCTTCTGCGCGACCTCGTCGGCCACCGGCTTCAGAAGATCGAGGTCCAGCACCTTGTTCCATTGCGCAAGGTCGCGGAACAGGAACGGCGCGTCGATGAAGGGCGCCGCCTTGGAGAAGGTCGACATGTGGGCCGGCGACACGACCGCATAGTCCACCGCCTTGCCCTGCGCCATGTACTCGAAATACTGCTTCTCGAGACCCAGCGACGAATTGCGGTGGAGCACGAAGTTGATCGGCTTGCCGTAGTATTTCTTCACCAGCTCCTCGAACTTCAGGAGCGTCTTGTTGAAGGCGTGGTCGTCGTTGAACTGGACCGCGCCGTTCAGCGTCAGCGGCGCCTGTGCGTTGGCGATGAACGGGGCCGCGAGAGTCGAGGCGGCGATACCGCCCATCAGCAGTCTGCGCTTCATGTCGTTTCCTCCAGTGGTCCTGTTTTTGGTTCTGAGACCGGGACCCCGCGCAAACTATGCATGGGTTTGGGATCGGGGGCGACCGAGTTGTCAGACAACATCCCGTCTTTTTCAGGAAGCTGGTCCGGACTTTGCGTCGGGTTGTGCGGGTGCGCGTTATTCGATATCATAATAACACACAAATATACTGTATTATGTCCATCGGTACCATTTCCTCGAACGTCCTGGCGAGATTCGACGGCCCCTTCGTTCCCAAGCTCGTCTCGGTCCTGCGCGAGGGCTACGGGTTGGCAGCGCTACGCGCCGACGCCGTCGCCGGCCTCACGGTGGCGATCGTGGCGCTGCCGCTCTCGATGGCCATCGCCATTGCCTCCGGCACCACGCCGGAGCGCGGCCTCTTCACCGCCATCGTCGGCGGCTTCCTGATCTCGGCGCTGGGCGGCAGCCGCTTCCAGGTGGGCGGACCCGCCGGCGCCTTCATCGTGCTGGTGGCCGCGACCGTCGCTCGCCACGGGATCGAAGGGATGCTGCTCGCCACCCTCATGGCTGGCCTCTTCCTGGTGGCGGCCGGCGCGCTGCGGCTGGGCACCTTCGTCAAGTTCATCCCCTATCCGGTCACGGTCGGATTCACGACGGGCATCGCCGTCATCATATTCGCCAGCCAGCTCAAGGACCTGTTTGGCCTCACCCTGCAGGGCAAGGAGCCGGGGGAATTCGCCGCCAAGCTCGAAGTGCTGGCGGGCGCGGCCGGCACCGTGAACGCTGCCGCCGTCGCGCTCGCCGTCGCGACCATCGCCGTGATCCTCGGCCTGCGGAAGCTGCGCCCGCACTGGCCTGGCATGCTGATCGCCGTCGTCGCCGGCTCGGTCGCGACCTTCGGGCTCGGCCTGCCGATCGAGACGATCGGCAGCCGCTTCGGCGGCATCCCGTCCATGCTGCCCGCGCCCAGTCTGCCCGACACGTCGCCTGAGAAGATCCTGGCCGTGTTGCCGGATGCGCTCTCCTTCGCGCTGCTGGGCGCCATCGAATCGCTGCTGTCCGCGGTGGTGGCCGACGGCATGACGGGGCGACGCCATCGCTCGAACTGCGAGCTGGTGGCCCAGGGGGTGGCCAACATCGCGTCGGCGTTGTTCGGCGGCATCTGTGCCACTGGCACGATCGCCCGCACGGCGACCAACGTCCGTGCCGGCGCGCGCGGTCCGGTGGCCGGCATGCTCCACTCGGTCTTCCTGCTGGGCTTCATGCTGCTGGCCGCGCCGCTGGCCGCCTACATCCCGCTGGCAGCCCTCGCCGGGGTCCTTGCGGTGGTTGCCTGGAACATGGCCGAGAAGCATGAGTTCGTGACCCTGCTGCGCTCCTCGCGCGGCGATGCCGTCGTGCTGCTCTCCACCTTCCTGCTCACCGTGTTCCGCGATCTGATGGAAGGCATCGTGGTCGGCACGGCGCTGGGCGTCATCCTGCTCATCCAGCGGCTGACCGCCACGGCCGGCATCGTGGCGCAACCGGCCCGCGCGCCCTTCGCCGCCGACCTCGTCACCGATCCGCGGGTGAGCGTCTACCGGCTGTCCGGCGCCTTCTTCTTCGGCACGGCCTCGACCGTTGGTGCGGTGCTCGACAACATCGCCGACCAGCACAAGGCCTTCGTCATCGATTTCAGCGCCGTGCCCTTCGTCGATTCGACGGCGGCCAACGTCATTGCCGGCGTCGGCCGCAAGGCGGCGCGGCATGGCGTCCGGGTCTACGTCACGGGCGCCACGCCATCGGTCCGCCATGCGCTGCTGCGGGCCGGCGCCGGACGACCGCAGGTGCGTTACCTGCCCTCCATCGACGATGCCGTTCGCGAGGCGCATCTGCTGTAGGATGGCCCATGGCCTCCACCATTTCGATCTCCACTGCGGCGCTGCGCGCCGAGTTTTCCGCCACCGGCGCCGAGCTGATCCGTCTGCAGGACCGCACCGGCGCCGAGCTTCTCTGGGACGGCGATCCTGCCTTCTGGAACGGACGCTCGCCGCTGCTGTTTCCGATCGTCGGTGAGGTTAAGGACAACCGGCTCAGCGTTGCGGGCAAGGCCTACGAGATCGGCCGTCACGGCTTCGCCCGCACCTCGACCTTTGCATTGCACTGGTCCGACGCCGTGTCCTGCACCTGGCGGCTCGAGTCGAGCGAAGCGACCCGTCGCCACTATCCGTTCGAGTTCCGGCTCGACGTCACCTACCGGATCGAGGATGCGACGCTGCACATGGAAGCCGAGGTCACGAACATCGGCGACCTCGTCATGCCGGCCGCGTTCGGCTTCCATCCGGCGCTGCGCTGGCCGCTGCCCTACGGCAAGCCGCGCGCCGCGCACGAGATCGTCTTCGAGCGCGACGAGCCGGCGCCGATCCGCCGGCCGATCGACGGTCTGCTGAGCGCTGCGCAGTTCCCGACCCCGGTGAGCCATCGCCGCCTTCTGCTGCACGACGACCTGTTCGAGGAAGGCGCGCTGGTCTTCGACACGCTGGCGAGCCGCAGCGTCCTCTATGGCGACGCGATCAAGGTCGATTTCCCGCACATGCCCCATCTCGGCATCTGGACCAAGCCCGGTGCCGGCTATGTCTGCATCGAGCCGTGGCAGGGCCATGCCAGTCCCGAAGGCTTCGACGGCGAGCTCGCCGACAAGCCCGGCATGATTGCCATCACACCGGGCGCCATGCAGAGCTTCGGAATGTCGATCGCGCTCGTGCGCTGACTCACTGCAGGGCAGCAGCCAGCGCCCCGGCGCTGCGCCAGACCTGCTTCTGGCAGATGAACAGCACGCAGCCTTCGATCGTCAGCGTGTCGGCGGTCGGTCGCCGTACGGTGGCGCGGTAGGTCTGGCCGTCCTCGGGATTGTAGATCCGGCCCTCCCAGCCGCCGTTCGAGGCGCGCGCGAGCCCGGACAGGATCGACAGACCGACCAGCGGCCGCGACCGCAGGGACGCATCGGCATTCTGAGTGTCGAGGCGCGGCCGGCCTTTATCGTCGACGCCGTCCCACAACCAGCGGACGGTGCCGCACAAGCCCGGAGTACCGTTGCAGGGTAGAATCTCCACGACGGCCGCCGCTCCCGGCGTCACCCAACGACCGACCGGGCCTTCCTGGGCACGGACCGGGTCGGCGGAAAGGAGAAGGCCTCCGGCGACGACGCAGGTGATCGCCCGTGCGAGCACGCGGCGCGGTGCGGTGGTCGCTGGGGCTGGCAAGACGATCGCCTCGAACTTCCGGCGGTAGTCGGGATGCTCGGTGCCCATCAGCTTGTCCCACCAGCGGAAGTAGAGGCCGTAATTGTAGCGTCCGGCCTCGTGGTGCAGGTCGTGATGGGTCGTGGTGTTGTTCCAGCCCAGCCAACGTCCGGGCCCGAAGGCGGCGGAATGAACCTCGGCGCCGGCATGTCCCATGACGTTGCGCAGGATCTGCACGACGCCGAAGGCCAGCAGGCCGAGCCCGTGCATCGGCACGACGAGGAGGAAGAGCGGGACGAAGGCGCCGTGCACGACGGCCTCGGGGATGGCGAAGGAATAGGCGGCCCAGGGCGTCGGTGTCCGCGACAGATGGTGCGTGCGATGGAACAGCGCGAACAGGCGCCTGTGGTGCATGGCGCGATGGGCCCAGTAGAAATAGGCGTCGTGCACCACCAGCATCAGCCCGAGCGACAGGACGAGGTAGAGCGGCCCGGCCTGGCGGAAGTCCTTGTGGATGGTGATCCAGCCCTGATGGTCGCCGACCGCCACGAGGGCGCCCAGAGCTGAAAAGACGAATGCCGTGCGCAAGGATGCCAGGACTTCGCGCCGTCGCTGCCCCCGCGCGGGATCGCGGGGCTGCAGCTTGCGGCGGGCGAGCCCGGCCCGCCAGAACAAAGCGAGTATCGCGGCCATCAGCGCGGCGGCCACGAGGTAGCGGGCCGTGTCCATGACCCAGACCGTGGGCCAGGCAGACAGGTAGACGTGCCAGAGTTCGTTCATCGATCGCCCCTCCATCGGGCGTGCCCAATGCCTAGAAGGAGGAGGCGGACGGATCGCGCCGAAGGTGAAAACCGGCGATCCGCGGCGAAAAACGGCTCGCCGATTCCGGAATCTGCGAGAAATCAGGCGCCGTTGCGGCCTTCGGCGGACTTTCTGTACTCGGTCGGCGTCATGCCGGTATCGGCCTTGAAGGCGCGGTTGAAGGGACCCAGCGACTGGAAGCCCGAATCGAGGGCGATGGTCAGGACCGGGACCGCGGCCTGGCCGGGATCGGCCAGGGCCTGCTTGGCATCGGCCAGCCGGTGGCGGTTCAGGTACTCGTTGAAGTTCCGGTAGCCCAGCCCGCGGTTGATGGCGCGCCTCAGCCGGTACTCCGGCAGCCCGAGCCGGCCGGCCAGGACGCCGATGGTCAGTCCCTCCTGACGATAGATCCTGTCGACCGACATCAGTCGTTCCAGCGTGGCCAGCAGGGCGGGGTCGGCGGGCTCGTCCTCCGGTCCCGGCGTGGTCGTTGGCGAGGGAGGAGGCCGGCTTTCGATCGGGAGCCCGCCGCCCGCTGGGTCGGTCGCCACCGGGCCCAGGACGGGGTCGAGGTCCGCCTGCAGTAGCAGCAAGGCGACGATGGCGGCGATCGCGACCAGCGCTGCCGAGTTGAGCAGGTGAAGGGACATCGGGACTTGGTCGGTGCCGATGACGAGCTCGGCCATCACGGTGACGGCGATGTGGAGGGCCACGGCGATCAGGATGAACAGGCGCAGGCGGCGCCGGCCTTCCACCAGATCGCTGCTCCAGCCCCGCACCGTCTGCGCCAGCGCCAGCAACGCCAGCAGGATCGCCGCGCCGCGCACGAGCACGCCCAGCAGCCAGTGCGAGGTGAAGCCCGCACCCAGGAGATGGACCAGCGGCCAGACGACCAGGCTCCCCCAGACCAGCGCATGCCAGGGCTTAAGCCGGAAGGAATCGTCGAACATCGCCTGGGCGAACAGCCAGAAGACGGCGGCATTGCCGGTGCAGAGCATCAGGACGGGGGCGAACCAGAGCGGCGGATCGTGAGGCCCCGGCGACGAGCAGACGGCGTAGGCCGCGGCGCCCACGGCCAGCAGCGCGCCGAGCCACCCGGCGGGTCGGCCCCGGGCCTGCCGCAGCGTCGCGGCTGCGACGAGCAGGAGCAGTGCGATGCCCGCGGCGCGCAGGGCGACGTCGAGGGTGACGAGGATGTCGGGGCCGCCCATGTCGGCGCCGTGATTAGCATTTTGCCGCGCTCACGCCACCCGCGACGCGCTGTGACAGGCCGCTCCGTCAGCGTTTCGCCGCAAGGCTCCTGAACAGCGCGTCGCTGCGGTCGTCGGCAGGGAAGAAGCTCTCGACGCGGACTTCCTGCAGGGTGATGTCCTGCGGCGTACCCAGGGTGGCGATGGTGGTGAACACCGAGAGCGCCTTGCCGCCCACCAGATAGTCAACGGTCAGCACCGGAGCCGGCCTCTCCTCGAAGCGCAGCTTGCGGAACGAGGCGGGCACGTCGGGATAGGCCATGATCTCCTCGATGAAGGCGAGCGCCTTGGGCTCGCCGCCGGCCGCCAGAATCTCGGCATAGGTCGTCGAGACGAGATAGCGTGCGACCTCCTCCCAGTTGGAGATCTTCGAGCGCAGCGCCTTGGGATCGAGGATCCAGCGCAGCAGGTTGGGTCCCTTGCCGGGCGGCGGCGCCGGCGGCATGCCCTCGAACAGGAAGACGGTGAAGGCGTTGGCGGCGTCGTTGGCCTGCAGCAGGTTCCACAGCCGGTCGATCACGACGGCCGGATAGGGCTCCTGCTGCTTCAGCATGAAATCGATGGCCTGGCGAACTGGTGCGAGCTCGGGCGCGGCGAGGTTGCTCTCGCGATAGGCCGGCGCGAACCCCGCCGCCAGCAGCATCTCGTTGCGCTGGCGCAACGGCACGTCTAGCGCGGTCGAGAGCTGGACCACCATCTCGCGGCTGGGCCGCGCCCGCCCCGATTCGAGGAAGCTGACATGGCGTTGCGAGACGCCGGACTGCAGCGCCAGCGAGAGCTGGCTGGCGCCCCGCCGGCGGCGCCAGGCACGCAGCATGGGACCGAAGGCATCGGCCGGGGGGACGGATACGGAGACGGAGTTTGTGCTCATGGATCGAACCCTAACATCGGGCCGCGGGTCGACCGATTACCTGTCGCGTAATTGAGAGACCGGTGCGGGAATGCGATCTCCCGATCGTCCGCAACCAAAGGAGGACGACATGACTGCTTCATCCGACCGCCTGCTCCGCCGCACCCTCTGGGCCAACGCCATCCTGTCCGTGGGCTCCGGCGCGCTGCTCGCGGCCCTGGCCGGTCCGTTCGCGAAGCTGGCCACCCATGCGCCGCTCCAGGTGCTGGGGCTCGATCTCGCCATCGTGCTGGAACTGCTCGGCCTGGGCTTCGTGGCCTTCGGGGCGGTGTGCGGCTGGGTCGCGTCGCGTCCCGAGATGCCGCTGGGCTGGGCCCGCGCGATCTTCGTTCTCGACACTTCCTGGGTCGCGATCAGCGTCGTGATCCTCATGCTGCCGGCCTCGTGGACGGTGGCTGGGATCGCGGGCATCGTGGCCATAGCGCTGGTCGTGGCCGATCTCGCGATCCTCGAGTATCTCGGCCTGCGCCGCATCGGCACCGCCCACTAGACGCCCAATGGAGGAAACGATCATGGACAGGCTTCAGCTCCTGAACGACATCAAGCTGCCCTTCGCCGAGGTTCTGGGGCTGAAGTTCACGGAAGCGAGCGAGACCGGGGTGAAGGCCGAGATGGTCGTCCGCCCGGAGCTCTGCACGCGGCCCGCCATCCTGCACGGCGGCGCCGTGATGGCCTTCGCCGACACGCTGGGCGCCGCCGCCACCGTGCTCAACCTGCCCGAGGGCAAGGGCACGACGACCATCGAGAGCAAGACCAACTTCGT
>VFQN01006532.1_pt1 | contig 13225 bp, 19 predicted proteins | sample 3512371 | NCBI WGS metagenome assembly VFQN01 (sample SAMN10412370, study PRJNA504923) | tailings metagenome | isolation source: Replicate 2 from Balatoc abandoned mine | place: Philippines: Itogon, Benguet | collected 2017-08-28
TGCGCGGCCTGAAAGCGGCGGTATTTTGTGAAAATAAAATAAGATACCAGCCCTGGGTTGGGCACTTGCACCCAGCTTGCGCCTGAGGTCAATTGAATGCCGCTGGCCACCTGGCAGCACAGCTGCACCCTCCAAACAGATCTGCCACATTCTATCTAGATGTGTGCAGCTGGGTGAACCACCATGATCCTGCTCCTAGCAGTGCTGCCCTGTTTCACCACAGCCAGCCACGTGCCCGCCACTGCCCGTCACTAGCAGAAGCAGCACTTGGGCGCTAATGTACAACACTTACCCTGGCTCCGTACATGCAAAACACCACGGTGACCAGTGCTTCACAGCGGAGGAGTACATACAGCGTCGTCCACCAAGACCAGGTTCCGTCCTACAACGTCACGGCTCTGGTCTTAGACTGGTACATATACAGCGTCGGTGACAATGGAGCAGGCCCAGGGCGCACCCCAGAGGCGGCCGTGCGGCACTGCAACATAGGTGCAAGCAGAGGAGACGGGGGTGCATGAGTTGCTATACCCTCTCCCTTGTTGTGAGCAAATTGCAGGCATCACGAGAGGTGGTTGGGCACCGGCTGCGGAGGCTACACGTACGGGGCCGCTGCGGGGATTGACGCAAGAGGGGGCCGAGGGCGCGGATGCGTGCGGTGGAGACATGGCAGTCAGGTGGAGTCTGGTGGAGTGCACCGTACTTACCGTAAGTAACAGGGTTCGACAGAAGGACAGATGGATATGTCGCTGACACGCACGGGAAGGTTGGGGCACGTAAGGAGCCTTAATGGGCCAAAACCATGCCCATGAGAGCATCGAAGGGGGAACAAAGTACTAGCAGGGGGGAGCTGCAGAGGCTCCTTGGTTTGGCACGAGCCTCTAGCAGCAGCCCCACAACACGGTACGGTGTCTACCCTGACGATAAGGACTACGGCTTCGTGTGTGGCTTGGGCCCCCCAGATACGGTACTGGCCTTAGACCATGACCGCTGGCCCGCTACAAGTGGCTGTGGGCTGGGACCGGGGCATGAGGCTGATGAGGGGCAAGGGCAGGGGGAACCCCTGATGTTGTAGGGCAGGGGGTGGATACAGCAGGGGGGTACAGCCAGGTACAGCAGGTGGTACCAAAGCCAGGAGCACAGCACTACCGTAATGTGTCCCCTAAGCGGTGAAGGCACCCTCACAGCTCATAGGGGGCATGTATAGGGGCTGGTTCCTGGTTGGGGTACAGCCGTGTGCAGCGACATGATGTTGTCTTGTTGGGCGAAAGCCCTGAGACCGGAGTTTGAGACGAGGTCAGGCCCCTGGAGCTGCCTGGAGAGTCCCAGGGTTTACCTCGCTGCCAGCGCAGTCTGCGTAGTCCGCACCAACGACTAACGAACTTCGATCTTCAAAAGGTTTCCTTGACTATACCACCTGACACACTTGCGGCTGGTGACAAGCGACTTTGGCTGACTGCCGCAGACACTTCCCTAGGTCGCCCGGTCCCAGACGAGGAGGTGCAAAGTGCCACGTCTCTGGTCGGAGTGTCCAGGGGACCGTCACTAATGGATGCAAGATAGACCTTCACACAATAAGAACTAGAACTATAACAAACTCTTCGAATCGTCACCTGCTTGCTTCTTGGAACACGATGGCGCTGCAAGGAGCTTTCACTTGGTCGTCGCGCTTGCCGTGCCGCAAAGTACAAACGTCTAATGTCACATTACCAAGCTGCTTGGTATGCTCGGCACGCTGTGGAGCAGCAAAAATAGCTCGGGCACGCGATTGCGCGGTACAAGCGACACCGCTCGGCAACAGCCGGACCACGCTGCTCGACGAACCAGCTGAATCAGAGGACGGATACCTGTCAGAGCGGCCCCGTGGGGAGGCAGTTACGACGTACGACGATGACCTCGCTCGCAACCCAGGGACGCCCCAGGTTGCCTTCGTGTCCCTTGCCGACGGTGTCTTCACAGTCCGTGGCTCGCTCAGCCTCGACATATCGCCAGATGCAATTTACGAACTCCTGACGGACTACGCCAGCTGCCAGCGCGTGTTTAAGAACATTGCCAGCTCGGAAGTGATCCACACGGCGGCAGGGCTCGAGGTGATCCAGGTGGGGCAGGGTGGGGTAAGAGCACTGGCAGTTTCACGCAAGGACATGAGTTCGCTAAACGAAAGCCGTGCCGTCCTTGGACCGAAATTGGTCTTGATGGAGTTGTGGGCATGAGCTGCTGCACCGGCCAAACACCATGTCAACTCGTAAACGGCGCCACAGCTGCGCCTTGTGGTGCGTTCAGCGGCTGTAGGTGAACGCACACCCCGCACACCTTCTGGTGGTAGGGGTACTGCCACACCGGCACACCTGCCCCGAGCGGACCTGCAGCCGTGCAGACCGCTTAGCCACACAGTTTAAGCTGTGCCGGACTGAGCAACGCCCCCAATAGCTTGCGGGCTACTGGCGCAAAATGCACTTGGCGCCATGCGGATTGCGACCAGGTCATCGTCCTGGCATCCTGCCCAAAACACCAGTGTTGGTCATGCTACACGCGAGCAACATCCCCTGCTCCTCTCCGCACGTACCCGGCCCACAGAACTGCAAGTGGAACTTCCTTGCCTTCTCTGGCACCTTCAAGGTGCACCTGGGCGTGCAGGAGGACGCCGCCGCCCGCTCGCTGCTGTTCACCCTAGTGGAGAGCAGCTTCATGCGCAGCTTCAAGGGCAGCTGGATCGTGAAGGAGGCGCCCAGCAGGACCAGCAGCAGCAGCAGCGGCAGCGGAAGCGGCGGGTGTCTCATCGAGCACCAGCTGTCAGTGGCGCCCTCCGTGCCCGTGCCGCCGCCCGTGTCGTTCTACACACGTGGCATCTTCATGCGGCAGGTGGAGCGGGTGCTGCTGGACCTGAAGGAGGAGGCAGAGGCGAGGTGGGGTAGGGGGCCGGTGGAGGCTGTGGTGGAGGCAGAGAGGGTGACGGTGAAGGTGGGCTCGGGATGAAGGATGAGCAGCATGCAAGTGCCACGGACTGAGGCGGATGTATAGCAGGGCGGCAGGGGTGCAGCGGAGACAGCTGTGGTGGAAGCGGACAGGGTGACGGTGAAGGTGGGCTCGGGATGAGTCGTGATGCGGTATCGGACCACCAAGGGGCCGGACGGTGTGGTTGAGGCGGGTGGCTTGACGGCGATGGTGGAGGAGGGCGCGGGATGAGGCACGTACGGGCAACTGGTGCCGCGATTGGCGTTGGTGTGGCAGCGCCGGGTGAAATGCTGCCGCTTTGGAGGGTACAGGTGTGGGGGCGATGTGCGGCTGTCGTGTTGCGGCTCGTTCCTGTGGTGCACATGGCGGGGGCAGCCTGCTGCTGAGGTTTGTGTAACGGTGTCAATGACATGTGGTGCGGTAGGCGGGGGAGGATCAGAAGAGGAGCGGACTTTGTGGGTAGCGTGGGACGACCGCTGTAGGGGCACGGGGCGCACTCCCTTGGCCACAGGTAGGTGGTGCGGTCGCGATGTCGTTGTTGCATTGTTTGTTGCTCGCCTTGGGTGCCAAGTGAGTCTGAGCAACAGTTTTGTGCTGTAAAGCAGGATGGGCAGGGGCTTTGCATGGTTGATGCCAGCGGTGGAGCTGGTCATTGCCTAGTAGCTATAAGCTAAGAAGTAAAGAGGGCTACCGGTGCGTGGTAAAGAGGGCGGAGCCGCGCGTTAGGCATTTCTGTAGAGGGTGTACACTACAGGCAGTTGGGCCCCTGACGGGAAGCTCAGTACAGTGGGGCGCGTGCCCTAGCATGTGGGCGCAGGTGTGTTTCTTTGTCGGGCGACATTTGTGTACGGGTACGGTGTCTACATGTACGACAGACTGTACAACAGCTTTCTCTGTGCGCGCTTTGCCCGTGAAATGTTTTTGGGTTCTGCACGTGATTTTGCAAATATGATTGTCATCGATAGCTCCTTGTCCTGTGGGCCTGAGGGTGCCTGTGGGAGTGCGGCTAAAAGCAATCTGCGCCCCAGGCTGCGTGCGTGTGTCAGCGCGCACATTGGTCACCCTGGATGTGAAGCAAGCACAGGACCGGCCCTGCGTATGCCGCTGGCGGCTCGCAGTGTTTGCATCAAGGTTTACGCGTTGGCGGTGCGTCTGAAAAAGCAAACAGACGGCACCACTTTCTGATTGACAAGTGTGTGTCCTACAGTGATGGCCAGGTACCACAGACTGTAACGCCTACTGGCATCGCTGGTGCCAGCTGGTGCTTACGCGCGTTCTGTCCTGGGCACGCTTGCCGCGATTATGAAGCCCGTAGCTGATTTGTAGCAGCTCTGCATCTCCTTTCTTAGTCAGCACGAGGTAAGCTGCAGGGGGCCTCCGACGGTCTGCTGACGCCGTTTTCAAACTGTTAGGTGAAGTGAGACGAAGTGGTTTGATGTAGGACGGTCATGACACAGCTAAGGAACCACAATCCTGCGGCTTTGCAAATCCGACCTTGGCCAGCCAGGCGCAGGTGCCGTACCGTACCCTGTACGCGCGCAATGTTCGCTCATCAGCCGACAGCCCTACACGACACCCTACTCTCTCCCCTGCCTACTGTGCACAACTCTTAGCCTGACAGCCGCATCAATACAGCAGGCACACGGAAGTGCAGTGGCATACGGTGGGTTGCTGGCCCCATGTACGGCGGGACGAGCCAAGGAGCCCCCATGGAGCAAGCACTAAGCACGAAGTGCATTCACTGCTGCACGAACCTACGCAGCACCGTTGCACGGTCCACGGGCCCCGAACGAACCGTCCAGACGCTTTATTCCCCAATCCACGTTGTGCCATCTGTACCTGTACCACCTGTCCTCCCAACGTGTTCTGCACCTGAGCCCTGCGCCTACTAACCCGCTGAACCAAAGAGCATTGGCATGAAGCCGGCATGAAGCCTACAAACGTATCACGGCAGTGCCAGAATAAGCCGGTTCAAGCAACTACGAAAGCCCGTCCTCCTGGTGTATGCATGCATGTGTAAATCTCTCTCTCTCTCTCCCCCTCCCTACGTGCGGCCATAAGCATCCGCCATGCGTTGCCGCAGCCGAGAGGCGTGCCCCAACGGCCACCGCCACGGCCTAGGCTCTACCCGCACACACCTCATCCTCTGCTGCGTTCCGCTACGTGCCAGCTAGGCTGCAAAGCTGAGGAGGCATGTGGCGTGCGTGGCCCGGGCCCTAGACTTGGTCCCTGGTCTGGTACCCTGGAATGGACCACACGGCTCGTAATTGCACCTGTGAGGAAGCCCAGGGCGCACGGGGCAAGATTTTGCCCCTTGAGCGTGGCCCGGCCCCAAGGCCAAGCCCCTGGTTTGGTACCCTGGGATGGATCCCCAATGGCAGTGTCCGGCGTTCAGGCAAAGGTGTGCGGGACTGTGAGGGCCCTGGAGAACGCGGCGAGGGGTCGGGAGAAGGCGTGGACGGCTGGGGCAGGGGCTTCCTCCTGGGCCTAGGACAGCCTCCGGGCAAGGAAGCCCGCCACATCGTCAGGCTGCTCCTTCAACAGCTGCAGGTGGGAGCGGGGTCATAGGGGGGGGGAGAAAGTTGGTATGAAGGGATCCTGATGGGAGCGTCCAAGCCATTCCATGCCACTGGTACATCAGCGGTGCCACCAGCACACACATGGATGCCGGTCGCTCAGCAGCTGACAGCTGTACTGCGCAATTTTGTAGGTCATCTTGATAGCAAAGCGGGTAGTCGGACTCCTAGCATCTCGGCCATTAACCCGAGTTCACGTTACGGGTCTACGTTGCAACGAGCGGAGTGAGCCCGTCCGCTGTATGTGCTTGGCACGTGGCGCTGTGACCTAGGACGTAGTGGCTGTCACGAGTGCCTCCCGCCCTCACCTTGGTCAACAAGTCACCAAAGAGCTGGTGTATCCCTTTGCTCATTAGGTACTGCAGGCAGGTAAAGCAGGAACGCACATGTGGCAGGAACACGTGGCAGGCGGCAAGCGCGGGGCAGCTCTTGATTGCGGTGGGAGCAGCAGAGCGGCGTCATGTGCTTCGGATACACAGGCCTAAGGCTCAGCAATCACCACGCTCTCACCTTGTGTGCTGCTTCATCGGCGTGTGTTATGGCGACACGCCCTGCGCCGTCGTTGGTAGACGCTAACCCCACCTCCCCATCCGCACTCGTCACGGATGTCATGAGGTGCCGGAGCCTAGGGCGTACAAGAGCAATCAGGATGCGTGTCAGAAACATGCTGTGCCCTGGGTCGTGTGATGGCGTACGGGAGCAATTGTACAAGCGTGGTCAGCGGATGCATTCTGACTACCGCCTTCACGGCACGCCCCCTCCGACTTATGTCACGCTCTACTCAATTGCCGCCCGGAAACGCTCGCGCATGCGAAAGTGATTGTATCTGTTGCAAGTGTAAAGCTTCCTTTGGGTAACTGAGGGAAGTTAGGGCCCCATGGCCCTGCCCCTGCAACGTGCCCATGGAACCGACATGTTCTGTCGCACGTCCTCCGGCTTCTCCTTTAGGACTTGTATGACCATGTCCTTGACGATGGCATCTATACTTGCTGAGCTAACATAGTTCTCGATATTGTTCACTATCTCTTTCGGGTTCTGCATTATGTTGACCTGACGCGGACCTAGGACGGCGTAGTGGTGCAGCTTCAGGTATGGGTGTGGCATACGATGGGCATGATACTATAGCAGTTGTGCCTGCTAATTATAGGTTGTAGTACGCAGGGGCGCTCGTGGCTAACGCTACGCGGGCACAATCGCCGTACAGGTGACACCCGACTGGAATGAGCCGGGCTGCGAACCACGGCACGCGCATTATACCGCGTACCCAGAAGCATTTCACGCATGCAGGACGACCATGCATGCAGGTGGCACCAAAACCTTGGGAATGCAGCAGGCACCGAGTGCTGCACAGGACAAGGCTGAGCTGACACGTGACAGGGCAACCGTCGATTTCCAGGCTCCAGGCCTCCAGCGCTTTCAGCCTCAACCAGCCTGAGTCCTCACCACCTCACCACCAACATGATTACCGGTGGCTGGAGTGTAGGCAAGAGGTGTGAGTCTGCCCCATAGCTACCGTAATAGCTGAACAAGCAGAAAAACCTGCCATATAGCCTGATGGCTGTTGAGTCTGCGTCACCGGTACAGGAGTGTGCTTCAGCCTCATAAAAATGCAAGCAAGGGCCATCATGCATGCTACTTGTGCTTCCTGTTCCTGGCAGCATAACAACGTCGTTTCCTCGCCACCGCCTTCCGCCACAACCTCCTCAATGCTAAACGACTTTGGCAGATTGTGTCACAATCCAGGTGGTGATTCCGTCCACACAGTTCTCATGGCCCAAACCACCCCCTACCACACCATCTGCTCAATGCGTGAACGCCTTGCCCTAACCGCCAACGCACATCCTGGCGACAACCCACCACTCGTGCATCCTTCTGCTCTCGCCCACGGCCCTCGCACCACTAGTGAAGTAGCACCACCGCAACACGGCAATACTGCCGCAGACCTTCCTTCTCAGCACTGCAATCCATGCCGCAGCCGCAGCCTTCCAAAAACAGCGCCAGATCATGCGGTGCAGCGCCGACAACATATTGCATACCTGCTGCATGCATTTCAACCCGTCTCAAACAAACCTTTACACGTTGCACACATGTGATCCTCGCCATCCCCTCTGCCGACGTGCGCCTGTTGCATGAACGCCGTGCCCCATTTGCCAACGCACACCCTGGGTACAACCCAGCACGTGTCCTACTGCCCTTGCCCCTAAAGTAAAGCCCATCGCCCCAACACGTACATGCTCTCGCAGGCCTCCCTCCTCCTCGCCACAGTCCATGCCCCTGCCTTCCACGAGTGACGCCAGGCAGTACCACCGCCACGACCACGCTGTCGTACTACACGTGCCCCCAGACCTACCCACGTGCCCCCAGACCTACCCACGTGCCCCCAGACCTACCCACGTGCCCCCAGACCTACGCGCGTTCCAGGCGAGGTGCAGCCAGTGGCCCCCCCGCCCTTGCGCTTGTCACACTGCTGCAGGGCGCTCAGCCATGCGTGCCTCAAGCCACGACAACGGCTCTTCGTTACCAACGCGGTCGTGGCGCCTCGCATGAAAAATGACGTGCGTGCCCCCTCCTCATCCCACGGCGCACCGCGCTCTACCAGCCACCGAACCGCCGCGAGAGGGACAGAGAACGCGTTCAGCTGCCGCCACCACCCCGCGTCACCGAGCGGCACTCCCATGCGGTGCAGGCAGCGTAGCGTAGCCAAGTCACCGTGATCTGCCGCTTTGACGTACGGATATCCCGTGCCCGGCCCGCAGCCAGCCCCCACCAGCCACTCCAGCACTGGCTCGCAGCCGCCCTGCGCCGCCTCCGCCAGCGTGTTAGGTCCGAATCCCACCCCCAGCTCCTCGTGCAGGTAGTGCGCCAGGGGCAGGTGGCCGCGGCGCACAGCCGCATCCAAGGCGGCAGAGCCATGCCGCTGCATGCCACCGCCACCGGCGGGCCCCTGGCCCTGCACACCCCCTTGGGGACAGCCCGCCTCCACCAGAGCGCGCACCGTCGGCAACAAACTCGAGGAGCTCTCTGCACCTTCTCGCCACATGCTGATAACCGACGACGCCGTTCCCTCATTCCACGGGCACATCGCCGTCTGCGCCAGCCACAGCACCATGTCGGCATCCCCCTGCAACGCTGCACGGCGGTACGCCTCCGGCCCCATTGGACACCCCATCTGCAGCAGCCACGTGGCAGTGGGCATGCTGCGGGATTCCGCCGCGTACGTGAACAGCTCGGCTGTGAGCGGCAGGCCATACCTTGCGTGCAGGAGCTGCACCGCCTCCAGGTTTCCCGAGTGTCCCGCCCCCAAGATGGCTGCCTCCTGCAGAGGCACACCGCGGCCCAGCAGCCAGGAAATAGGCTGCATGCTGCCGCTCCAGCCTGCGTACATCCAAATGAATTCGAGCTCCCAGCGCTGCTCCTGCTGCGGCAGAGGGCAACCCGCGACGTCCACCAGCCAGTCCGCAACTGCCACGTGCCGGTGCAGCAGCACCGCTGCAAGCGTACGGTGCCACCTGCGCAAGTTCCCGCCTGCGTCCAGCCCCTCGCCCAGCAGCCACTGCAGCACAGGCAAGCGGCCGCGAACAGCGGCGCCCTTAGCAGCACTTAGCAGGAGCTCCTGCTGCTCCTGCTGCTGCTCCTCTTCCTGCTCCTCCTGCTCCTGCTGCGTCTCTGTTCCTTCCGGAGGCGACAGCAGCCAGGACAGCTTTGCAACGGCCGCGGTGTCCGACCGCCCAGCTGCCCTGGCCATTTCCTCGCGCCAGAATTTGTGGTCTGGGGGACGACTCCCTCCGCCAAGCAACTGCCAAGTCTGCAGCATGCCCTCCATGTCGCAGTGAGTCGCCGCTGCGTTGAGCACCTCGCCTGGGTCCAGCGGGCAGCAGTTCTGTATCAGCCACGGTAGCAGGTGGGCATGGCCGCTTGCGATGGCGGCTGAGCCGGGGTCTGTTATCGCGACGGCATGCAGGGCTCTGAGACGAAAGCGGCTGAAGTCACGCGGGAGCAGTAGTTCTGGGAACAGGCACGGCCGCAGCAGGCCCCACGCCAGCTCCAGGTTGGCCTCGCTGCCGCTGGCAGCAGCGGCCTTGAGCGATTGCGTTTTGGCGCGAAACGTCAGGCCGTCAAAGGCCCGACGCAGGTGCGTTTGCCATAGAGCGTCACCAGCGGAAGGGGGCAGTGGCTGGCTGAGCCGCACCGTCCAGTGACGAGGCCGCCGGAGATGTTCGTATGCATCCTTACAAACAAAGCGCCCGTGGAGAGCCCTGTCATGAACGTCCAGCCGCTCCAAAACGAGCCGCATGACCAGAGAAGATCCCATACTGACTTGTGTTGTCACAATAGCCCCTAAGACGTGCTACTGGTTAAAGCTCTTGTAGTAGTTCGTGCGTGACAAAGCCCGGTGTATCTGTTCGGCGACGATGAGGAGGGCTTTCGGGAAAAGGGGACTGGAAAGGGGGTTGAGCTTTTACTGCTGCAAAATTATGTGACCGTGACTAGTTCTGTATTAAACTCCGTCGCCGGGTTGGCAACGGGCTCGCCGTTGCCCAGCACGCCGGACACCAGGGCGCGCCCGTTTGTCCATGTAACCCAGGGGTGAAACCCCTTACCCCCGACGTTGAGTGCGTGTGAATCTCCCTTTGCACCACAAGGCCCCGTTACGCTTTACCAACGTGATTACCGGCCTCGCTTACAGTCGTGTGTGTTGGGTTGGTGCAGCCCCATTGGCCATTGCTGGTTGATCAGTAGCGCGGCAGGTTAGCACTTGGGGACCCCACCGTTGGCCGCGCCCCTTGTCCGAGTACGAACTGCTGTGCGCAAGGCGCTGCGGGCAGGGGTTGCGGCCACACAACGTGGCTTAACGTCCGGCCTGGCCCACCATGCGTACGTGCAACAGACGCCATGCACCCGCGCCCTTCCCCCCCTCCCAGAAACACAACCTTGGCGCCCCCTAAAGGGTTTGCGCCCCGTGACCGCCGCCATGCCCTACCGCTGGCTCTCACTACACACGGTCGATCTGCAGCTCCCTGCCCCCCGGCGCCACCGATATCCGGAACACCACCCCATGTTGCCCACTACCATGCTGCTGCTGCTGCTGCTGCTGCTTCGGTTCCTGCTGCTTGTTATGCCCGCCCCCAGGAGGCTGCTGCTGCTGCGCGGGAGGCTTGGCTCCATGCGGCAGCGCGGCGGCCTGCTTGAAGTGCCCGGTCCGCAGCTGCTCCTGCACGCGCCGCACCAGGCGCGACACGTGCTTGACGCACACGGTGGACACCTGGGAAGCGGGCGGCAGAGACAGAATGATAAGGGCGAGACAATGAGTGATAAGGAGGAACAACCAATCCTGGGCAGGGCTGTGCTGGGCCAAGACACCTAGGCAGGGGGCGGGCGGGGCAGCGGGCAGCAGCGCACACGGGATTGGGACAGGGGACGTAGGCAACGCGGTACACACTCTCCAACTGCATACCCATACGTCTGTCCCTGGGATATTTGTAGAGGAGATCAGTGCTGCGCCCCTCCTCCCCTGCTCCCCTCCCCCCTCCACTCCTACCACTACCACCAGCTCGCGTTATTACCTTGTTCCCCCCTCCCTTCCCCCACCTGCTTTGTGCCCTCCCCTCTCGCGAAGTCCACCCGCTGCACCAGCTAGCGAGCTAGGTGGTGCCCCCGCCAGCCCCGTGCCTCTCTCCTTTCCCCCCTACTGTTACTACTATTACGACTACCTCATCCGCGCGTTACTAGAACTTTCTTCCCGCCCCCTCTCCCCGGTCCCAGAACCGCTCCTTTGCCCGCGCCCGTCTCCCCCTGTCCTGCGATTACCCCTCTACCGGCTTTGCTCCCTCTATGGGTTAGTCTCCCCCCGCGAAGTCCACCCGCGCCACCAGCCAGGCGGTGGCCCCAGGGTCCCACTCCAGGGAGCCCCCGAGGCCCGACAGTCGGCTGCCGTACGCCGCCAGCTCCATGTCCATCAGCACCGTGATCTGTGGGTGAGAAACATCAGGATCACATTGGAATTTCTAATCACCATGCTCATACGAACTGGATTGGTGTATTCAGTTCCACACAGAACAGACATGTCGCGTATGCACGGACCCCTCGGAGCCGCACCGCACATTTGCAATACGAGAAGCACACTTTTGTACACCCCTTTCAGCACGTCAGCGGCGCCGAAAACCCGCTCATTACCCACATCTCTCCGCGTAAGCGGGCAGAAAGGCAGGAAGAAGTCGATGGTGCAGCAAGCTACCTTTCCAAGTGCATCATTGATACATTTGTTGGTGTGATGAGTTTCCCGCAGGACAGAAATGTAGCGTAGGCGCGGACTCCTCTAATCCCCACCGCGCATTTACAGCACAAGAAGCACGCCTTTGTACAACCCCTGCACACCCCTTCCAGCACGTCAACGGCGCCCAAACCCCGCCCAGTACCCACATCTCTTCGCGTGAGTGGGAGAAAGGGCAGGAAGAAGTCGATGGTGGAGGCGAAGGCGAGGGAATCCTCCAGGCTCTCGCACGGCGCCAGGCCGTGGCCGTGACCGCCGCGTTGCCACGTGGCCAGCACCACGTCGCGCAGCCGCGCCTCCGCAGCCTCGGGGCTGATCTGTACGGCGAAGTATCAAGGGCCGACCCACGGGTCAGGGGCATTCGAAAGGTATTCCGCAATTTAGGAGGGGCCGACCCATGGGTCTGGACGATGGGACGCTGCCACGTGGCACGCACCACGTCACGCAGCCGCCGCCTCGGGGCTGATCTGTGCAGTGGGTAACAAGCGGCCGACCGTACTGAAAACGGGATGCAGAAGCGCCTCAGCGGGCCTAACCTATGCGGTAAGGCCCAGGGCGGGCTGCACTTCCGCATGCAGCCGCCGCTTGTTATTCTCTAGGCCCCGTCCTTGACCCTCTTGCATGTGCCGCATCATTCGCCCCAAAACATTGAAGTTGCATTTTCCACACTCTTGGCCTCCACCCCTCCCTATACTCTTCCACACCCCTGCCACACCTGCCACCCCTGCCACCCCTGACGGCATTCCTTGCGACCACACCACTCACCGCCCGCTTGTCTCCGCCCGCCTCAGTGAGCATGGCCTCCAGCTCCAGGAAGCCAAGGTTGGACTCCAGCAGCACGATGGCCCTGGCGGCAAAGCAAGGTAGACCAACTCAGCTCATGTAAAGGAAAGTTTGTGATTGGGGTGCCGTACCACGTCCATCACCCTCGGCAGGAAGCCCAGGTAAGACTCCAGCAGCACGATGGCCCTGGCGGGTTTTATGATTGAAGACAAATGCAGGTGTGAGGATTTGCATTTCGAGAAGGTGGACTATTGGAACGATATGGGGGGGGAGAGAAGCCCAGGTTGGACTCCAGCAGCGGGATGGCCCTGGCGGGTTTTGTAAAGGTGCATCTGCATCTGTAGGCATCTGTAAGCATCTGCAGTTTCAAGTGGTGGCTGATCGGACCGGTGGGGCAGGAAATCCAGGATGGACTCCAGCAGCACGATGGCCCTGGCGGGACCAGACGGGTTGCATGCTTTGCGAGTGGGAGGGCCCCACTGCCGAACCTGTACTGTCGCGGTCTGGTTACACAATAAAACACACACGCTCCGGCAATCCCCTCTCTCACACAGAACACACATACACCCCCTTCCCGCCTACCTGTTCAGCGTGGCATTGGCCAGCTCCGGGTGCCGTACCAGCTGCCGCAGCATGGCCCGGC
>VFQN01006533.1_pt1 | contig 13223 bp, 11 predicted proteins | sample 3512371 | NCBI WGS metagenome assembly VFQN01 (sample SAMN10412370, study PRJNA504923) | tailings metagenome | isolation source: Replicate 2 from Balatoc abandoned mine | place: Philippines: Itogon, Benguet | collected 2017-08-28
ACGCGCTCGTCCTCGGTGTGATCGCCGGCCGACTTCGCCATGAACATGTTTTCGCGGAACCAGCCCCAGTGGCCCGAGGTCTCCCACAGCGACTTGTCGAGCAATTGCGGCGCGTTCACTTCCGCGTAGTCGCCCTTCAGGCGCCGGCGCATATAGGCGACGATCTCCTGGAACATGGTCCATCCATTCGGATGCCAGAATACCGTGCCCGGACCTTCCTCCTGAAAATGAAACAGGTCCATCTCGCGGCCAAGCTTGCGATGGTCGCGCTTCTCGGCCTCCTCCATACGGTGCAGGTAATCGTCGAGTTCGTCCTGCTTCGCAAATGCGGTGCCATAGATGCGAGACAGCATTTCGCGGTTTGAATCGCCGCGCCAGTAAGCGCCCGCCACCTTCATGAGCTTGAAGGCGTTGCCGATCTTTCCGGTCGAGGTCATGTGCGGACCACGGCAGAGATCGAACCATTCTCCCTGCTTGTAGATCTTGATTTGCTGGTCTTCAGGAATGGCGTCGACCAACTCGACCTTGAAGTTCTCGCCCATGTCACGGAACACGCGCTTGGTTTCGTCGCGCGACCACACCTCCTTGGTGAAGGGCCGGTCCTTCGCGATGATCTCGCGCATCTTCTTCTCGATCGCCGACAGATCTTCCGGGGTGAACGGCTGATTTCGGGCGAAGTCGTAATAGAAGCCGTTCTCGATCACCGGGCCGATCGTGACCTGGGTGCCCGGCCACAAAGCCTGGACGGCTTCCGCGAGAACGTGAGCGCAATCGTGCCGGATCAATTCCAGTGCACGGGGGTCCTCGCGATTGAGAAATTCGATTCTGGCGTCCCGTGTGATCGTGTCCGCAAGGTCCATGATCTCGCCGTCGAGGGCCATCGCGACAGTCCGCTTCAGGAGCGAGGGCGATATGCCCTTGGCGATGTCAGAACCCGAAATGCCGATGGGATATTCACGGCGCGCGCCGTCAGGGAAGGTCAGGGTGACCTGTGTCATCTTAGTCTCCGGTTGCTCACTCCCGCGAACGAGCGCGGGTAAGCTGATATGAAGGCAGGGATATAGCAGGGGAATCGTGGAGTGCAATCGGCTCCTCTCTCCGGCAAAGCCGCCACGCTGCCGCCGTTTTGGCTCTCTTTATTTCCATGAGGGGCCGAGTTCGTCACGCCCTTCCGCAGCCGGCCGATTGCTACAATGCTTTCAAATCGCCTCGGTCTCTCTCTGTTCGTAGTCGTGCTGCTCGCTTCGGCGGCCACGGCCCAACCCGCATCGAAGACACGGGGCGGCTTCCGGCACGAGCCGATGATTTTCTTCGTGGCCAAGGGCGGGCCGGATGCCTGTGGGCCGGGCTGCAATACCTGGATCTCCGCTGAGGGCACGTTCGACCCGGCCGTGCATGAGCGCCTGAGCGCATTCCTGAAGTCGCCGGAGCGCCGCAAGCTCCCGATTTTCTTTCATTCCCCCGGCGGCGAATTGCAGCCGTCGATCGCCACCGGGAATTTGCTCCGCGAGCGGCGGATGACTGCGGGCATTGGCCAAACCGTCCCCGACGGGTGCCGTGCGGGTCCGCGCGCCGACACCGCGTGCCGGAAGCTGATGGCGTCGGGTCGCATCCTCAATGCGGAGCTCAAGGTCGACCGGGGGATCTGCGCGTCTGGATGCGGTTACGCGCTGATCGGGGCTTCGGTGCGGTTGATCGGCGAAGGGGCCAAATTCGGGGTGCACGCCAGCCGATTGATTCCGATCTCGCCTGCGGGCCAGCGCAACGCCCGGGCCAATGCGGCGATGGCGCGAGAGGCCGAGCGTCAGTCCTACGAACTGCTGAAGCAATATGTGGCTTTGGCCGGCGTCGATCCGGCGCTGATCAGTCTGGCGATGAAGACACCCAATAACCGCGTCCACTGGCTGGGTCGTGACGAACTCAGCCGCTACGGCGTGACGCCGGGCGCATATTTCGAGACCGAATGGCTGCGGGTTCCGATCGAGGAGGGCAAGTTTACGGTCGTGAAATCGCTGACGCTGCCGTCCCAGGCGAATGCGCACGAATATCGGACAATGACGATCGGGATCGACTGCGTCGCCGGCCAGCGTCCGTACGTGACCTTACGGCGAGAACTTCCGGCCAGCGAGAAGGGGACGCGACCGGCCATGAGGATGACATCCGGAGATTCATTTGTCCTGGTGTTCAACGAGGGGCGCAGGCCGGACGCGTCGACCGAGGTGCGGGTCCAGCCCGTCGCCGCCGACGCGCTTGCCCGAGCGGCGGCCGGCGATGCCATCATCTTGCGCGAGGAAAAAGATAGCTGGACCCGCGAGACGCGGCTCTCGACACGTGGCCTGTCGGAAGCGCTCAACGCGTCACCAAGTCGGTGCGGAGGGCAGGTCTGATGAGCATCCGGCCTGCGTAAAAAAAATCACCGCAGCCGGAACAAATGCCGGTCGACCGCGTTGAATGCGGCTGAGATAGCCGACCGGGCGAGCGCCTTGCGCCGGCCGGCTTTTTCGCATTGGAGCCGGCGCTGACTTCATGGACACCGCGCAACTCTCTGCCATTCGTTCGCTTCGGCTTGCCATTGCGGCAGCGTTCGTCCTTCCGGCAGTCCTTTTTGTTTTTCTCGCTATCACGAACTACCGGAATACGCACGCGGTGGCGGACGAGCGTATCGAGCGCACCGTCAGCATCTTGCAGGAACACGCGCTGAAGGTGTTCGAAACCATCGAGCGAAGCATCTCCGAGACAAACGAGGTCGTCCGCGGAATGACGGATGACGAGATCGCCGCGGATGAGGCGCGCCTGCATCTGCGGCTCCGGCAGCTTGTGGTGTCTCTGCCGCAGTTCAAGTCGCTCTGGATTTTCGACCCCAGCGGGCGTTCGCTGGTCAATTCGCTGGTCTATCCCCAGCAGCGCGACATGAACTTCGCGTATCGCGACTATTTTCAGGCGCATCTTGATGGTGGCAACGGCGGGTTGTTTGTCGGACAGGTTCTGAAACCCCGTGATCCTTATCCGGCGGGGGATTTCTTCAGCGTGAGCAAGAGTCGGCCAAGTCCGGACGGCTCGTTTCGCGGAGTCATACAGCTTTCCATATTGCCGTCCTATTTCGAGCAGTTCTTCGCCAAACTGCAAACGGCCTATGCAGGCGGTTACGCCTCTCTCGTTCGCGACGACGGCGCGGTGCTAGCGCGCTATCCGGCATTTGCGCCGGATACAGCCAAGCCGATGGCATCGTTGATAACCGACGCGATGAGGAGGAGTCCGGGTGGTGGCTTCGCGACCCGGGTCTCGGCTGCGGATGGTGTCGAGCGGCGTATCGGGTGGAAGAAGCTGCCTAACCTGCCCGTCTATGTCATGACCGGAATCGAGATCAGCGCCATCCGCGCTGAGTGGCTCCGTAATATGGGCGGGTATCTCGCGTTCGGACTGCCGGTGACGGCGCTACTGCTCGGGGCCATCTGGATTGCGCTCGAACGGACACGCCGCCTCTATCAGGAGGAAAGCCGGCGCGCCGCCGCGGAGGGTGCGTTGCGTCAGGCTCAGCGCATGGAGGCGATCGGACAACTGACGGGCGGCGTGGCGCACGACTTCAACAACATCCTGATGATCGTCAAAGGCAACGTGCATCGCCTCCGTCGCGATCTGATCGAGCCCAAACTCATCCGCAAGCTCGACATGATCGAGACTGCGTCCCAGCGCGGCGAGAACCTGGTTCGGCAGCTTCTGACCTTTTCGCGAAAGCAGAACCTCACGCCGCAGGTGATCGACCTGTCAGGCCGCGTTCGCGAGTTTCGTTCGCTGCTGGCGCCGTCGCTCCGCGGCGATATCGAAATCCGGATCGACGTGCCGGACACGATCGCGCCGGTGCGCGTGGACCAAAGTGAACTCGAACTGGCCGTTCTCAATCTTGCAGTCAACGCCCGGGATGCGATGCCGAACGGTGGGATCATCGAGATTGCGGTGCGACCGGTGCAGCTACGGGGCGATGCCGCGCATGACAAGCTGGAAGGCGAGTTTGTGGCGTTGTCGGTCTCCGATACAGGGTCCGGAATTTCCAAAGAAGCCATCGGCAAGATCTTCGAGCCGTTCTTCACCACTAAGGAGGTCGGCAAGGGAACGGGTCTCGGACTGAGCCAGGTTTACGGCTTCGCCAAGCAGAGTGGCGGCACGGTGACGGTGTCGAGCCGCGAGGGACATGGCGCCGCGTTCACGCTGTATCTGCCGCGCTCGAAGGAGTTGCCGCAGCGCTCTGCGCCGGTGCGAACCGACGACACCGAACCGGTCGCGGTCGGCGCGGTCCTCGTGGTCGAGGACAATTCGGAGGTTGCCGATATCGCAACCGCGCTCCTTAACGAACTCGGCTATCAGGTTACGCGGGTTTCGAGCGCACAGACCGCGCTCGACGTGCTTGGGACCGGTGAGACATTCGATCTTGTCTTTTCGGACGTTGTGATGCCTGGAGGGATGAGCGGCGTGGAACTCGCACACCAGCTTCGCAAGGATTATCCCGGGCTGCCGGTGCTGCTGACCACCGGATATTTCAACACTGGCGACAAGCCGCTGCCGCGCGGATTGCCGGTGCTGCGCAAGCCTTACGACGTAGCCGAACTGAAAAAGGCTGTCGTGGCCGCGATCAGCAAGCCGCAGCTGCCGCAGCGCGCGGCGGGCTGAGACCCGGTCACATACGCGTCAGGTTGGATACCGATGCTTCGCCGCTGTGGGCCGGTATGTTAGTCGAACACGATGACCTCGCAGACCTATCAGCTCTGGCGCGACCGGCGCGGACGACTTTCGCCGCTCCGTATCGCGGCGCTCGCGTTTCTTTTGGTTCCGGCGGCCCTCGCTCTCTATGCGTGGTATACTCACACGCTGGCGCCGCGGCTCTTGAACGATCTCGTTCACCGCACCGGTTATTGGGCGCTGGTTTTCATGCTGGTCGCGCTTGCGATCACGCCGATAAGACGGAGCGGACGGTTCTCCGGACTGATCGACGTGAGGCGGCTGATCGGGGTCGGAGCCTTCGTCTACGCGACACTGCACATCCTGCTCTACATTGCCGACGAGCGCTTCGATCTCGTCAAGGTCGCGCTGGAGATCGTCAAGCGTCTGTACCTCACCGTCGGTCTCGTCGCCTGGCTCGGGCTTCTGGCGCTGGCGATCACCTCGAATGACTCTATGGTGAAGCGGCTCGGCGCCGTGCAGTGGCGGCGGCTGCATCAGCTCATCTATGTCGTCGCCTTTCTCTCGCTCTTTCATTTCTTCCAGCAGACAAAGGCCGACTTCACATTGCCTGCGACCATTGCCGGGCTGTTCGGGTGGTTGATGGTCTATCGGGTGGTGGCGGCATGGAAGGGCCCGGAACTGTCGACGCTTACGTTGTTCACGATGACGCTTGGGGTCGCACTCGCGACGTTCCTCGGCGAGGCCCTGGGCATCGCGCTGTGGTACAAGGTTTCGCCGATGACCGTGCTGTCGACGGTGTTCGATTTCGATCTCGCGATACGGCCGGGATGGTACGTGCTGGGTTCAGGACTGGCGGTCTGTTTGCTCGACCTGGTCCGGTCCTATAGTCAGCCGGTGAGGGGGCGCGGGCGCGCGCCGTCACCGGCCACGCACGGCGCCTGACGTTTATTTGTCCGGGATTGTCTGGTTGGTCGATCGCCAGCGGGCATAACGCCACGGCAGGTACCATCGCGCGTCGCGCGGCAGCTCGGCAGGAACAAAATCGAGTCCTGAAGTTCCGTAAGGGTGGCAGCGGCATAGTCGTCCAACGGTCATCCAGCCGCCGGCCCACAGACCGTGATGATGCAGCGCTTCATCGCCATACTCGGAACATGTTGGCAGGTGCCGGCAATGGAAGCCGACCAGCGGGGACAGCGTGTATCGGTAGATCTTGATCAGCCCACGGCCCGCGATCCGTGGTGCGCTGCGGACACACCACGCCAAATTCGCTCGGGTCGGTTGTGCGGGTGCGGGATCTGTCATCGTGCTTAATGGGTGGAATTACCCCAAAATAGCAATGATCTGGAACATTTCGAGTGAGTTCCGCCGTGTGCGCCGCACTGTCTTTTCGTTGCAGGGCAGCACTCTTGTCTGGACGAGAATCCCAAGGCCATATTAAAAATTACATGTGGGTGACGGGTCTCGATGACCGGCGACAACAAGCCGGACGCTGTTACGGCGCGGGACGAACCGGTAACCGGGGGAGTTGCATGAAGCTGCGCCAGGTCGGTGCGGTCGCACTGGGATGTCTCTTCGTGTCGTTTGCGGCACCGGTCGCGGAAAGCGATCCGTCGCGCTCGGCGCCGATGCAATTCTCGCTGCGGCAGGACGCGGCCAATTGTGGAACCACCTGCAAGACCTGGATTTCAGCGACCGGAATGATCCGCGCTGATACCGCGCGTGACTTCGAACGCTTTGCCGCCAAGAACAACCTGCGCGGTTCCACCATTGTGCTGAACTCCGAGGGTGGTTCGGTGCATGGCGCCATCGCCCTCGGCCGCGCCATCCGCAAGCTCGACATGACAACAACGGTCGGGCGCACGGTCGACGGGAAGAGTGATCCGCGCGTTGCCTCGATCGTGCCGCGCGCCGACTGCGAATCGATGTGCGCGTTCGTGTTGCTTGCAGGGGCGAAACGCATCGTGCCGTCCGAAGCGCGCGTCCGCGTCCATCAAATCTGGCTCGGTGACCGCCGAGACGACGCGGCAGCCGCCAGTTACTCCGCCGAGGATCTGGTTCTCGTTCAGCGCGATATTGGCAAGCTCGCGCAATACACCATCGAAATGGGCGGCAGCGTTGAGTTGCTGGAGGTTTCGCTGCGGATTCCGCCGTGGGAACCCATGCGCATATTGAGCCGCGACGAAATGCGGCGGATGAGACTGGACAATTCCGACGTCACCGACGCGCGCGCTGCGTCGCCGCAAACGACGACCAACGCGATGCCGTCGCAACTTCCGGTCAAGCGGATTGCGTTCAGCGCCCAGCGCGAACGCGGTTGGGTCACAGCCGAACGAGATGGCGCCACGATGCTTGTTCGCCGCCATCCTCTGACGATAGAGGGCGAGGATATCGGCGTAATCGAAGTCGCATTCGCCTGCGGCGCCAGTGCCGGCGAGTATCGCGTGGTCTATACCGAGACGCGTCGCGCGCCCGATGGCGCGACAGTTTTGCCGATGAAAAACGTGGATCTGCGGGTGGCCAACAAGACAGTGCCGATGTCGCTTGGCGCGTCGCGGGTTGCGGACGATTCGGGCGACATGCAGTTGTCGGCCGCAGGAACGGTGACCAGTGCGATGCTGCATAATTTCGCATCGAGCACGACCCGTTCGATGGTTGTCGAGACAGCCCTGGACGACTCCAATGCTGCAGTCGTGCGGATCGGCAACAGTGGCGCAGCGTCCAATTTGATGCCGTTCGTATCGAGTTGCGCCGCGCAACCGACGCGGGCCGAACATGCCGGGCTTCAGACCGGATCGCGCTAAGCCACATTCTGCGCCTGTTGTTGGCGCTTGAGCAGCGCGATCTTTGGTGCGGATTTCACGCGGGTGTTGCTATCCGTTTGCGCGCGACCACCGTATGCGCGCACGGCGGTTCCCGCCGCGTACCAAGCGAATTTCATTTGCAGCGACCCGACGCAAAGTCGTGAAGACTGCCCCGCCACGTGCGCGTATAGTTCTGCATGCGCGCCGTTCCCTTCGCGGTGGCATGTCACTTGCTATCACTTCCCGACCAGGAGATCGCTTTATGTCCGGCACTGCCGTGTTCGAACCGGGTGGCTATCGTTATATCCCGGCCGTTTTCCAGTATTCCGGCGGTGTGGCTGCCGAGAAAGGCCACGAGCTGGAACGCGTGCGCTTTCTGGCCCCGGTGCCGCTCGCCGAAGCATTCGAGAAGGTCGAGGCGCATCTGAAAGCCATTGGTCGGCCGAGCACAGCCTTCGCACATTGCGAACTGCGCTCGCCCGGACAGTTCAACGATCAGGGTTTCATCGACTTCAACAAACAATATGTCGTCACTCTGGAGCGCTGGGGCATCTACAAGGACGGCGTTAATCCGGTGGCGCGCACCAATGTGTGTCCGATGTATCACGGGCCCGACACACCCTCGATGCTGGCGTTTACTTATACCGTGCCGACGAAATCCGCCCGACGCACGTTCATGCTGTCCGGCGGTGGCGATGTTCGGGCGGGGACCGAGCTCTACAAGGACCGCATCGTCCGTTACGGCGACACCTCGCCAGAGGGACTGCGCGAGAAGATGCGGTTCGTCATCGACGAGATGGAGCGCAGGCTTAAGGCGCTGGGCTTCGACTGGGCCGACGCGGTGTCGACGCAGGCCTATACCGTGCAGAATATCGGCCATCTGATCGGTGACGAACTCGCGAAGCGTGGCGCAATCACGAGCGGCGTTGTCTGGAATTACGCGCGGCCGCCGGTGATCGGCCTCGAATACGAAATGGATGTGCGCGGAATTGCCCGCGAACTGATCATGTAACCGATCCTACCGAGGGAGCAGACGATGACATCGATCGCGGTCCGGATTGCGAGGTTCTTCGCTACGCTTGGATGTGTTGCCGGCCTTGCCGCGCCGGCCACCGCCCAGCAATGGGCGCCGACGCAGCCGATCCGCGTCATCATTCCCTATGCTGCCGGTGGGACCTCGGACATCATCGCGCGCACCATGTCCGATCACGTCAGTGCGCGACTCGGTCAGCCGCTCACGATCGAGAACCGCGGCGGCGGCGCCACCCAGATCGGCACCAGCGCGGTGGCGAAGGCAGCGCCAGACGGACACACAATCCTGCTGGTCGCCAACACCTTCATGATCAATCCGAGCCTGTTCAAGACTCTGCCCTATGACTCCCTGAAGGATCTCACCCCCATCACCTATGCCGGGGTGACGCCGCACACCATCGTGGTCACCAATGATCTCCCGGCAAAGAACCTCAAGGAACTGATCGATCTCGCCAAGGCGAAGCCGGGCACCATCAATTACGGCTCGGTCGGTATCGGGACATCGTTCCATCTCGGTACCGAGGAGCTGAAGAAGCTGTCCGGCGTGAACATGGTCCACGTGCCCTACAAGGGCATGGGGCAGGTGCTGATGGATGTGATCCCGGGCAATATCCAGGTCGCGTTCGCCAACACCCCGAATGCTGCGCCTCTCGTGAAAGAAGGCAAACTTCGCGCGATCGCGGTCGCGCATCCCAAGCGCGTTCCGCAATTGCCGGACGTGCCGACTGTCGCGGAGCAGGGCTTCCCGGGCTTCGAGTCGAATTCCGGATTTATCTATTTCGCACCCGGCGGCACGCCATCCGCCGTACTCGACCGGCTTAATGCGGTATTCGTCGAGGTGCTGAACCTTCCCGAGGTGAAAGAGGCGCTGACCAAGCAGGGCGTCGAGGTCATGGCGACATCGCGCGCCGACACCCTCGACTTCATCAAGAAGGAGATGAAGCGCTACGCCGACGTGGTCGCCTTCTCAGGTGCGAAGGCGGAGTAGCGGCACTCCGCTATTCGGCTGCCTGCTTCGAAGCCGCGCGCTTTTTCTCGATCTGGTCGATCGCGGATACCACGGCATCAAACGTGAGCAGGGTGGAGGCATGCCGTGCCTTGTAGTCGCGGACCGGTTCCAAGACCGCGATGTCGGCCCATTTGCCCTCCGGCGGGGCAGCATTTTCCTTGAGCATGCGGCGGACCGCCTCGCGCAGCGACCGCAGCTCTTCGGCGCGGGAGCCCACGACATTGCGGGCCATGATCGAAGAGGAGGCCTGGCCGAGGGCGCAGGCCTTCACGTCATGGGCGAAGTCGGTCACCGTATCGCCATCCATCTTGAGGTCCACCGTCACTGTCGAGCCACACAGCTTCGAATGCGCGGTAGCGCTGCCATGCGCGTCCGGAATGCGGCCGATCCTGGGAATGGACCCCGCAAGTTCGAGAATCCGGGTGTTATAGACGTCATTCAGCATGCGATTGGCCGATATTGCGGATCGGGAAAGCGTATTTGTCTTGGTCGGGCAACCGACTATATATGGCGTCGGGAATGCGGCGTCCAAGCCCGGGAAGGGGCGACGCGGCCAGCCCCGTGACACACCCGGCGGAAATTCGGATTTCGACTGCCGGTCGGACGGAGAGACCATGGACGCGATCGTGAAGCCTTGGCCGAAGCATGCTTCGCCATCCCAATCCTTGCCGGATGTGGTGCGGCCGACCCGGGAACAGGCGGAGGAGGCAGTCCGTACCCTTATTGCGTTTGCCGGTGACAATCCGGCCCGCGAGGGTGTCTTGGAGACGCCCAAGCGCGTCGTCGAGGCCTACGAGGAAATGTTCCGTGGCTATACCGAGAGCCCGGCTGATGTTCTCGACAAGACGTTCGCCGAGAGCGAAGCGTATGACGATTTCGTGCTGGTGCGCGACATTACGTTCAACTCGCATTGCGAGCACCACATCATGCCGTTCTTCGGCAAGGCGCATGTGGCCTATCGCCCGGTTGATCGGGTGGTCGGGTTGTCGAAGCTCGCCCGGCTCGTCGACATTTTCGCGCACCGTCTCCAGACGCAGGAGCACATGAATGCGCAGATCGTGACCGCTATCGACGATATCCTGAAGCCGAAAGGCGTCGCCGTAATGATCGAGGCCGAGCACATGTGTATGTCGATCCGGGGCGTGACCAAGCCCGGCGCGCTCACTGTGACAACGCAATTTCGCGGGACGTTCCGGGACGATGTGAACGAGCAAGTCCGGTTCCTGACCGCAATTCGCGCGGGTCAGCGCTGAGACTACTGATCCGCCGGCTTTGGCGCTATCGCGGTGGCCGGGAGGAATCCCGGCCATTGTCATTATGGGAGACTTCATCGTGGCCGCTTCGTCCGAGATTGAAGAGGGCGCCCGTCTCGAGCCGAAATTCGATGCCGATGGCCTCGTGACCGCGGTAGCGACCGATGCTGCGACCGGCGAGTTGCTGATGGTCGCGCATATGAATGCGGAAGCTCTGGCGAAAACCATCGCCTCGGGCGACGCGCATTATTTCAGCCGGTCCCGCCGCAAGCTTTGGCGCAAGGGCGAGGAAAGCGGCCACACCCAGCGGGTGCTCGAAATTCGTGTCGATTGCGATCAGGACGCGGTCTGGTTGCGCGTCGAGCAGACAGGGCCGGGCGCCTGCCATACCGGCCGCCGCTCATGCTTCTATCGCGCCGTGCCGCTCGGGCAGTCTGGCGATATCAAGCTGGAGTTTCGCGAGGCGGACAGGGCGTTCGATCCAGCGGCGATCTACCGCAAGAGCTAGGATTTAGCCTCGCTGGCGCGTTCCAGCACGCGGTTGGCACGGACCAGGTGCGGCCGGTCATACATCTTGCCCCCGATGGCTACGACACCGGCACCCGGCTGCGCGGCGAAAGCGGCGATGATCTCCCGTGCCTGCGCGATTGCCGCCGGCGTCGGGGTGAACACGTCGTTGATGGTCGCAACCTGTGCGGGGTGGATAGCCATCTTGGCGGTGAAGCCGTCACGGCGAGCCTCCTCGCATTCGCGGCGGAGCCCTGCATCGTTCCTGAAATCAACATAGACCGTGTCGATCGCGGGTACGCCAGCGGCAGCCGCGCCGGCGAGGCAGAGGGTACGCGCGAGCCGATAGGGATCCAGAAAGAGGCCCTGATCATCCCGGTTGGCTTCGGCGCCGAGATCAGCGGAAAGGTCTTCTGCGCCCCAGGTAAGTGCCATGAGGCGTGGGCTCGCGCCGGAATAGGTGCTAGTGGTGAAGAGCGAGGCCGCGGTTTCGGTCGCGAGAGCCACGATCCCGATCGAGCCGTCCGGCACGTCCGCAATCGCTTCGCGGGCGGACAACTTGGCGTGCAAGTGAGCGACCGAAACGCCTCCGGCCGCTTTAGGGAGCATGATAGCGTCCGGCCGCCCCGCAACGATGACGTCGAGGTCATCGTCGGTCAGTCCGGTATCCAGCGCGTTCACACGCACGAGGAGCTTGATGCCGTCACGCTTTGCGTTCTGCAGGAAGGCGAGCGCTGTCGCCCGCGCGGCCGCCTTGCGGTCGGCCGAGACTGAATCTTCAAGATCGACGATCAGCGCGTCAGCGGCACTGGCCAGGCCCTTTTCGAGCTTTTTTTCGGAGTCGCCTGGAACGAAGAGGAGGGAGCGCATCAGGCAACTGGCCGCTTCTTGATGAAGGCCTGGCGCCGGCATTCGGCGACCAGCTTGCCGTCCTGATTGAAGCAGCGGTGGTGCAATTCGACAATGCCTGCATCCGGGCGCGACTTCGATTCACGCTTCCCGACGATCTCGGTCGAAGAGTGCAGGGTGTCATTCTCGAACACCGGATGCGGGAAGCGGGTTTCCTGCATGCCGAGATTGGCAATTGTGGTGCCGGTTGAAATGTCGGAGACCGACATGCCGATCATCAGGCCGAGCGTGAACAGCGAGTTCATCAGCGGCTGCCCCCACTCAGTCTCGGTCGCGCAGAAATGCCGGTCGATGTGCAGCGGTTGCGGATTGAGGGTCATGTTCGAGAACAGCATGTTGTCCATCTGCGTGACGGTGCGGTAGTAGCGATGTTCGTAAGTCCGGCCGACCTCGAAATCCTCGAAAAATAATCCCCCGCGCGGGTGCCGTTGTGGTTCGCTCATCCATTCCTCCCGCCGCACGCTCGCGGCCGATCACGCTGTTAACGATCCATTTACCATAAATTTCCGCGCGTCGAGGCGTACCACGAGTGTGGAACTCGCCCGATCCAGGCAATTCGGGCTTAACCCCGTAGCAATAATCGCAAAGATTTATGGTGAACCCTTTATTAAGGCCCGCGCGCTAATCATACCGATAGCCGGCGGGGACATCGTCGCGTCAGCGTGTTGAGCCAGACATGATCGTGAGACAGTTTCTGTTTTGGTTGCGTAATGCGCCCGCTGCGGAGCGGGCCGAAGCCACTGGCGCGCTGGCGAGAGCCTATCTTTATTCCGAACTCTCAGACGACGATCTCGCAGCCGCCGAAGGCGCGATGACAATGCTGCTCGACGATCCGTCGCCGCTGGTCCGCTGTGCGATGGCGGATGTGCTGGCGGCAAGCGAATATGCACCGGCTTCGGTGATTTATGCCTTGGCAGCCGATCAGCCCGAGGTTTCGGCCACTGTGCTGGAGCGCTCCCCGCTGCTGCTCGATGCAGATCTGGTGGATTCGGTCGCTACGCAGGGCACGGTCGCGCAATGCGCGATCGCACGCCG
>VFQN01006534.1_pt1 | contig 13216 bp, 9 predicted proteins | sample 3512371 | NCBI WGS metagenome assembly VFQN01 (sample SAMN10412370, study PRJNA504923) | tailings metagenome | isolation source: Replicate 2 from Balatoc abandoned mine | place: Philippines: Itogon, Benguet | collected 2017-08-28
CATCGTCACTTTGATCAACGAGACCTTTGTTAACATTACAGGACAACCTGCCATGTTTTCAGGAGCCACGGTCTTACCTTTCCGGACGAACACTTTGGCTAATAGCACAATGTTTGCCGCCGCTGCTGCAGTTCCTGTGATGTCATCACATCCCTTCCCACACTACCACAGCAGGAAAGATCGATGGTTTTATCTGTTGCTTCTCTTCCATGATGCCATTCACTTAACAATGCCAATTAAGAAATTATTAATGAAGATCGTGAAAGATGCTTATATTAGTCAACAATTCCCTCGTCTGACGAATGATGATTTACAATCATTACCACGTGATGATCGTTGTTCCATCTGTCTGAATGAACATAATACAACGTCAGTTCGATTACCATGTTCTCATATTTTACATCAATCATGTTTAAATCGTATATTACAGGATGCTCGTACTTCAAAGTGTCCAATCTGTCGTGCAGATATTCTTCCAAACAATAGAAATAATGGTGGAGGTGGAGGAACTACGTCATCGGAGTTTATCTTAGGTGCTGCTCCTGTTGTCACCCGAACTACAGGGAATCAACACGAGACTGCCTATGAGCTGAGAGATGTGATTCGAGTGAGAATAATTACTCCAACGATGCGATTGAATAACCTTGCAACGAATCCTACTGCTAACCTCGCTCGAACCAATACTAACAATAATAACACATTAAGAAGTAGATTTAGCTTCAACTTTAACAATGCCAATACGATGAATGCAGTGAACCCTACTACAACAGCTGAACAACAACCTGCCTTCCTTCAAACTCAACCGAGAGGACCTGCAGAAGATAGAGTGATGTTCCGAAGCAATAGTCAAGGAAGTGGATTGCAGTACGTTCATCTCAATCTTAACAATCGTCAGAATCTGGGAAATAACGCGGGTCCTGTTTCTTCCTCGAATTTAGATCTTCAGACTTTAGAGCAGTTGTTTGAGACAATCAACTCGCAGCGGCAACAGAGAATGCAAGATCTGCAAAGAGCAGATAATAGTACTACGACTTCCGCTGCACCGCTTAACTCAAATGACAACAGTGGTGTGACGCAAACTCTTTTGCAAACTGCTTCAGTGGGTTCGGATCCAGTCCCTACGCAAAATACTAGCGTGGAAGAACTGTTATCAAATACACAGCCGATGGAGCAAGACGAGGTTATTAGTGATGAAAAAGAAGAGAAGAGAGAAGATGTGCAGTCTGATACTCCACAGCAGTCCCTCTCTGATCCAATAGTCGCTACAACTGAAGAGGCTCGACCGAAGCGAGGAAGAAAGAGAACATTGATCATAGAAGAAGAAGACACCACAAGCTCAACACCTTCTACGAGAAAAGGAAAGGTTGTTGAGACATCAGCTCCAAAGAGAAGAAAATCTTCGGCAGTGAAGGAAGAGGAGAAAGAGAAGTCTAATGACAGTGAGACTCCACTCACCCCTGCCTCTGAGAGCACAGGATTGAGACAGCGAGGGAGAAAAAGAAAAATCGAAAATTCCAAATCAAGAGAAGAGCCAGAGAGCAAAGCATAGAATATTACATTTCATCTTTAATCGCTCCTTTTTGTAGACTTATAGAGCCAGTGAAATGAAAGATAGTGAGCTTGATGAGAGGAAAGAGGAGGAGGAAGGTGTCTTTTTGACGAATCTGTCACATTCTTTTATCTACCTCTCTTTCTTGTCTCTTTTGAAGCAATTTAATTTTAAAAAGCGAAATTCATGAGATTGATTTAAAGGAGGGAGGTATTTGGAAAAAGTCGTAGTTAAATTATACAGCAAATTATAGTTTTATTGTTATTATTCGAGTCAATGATCTATATGGATATCAAGTATCAGAGTAGAGGATTGATTTTCAGTTCTCTTCTTCGTATCTTTATCATTCAAATCTTTTCTTTAAGAAAACTGAAAACAGAGATATATATGTGTGTGTGTGAGTGTATAGAGTTATTCCTGCACATCTTATCATCATTGAAATTCACCACTCATTTCACATAATAATAATAATAATAATAACAACAATACCAACAACAACCACGACAAACACGATCAATTATAAGACAAAATTAATAATAAACAACGAACAACAATAAGCAAACGAACATAATAATCCCCTGAGTGAAAGAAGCGAAAAAAAGAATCATCTGAACCGAGAGAGACAGAGTAAGGGAGTAAAGAATCAATGCAACATAATCTTACACCGAACAACAGACATGAGAGAGCAATTCAGCATAAGAAGTAAATAGAAAAGGAAGGACATCATTAAACTGCCAAAATTAAAAGGAAAAAAAGAAAAAAAAATACACACAGCCACATATCCACCATCTTCATATATATATATTAGAACCGGAAACAATAAAAGAAAATTGAACGAAGAGATCATGATGTCTTTTTGAAGGATTCAATTTGGGGTAGTGGATTGGAGGTGAATATTGTCTTTCCTTCCCTCGAAAATAAATAAAATCTCGCCATATGGCGGCTGTCATGGAAAAGTTTGAACGCGAAAATCTCACAGAGTTAGCGGGCATCAGCGAATGAAGCTGTCTATATACGACAAAAAGAAAATGTTTAGAATGACTGCTAATGACCGATAGGTAAAGATCTTGATTATCGCGCCATCATGACACGATTATAAGCTCCAACTTCGGTGGTGTTGGTGCTTGTTGGACTACTTGGACGTGACGCACTTGCGCTCATGTTAGTACCACCGAGAGTTCCATTGAGTTCTTGTTGAATAACTAGTGGAACAATAACGTCCAACATACGAGAGAAAAACTTTGTGAACGCATAATGAACAGCAAAGGTATAGACGTCAGGTCCAACACACTTCTTCAAACAATGCATGAGAATCTCACCACCTATACCATCTAAACAGAAAGATATTTGGTGAATGAAGAGCACCAAATGAGAGGATGGTTACTTACATTCAACTGCTCGAACGCCAATTCGATTATGACCTTTCGCTAAGGCTTCGAGAGGCTTAGAGAATCTTCCTTCACTCTCGCCGACGGCATCAAACAACATCGTCATTAAGGAAATAAAGTGAACTCTCATTCTTGTGGTTTGAGAATTTTCAAAGAGTTTCTTTGAAGATGGATGCACGTCAAATAATCTTCCATAGTATAACTGCAGGAAGTAATCAGCGCATCGTTCGGGAGGTTTTTCTCCACCTGCCTCGAGCTGCTGTGCTTGATATTCGTTAAAGTGAGGACATTGATTGTTAACAATCATCCGCCAGATTCGTCTTATATCAGCGAGTTCTTCAGGTGCCAATTCAGACTTTGTATAATAGAGAGGGAGAACAATAGCGATGGCATCATCGATAGAAAAGACGTGTGAGCGATCAGAGTTAGCTGGTGATGTTCCGCCGCCGCCACGAGGCGAATCTTTTCCGATAATGACTTGAGGTATCCTTGAATATCCTGGTGCGAGACTTCCCCCCATGCTTAAAACAGAAACTATTAAGATTGAGATATGTTGGATTAAATTATAGAGTGAAAACAATTCGCGATCTAACCGATCTTCTGAAAGCGATCGTCAGAGCTCACGTAGAGTTAGCAGAGGATGGGCGAGTATTCATCTTCCTGATTGTTGTCGAGGCAGGAGAAGGACCATTTCCATCAATCTTGAGTCGTTGTCTTCGCTAATCTCAGGATGAGCTGGGAGAGTAGGAAAAACGAAGTCGTTTAAAACGATCGTTTGAAAACACCGTTTTCTGTTGGTAGGGTAAGAGAATCGAATAAATTTATTTATTGTGTTCATTTAGTGTCTTAGCTACTATAAATGGATAAAGAAATATAACTATGGATTAATCAGAGCAGCAACTGTAACCATCATCGAGATCATCAATCGGATAAGTTCCACAAGAATTCTCGTGGATAATCCTTCTGAGAGTAAACATAACAGAATCATCGAGAGTATAGAATTTAACTATTGCAAAAATAGTTTAGAGAATCATCATAATAGATTGAGAGATAGCTTACTCGGCAATCCTGCAGTCATCAGAACTTTTCCATTGAGGATAACTTTGTCGATACCTAACTGATAAACTGGCACTATAGTGGAGTAAGTCAGAATAAGAAATGCATCTGCCACTCTCGAAAAGCTTTGTTACCTTCAGTCTCGATCACCATCAAAGTACCACTACTCTGAGTGACATTATTAGGAACAGGTTCAGAGACTTCATAATCAGAGGCTGCATCTAAACCTTGTAAGAGTAATCTATGAAAACGAATCAATAAATCACTGCACAGACTCAGAGCGACTAAATCTTACCGAGGAACAATGTTACTCCAATGATCATGATTCAAGGAGAAAGCAAAGACAACTGCTGCTGATTTATCTATCGTTACATACATCCAAGCAGCCATATTAATCTAATTCACACAAGAATCAATTCGAATTCAGGAAAAACTCAGTCATCATTACCTTAAATGGATTCCATAATCGATATAAATCACCATATCTAATAACAGGAGCAATTTTCTTATAAAGACATATTTGCCTCTGAAAGGTCTGCAGATCTTTTGGCAAGGCAGTGCTGAGATCTAACTCAAATCCAAACGTCCCACACATCGCCACAAAACCTCTCGTGCGAAGTCTTGTCGTATTTCCAGTAATATGATTCGGCACCGATGATATATGTGCACCAACACATCTTGTAGGATAAGCATATGATGTACCATACTGAATCTTCATCCTCACCAAAGCATCTGTGTTATCTGAACACCAGATCTGAGGACTGTAATACAACATACCAGGATCGAATCTTCCTCCTCCTGACGCGCAGTTCTCTAATAAAACATAAGGAAACTCCTTAATAATTTTCCCTTGGAGTTCATACACTCCCAAGACATAGCGATGGTTAGCTTCTGTTTGCCAGATACCTTTATCCAACGCCGCTTTCGAATAAACTTCTGTTAAAGGACGATTCATATCCCACTTGATGTATTCAATATTCGCACTAGTTGAGAGAGAAATAAAAGGATTTTAACAGAAGAAAAAGAAAGAAATCATGCCTTTTTAATAGTGTTGAAATGCAGTTGAACAAATAATCTCGCACATCTTGTCTTGAGAGATCCAGAACCATTTGATTTCTTCCGAGTTGCCGAGGTCTGCCTGGAACATGGAAATACCAATCGCGATGAGCAGTGTAAAGAGCCTACAATGCAATGATCGAAATTAATTTGAGAAGAATTTACCATAAATAAGTAACTTACCGATTGTTCTGAGACCATCTCAGGTTCCCACCAGATGCCAAACTTACAACCTACCCGATTAACATCATCCACCAAAGCTTTCAAACCTTGAGGGAATTTCTCGATATCTATCACCCAATCACCTAGACTCGATGTATCATCGTTTCTCTTCGAAAACCATCCATCATCGAGAACAATCAGATCTATGCCAATCTTAGCAGCCTGGACAAATTATGGATGAGCCTAAAGTAAAAGCCCTCCAACAATACATTCCTTACCCTTTCAGCCATCTCCAATAAATTATTGTGATTTACATGGAAGTATTTCGCTTCCCAAGTATTCAACAATATTGGTGGTGCTGCATCAGACCAATTCGTTGGAATCAAATTTTCTAAATACAATCGATGTAAGGTTCTTGAAATTCCTCCTAATCCTTCGCTTGAACGAGCCAGCACAACCTCTGGCGTATAAAATGATTCCCCTAGTAACATCAAATTGAAAATAATTGATTAGAATGATCAAGTTCGATTTTTACCTTGGCAGAGATTCCATTGTAAACCCATTGGATGAATGCCCATGTTCACTCGAAGCCGACCAAGTTCTGCAATCTCAGCCTCGACAAGGAAGTCACCACTATAAATCAAAGAAAACGCACGAACTTCTCCCATCGTTTCATTTGGTTGTCCGAAAGTAATTGCGGCGAATGGATTATGCTGGTGACTTGATACACCCCGCATAGAACCAAAGCTTACCATACCCTGTGACAATTGTGTTTCTGTAACATATCGCTCACGGCCCCAGCTAAACCATGGCACATTATTCATGAATTGGACTGGATCAAACAAAATCTTACCTTCCAGCGAGTTGAACGAGGTGGAAAGGAGTAGCTTCTGCTTCAAAGTCCACCGTAACAGAGCTTGCCTTAAGGATCACTTTACTTGCACCACACGCATAATCATCTGTTCGAGAATTCATCATATTATAAGAACAGTTACTTCTTTGATCAACATTTCTAAACACTGCACGACGGGTAATAACATCATAATCATGCATACAAACAAAGATTAAATCAACATCTAATCCAGAAATAATATCTGCCATAGTCACAACTAAAGTACTCGCCTCACTTTCACTATGACAACGAATACCTGGAAGATTGTCTGGCATTGAGAGCTTTCCCTTGTAAATGCGATGCTTGCGGTATCTCAAAGGAGCAATAGAACTTCCATTAAAATTGTCAATCACTTGGAAGGAAGGAGTTCGGAAATCACCAGTACCGAAGTCAGAATATTCGACACAGATTCCTCCTTTCCCGATCTTCCCAATCGCTCGGTCAAAGGTTTGCTTGGCACCGCGACGCTTTGATTGTTGATTTTGTGTACGTAATTGTTCAATAAACTTTGGTTTCACAATCCCTTCAAAGCGTTTCTTCTGTACTTCATCTTCATCCGTTAATCGAAAGAGATTCGCTTCAGAAGGAATATAACGAATCTTCTTTCGATCAATCGTATGTGGTGCAACATTGGCCGTTAAATTTGGGAAATCGGAAAATCCATATCCATCTAATTGATTTGCTTTATTAGAAAGAATATTTGATTCTTTTGTCTTACTAGGATAAATATTCTTTAAATTTGTCGTCGTATTATTATTCGAAGACTTTGCACTATCTTTTAATATTCTTGACATTATTCTCCAGGAATAATTCTCTAATCGTCTTTTCTGAAATCTTTCTAAATCAGACATTTCTGTTAATCCCCAGACTTTATTATCACGCCATGTCTTTTGAACTTCTTCTAATGTTTCTGCAGCAAGGACTATCTTTCCACCGAAAGGATCTGGTGCTGCTTCAACTGTTGAGAAATGTGTTAAACGACTGGATTGACTAAGGTAGCGCAAGTCATATCCCGCGGGAAGTGTCTCTCCCCAATGCAAGTGCTCTAAAGTTAGTTCAGGACTAATACAGAACGCATAGATTGACTTCCCAGCATACAGTCGAAAGGTCTTGTCCCTCTCATCAAAGGAAATATGAGAGGTGTAGGGAACTGCCTTGTGTCCGTTCTTACCACTGAATCGATGTGACATTTCATAAACTAGTCCTCTGTATGTATGGATGGGATTATACTAATTAGTTATATGTTCTGTGTTATGTGTTGTGTGATGGGAAATCATTGCGATCATGAAAAATAATAGGAAAGAAGAGATTGACTCTTCAAGATACTTGAGGTCGACTAAACTGAAAACTGAAAGATTTGCAAGCTTCCTGATTTCCGACTGTCAATTCGATCGACTGATTCCATTTCCTTGGAGTTGAAAGTCAGTATAGACATCAAAGTAATTGATTTACTTACTCAACCCTCATGAGTATCCTTTTCCTCCTTCAGCCTTGAAAGTTCTTTCCATCTTTACTCATTTTCATTTTCTTGTTTTCTCATATCTTTTTTCTATTTGACACTTCATCGTATTCCCAGTTTATGAAAATGCTTTAAATTGGAAGGAATTCCTTAAAAGTTCAATTTTCAAATTTGAATTTTTGACAAGCCACAAACAATAAACAATTCTAGATAACCTCCTCAATTCAATCCATTTTAATTGAACGAAGACAAAGATGAAAGGTCAAGGTGGTGGCGGAACTGCTAAAGGTGGTGGAAAGAATAGATCTTCCAATCAAGATGTTGTGATCACAAAATCTAAAGCAATGCAAACTAAAGCAATTAACGAGAATATTCTTAAACTTCGAGCTGCTTTATTCAATGAACAAGGACAAGATAAAAATATTCTTGAAGGAATCGTTCCTGCATTCTTAAACTACAATCGTAACGGAATTAATGTTTCAGTTGAGTTTTCTCCAAAGTTAAAGAAGAATGATTTAGAGTGGTGTTTTGATATCACTCAATCTCATATGGAAGAAGTGTATGATGCCTCGGGATATGGTTGGGATGATGATGATAAAGAAAGAGAATTAACTGAACAAGGAGCTCGTTTTCTTTTAATTCGTGAAGCAGAGACCAATGAATTGAGAGGATTTGTTCACTTCCGTTTCACAGTGCAAGGAGAAGTCATTGATCAAATGATTGGTCAAACTTGTCTCTATGTAATGGATATTCAATTTGCTGCTGATATTCAAAGAAAAGGTCTTGGCAAACATGTTTTATCCTTACTTGAGTTAATAGCAAGAAAGCAACAAATGTCTCGTGTAACCATCCCAATCTTCTTAGGAGATGAAAAGACTAAATCCTGGTTAACAAAACAAGGTAAGGGATATGAAGCTGATCTTACTTTCGCGGCAATCGGATTTGAGCCAGATGCCGAGGTAAGTCAATTGTAGTGATAATATCTGTTATCTGACCTTTATACTTGTAGGGTTTTGAGGTTTACTCGAAGATCTTTGCAGCACCTGTTGCCCAACCACCTTCTTCTGGTGTTCCATTATCTGTTTTACAGAATTTGAATCTTGCTGCATCTGCTGTTCCTGCTCCAGGGAAGGAAAGCACCTCCACGCAAAAGCCTGTCCCAGCTCCTGTCAAGGAGAAGACTGTCTCCGTAGAAGCAGTAGAATCAAAGGAAGAGAAAGAAGAAAGTGGTGAGAAAGCAAATGAAGATGAAGAATCGATTGTTGTTAATATGGATACGATAATCTCAGAGCTTAAAGCACTTTATCTGGAACAACATGGAACTGATCCAAGTGACGAAATCGTTGCACGATGGAAAAGCGAAGTGAATGATGTGAAAGAAAGTAATTTCACTGATAATAATAATGAAAAAGAAGCTAGTAAATAAAGGAAATTTAGAAAATTGTAGTGTATCGATAAAGTTTAAAGAAGAAAATAAAAGAAACAGAAGAATGGTTTTATTTTATTTTATTTCCAGAAAAGGATCTTGATGTTATCTTTCTTTCATTCTGCCTTCACTGAAAATTGAGTTCCACTGACCAATCACAAAAATGAAAAACTGCTTTGCGCTTTATTTAATCGATTAATCATTCTTTCTCAAAGGAAGAATTAAATTAAGTCTGCAGAAATTCGGTCGAGCTTCGCTTCAACACGGACCAGGAGAATGCCTTGTCATCAATCTTAAGGAATAATTGATCATACTTCTTCCAACATCGTCTTTCATTGACAACTTTGAACAACGAAAGATAAGGAGACGTTGTTGTACTCCTAAACAATCTACATCTTTTAGTTGCAATACTCGAAAAGAATATGAGGATATTCTGTAAACCTATGAATCGTTCGATTACAAGGTCAAACTCTGCAGATTTCCCAAGTCACTTGGATCTATTGGATCGCGAATTGTTCGATTCTTCACAACAGATGAACTCCTCCCATCAATTAAACTATCACAATTGTTAAGCTACCTTATAAAAGAATCTTCGGGGAGTACAGTCACATTTGCTTGACCTAAACCTTCAAGTTATTCCATTACCAAGCAAGGAAAGGCGGTGAACTCGATCACAATTTACAACTTACAACACAGCGAAACTAAACATTCCACTAATCACACACGGAGTAATTTAATCGTAATATTACGAATTTTTGATGACGTCATGAAAAATTTTCGGGGTTGCAGTGACAATCCTACTCTAAATTCGATATTTATATTTTAAAATCTCTTGGAAAATAATTGTTGTTTTTAAGTGTGACTAGCGAATGAAGAATTCTTTGAACAAATTGCCCAGTCTCAAGGATTATGAGGAAAGAATATTTAGAGATAATGATATTGAATGCCTGCGTTCTCTTGACAACCCAATTCAATCGAAAGGCCTGAACCTAAAAGAATTAAAGCTGCTCTTTAACTTCCTCCGAAAGATTTACACAGATCATGAGTTTAACAAGTTTAAATTAAAGGCTCTTAGTTTGATGACTAAAATTGTAATGTTTTATGTCATCGATCATGAAATTATTCATGCCTGCTCAGTAACTTTTAGAGACGCTTTGACGAATAGAAATGTTAGGTTTAAAAGGAGGGTCACAAATGCTTATTTCGAAATTATTCATCGGCATTACTATCTCTTAAGTGATGAATGTATTCGTGACAATTTAATGTATTTAAACAACTTATACGAAAACGAAGAAGATGAAAATACTAAATGTAACATTCTTCGCGTTTTTAGAAGAATGCTTGAACTCGAACTTATTCCAGCAGATTTAAGATTGGACTTTTATAATAAAATGTACGAAGAGCTACACTCTCAGAAGGAAAACGTGCGTAAAGAAGTTATACAAATATTGAGTTTACTTCATGATCAGAAATTACCAATCAATCATGATCATGCACCCGAATTAATTCAATTATTAAAATTGAATGCTTCAAATATAAATGAAAATAAACTTCAATTATCTCTTCAACATATCGGAATACTCATAAAACATCGGTTTATTTCGGAAAGACAAGAACTCTTTGATTTTATATTCCCCTTCTTAAGTAGATCAAGCGACTTAATTCAAAATGAAGCTTTAGCATGTATATACTATTTGCTTGTGAATAAAGATCTTAACGAAGCACAAAAAAAAACAAATTTCTTCAACGGTTCCACAGTTTCAAAACTCATCTGATCTTGATATTCCATATCATATTTACAGAATTTCAAAACTTTTATCCCCTCCATTACGTCAGGAAAGAAGAAAATTTTATCAATTTGCTTTTTCAATCTCCTGGCCTTTTGATTTTCGAATAAAGGTCAGTTGGGTAGCTGATGTGAGTTTATACGTAAACTATGTTGTTCCTCTTGATTATATAAGACAAGTAATAAAATCACATCATGATCAGAATAAAGAATGGATGGATATGCAGTCATATAATGAAGATGACGTTTTCATTCAGGAAAAGGAAAACATTCAATATTTGAAAGACAAAATCTCCTTTGAAAACCAAAATGATCCTGATATTAGATATTTAACAGTTATTATGAATAATTATTTGGATTTTCCGAACAATTTTTCCACGGATCCCAGGTTGAAGAAAGATGATTTAATTTCATATTTTGAAGCTATTAGCATATATAAAAATACTAAAGAGGTTTTTACTTATGACAGCTTTCAGAAATTACTCGATAAATTGAACGAGTTTCACGATCATGATTACATCTACGCAACTTTGAATCTTATTTTAACAAAGTTAAAGGATTATTCCACAAATTTTTATGTTTCTTTTGAAGAGGAAAAACAGTTACGTTCTATACGCTATGACTATTATTATTTGGATGTTTTGGACATTGTAGTTGCCAATCAACGACAAAACTTTTTCAATATGAACGAGACTTCAATTGAAAATGAACATGATTTCTTGAGAGATGCCAGGATATTAATGAGTTCAGGTGTATCGGAACAGACAACTATTCCAGAAGGAAACTATAAAAAAACCGCCATTACTAATTTACTTAAAGATACTAAGCTTAATGGAAGACAGATTGATTTAGCTGTAAAAAGATTACTAAAATATAGAGCACATATAGTTTCACCGGGACTAACCGAATTTGTATTAAACATCCCGGAGCTCGATGAAATAATACCATGTGGCTGTGATTTATATAATAATTTTTTAGCAGAGAAGCTGATGCAAGAAAATTATCTCGATACAGGAAGAAATATTCATCCTGAAGTTGAGAAGGACGAAAAGGAAAAAGAAAAATTCATTCTAGCATGTATAAATTACACCAAGGAATTTGTAAAACAGGAGAAATTGCCGACAGATCTTTTTAATTACGATTCTTTCAGAACATCAATTGAAGAAATATTAGAACGTATATCTCAAGATCGTAAAAGAAGAGATAGCCATTTAAAGGGCTTTGTTGTAACACATGCTATTTCATTATTATTTGTCTTGCAAAAAGAAGAATGCAAAGACATATTACCTGAAAAATATAAAGATATTTTATTTCCAGATGAAGTAAATAAAGATTTGAGGCTCGCACTTCGTAGTTTAACGGAAATAGCCTTACAATTGGATGAACTTTTTCCAATTCCTACAACAATCAATGTAAGCTCATATAAAAAGGCTGAAGAATTAGCAGTGAAGTTAATCTCAAGGTTAGAGAAAAATAAAACAGTGATAATTCCTTCAGGCATGCCTATTAAAATAGATGAAAAAGAATCAAAACATTTTTTTTATATTCTTATGAAGAACTGTGGAGAAAAGAAATATAAACTTATTATCGTGAATGGGGGAGACAATTTAGAAAATGCTGTTGATGCAGATAATAGTTTTGTCGCTGCGGATGTGAATATGCCAGGAAATAACTGGTTATGTCGAGAAACAAATGAGATTGATTTAAATATTATTGATCAAAAGAAATTTACAAAAGAATATATCCACAGAGCTCTTCTTCTACCTTATACTCAAATAAATAAAGCTGATCCGTATTATCAGAAAAAGAATTTAGTAAATAATATTAATCTCAATTCGGAGAAATTTCTTGGCTTTGGTTTCGCCCCGACTAAGTATAAACCAGAAGTTGTACCAGTGGCAGATAGAAAATATTCTATGCCCTCCCAACTCTTTGGCAATTGTACTGTTTTTAACCTGCAATATGCTTTAAGGTTTATGTTTGATTGGAATGAGGCTCAGTTTACTCAATTTATTCATGATTCATACCTTAGATATAATAATTTCCTTCATCGAAGAGTTGAGAAGTTATCACCTACCTTTAAAGATTCTACGAATCCTGGTGGAGCAGATGTATTTAGTTCCTCAGAAGAAGCAAACTATACTGCACAAATTTTAATGGAGAGAAATCCTCAACGTAGAAGAGCAAATAGTATCTAGTATATTTTTGAATTTAACTTAGTACTAAGGATTGAAATTTATTGAACTTAATACTAAGTACTGAAAAGAACATTAAGTTCCGATTCAAAAGCAAAAGGAAAGAAATTTTTATTAGACCGATTGTCTTCATATACTTTTCAGCAATTTATAAGATTTGATGTTTCATATTACGTGATCAACTGGCTGATCAACAAACAAACAAACAAACAAACAAACAAACAAACAAACAAACAAACAAACAAAC
>VFQN01006536.1_pt1 | contig 13213 bp, 22 predicted proteins | sample 3512371 | NCBI WGS metagenome assembly VFQN01 (sample SAMN10412370, study PRJNA504923) | tailings metagenome | isolation source: Replicate 2 from Balatoc abandoned mine | place: Philippines: Itogon, Benguet | collected 2017-08-28
GGGGGGGGGGGGGGGGGGGGGGGGGGGGGGGGGGGGGGGGGGGGGGGGGCGGCCAGGGCGGCATATCTGGCGGCTGATCGGGCAGGTCAGGCCTGGGGAGAGCAAGGGGGGTGAGGCGGAGGGAGGGAGGGAGGGGGGAGCATGGGGTGTCAGGCGCATTACTGCATATAGCCAGAGCGAATGTAAACAGCTGCCGAAAAGATCACCAAGCCGTCAACACCTGAAACGTCGAGGAGTACGGCAGTGGAACAGCAAGGCACTCACGTGAAGGGTGTTGGGGGCTTGGGCGGCGGGGGAGGCGAGGGCGGCGGGTTGGGCGGCGGCGAGGGCGGCAGGAACTGGATGGGCGTGTGGGTCAGGGAAGAGGACACCTGCAAACGGGCGAAGACCATCAACAGCACCCAACAGTGACCGTCTGCCTGAAGTAAGCTCTTGTTCAGGAACACATACGCACAACATTCCCGGCTCTAGCTGTGGCGACCAAAGTGATGCTAAGCCCCCTTGCCGTTCCCGTGCGGTCTCGGCTCACCCGTGTGCCCACGGTGTCCGGGTTGTTGACGCTGCAGGCTGCGGGGGTGTTCCCGAACGCGTCGTCAGCCTGGTAGGTCTCCGCCAGGAAGGACACGGAGGCAGTGTACGTCACCTTTGGGGAGGAGCGGCAAGAGGACCGGTAAGCGGTCGGCAGACGGATGGCAGACGCGGGCAGAGGGGTGGCAAGGCCGAGGGGTGGCGAGGGCCGAGGCGGGAGGGCAGAGACGGGAGGGCCGTTGTGCGGGGGTCAGGGGTGGTTTGCCGCAGACCATGCCCGGATAGAGGTTGTCCTATGGACGGGCAACGACCAGCCGTGAACCTTGCATTTGGCGGGGCCGTCACCGGAGGCCCTTGCAAACGCGGTGCATACTGTACGGCAGTGTCACCCGCATGGCAAGCACGTGCGCACCGCACCTGGTCGCAGCCGTTGTCGCCCGGCAGGGAGGCGTTGAGGCTCTTGGCCTGCACCTGGAAGCTGGCGCAGCTCAGGTAGCGCGAGCCTGGGGGCAGGAGGAGGGGCACGTGCGCGGAAGAGCGTGAGGCACGTGGCCAAGCTTCCGAGGCAACAGGCCACCCCCGGCCCCTGGCACCTTCCCAAACCCCGTGGTACACGGAGAGGCGCGGAGCCGACAGAACCAGCTGTTGACAGCTTGCTCCCAGCTTTCTGTTTCCAGCTAGCCCTCTCTCCCTTACCCACAAGGAATGGCAGCCCACACTCCACTCTTTCGCAGGGACTACCACTGGTACCGCTGTCCCGCAGGCAGTGCAACCTCCCCCTTCCGTCGCGTGTCGCTCTGCATCCTCCCTGCCCCCCGCCCCATCCCCGGTGTCGTGCCCGCTGCGCACCCGTGTCCGTGGTGTTGATCCACTTGGTCCACGTGGTGCCGTTGGCGTGACCCAGCGACAGCGCCATGCGCGCCCCCGCGCGGCCGGGGTCCACCACCGCCAGCCAGGGGCACGACAGCCGCACCGTCACAGTCAGCCGACCGGTGATCTGCGCGAGGAAGACCGGGGTGAGGTTCTCATCTTCAGCGGCAGCCCCGATGCGACTTTCCCGCGGACCAGTGCCGCAGTGGCCCTTGGTATGCTGGCCTAGCAGCGACGCAGCAGCCCAGAGGCACTTGCCCCTCGCCCAGTGCCCCGTGTCCACTCACGTGCTGCTGCTGCTGCCTTGGTAGTGTAGGCCGTGCGCTAGGGCACTACCCCGCTGGCTGGCACACGCCCTTGGGGCTATGCGGTTTCTCCGGTACTCCCCGTGGGTACTCCCTGCCAGTGCCCCGAGGCCACCCATGGGCCCGCGCCTGCGCCCCAACCACACCAGCACGGCGCCCGCCCCCACCTCCATGAACACCAGCATCTGCCCCACTGTGTGCAGCGTGTTGCCGATGAACATCTGGATGTCCTGTGGGTGAGGACGCACAGGGCAGCAGCCCGCCAGGCATGTAAGCAACCGGCAAGGAGCGTCAGCGAGGCACTCGCGACGGCCTCGGTTTGACGATGCTGCCCTGCACTGTCTTACGGTAGCAACCCGCGTACAGCATTTGAAACTGCGAGATCCGCAAACACCGTCCGCACTGCACCCTTCCGTGTCGACCGTTTGAAGCTGGATAGCGCATAAATGCACGCAAAAGCAATGAGCCCTGCTGCCGCCGTACCTGGTACCCCTGGTTCATGGGCCGCACCAGGTCGCCGCAGATGACCTCGTCGTCCACGTTGCCGTCGTAGAAGTACCTGCAGCGGGCGCGGCAGGCACCGTGGGTAGGGTGTGCAGCGTGCTGCTGTGGCCCCGCGTCGCGACTGCGATGCTGCCTGCTCTAACAACGGCGCTCCACCACGTCCGGGTGCCATGCGCTGGTTGTGCCAGCAACTGCCGCTGCAGCTGGCCCCGCGCCTCACCATACCCCACCCTGCCATCCTTCCCCCGGCCCTCCCCTGCTCACGTCATGATGCACTTGTCGTCGTCCCGCCCAAACTCGTCGTCCGTCTGCAAGTGGGGGTCACCGCGTGCAGCACAAAGGGTCCGGGTGTTGGGGCCAACAAGCAGCACACTGGGCGACATCAAGGCACACTGCCAGCCAGCATTCCCACAAGGTACTGGCAGCGCTTTGGCAGCAGCGCACATGACTGCGCAAAGGTGGACAAAGCTCCCTGGGAGTTTCGGCTGGAAGGCCGCCAACTGCCGCACGCATCCCTCAATCCCACCCACCAGTCGCACACTGCCAGCCCGGCAGCACTACCGTTCGCCAACCCACCAGGCACGGGTCGTCGTAGCTGTCGCACGGGTAGCACTTGTCGTACAAGTCCCGTGGCGCCGTGAGGCAGTACGAGTAGTACTCGTTTACGCCCAGGCGGCGGCGCCGGCCCAGACCGCCCGAGCGCACGGCCCAGGGGTCTCGCGCCCCGCCCAGCACCCCTACGCCCGCCGCGCCCCCCACCCGCGCCATGCGCGCCGCCCCCACCGGCACCCTGCGGTCCACCAGCGCCTCGGCGGGCAGCCGCTGGTGGTGGCGCTGCAGCAGCTGGTCGGGACGGCCGGGGGGGATGCCCTCAGGGGCAGGGGCCCCTCGGCGCCCCTGGCCGGGCTCCGCCCGGCGCCCTCCGCCGCCGATGACAGTAGCCGCTGGGTCTGTAGCTGCAGCAGCGGCGGTAGGGTCGGTGGTGTGTGAGGCTGTGGAGCTGGAGTCGGAGCTGTGGGCTGAGGCGGGAGCGCCTGAGGGGCTGCCGCGCTGGTAGCGGCTGCCGCTGCCAGTGCTAGGCGTGCTGGTACCGGCACCGCCGTTGCTGCCAGCCTTGGCGATGCTGCTGGTGCTGCTACTCATGGTGCTGCTGCCAGCTCCGCTGTTGGCGCTCAGCTGTTGTGCATTGGGTTCCCGGGAGTAGGTGGAGCCCGAGGCTGGGACGTCGACGTCGAGCCCTAAGGGAGGAGGTGGTCCTCCCGCGCGAGGGTTTTGGACGTGACCTTCGCGGGCACGTTGTTGCGAGTCGCGGATGGTAAAGCGTTCCATGTCAAAGTACGCGTAGCTGCTCCCTGAGTCGTAGCCATAGTCGACGTCCTCATTTACGGGAGCAGAGACTGCGGTGTTGCGGAGCTGTTCCGGAGGGTCATGACGTGCTGCCGTAACAGACTTTATGAGAAGAAGAAAGGAAACAGCGACCACTGTCGGCCTTAGGGCGTGCGGACACGACACCTGCTCGCCTACCCGCCCGCTCCTCTTCAACATCATGACCAACCCGCGCGATAAAATCCTGTCACTGTAATCATGTTTTGTCTTCAATATACTGACATGGTGGCGCACGCCCCTTCCGTGCCCTTTCCCTGCCGAGCCGGGCAAGCCGGCATGTGTAGTTGCCTGGTCAAGGTTGTATTGAGCGGAGATGCAATGTGGAACTACTGTCTTGGACACAGTCTTTCTTTTGTAGGAGATATCGCTGAGCGACCAGGTTAGGTTAAGGTAGTTATGTTTCAGGGTGAGCGTGCCACGCTTTAGTGTCTGGTGTACAATATGTGTATAAAGTAAATAAGTTGTATCATACGTCTACACGAAGGTAACTACGGAGGTAGGCAGGTAGGGCACTCAAGGTGACACCTTCCACCCATGTTCAGGACGTTCGTCCACCCAGCAGCTGTGACTGTAGCCTGGCTGGGACTGGGACAGGGTCTTTTGCACGCCGCATGGCAAGCCGGCTAGGTAGCCGCCAACCCAATTCAGCAAGAAGCGTTTCCAAACCACGGGACGTTTCCTTGCGTACGTGTACGGTAGTTACAAATCCCAGCATCGTGGCCCAAAGCGCGCACGTGGCATTTGGGCGACTGGGTTGGGTCGATGGGTGAGGCCCCGGCGGATGACTGCCGTCGCCCCTCCAGTGTAAACGCTACACACTAGAGTGACAGCACTGTAAATTTAGCAGCAAGCTGTACACCCCCACATCCCAGATCACCTGCCGCCTCAACCACCTGACCCACAACCACCCGTACACCCAACACCCCGCCTTTCACGCCCTGCCCCGTCACCGCTTCTTGCGCTTGAAGCGGCTCTTGCTCTTGAACGCCCCCTTGCCCTTGCCACCCCGCTTCAACTTATTCAGCTCCGTCTTGCTCAGCTGCGACTTGAGCTTGCCGCCGAAGCGCCCAATGGACTTCATGCCTCCCGCATCCCCTCCCGCCTTGACGTCCAGCCTGCCCGGGCGGCTGGTGTTGAGGCCATCGCCGCTGAACAGCGCACCGCCGCCGCCACCACCCCCATCCCCGTCGCCCCCGCCGCCGCCCTCTCCGCCTTCGGTCTTCTGCCTCTTGGCCTTGTTCTTCTTCTTTGACCCGGACTTGAGGCCTGCGGTGAGCCAAGGACACACGCAGCAGGCGACACGCTCGGACGCAGGGGACCCTGTAGCATATATTGCCAAGCACTCAGCCTTTCGAAGATCCTTAACCCTGGACAAGACGCCTCAGCAAAAGTGTGGCCTGCCCAGAGTCTGTGACACCTTCGCGTCCTCCCCAACACCCGACTCCACTGCTATCCGGACGCCGCCGACGGCCCACAAACAGGCCGCCCCGCCCACCTGTGAGCTGCTGCGCCGCCATCTTGGCCGCCTTGGCTGCGGTGAGGCCCTGCTGCTGCTGCAGCTCGCGCGCCAGGCTCTTGATGGAGCGCACGGCGCGGCTGTGGTCCTGCGTCTCCGTCTCCTGGGAGGGGAGCGCGGGGACGTCCGGGAGTGTTAGGGAGAAATGGGTGAGGCTGCGAAGCTGCAGACGGACGCTGCGGCACGGCAAGGAACCGGAGCGCTCAGTAGCGCACGCCGGGGAGGACCTCGGCATGCCGAACCGGTGTACGTGGCCTTGCAAACCGCACGAGCAGCACGGGACCTGGCGGAACGTGGTGTCCTATCCACACTGCACATGCCGCGCGGCCCCCTCATGCCATGACGCACGCGCGCACTCCGTCGCCCCGTCCCTACCACCCTTCCGCCCCCGCCCGCGTCAGGCGTCACCCACCAGCGTGTTGGGCTTGTGCTTGCCCGACTTGTTGGCCTTCGCCTCCTTGGCCGCCTCTGCCTTGCGCGCCGCCTTGCGCTCGGCCTTGCTCAGCTGCCCCTTCTTCTGCGGGCAGGACAGCGGCAGCCAGGTGACTCCAGGCACGTGAAGTAAAGGCCACCCTGGAGGCAATCGACACAGCCCGGCTGCACGCCAAGTGACAAGTGCTGGGAGCGCAAACGCATTCCTCGCAAACGTCGCTTGGCTGTATGTCGGTACTCCAGCCCACCTGCTTGCCGCCGTCCGCCTCGCCGTCCTCGCCCTCCCCGTCCTCCTCCTCCTCCACCTCCCCGCCGTCCGCCGCCGCCGTCCGCCGCTGCAGCTCCCGCTTCTGCCTCTCCGTCTGGAACCATGTCCGCTTGGGCCGCGCCATGATCTCGTCCTCGTGCTCCAGCATGTTGGCAGCCTGCGGGCAGGGGGCCGGCCGTATTCCGTAATGCAGGTCGCAGAGCATACGTACCAGCAAAGGGGCTCCGTACAGGGCCTCAGGGCTTCAACACTCTCGGCTCCAGCCCCTCAAGGCCGTGTGCCGCTGTGCTTCCAACAGTGCCCTCCGCTCATACTGCCTGCCCCCCCCCCCTCCATCCCAGCCCCTCCAGCCCCCACCTTGTTTGCCTCCATCTCCGCCTTGCGCAGGTCCGCCTCCTGCCGCTCCTCGGCCAGGATGGCGGACACGTCGCGCTGGGCAGGGTAGTGGGCGGGAAGGGGACAAAGCGTGGTGTGAGGGGAGGAGACGGTGAGTGACATGGGAGGGGTTGGGCGCGTGCCCCAGCGCTCCACGCCTGGTTGTGCTGCGGCGTGCATCCCTCCCGCCCCTTACCCCTGCCATCAGCCCCCAGGCACACCGCACAGACGGACTGGTGTTTGGAGGCCAAACGCAACACCAGCCACGACTTTGCTTGCGGGTCTCGACCGCATTGGGCGGATATCTGTTTGGCTTCTTACTCTGGCCCGCAACGCCGTACAGGTACAGGCCAGCTGCCTGCATCTGTGACTGGCAACGCTACGTCACTCGCTTCTCGCAACACTTAGCGCCGCCCCTTCCACTTTGCGGCTCTGCAGCGGCCCAAGAACCCTCCCCGCCCACCTCCATGGCCTCCACGCGCGCCTGCCACTGCGCCACCGCCTGCGGGGGCACCACACGCTGCCGCAGCGCCACGCCCGTCTTCTTGGACAGCTCCTGGGGGTAAACGAGGGGTAAACAACGAACTGCGTTGTAAGGAAACCGGGGCTTGGCTGCATGCACGCTGTGCTGGGCGCAACAACTCGCCTAGCGCCACGGTTGTGTATCCATTGCATGCCGCCGGCCCCCCTCTCCCTGCATGCCCCACCTTGAGCAGGGCCCTGTCGCCGTCCTCCACCAGCGTCACCGCCACGCCTGCAGCCCCGGCGCGCGCCGTGCGGCCGATGCGGTGCAGGTAGGTCTCCAGCTTGGAGGGCGCGTCGTAGTTGACAACCACCTGGCGGACAGGTTTGGACGTGCGATAATTGAGAAGTGCGACCGGTTTGGATTGGTTGGATACTGGCAGGTGATAGCTGAAAACGCCCACGGGCTGCTGTCAGAGGGCGCCAGGGGGGCAAGGGTGTGGGGCTTACAGTGCATGTCGCTTGCCGTCCGTATCAGCGCCGGCGGCCGCACGTCTGCGGATCCAATGCCAGCTGTACAGGTCTGCTTGTAACACGTGGCGCCCGCCGCCCCGCCGCTTACGCACGAACCCGCGTGGCCCCCGGGACCACCAAAAACCAGGGCACCATGCGGCCGCGCGCCTGCCTGCTCGTCCGTCCACAGGCCCAGCCCGCCTTCACCAGAAGCGCCAACCGTGACTACTGCATTTCGGCGCACTCGACCCAACACGGTCCCCGTTCGGCTCACCTCCACTCCCTGTATGTCCAGGCCGCGCGCCGCTACGTCCGTGGCCAGCAGGAAGGCGGTGTCGCCGCGCCGGAAGGACTCCAGGGACTCCAGGCGGGCGGTCTGGCTCATGTTGCCGTGCAGTTCAGCTACGAGGAAACCGAATGAAGGACAGAGCAAAAGTTGCGGTAATTGAGTGGCCAGTTGTGCTGGGAGGGCGCGGATGAGGGTTGCGAGTAAGCTGCAGGCGAGTAGGTCAGTGCGGGGCTGGCTGGGGGCAGCAGGGCAGATTGCCGCGATGTTACTGTGGGCAAGGTTGCGGTCAGGTCGCTATGCCACACCGGTGTAGGGCTCTGACCCTGTGCCGGCTTGTGCGTGCTGGACCCACCCGCCGGCGGCAGCTTGGCCAGGCCGAACAGTATCTTGAGCCTGTGTGCCCGCGTCTTGGTCTTGCAGAAGATGATGGTGCGGCCGGACGCGAAGGAGCGGCCGCACAGCGCCAGGCACACCGCCTCCTTGGCGGCGGCGGAGGCGGCGCCCTTGAGCCGCACGATCTGCAGCAGGGCGTGGGAGGGGAAGGGGTGGGTGAGGGTAAGTGGACAGGGAGGGTTTGGCCAGGTTCGAGGAAATGGCCAAGAAGCAGGCCGCACAGCAGCACAGCACTGAAAATAGGAAGGTGGCGTGTTGAGCAGTAGCTATGCCGTGCCGCCCGCCCATGTCCCCTTTACACTGGACCATACCTCCGTCCATTGACGGCTTTGACAGGTACTCCCTGCGGTGCGCCGTTCGCGCACCACCACAGCAAGGAATGCTGCAGCAAACCTGCCTTTTTAACTACCCAATCCTTACACACAGTCCACACGCGTGCGCCCCACCTCCTGCGCCAGCTGCTTGGGCGCCGCCCGCGCCGCGTCCGCCGCCAGCCTCACGGGCTGCTTGAGACTGAGGGACACCAGGTCGCGAACCTGCGGGAGGCGGTGGAATTGGCCCGATGCATGGTACCGTATCGCCTGTTGGCAGACTTTAAGCAGTCACCTGGCGGAACTACCGTACAGTACGCGTTAAACACTGAAGTGATGGCGGGTGCCGCACACATAGTCCCGGTGTTCGACCCGCGTACTGGCTGCCCTCTCCCCACCTGGTCGTTGAAGGTGGCACTGAACAGCATGGTCTGGCGCTTGCGGGGGGCGCAGCGCACCACCTCCATCACCTCCTCCTTGAACCCCATCTCCAGCAGCCTGGGTTTGGAGAGAGGCGGCACAGGGTGAGCGCAGGCCGAGGCACAAAATATGCGCGAGCTCGCAATGTCAGGCGTCCTGCGCGCAGCGCCACCATCCGAGGCGCTACGGCCTTACGGCCCCTGCTTTGCGGCGCCGCCCGGCCTCTGGCTGAGCCCATCACCTTGCTATGACGCTTTTCCTATGACGCTCTTTACTTTACTCATACGCGCACCCCCACCTGTCCGCCTCGTCCAGCACCAGCACCGCCAGGTCCTCCAGCCCCACGCTCTGGCTGTTGCGCAGGTGGTCCAGCAGCCGGCCGGGGGTGGCCACCACAACCTGGGGTTGGGGGCGCAGGGCCGGCAGGCGCCGGGTCAGGACTCAGAAGAGGCTCAGCGAGTAGCGCGATACCAGTGCGCCAAACCAGTCGCTACCTATATTTCCAACAGGCTGTGCCAGTTGCAGCTTCAACTTCTGGATTTTGCCGCCGCGCCCCATTACACTATGCGCTCACTCGCAGGCCGCCGCCATCCACCCCCTTCCTCCTCCCCAAACTCCATCGACGCAGGCACAGCGTCCAACCGTTTTGTCTTCCTGTCGCCCATGCCTCGTTGCACCCTCCCCTCACCTCCGGCTGCTTCCTCAGCGTGGCCGCCTGCACCTGCAGGCTGAGGCCGCCCACGATGAGCGCCGCCGTAACGTCCATGAACTGGGACAGCTTCTCAACCATGGAGTGAACCTAGGGGGTTGGGGGCGGTGGGTATTGAGGGATCGGGGAAGGCAGGGGCCCGGACAGGACCTACTTGGCACAGTGTAAGTGACCTCGCAGAGTGCCAAGCCGTGCCGAAACTGGGGCCCGCACCGTTGGCCCGCACCCAGCTGGGCGGCGCCTCAGCAACTGCGCGATCGAGCAGAGCGCTGGACGCAGCTTGCGCCGGTGAGGCAATCGTTCAGTATGACGTGCGCTTGGGTGCGCGCCTCATGAGCATCAGTCGCCCTGGCTATCCCCTGTACCCACCTACGCCGCCCACACACCGGTGACGCCGCCTCGTGTGCCCTCCTCCCCCGAGCGCCAAACCGGGCCTCTCTCTCTCATTCACCTCCATATGCATGCATACACCTGCAGTACGTCCCCTTCCCACATTCTTAGTCGGGTCCCAGACGCAGTACCCACCTGCACCGCCAGCTCGCGAGTGGGCGTGAGCACCAGCACGTAGGTGGCTGCCAGGCCGCGCGGGCGGTGCAGCAGGCGCTCCAGGAAGGGCAGCGCGAAGGCCGCCGTCTTGCCGCTGCCAGTCACGGCGCTGCCGCAGATATCGCGGCCGGCCAGCGCGATGGGGATGCAGGCGGCCTGGGCGGGACGGGGCAGGAGTGTGGGTGTGAGGGGCTGCTTGGCGCACGTGGTGAGCGCGGTAGCCGCCGTCCACCAGGCGGGCGGGACGCTGGGCAGGAGGCGTGCGTTTGCGCAGCGTGCACCACAGCTCCACAGGTCATTGCCGGAACTGAGAGGCGGCAGTGGGTGGTCTGGTAGCGGCACGAAGGTACGTGCACGCAGGCTCCGCTAACGCGCGAAGGATGCTCCTGCTGTTGGGCCCCTCCTTTGGCTGCGTACGCCTGTAGCAGCAGCTGCAGCCCCCGGGAACCGAAGAGGGTCCCAGGCGACGAGTCGCACCTGGATGGGTGTGGGCGACTTGTAGCCGAGCGCCTCCACCGCCTGCGTGGGTAGGGGGAGGCCGTGTGCGGGAGGGCGCAGTGCGTCGCAGTGGCCATGAGGAATGGACGGGAGGGTGCGGCATGGCAACTGCAAGACGACCGTCGCCCAGAGCCGCATGAAATTCCCGTCAACTGTATAGGACCTGCAAGCATGCTCTTCGTCGCATGTCAGCTCGGCCTGTGACGCCGACACTACCGCTGACATGCATGCGTGTGCAGGGCAGGGGTATGAGTGACTGCATGCGTCGGTGCACGGCTGCCGGGCGCCTTGCGCAGACGCGCCTCCGCAGCACACCACAGCTGCGGTACAGCGCACCTTGAGCAGCGGGCGCGACAGGTTGAGGTCGGCGAAGGAGGAGGCGCTGAAGCGGGTGCCCTGCGGCGGCAGCACGGGTGCGGGGGCGGCGGCACGTGTCAGGTAACGGTAGCATGCAAACCGAACACCCACGGCGACCACTTGCCACGACTGCTTGCGGGGGTTCCGGTCTCTGTACATGGCTCCAGCGTCCAGTTCAGGGGCACCGCTACTCAGGGCTGTGGTGTTGTGCCCAGCCACCCAATGTGCTGTGAGGGATTAGCGGGGGGACGTGCAGCTCAAAGCAGCTGCACCCCCGCATGCCTACCCCTAGCCCCACCTGGACGCACACGTGAACCCTGCAATTTGACGCCCGCATGACCGCCGTACAGGCGATGGGGTGCTCACCCTCCCCCCGCGCAGTGCTTTGAGCCCCACCCACGCCCACACACTGCTCGCCGGCTGCCTCACCTCAGGTGTCTCGCTGTAGAAGCCCTCCGACTGGCCTTTCCGCCCGTTCTCCCGCAGCTGCCCCTGCCTACCCTGCCCTTGCTGCTGCTGCTGCTGCTGCGACGCCTTCTTGCCCTTCGCGGCCGCGGCCTTCCCGCCCTTCCCACGCTCCTCTTGCTCCTCCTCCTCCTCCCCTTCACTGGCACGCTGGTCCTCCTCCTCCCCCTCCTCCTCCTCGCCCCCACTACTCCCAGGCTGCTCGTCGCTGTCCCCCTCCCCGTCCTCCCCCTCATCGTCATCGTCCTCCTCATCGCTGTCCGCCTCCGCCTTGGCGGCGGCCTTGCTTAGCCGCCCGCCCTGGTCCTTCTGCTGCTGCTGCTGCTGCCCATGTTTGCCGTTACGCGCGCCGGCAGCGGTCTTCCCGCCCGCGCGCCCGTTCTGCTCTTCCTCCTCCTCTTCCGCATCCCCGTCCCCGTCTTCTTCATCTTCATCGTCGTCCTCCTCCTCGTCATCATCATCATCACCGTCACTGTCATCATCAAGCTCGCCTGCAGGGTTATGCAGTCGCGCACGGAGTCGCATCTCTCGAAGGGAAAAAGCGCTCATGTTGCAACGTCCCAGATGCTCATGCACCACACCATCAAAATCTGCTATTGGTCCCTCACCTTTTCCCAATCAGCGCTCTTACGCCCTTCCCAGCCTACAGATGCTCACTGTGCATGGTTCAGTGGCAGTACACGGTCGAGACCCCCGCCCTACCGGCCGCCAAACCACCCGTGCCCCATGCCAACAGGAACTACCGCCTTCAAGGCGCCACCCCGCACCTGGCAGGGGGGCGTCATCATCCTCATCGTCGTCCTCCTCGTCCTCGTCCTCATCCCCGTCCTCCTCAGCCCCCAGCTCCTCGTCGCTGTCCCCCTCCGCCTCCTCCTCCTCCTCAGACTCCTCCACGCGGCGCCGCTTGTTGCCCGCGGCCTTGGCCGAGCCCTTGCGCTGGTTGTCGGCCGCCTTGGCCCCGCCCTTGCTGAGACGCTGGGCGATTTTGTGGTCTATGCTGGTGCCGTGCACAGGGCCCTCCAGCTTCGCCTGCCGCAACACGCCTGAAGGGGGGTGGGCAACGGGCAGGGTGGCAGTTGAAGCCAGGTGCTTGCGCTCCAACTGAGTGCTGCCGCCCGCCGCTTCCTTGCCCGCTGGAACCATTGACCCAAATGGGTTGCAATGCCCTTGCATGGATTTAGAGCCAGAGTGTTGGTAAACGGGAACGCCTCTCCTGGCGGCTCGTGCCGAAGGGACGCGAGAGGCGCCGCTCTCGAACGCGTTGAGTAACAGGATTAGGTCGCCATGGCAGGTTTTTCTTATTGATTATATGCTTACTTGCAAACTCCCATGCTGGTTGAGCAGCAGACCCGCCGTCGTCGAAACTGAAACTGAAGGCTGGGTTGAAGTCGCCCATTTGGTAGCGCGACTAGTACAAAAGCAACAATTATCTAATGATGATGGAAACCATGTGCTCGCTGCAAACCGGCAAGGCAAGGCGTATTACTACTGGACTCAACACGGCTTGTAGCCCACTTGCCCTGAGCCGGAGCGAGCATACACTTAGTCCATCGAGTTGCAGCACGCGAGTCGTGTCTGCATCGTTGGGCTTATACTTCGCATGTGGCATCGGCCCACTGCACACCACGCCAACGACCAACGGTCGCAGTTCCCACCTTCAAAGCAGGCTGCTGCTGCATAGGGACGCCGAGTGGATGGGCTTACGCCGTGACAGGAGCTGTATGTGCGCCAGCCATGGTGCGTGAGGCTTGGTCCTATCGTCAAGGTGCAGTCAAGGCGAAGCAGCGTGAATCTACCGCCTGGACACCGCCGCCACCTGCGCCGGCCAAGGCAGGCCAAGGTGATACCCTGGTTACCCTTAATGCTGGGGCTCGCTGAGGCTGCAGTTTTCCTCGGTGGAAAGGCATATGGGTAAGATGATGAGAAGGGAAAGGTGCAACGCCAGCGCGCAGCGGGTACACGAAGCCCAACCAGCACAGCAAGGGACCCATGGGGAAGGCGTGTCGGTGGTAGGTGCCTGCCAGTGGATGATGAACCGTCGGGCATCAGCTGGTGGATGACTCCCA
>VFQN01006537.1_pt1 | contig 13209 bp, 13 predicted proteins | sample 3512371 | NCBI WGS metagenome assembly VFQN01 (sample SAMN10412370, study PRJNA504923) | tailings metagenome | isolation source: Replicate 2 from Balatoc abandoned mine | place: Philippines: Itogon, Benguet | collected 2017-08-28
TGCGCGGCCTGAAAGCGGCGGTATTTTGTGAAAATAAAATAAGATACCAGCCCTGATTGTACGGCATGCGGACTCACGCGCACTGTCCTCCCCACGTGGCTGTGGCTGCAGGTGCGGCGGCCACAACGAGCCGTGCGTCATCCGAACCGTCAAGAAGCGCGGCGAGAACAATGGGAGACAGGTGGGTGCCAAGTACCAGCGGTACCACGCCACTGCCTCAGGGCAAAACCTGTGACTGCCAACACCTGGATGGTGAGACTTCTCCTGCTGCGCGAGCCCTTGCCAGCCCGAGGCATACCTCTCCCCAACACGGTTGTACTGCTCTCTTGGTTTGCCCACCTGCTACCGGTATGCCCTATGCGACACTGTGCTGTCGCCTGCCTGCCCAAACCCAACTGCAGTTCTGGTGCTGTGCGCGGGCCGACGGGCTGCCGCCCAACGGCCGGTGCGACTTCTTCCAATGGACGCGGGGCCGGACGGTGGCGGGCGCTGCTGCGCCAGCGGCGGGCGGGCGAGCCGGCGGCGGTGGCAGGGGCACGCAGGGGGGCAGGGGGATAGGGGCCGGGGGCAACATGCCTAAGAAGCAGCGGAGGTGACCCAGCGGAGATGCCCACGTCTGCCCGGACGCTGGGTGTGTGGGGAGGCGGAAGGGGGCGTTCGCGCGTCGGGGCTGTAGGGCGTATGCATTCTTCTTGATTTGGCGGGATGTGTATGGTAGGAACTAGAGGCCTGAGCTCGGGTGCGGCACGGTGGCGGGTGTTGGCCGGTGACCGTTGGTGCCTTGCGACCAGGGGAGTGGGGTGCAGCGGGCCACGGCATGTGCCCTGATGGGTTCACGATGCAGTTAATGCATCTCTCTGACTGGGCTCTTGTACTATGGCTTGCGGCAAAGGCGTTGCAACAAACACATACTGGTATAAGGGTTTGCTTTGGTTTGGGTTTTATGTGGGCTGATACAGGGAGCCTTTTTCCGGTCGCAGTGTCGAAGCAGGGCGCGACACTCATAGTCGCTTGCGGGCAGCTCTTCTTGCCTCTTGTACTGAGGTGTAGGCCACCAGTGGCGGTCAGGATAGCCGGCTCGCCTTCGCTCAAAATTGCCTGGCTGAATGGCTTCCGTTCCTCGAGACCAGGTCTGGAGTTCATGCCAGGCACCTTTCATGAAGCAGATTTATCATTAGCAATTGAAGTATCAGTGTAGCCGGGCCGTTGTAGTCTGCTTGCGAGCTTGACCTGGACCCGGAGACTCAATAACCGACACGTTTTGCCGGCTCCCGGCTGGCTGCAGGTCTCTGCCAGCTTTTTTCACCAAGTAGCCGAGGTAGCATGGAGATTCTTGTGTCCAGCCACACAGCAAGCCATCCGCGAATCGAGCAGCACGGGCCGCACTCTTCACGACTCACATGTCACCGACCTGGTCATTAGACTGGGACCAAGGAAGCCAGACGTGATTGACTCGGAAGAGGACCCTGACGTGGATTGGAGGCCCTCACGTCCTCCGACCCCCACCGAGCTGCGCTCTATGCTGGCCGCCATTGTACGGGCAGGAGCTCGGGTGCAGTGCCTGCAGCTGCGCTTTCTCCGGAGTCACCGCGGGGACCGTGGGCCAGTGCAGGCGCGAGAGAAGCAGCTGTGAGTGCACATGTAGCAGCAAGCTTGCCGTGCCCTAGCCCTAGCGTCCAGGGGTCAGTTTCCTGGGACGCTATCCAATCAGCTGCATGGCCAACGTGTCTGCCCTGCCAAGGGGAGGTGTGTGGGGCCGCTCGCAGAATGCAAGCAGGTAATGCTTGGCTGCATGAGGCGTCAGGCTTGCGTGGACCAGTGTGCCCTGTCGTGGGGTGCCGATGTCTAAGATTTTGGAGCTCATGTGCTCCTGTGTGTAACGTCCCTGGCCGGTGACCTGTGCGGGCCGTGCTTGGGTTTCTGAGGAGGCGCACCAGAAGCTGGATCAGCATACACGCACACTCTTAGCTTCGCCTTGGGCTCGTCTCATGTCGTGTAACAGTCAGGGCAAAAGGCACGTTGCCTGCGGCGACCCGGTGCCGAGGTTCTGGTGGCACCGATGTGTCCCGAGGTACCCTCTTTATGACCCACACAGCACTCCGCTCGCTTTGTACCCCCTCTGATCGCAGGCTGGCCGTTATGCAGGCCCTGTCGGGAAGCCCCGTGCCCGCCCTAACACTGATAGGGGGCGTACCGCTGAGCTTGGCGGTTGCTGAGGCGGTGCACAGCTCGCTGCCGAGCCTCAAGGAGCTCGTCCTGGACTTTGCGTGGCGCGAAAACGATCTCCCGGCGGGACGCGGGGACGAGGACGAGGATGTCGCGCAGTACTACTACGGTGCCATGCAGCTGCTGACACTGTGCGGGCCGCGGCTGACGGATCTGCGGCTCCTGGGCGGCGTGCAGGACTGGCCCGCGCTGGCCTTCCAAGCGCTGCGTCAGTGCACTGCGCTCACGAGCCTGCAGATGGAGGCGGGGCGCATGGCAGGGCCCCAAATACGTAGGTGCTGTGTCCATCCTTCTGCTCGCTGTGCACTAACGAAGCGTCACGCCAGGCACCTGTGTGGTCAGACTGCGGACTGGCTGGGAACCATAAGGGATTTGCGTAGACCGCAACGGCAACAGGTTTGGGTAACACGCTAGGGACATGAGCTCAGCTGAGTCCTGCCCTCGCGCTAAGCATGCGCGTGGCACCATGCGGTGCAAGGCTCTGCATGTTGTTTTGTGCACAAGCATCCGGTGACGGCAACAGGCTTTCTTGCGAATGCAACTCTTACGGCTCCCTGTCACGCCCGTCTGCATCTCTTCTTGTCCTTACTGCAGACTGTTTCGAGAAGGAGGCTACCATCCTGGGGACGGTGGTGCAGCTAACGGGCCTGCGTTCGCTGAACCTTCGCACCATCGTGGACAAGGATGACCCTGACGCCTTGGAGCCCCACGCAAGGTGCATGACTCGCCTCAGCGCGCTAACCGCCCTGACACACCTGCGACTAGAGCTCTCTCCCTGCTACGAGCACCACGGGGACAGCTGGGATGAGGCAGAGCGAAACGGCGACGACCATCACTACTGGGGTGAGGTAGTCGACAGGCACCGCGCCGCGCTGCTGTCCGCCCTGCGCGCCATGCCGCAGCTGCAGGATCTTGGCTGTCCCACGCTGTGGCTGCGGCCCTCAGAGGCGGCGGCGCTGACTGCCCTCACCCGCCTCAAAGTAGACGGGCTGCTGCCCCCCGCCGCTGGTGAGGCGCGAAGCGGCGACAGCAGCCAGAAGCTTCTGCTGCCGCCGCTGCTGAAGGAGCTCGCGCTCACCTCAGCGTCTCCCAGGCTGCTGGCCAGCCTCCAGGTGCCCGTGGGTTTCAGAGCCCTGCACGTGTACAACCTGCGCCTCGGCATGTCCGACGTCGCGCGACACGACCACGAGCTGCTTCCGGAGACGGTGGCGGCGATGGGCCCGGCGGTGCGGCTGCTGACGGCGTTTCGTCCCGGGGAACCCCTGTGGAACGAGCTGCGCATATCGGCAAATGGCGGACCGGGCATGCTGATTCCGCGGGAGGGCGTCCCCGAGGGGCACGCGGAGTGGCTGGGGCAGCTGGCAGGGCTGGGCGTTACCCAGCTGGTGCTGGACTCGTTCGCCCTGCAGACGCAAGACCTGTGCTGCCTGGCCTGCAAGCTGGGCAACGTGACGGTGAGGCCTCCTGCCCTTGCCTGGATCCGTGCACTCATGTCGTACCATAGTCGCCACGGCGCCTCCTGTTACTTTCCTGCTGCGACTCAGGCCTGCTGAGTCCTTATCCTTGCACACCCGTGCAACCGGCCCGTTTTCCCATGCGCTTGCCGGTAGCGTGAGGCACGTGCGTGTGGGGCCGTCCATGACTCCATGCTCTGAGCCACAGAACACTTATACTCTCGCAGGGCCTGGCCATTGAGGAGTCGTCCTTCCCAGTGGCGGCGCTTTCCGGCCTGCTGGGCTTGCGGGCGCTTAGGGAGCTGTGGCTGGACATGCACTACAGCACGGGCCTGACGCGCAGCGCCCTGGAGACGGCCCTGGCCGTGCTGTGCGGCGAGGCCCCTGCGCTGCGGCGTGTGAAATGCACCCGCTGCCCACTGCGCGACTGTGGGGAGATACAGGCCGCCCTGCGAAGGCGCCTGTGCAGGAAGGGCAAGGACGGCATCTACCTGACCATCGAGGGGTCGCCAAGAATATGACAATCCGTCCGGAACTCCGTCAGAGTGATCGGGCGGCTGCTGCGGTTCAGCTCGGGCTCCGGCGCCCCAGCTGCCGTGCCCTGAACGCTGGAGTACTGCCGGCAGTGCGCTGTGCTTGTGTTCTTTGCACACCAGGATATTGTGTGCGCATGCCTGTGATTATCCTATGAACTGTTGTACCAATGTCGGCCCTGTGCGTTAAACGCCGGCTGCCCAGCGTTTCTCGGACTGATGTGACTCTTGCCCATGTGGTAAAATAATGCAACAGGTCGGGGAAGGGGTGGTACGAGCGCGGGCGCACCATGAGCGTGCGAGCAGGCCACCGTGGACGTGCATTGACGGGAAGGGGCAATGGTGGCGGGAGGGGTAGGGGATGTAGGGCGCGATACGTTGGCCAAATTGCAAAGCAGCAACCGGCCGCGCCGCTGTGGCAAGCATAGCACTCGTGCATCGGCTGTTGGGTGAACCCGCCGTGAGTACTAATTTCGTTTTGAAGCTGCTACACTGTCCAGGTCCGTTATCAAGGAGGATCGAGCATGTCCACTGCTGCATACATCGGTGTGCGCATATAGCCCTGCACACGCGTCGTAATTGAGAGGGCGGCGAACCTAGTGCATTGAGGCTCCCATCTGCAGGAGAGCCTCTTAAGCAGGCAGGCATATTGTGAGCGGCGGTTGTACTCTTGTACACAGTTGTCCTGAAAGTGGCTCCGGCACTGGCATTGCAGTACTGTTGACGTTGATAGCAGACCAGGTCTACAAGTACTTCGGTACCGGGACGCGTTGTTGCGTGTTGGGCTGGACGCCTGGAGCGCTGGAGGGGCCTTGAGCCACCTGGAAGCCCCAGGCACCGTGCTGACGGTGTGCATACCCCATCTCATAGCGTAGGTTCCATTTTCTGTACCAGACTGTAACATCAAGATGCTCAGGGGCAAGCCTTCACATGGCGATGAAGCTTGATGCAGGGGACACGAGGACGTGCACCACCCGCGGGGGCTGGCCGCTACCTATAGGCCAACAGGCGAGGCAACGCTGAGGCTGGCCTGCATGCTGACCCACTGAGTTACACCGATTGCGATCTTCGACACAATCCTTACCAGTCCCGAGCATACCTACTGGGGAATGGCGTCACCTAGCGTGACGCTGTTGTTGGCCCATGGGACAATCCCCTGCACAGTCGTGTACAGCACAAGTGCCGGACATGCGATCAAAGGCTGACGAAGCCGCTTGGCCCCGCCTTTACCACAATGCTCATACAACCACAGGTAGTCTGCAGCAGAAACAGTCAGGCGTGAGGTCGCGCTGCAAGCCGCCTACCCTCAGCGCTCAGGCTTCGTGGAAGCCCTGCAATGACGTACGCCCCAAACATGACGGAGTGCTCCAAGTAGATATGCACTGCGTAATTTAACACATGACAATATAATTTTTGCGCAAGGCACAGCAGGTGCTGCAGCCCCTCGTAACTCGGCATATCGGAACCCTCTTCCCCGACTGCGACCAGGTAACAACTGCATCTCAGAGAACCACCATGGCGCAAGTATGTCTTCAGCATGCAGGCCCACAGCTTTCCTCACGCAGTCCCGCGCGCGCTTTCCCTTCACCCCCACGGCACAGGCCTCTACATGCCCCCCGCTCGATGATGGACACACCCGGCCCACGCCAGCTGCCAGCAGATGTCATACTGCGGGCCCTTTACCTCCTGCCACCCAACATCCTCGCTTACTGGGGTCGCCTCACCTGCAGGGACGCAGCACAGCGCCTCAACCAGGCTCACCAATGCACCATGCGCTTAAGCCAGCAGCTGCCTCCCTCTCCCCAGGCCTTTGACCTGGCCCTCGCCAAAGCGCAGCAGGGCGTGTCGGCGCTGTCCTTCCGGCGCCAGCTCAACCTGTTCAGCACCGCTGCAGCCAGCGGCAGCCAAGCCAACCTGGAGCTGGTGTGGGCCATGCTGCGGCCCCGCGTGTGCCCAGAGCTGCTTCAGTCAGGGCCGCTTGACGCGGCACGAGAGCAGATGGAACTAAGTGACCCGGGTGTGACAATTGCGACGGCAGGCCACCTTCACCTGCTTCCCTGGCTGCTGGCGCACTGCCCGGGGCTGGTGGACCCAGTCGAGACCCTGGCAGCGGTGGCGGGGCACTGCGACCTGGCGGCGCTGCAGGGGGCGTGGGGCGTGCTGAGGGAGAGATGGGGCCTCGCGGTGGACACTGCGGTGCAAAAAGAGCGCGGTATGCTTGCCGGCTGGCACCAGGGAGAGGACAGAACGGCGAAGGAGGTTGCCGCACGCATGTGGCTGAAGGTTCTGGACGCAGCAGCGGTTTGCAAGCTGCCAGAGGGCAGCGCCAAGCTGGAGTGGGTGATGTCGGCGGGCGGCGGCTGTAGCTTTGTGCGTCCTGAGTCTGCAGCTGCGGTGGCAGCCGTGCACTCGGGGGACCTGGACCGCGTGCGGTGGCTGCTGCGGCGGTTCCCCTGGGTCCGGGTGGGGCGTGGGAAAGGCGACATCCTTACCGCTGCTCTGCAGCATGCTGGACTGGAGCTGGTGGAGTGGCTGGTGGAGCAAAACGGGTTTAGCCTGCCCCGGCCTGAGGACCAAGAGCTGTGCAGCCGTCTGGGCTACGCAGCTGCGGCCAGCGGGAGCGTGGCTAAGCTGCGGTGGCTGGCCGCCCGGGGGCTGCCGCTGGGGACGGAATGGCCCATGATTGGTGCACTGTCTAGCGGGCAGCTGGAGGTGCTGCGGTTCCTGCGGGAGGAGGCGGGCAACGCGGTCAGCCTGGCGACGAATAGGTGTAGTGCGGCGGCGGTGCAGTCTGGCAGCGTTGCCACCGCCGCCTGGCTGCTGCAGCAGGGGGCCAGCATGGACCCCGCCAACCTCATCTTGGCCCTGGCGGCTGGAGATTTGGACATGTTCGTGTGGCTGGTGACCGAGGCTGGCTGCACTCCGCCGCCGGCTGTACTTGCTACTCTGGTGCTGTCGTGGCCTGACACGTGGTCAGCGGACGATGCGAAAGTAACTGCTGCGGCTACGGTCGTACTGCATGGGGTTGGGGACGCTGACGTGCGACTAGGAGGAGGCGCAGGCGGGCCGGTCAACGGAGGCGCAGGTGGGGCAGTTGGGCAGCAGCCGGCGGACGAAGCGCATTGGGGCGGAGGCATCATGCTTGCGGCGTTTGCAGCCGCCAAGCGAGGGCTGCTACCGCTGCTTCGCATGCTGCTGGAAGGCCGCGAAGTGCAGCCAGCACAGCATGCCGCACTGCTGGATGAGGCTGCCAAGGGCGGCTGCGAGGAGCTCCTGCTGTGGCTGGTGGAGCAGCTGCCTGGCGGCGAGGCAGGCCCGGGCACGTGGCAGTGCTGCCTGCACGCCCTGGTCAACGGCGACCTGGCCACTGCCACGTGCCTGTACGGCACGCTGGGCGTGGCGTGGCCCCCCAACGCGATGGGCGCAGCTGTGGGCTTGGGCTGCTTCCCCAGCGCCCTGCAGTGGATGGCGCAGCGGGGGGCGCCGGCGGCGGGACCGCAGGAGGCGCAGTAGTGGTAGCTGGTGCTTTCTTGGGGCTCGTGTGTGTGGGAAGGGAGGTTTGCATGCGCTGGTGAACGGTGAACGATGATCAGCTCCAGTACTGTACGGCCGCCCGGTGCGCTGGCTGCGGGCAGGCTACTTTACCGGCGTACCTGTCTGCGTGCGCTAGTCAGGGGCGACCTGGCCACCGCCGCTTACCCGACCCGCATGGTGTGGCGGCGCACAGCGCTGGCCCAGGCGGTGGCGGAGGGCTGCTTCCTGAGCGCCCTGCAGTGGATGGTGGAGCAGGGGGCGCCGGCGGGGCCGCAGGAGGTGCGTCAGGCGCTGGAGGGCGCCAAGAGGGCGGAGGTCAGGGAGTGGCTGGTGTCGCTGATGCCAGCCAAGGGAGGAGGAGCTGGGTACTGGTGGGGTGTGCATTGTGGGCGCTCCCGGGGCAGAGAAGGCAGGGCGCATGTGCTCAAGCATACGGGAGTACATGGCTGTGCGGAGGGCCATTGCATTGTTCCAAGGCTCCAGTCTGCATGCAGTCTGTGGGAGGTGTTCGTTCTGCAGATCATGCTGTCGTATGGATTGCGTACTCCTCTACGGCATTGTACTATTAGTGGCGGCTGTAGATGGCATGGCGGAGTCTCAACTTCCCAGGTAGCTCCCTGCGTGCTTGTCCTCCAGTATTGTCCGAAGGCAGCGGGGTCGACAGGTTGTGCCCTGGGAGGTCACTCTGCTGGTAGACTCTTGTTGGCGGCGTTCCCTGCACGGGTGGACTTTTTGGGGGAGGGGAAGATTCCCTTGTCCTATGCAAGCGGGCATGTGATTGGTTGGGCGGTGGGCAAGTAACTTTTGCGTCCCCCCATATAAAGGGCTCCAGAGCAGGGATTTCCCCCGGCATCTGCCTGCTTTCAACGGGAAGTCCGTTGTACCCGGTAGTTGATGGATGGCTGTAACCTTCGAGGTTGGGAGGGGCTGCAATAAAGGCCAATGAGCGCTAACCCACATTGCGCTGCTGCACGGTCCCTGGCACAGTCCCTGGCACAGTCTGTGAAGCAGCAGCGCAGACAATGGGCACAGGACGAGTCTTGTACGCGGAGTACGAGCACGTCACCGCGCCTGTTCACAGCATGCGAGGCCGAACGGCCACTGCAATTTTGCGGTGGGGCTCATGTGGATGGGAGTTGCGGCCCTTCCTTTCCCTGCTTCGCGTCGGGCTCGGGCCTGGATGGGGGCTCCCCTGCGCCTCCGGCACGCATCAGAGGGGTGTAGCATGAACGAGTACCAGCTGATTAGTGTCCTTGCACGAATGCATATAGGCACTACTTCCTTTCAATGCTTCAGCGCATCTGAGCCAAACCGGCAAAGTATCCTGGAGGCAAAGCACCAGCATGAGCGCCAATATTGCGTCCCATAGCCGCTGCTCTTGCTAAGAAGTCGACACTCCTAATACATATCCTTGAATATACATTGTGGCGAGAGGCTCCGCTTACGGCTAGCTTCACGGTTTGACCGCGCGGCTCACATCCCGACCCAAGAAGACCATCGACCAGCGGCAGAGCCTCCCTTTGCTACAACTGGTGGTCTGCACGACACGGCTCGGGTATGTTGTGCGGAGCTGAGCTCACATGTTGGCAGTTGCGCCGGAAATGCCGCTACCTTTCACGAACATACAAGGGGCACACCTTCAGCTCGAGCTGATAGTCCATAATGAAGGCCCATGACCAGGCCTTGGCATCCTTTAAAAACGCAAAGATGAATTCTTGCCGACTGGCTAGCTGTTGCACGTGTGCATCGCAGGGCCCGACTCCACGACCAAGATGAGCCGTGAGGATGTTAGCGAGGTTATTTGGCGAGCCTTGCCTCCAGAGGTGACCCTGCGGGGGCTATCCTTCCTGCCGCATAACGCCCTCGCCTACGCTGGCCGTCTGGCGTGCAAGGACGCCGCGCAGCTGTGCGCCCAGCCGAAGCAGTGCACCCTGCTCCTCAGCGAGCCGCTGCCTCCCTCTCCCCAGGCCTTTGACCTGGCCCTCGCCAAAGCGCAGCAGGGCGTGTCGGCGCTGTCCTTCCGGCGCCAGCTCAACCTGTTCAGCACCGCCGCAGCCAGCGGCAGCCAAGCCAACCTGGAGCTGGTGTGGGCTTTGCTGCGGCCCCGCGTGTGCCCCGAGCTGCTCAGCTCAGGCCGCAATCAGGCGCATGCCTTTTACGCGGATCCCGTAGACCCGGGTGTGGCGGCGGCGACGGCAGGCCACCTGCACCTTCTTCCTTGGCTGCTGGCGCACTGCCCGGGGCTGGTGGACCCAGCCAAGACCCTGGCGGCGGTGGCGGGGCACTGCGACCTGGCGGCGCTGCAGGAGGCGTGGGACGTGCTGCGGGAGCGATGGGACCTCGCAGTAGACGCTATAGTGCAGGGAGAGCGCCGTACGCTTGCCGGCTGGCACCAGCAGCTAGGCGACAGCACAGCGAAGAGCGTTGCCACGTGCAGGTGGGGGCAGGTGCTGGACGCAGCAGCGGCCTGCAAGCGCCCTGGAGGCAGCGCTAAACTGGAGTGGGTGATACAGGCGGGTGGCGGCAGCAGCCTCGTGACCGCTGACACCGTTGCAGCAGCTATGCGCCTGGGGCACCTGGACCGCGTGCGGTGGCTGCTGCGGGAGTTCCCCTGGGTGCGGGTGGGGCCTGGGAAAGGAGACATCATCGCAGCCGCCTTGGAGCTCTCGGACCTGGGCGTGACGGAGTGGCTGGTGGACGAGGTGGGGTGCACCCTGCCCAAAGCGGAGGACCTTGAATCCTGCAGCTCGCTTGGAGAGGCAGCGGCACGTAGCGGCAGCATGGCAAAGCTGCGATGGCTGGCCGACCGGGGGCTGCCCCTGACCACGGAGGGAGCCCTGTCCGGTGCGCTGGCCGGCGGCCACATGGAGGTGCTGCGCTTCCTTCGGGAGGAGGCGGGGAACACGACAGCGTTGGAAGAGTTTGTCTGGGAGATGCAGGCGGCAGCGTCAGGCAACCCTTGCGCTGTTGCATGGATGCTGCAGGGGGGGAATCGTGTCTCTTTCCAAGCGTACAGCTCAGCTGCTGCGTGTGGCGATCAGGCCATGGTCAAGTGGCTGGTTCGAGAGGCTTCTCAAGGTGTGCAACTACTGAGGCAACTCGACAGTGTCATCCTTGCGTGGCCTGAAAGCAACTCAGCAGACGACGAGGAACTGTTTGCCGTGGCTAGCTTCATGCTCAAAGCGGCTGGTCGTGACACCGGAGGCATGTGGGGCGCGGCACAGCGTGCTGCTGAGCGTGGTTACCTGCCACTGCTGAGGCTCCTCCTGGAGCACCCGCCTGGGTACGCCTATAGCAAGAGATGGCTCATCCCAGAAGCAGCAGCAGAGGGCGGTTGCGAAAACGTCGTCAAGTACCTCGTGCTGGAGCCGTCCACGGGCCCCAGGGGCTGGTCCTTTCACCATACTCCCCCGGACACGTGGATCTGCAGCCTGCCTGCCCTTATCAACGGCGACCTGGCAACCGCCAACCTCCTGCACGGCATGCTGGGCCTGGCGTGGCCCCGCGACGCGCTGTCGCAGGCTGTGCGCAAGGGCTGCTTCCTGAGCGCCCTGCAGTGGATGGTAGAGCAGGGTGCTCCGGTGGGGCCGCAGGAGGTGCGGCAGGCGCTGGAGGGCGCCAAGAGGGCGGAGGTCAGAGAGTGGCTGGTGTCGCTGCTGCCGTGCGACACCATGCGCAATGAGGCAATGCGCTTCCTGCCCCCGGGCACCACGGCGGGGCGGCTGAGCCGGAGGAACTCGTTATAGAAGGACAAGGGTGGAAGGTAGCGTACGGCGATGCGATCGCGCATAGCGCGGCTGTGCCAGTTACTGGGGACGGGATGAATTGGGGTGATGTCATATGGTACGCACGTACGGCGTTGGGTGTGACATGCAGGAATGTGTTGTAGGATGCGATGCGGGAGTGATGAAGCACGCCTCAGGTCAGATGTTCAAAGCTGGAGGGCATAGGCATGGGCGGTATCCAGGATGTGCAGCATTGTAGTTGAAGTGATAAGAGGACTGAACAAGAGATTGTACAGTACGGTACTCTGCAACGCCAGATGGTGCGTCTTACTCAGCGGCTGGTGCTTTGGGTCCTTGCTCTTTTGGTAGCCGGTAGTCCGGTACCGGCAGTTTGACGCCTGCTGTCTGAAGCGGGGACAGGCAGTCCTGTTTGTGGTCCTTGCAGACACACGTGTGCCCGCCAGGTACCGTTTGTGCTGCAGCCTCCCATGCTGCTTTCAGAAGTGATATTAGCCGAGGCGTTTGCGAATGGCTGTTTGGTTGCTGTGGTTCTGTTGGTTGGCGGGTGTAGACAGTCACTGCCCTGCATGCAGTGACGTACACGTGCGCCTTTTGGAAGGGAGCATGCCGGTACCATGTGTGGGTTAAGACTGCTTGACACCAGGTGCCAACTCCCTGCCTGAAGCACTCTGCTACAGACACACCGTACCGTGCTATGGATGTACTGATATGCGACACTGATATGCGTCGCGCTAGTATGCATGCAGACTGCAGCGGGCCAGAGCGGGCCCACGTCAACACCGCGCTACCTTGCAACAGGCCGCTGCATAGGACATTGGGAAGCCAGCGGGCAATATTAGAGGCTCAGCCTGTGCGTCGAGAGCCCTTGTCATTCAGGTTCCTCATTTGTTCTTACGGTATACCGGTACGGTGCCAAGTCCAGGTCACGTAGTGTCGCGCTGCGCAAGCAGACGGAAGGCTGCGGCATGTGCTGTGTGGGAGTGGCTGCTGGCGGGGCATGCGCGTTGACGCCGCATGCCTCTCCCCCCTGCTGCCCCTGCTGCCGCGCGCGGAGCCCACTTTAGTGCCTTCCCAATGCAGGCTCTGCCTTACACAACACACAGGCTTCTCATACAACGTAGTCGTGCAGCACATGCCTATACATGTATCGGTATCGTCCTGTTCCGATACTAGTGGCACCCACACCTTACAAGCCACCAGGTAGTACACCATACATAGTGCGTGCCGGCAACTGAAGTGTCACACGCGTGTCAAGATCGACATGGCACAATATCAAGCACGGTTCCCAAGTCTTGACATTAGGCACTCAGAGGGATGATCCACGTTGGTGGTGTTGAGAAACACCGGGTCGAAGAGGCCTGGCCGACATGCCAAGGCGGGAGGCACTGGTAGGCGCTTAACCACCGAAGCCGTACAGGGTGCGGCCCTGGCGCTTGAGCGCATAGACGACGTCCATGGCAGTCACGGTCTTGCGGCGAGCGTGCTCCGTGTAGGTGACCGAGTCGCGGATGACGTTCTCCAGGAAGGTCTTGAGCACCGTGCGGGTCTCCTCGTAGATGAGGCCGCTGATGCGCTTCACACCGCCACGACGAGCCAGACGGCGGATAGCGGGCTTGGTGATGCCCTGGATGTTGTCGCGGAGCACCTTGCGGTGGCGCTTGGCACCGCCCTTGCCCAGGCCCTTGCCGCCCTTGCCGCGTCCAGACATGTTTGATA
>VFQN01006538.1_pt1 | contig 13207 bp, 10 predicted proteins | sample 3512371 | NCBI WGS metagenome assembly VFQN01 (sample SAMN10412370, study PRJNA504923) | tailings metagenome | isolation source: Replicate 2 from Balatoc abandoned mine | place: Philippines: Itogon, Benguet | collected 2017-08-28
AGTGTCTGTTACTAAAGCCTGTGGACTTAGGCAATTGAGAGCTACAATTAGACACGCGCCCGTTCCTCCTCCTAAGCCAAGGCCTATTTTGATACTTTCAACATTAAAAATGACACGGTCGAAAGAACCTAAATTTATCATCCATCCAGTTGTAGTTTCGGCACCGACACCGCCCAAAAAACCGCCATATTTAGCACCTACTCCAATCCATGTAACATTAGGTAAAGATAATCCCATTGGGTATATTTATTTAAAAATATTATCGAAAAGTTTGGCTTTATCATGTTTGTAACTACTTTTTATGTCAAAGATCTTCTATGTATCCTCCACTAGCTCCCCAAATTTGGTGTACATCAATGGATGATTCATAACTGTTTGTTAAGGAGGCACTCACGCCTATAGATAGGTCTTTCATTATGATTTTGGGGCCATTTCCCAATACAATAGTTTTATATAAATCTTCGATAAATTCAGGAATTCCTGCAATACCATAAATGGTCTGTATATTTTTGATGCCATTGTATATCCTTTTATACTCAGCCACTCTGGTTGCAGGAATATCCAAATTAAAACTCCATCCCCCTTGCCCTAATTTCATCCCCTCCAAATTAGCTACATTTCCAAGATTAAAAACTACAACAAGGCCACCACCACCTGATCCACCAACCCCGGGTCCAAACGAGTACGTTCGGCTGGTAAATGTAAAGCTAGATGCGGAGTTGTTTATATTCCATAGCCTTGCCCAAGTAGAGGAGGTTCCTGCTACGCCCAGATGTCCTCCAGCAGTCACAAAATAACCAATCCAAGTCCTGTTCCAATTTAATCCAGTTGCAGCCATATTGATTGTCATTTTAAGTGTTTAGAAACTTATTTCTCCCATTCAAACTCTCCACTTTCGCCCAATTTCAATCTTACTTCAGAGCCTTTGCCGATTTCGCCCGCTACAATCATCCTCGACAGAGGTCGACGAATACGATTACGAATTACCCCACGAATAGGCCGTGCGCCGTATTTTGGCGTAAAGCCTTCAAGCGCAAGGGCTTTACGTGCGTCATCGTCAATCTGCAAAGTGATTCCTTGTTTTTCCAATAGCTTTTCTAAAGGCTTCAACTGAATATTGAAGATATTGATGACGGCTTTCTCAGTAATCGGACTAAATGGAATAATCTCGGTGAGACGTCCTAAAAACTCGGGCCGAAAATGCTTGGTCATTAAGTCAAGTATGTCATTGGAGGCTGGAATCGTACCTTTCCCAAATTGTTCGGTAATCCATTCTGCACCGATGTTGGAAGTAAATAAAATAATGGCATTTGAAAAATCACCCTCACGCCCAAGACGGTCGTGTAGGGTACCTTCATCCAAAATCTGCAAAAACAAATCAAAAACCGAAGGATGCGCTTTTTCTATTTCGTCAAACAGTACAATAGCAAAAGGCTGTTGCTTGATTTTAGTGACCAATAGCCCTCCTTCTTCATACCCTACATAGCCAGGAGGCGCTCCATACAAAACAGCGGCAGAATGTTCTTCTTTAAACTCCGACATATCAAAGCGGATCAGGGCTTTTTCGTCATTGAACAGAAAATCTGCCATCGTTTTGGCAAGTTCAGTTTTTCCGGTGCCAGTAGGTCCTGAAAAGAAAAAAGACCCAATCGGTTGCCCCGGACGACTCAATCCCGACCGATTTTCTAAAATCGCATCTGCAATAACCTGAATCGCATGGTCTTGCCCAATGACCCGTTTTTTGAGGTGTTCGTTTAGTTGTAGCAGCTTCTCACGTTCTTTGGACTGCAATTTTCCTAAAGGAATACCCGTCTTGTGAGCAACCACCGCCGCAACGTCGTGTTTCTGAACCGCTTCTTTTTCTCGCTTTCCTAATGCTTCTAATTGCTCAACCAATAGTTGCAAATGTTCGGCAACCGCCTCAGGTAGTTCTAGTTGGGATAAATCAAGTTGTTCTTCCAACTGACCCAACAAAATAGGACTGAGCCGATGCTGCAACTGCCGTTCGAACCAACGTAATTCTTGTAGATACAATAGTGGGTCTCCTCCCCCATGCGAAGTTTGCAAAAGCGATAATTCTTCACGCAAAAAATCAATCTCGCGCTGGGTAGTTTCGCTCATGAGTTTCATGGCGGCCATGGTGCGGTCGATGAGGTCAATAGCGGCATCAGGCAAACGACGGTCTTTGATATAACGTCTTGCCAAGCGGACGGTTTCGGAGATAGTGCCCTCACCTACCTTCATCTGATGATGTTCTTCAAATAAAGGGACTACTTTCCCAATCATCCGGGCGGCTGTTATCTCGTCGGGTTCTTCTACTTTTACCAATTCAAAACGACGACTAAATGCCTCATCAGGCTCCATGTACTTCCTAAATTCATCAAGCGTAGTAGCCCCAATGACGGTCAGCTCACCACGGGCAAGTTCGGGTTTGAGAAGATTGACTAGTCCCATTGCCCCGCTCTGTGGGTCCATTAAGATGTGGATTTCGTCAATAAAAAGCAGCGCTCTTTCCAACTGTTTTACTTCGGCAATGATATTTTTAAGGCGATCTTCAATTTCTCCTTTGTAAGAGGCTCCCGCAATCAAAGCCCCCATATCTAACTGGAGCAAAGCTGCATTTTGCAAATGCCCTGGCACTTGCTCGGCAACAATCAACTGGGCCAGCCCTTCTACCAAGGCGGTTTTTCCTACCCCAGGTTCTCCCACAATGATCACGTTTGGTTTAGTACGGCGGCCTAGGATTTCGATGGTCATGCGGGTTTCTTTATCGCGCCCGATGATGGGGTCAAGTTTTCCTTCCCTTGCAATGGCCGTTTTGTCAACGCAGTATTTATGTAATGTTTTTTGTCCTGAAGTATCAGTGTTTGTGGCTCCTGAAGTGCTATTTTTATTGCCATTTGAAGGAACTACACTACTTTGTACTCCGGCCCCTTCCATGGCCTTGGCAAGCAGCTCAGTCTCTGTAAGAGGAAATGATTTTAGTTGATCTTTCTGAAAGCCTACCCCGGGCCTAGCGATAGCCGTCAAAACAGCCAAGGGAGATACCTCTTCTTCGCCCAGTTTCATCCGTATCACATCCGATACCTCATATACGGCTTGCACTTGCGCATTACCTTTTATATCACTTACTGGCCGTGCTGATTTGGGATATTTCACTATCATAATATATGCACAATCTCTTAAGTAATGTACATCGACTTCCCACGAAGCAAGGATACTTGACAGCCCTACGTCATTATGCAAAATCCCCTTGAGCAAATGCCCCGGCGAATAATTAGCCTGCTGATTTTCTTTTGCTACAGACTGAGCTATTTGAACCGCACGTTTGAGGTCGCTACTGAAGGTAAGGGTAGAAAGCATAGAGGGTTTAAGTGTTTAGAAGTCTTGTGCCGAGAACCTAAAAATCCAAACTCACTTTGTCATAACACTTCTCAAACTTAGAAAAGACACCTCCCAATGTCAAGCATTATTGAGTAAACGGTAGCTTTTGTTTAGAATATACCGATTGGGAGCGAAAGTCCCTGATTTATGGGGTGATTCAGACTAGGTCATACTCTTCCAAAAAGGCCACGATATCGGGTACAGGGTCACGTACCAATACAGTAGCAGAAGGTACTATTTCTTCTACATGTAGCCGCGTAAGCCCTGGCAAATACACTTGCGAAGCACCTCCCCAGAGCTGAATAGGTGGGGTATAGCCACGCCTTTTCATGTACTGCTCGGCATAGCCTTTTTCGGTTTGGGGTCCGATATTTCCCACAAATCCAACCACGTCTTGTCGAAGACGTATAATTACCAAAGAATTAAGGCCATTCCAATTATGCAATACCGCATTGCGTCGTCGAATACAATCTAGCAAACTTTTATTGGACTGAGTAGCATACGCCAATACATCGTGCAAATCGCCCAAAGTTCCCCAAAAAGCCGAAACCGATTCTTTGAGTTGGTTGGCAGTATCTGTATAAGAATTGAAAACTTCCCAGTCAGTAAACTTGTAAAGCAAGGTACCTACTGCTATTTTTTGTTTTTGAGCATAAAGTCCATTAAACGATCTTCGGTGACTGAGCGGAATCTGATCAAATTCAAGATTAGCGTTGAGCATTTTGTTGCGAGTCAAGTAAAATTCAATATTAATATCCTATGTTGCTATAGGTCAACAAAATGTTATCAAGCGGTAAAAAAACTTCACTGAAAAGATTTTTCAAGAACCATTATCGCCGAAACCGCATCAGTTTAAGAATATCATCAATAGAAGACAACGAATCCATCCTCCCCAGCAAAGTAGTGATGGCCGTAACCGTCTCCATTCTTGTTTCGGCCATTGCTACCCTATTAGCTTCGTCTTCTACTCTCCTACGCGCACGTTGTGCCCTTGCCGACTCTCCTCTACGGGCTTCGAAATTGGTAATACCTCCTACCATTCGTAATGCCCGCGAGGTTACTTGAGCATAGCGACGCCCCAACCGAGCGGCCCCTTCTGCGCTTCTTTCATCGGCCAAATAAGCTGCTGCTTCTTCTTCTATCAATGAGTGATTTTGGATGGCATATTCAAAAAGCTCTTTTCCAATGACTTCGATATTTTGAAAAGGATATTCTCTCCAGTACATTCTTCCTACACCTGATTCTAATATTTTTCTTACCCAAAATGGCCATAAATAGCTGTTAGGATGAACAATATAGTTTTGGTTAGCCACAGGATGAAGTTCGGGATATACCACCACGGCTGGATTGCGAGTAGCGTCTTCGGCGGTAGTGTGGGCATAAACGGTAGAATCAGCAAATTGACGGCTGATTTGTTCGGCAAATCCACCCGGAGTACCAGTACTACACGCATATAATATAATCTTAGCCCCCCGATTGATTCTACCCCTAAAAATATCACAAAACTGCCTTACCGTCATATCAGAAGAGATAAGAGAATGACTTCCTCCATGCCCAAAATAAGCCACCAAATCATAGTTGTTCTGAAAATTGCCAATTTGTGTTCTTACTGAATCTCTTTCAGAAGAATCTTCTAGGGTATTGACTTCAAAACTTATTTGATTTACTTGATACCCTTCCTGCCTTAAATACTGCCGAAAAGCTCCCGCAGCAGGCAAAAAGCCTTCTCTTTCTTGGGATGCAAAAATGAGTGCATTCATATACAATAAATCTGAGTAATACTACACTTGATTTAATAACTCACTCGACTGCTTTAGCTTAATTTATTGAATTTCAAAATAAGATTGACTATCTGGATATATCACCCTCACATCTCTGCCCGTATGGGGTGCTGGCTGATTTCGCTCTCTAAGTTCTCGTAAAAAAGGAGTATTTTGGTCACATCTGAGAAATGTATCTTGGCCTTCTGTACGTTTCCGATAAATATAAAACACCCTTTTACCAATCATATCATATTCCATACCTGAAGATCGGGTATATGCTCGGTGCATACACTGCGAAATCCTAGCGACAGTTTCATGCCAACGATAGCGATTCACAAACCACAAGTCAACAATGCAAATCTCCCCATTTTCAACTTGGGTACGTCGAGCTATTTTCCACTGAAAATTAAGACTTCCAAATGCCATCTGAAAGTTACGTTGATGATACCTCCCTTGATTATTTGGAATAATACCTTGCTCTGATGAAATATCTCTGAAAAGATGACCTTGAATATTTGTTTTTACACCTTCATCATTTTCAATTATGCCTTCCGTTGGGATAATGAGATTCCCTCCACCTCCATTTAAAAAATGATGGAGAAAAATTCTTCCCAATGGAAAAGCTCTCATTACAATATCAACATCGTTTCTTATACCCTCTGGCGAAACATTCAACCTATCTGCCGCTCCACAATAACTTTGGATTGCCACTTCTAAAGCGCCCATATCGTTGTCTATTTATATTTGAAGATAAGTGCTTGGGTAGTTTCTTGTTTGGTTTCAATCAAATCACTAATCAACCAACCCGAGTTAGTGTTTTCGCGGGTATACTCTTCCAATTTGATAAGCCACCCTTCGATTCCAGTCACAAAAACCGTAACACGGTCACATTCATTAAATTTTACAAATTTGTTGTCGACCGCAAACACAAATGCACTTAAGGCATCGAAACGAAAGCTTGTGTCTGTGTAGTTTCGTAAAGGTACTCCTGCATGTAGTTCGTTGGAAAGACTCAGAAAATTGGTTTCATGCGCATTAGGCACCACGGCCCGTTGCTCCGTTTTTTTTTCAAATTGAATCATAAAATCATCCGAAACACCTTGTAAGAGCCACGAGTGGGTGCCCTTTTCTACTTTTCGACGAAACAATAAATCGGTAGTGGAAGGAGAACTAAAATACTCTACTTTACAAGACGCAATGGCATATATCTTATCATCAAATTTTTCTAGGTAGCGCGGTTTGTTTTCGTCGCATACCAATTTGATAAAACGCGACAGTTTTTCACGTTCTTCGGGCTTGTGCCATTTTGTATCTTCTGCATTGATTAGCCCCCGAATAAGCTCAGCTCGCAATGAGGTTCGTCGCAGTGAGTCACTGATTTTCTGTCCATTGGCTAGTCGATACGCATTAAATCGATCATAAAATTCATCAATCTGACGAATATTTTCAGTCGATGGCAAAGACATTTTTGATTTGGCATGTGGTATTGCAATCTGCCCCCATGCACCATTTGTGAATAGCCAGCCTACCCACATCACTAAGGTATATCGAACCCAATTCATAATTAAGTGCTAAGGCATATTTAATCGTTATCTGTTATGATTATTAGCAATTTAGAAACAGTTATACTCTTCTACTGCTTAAGTAACTAAGCAAAATTAAACTGGATATTATCAACAATATGCGACTCCTCTAACCCCACGCCCTTAGGCTGGGGTTACAATATGAGAGCTTTACGAGGGCTTTAGCCCTGATTTTTACGCTTTTTGTCAAAAAAAATCAGGGCTAAAGCCCTCGTTATATCCTTCTTATTTACAGGCCCCAGCCTAAAGGCTAGGGTTAGAAGATAACACTTATTATATAAATTTAATTACTTGACTATCAATGTATTATTTTCAAATTTACACATTTACTCAATTGATAGGTTTGTCGGGTGTTTTGGTTTCAAGTACTTTGATATTTCCCAATTTCACCATCCATTTTACTTCTTTGTCGGCGTCGTCCATGGTGTTTTCCATCGATACATCTACTGACTTTTTGGTTTTATCTTCATAGACAGTGCCGGCGGTGGTTGTTCCTTTAAATTTTTGTTCAAAAGTAGCAGTCGTATAATATTTGCCGTCTGGTCCTTTTCGATAACTCCCCATGTATACTTTATCAAAAGTGATTTCGACTTCTTGGTAATTCAACGCTCTCAGCCTACGCAAGTATTCGCCTACAGTGTACGATTCTACCTTAGCTCCTTTTTTACCAGAAGATACTTGAATCGTAGAGCCCGGGATAAACATCTGAATCGCATTTTTGAAAGCTAAATCTTTTTTGTCTTTGCTGGTTTCTTTGCTTCCAATAATCTGAATGCACCGTTGCAATTCCAATATCGTTTCTTCGGTACTTTTTTTGTAGGGACCCTCCAACTCCTCCAAACTAATCTCGCGCAGCTCACCCTGAAAATCGGGCAAACTACTCTCTTTTTCATTGGTCTGCGCCTGCGCCAATGTCGTAAGCATCACAAGAGTCAGCCCCATCCATATTCCTTTAGTTTTCATCCTCATTTTCTTAAAATTTTTGGAATCCTCGCTATTGATTAAAATTGGTAATCACCGAAAAGACCTCCCACATTTTTTCAAAAGTCTTTCCGTCTTGTAGCGCCAATATCACCTTCAATCCTTGGGGCGATTTTTCAAATTTACCCGATACGATAAAATCACGTTTGGGTACCATTTGGGTCAGCACGCATTCATCTGAGTTTATCACTTTCAGGCGTGGCTGCATTTTTTCGAGTTGTCTAATCATCTGCTTGCTCACCTCAGGTACGTAGTTGGCCAATCCCCCAACACCATCATATATAAGTGGCTCCAGATAAATCTGTTGTTTTGGAACTGAAGGCAATTGTTTTTTTAAATCACTTACCAGCACACTCAACTGCGACGACATCGCCATGCCCATTTTTGCTTCTTTGGTAGCTTCATTTTTAAGTTCTTCGTTGGTCAATGTCCCTACTGTATCTTTGGAAGTAGATTCTCTGACACTTTTGATATAAATATCTTCAAAAGCTAGGTTTCCGTCGGGAAGCTCTACTGGTTTGAAATAAAACCTAAACCGCGTCATTGTTTCCTTATCTAGGTTCATTTTTCCGTAAAGGGCATTGAGACGACCGTGGATTTTTTTAGGCAGAAATACGTCTAAATAGGGTTCCTTCTTGGAGCCTAATTGAATTTGGGAGAATCGGGCGGCTTCTGTATCTAAGGTTGTTTGACAACTATCGAACCACACCGAAGCGATATTGTTGAGATAAGTATCTAGCTCCAAATCAGCGGTGAGTCGCTTGGCAAAAATCAATGAATCGGGTAAAATAATTTTTGGCGAAAAATATACCTTTTCGTTGTTTTTGGCCATAAAGCACTCCTGCACCAACTGTCGTTTATAACTCGCGATTACGTTGGCCGACTGACGAGGTCGCCCCAATAAATTGAAATAACTTTGGTATTCGTCAATCATTCCAAAGATGTTGGTTTCGACCAGACTCAACATGTCACTATAGGTATAATTTTGACGCTCAATTTTAGAAGATGACAATACCTTAGCTTCAATTTCGATTTTATCAATTAATTTTTGCTGCGCATCTTCAATACGCAATAGCAGGCGCGTTTGCTCTCCTTTGAGCTGTTTGGGATTGATAGACAAGGCTATTTCTGCCGTTTTTTTACCGTTTGCATCTACTTTTATGGCTTGCGAGGAAGCTTGAATGGCAATGCCACTTGCAGTATTTCCTTGCAAAGAAGCCTTCACCATCAGTGGTTTTGATTCTTCATCGGCTTCATTGACGATGCTAAATTTGACGATGGGTCTTGACAGGGGTGTAATATAGCCCTCCCGAGTACCTTCCCACTTCACCAAAGGAGATTCAAAATGTACCAAGGGTGTTTGAGGCTCTTGTACAGGTATCACCCACTCGTCACTGAATAGGTAAGTTCCATTAGGGTCTTGTACCGTTATTTTTAGGGGTATGGTAGCGGCTACCATACTCGAAGGAACAAAGAGATCACAAGCGTAAGTGACAGATTCGTTGGGCAAAATAGTAGCCACCGTAGCAGGGGTAAACATCACCGGATTGCCATTAAAAGTAGCCATAACCTTTGGCTTAGAAAGCAATCCTCGTCCCTCGTTTTTGATTGAAAACTTTACACCTTTGGAACGCCTGCTTCTTTCTAAAATAAGTTTACTGTTATTGGCCGCCACTATACTTCCGAGTTTCAACAAAGGAGCCGGAGGACTTAGGGTTTTGAAATGAACCTCGACCTCATCCCAAAGCTGCCCCCCTTCGCCTTCCAACTTCAAAGTGACTGATGCTTTGCCATCTAGGAGCAGTGATGAGCCTTTGAGCGTCACTTGCGCAACGCGGTTGACGCCAGCCCTTACATCTCCAACTGCCACCGTGGATTCAAACTCCAAGCCCTTTACGGCATTGGAGGCAGAGGTTCGGATAAATCCTTTCTCAAAACGCCCTTCTCCATCATTCTTGACGGGGATTTTTAAGGTGAGGGTTTGGCCGCCTTCCAAAGTTTCGGTGCTTTTTTCAATCTTTTCTTTTTCAAAACTTGGTTTTGCCAATTTGGGAGCTTCGGCAATAAATCGCGGGTCTTGCCAATTAGGGTCAATTTTTTTGAGATAACCCACCGTCCGCTCGGTAGGGTCGTCGGCGTATGATTTTTCCAAATACTTTTTGGCCTCGTCTTTTTTGCCCAACATCAAAAGAGCAATACCCAACTCGCGGTTTGGGTAATATTCCGAAGGACGCCCCGTACGTGAAGCAATCGCTTTGGTATCATGCGCATTGGTTTTGAGAGCTTCTTCAAAATACTTGACCGATTCGCTCCATTTTTCTTCCTGATTGAGTTTGGCACCTAGTTTATAAAAATTGACAAATTGCTGTCCTAAGGTTATCTGTACTGATAACCCAATCAATAAAAATGCGATGAGCCAAGGGCGACTTGTCATACAATTGGTTTGCCTTAGTTTTGAAGAAGTACTACCAAATCTAGCGTGAGGTTGGTACGGGTTAGGTGGTTGATACTAGTTACTCCTTGTTGGTATTTGAGCTGCTCATAGGCTCCGTGAATCTTAAAACGGTCAAAAAACACCGATACGCCCGCACTAAAGCCCCTAGCAATGCTACTGCTGCCGTCGTTGTTGAGGTATGATTGTTGACGATAGCCTCCTAAGATTCTCATTTCAAACAAACGACTATCCAACAAAAACACTTCTCCGCCTCCTCTCAACTGATAAAGATTTTGGGTAGCCAATACAGGCCTGACGGGGTTGTCGACCACCAACGGGAGCGAACTACTTGAAAAGAGGCTATTGTATTGGTTATATTCAAAAAAAGTTTGGGAAACAGATTGACCTTTATAAGGCAAAACTTCTACATCGCCCGTAAGCAACAATCTCCAAAAAGGGCGATAAGCCACTCCCACGCCCACGGTAAAAGGCATTTTATACTTTTGATTGTAAAGACTACTTTCTTGCAAATCCAAACTCCCTCTCTCTATAGTTCCGTTAAGGGTGTATTTATTGCGCAAAGCAAAAGGCGTAGAAACCCTCACTCCTAAACGCAAAGGGAGATTGTTGTCATAAAAATCAAACATCAGCCCTCCAATAAAATTAACCCCACTGATACGATATTGTCCAGTGCCCGTGCGGGTCAAATTATCAGACTGTTGGGTAGCAGTATAGCTAAGTTTTCCACCTAAACCAAACCAATAATTGGCGGTAAGACCTACCGACATGTAAGGAGAAAATTGATAAGCAGCTGACAATGAAGCAGTACTAATATTGAGATTGCTTTTGATACTAGTCGACGATGAAGGGAGAGTTTGCTGAATTTGATAATTGTTTCCATCCATTACATTGTGATAAGCGGCCGAAAATACAATGCTTGGATCAAATCGCCCTAAACTTACGGGTTTGCCTGTCAGGGTAGCTTTTTTATAAGGTATCATCACTCCCACAAAACTAGGCGAAAAACGAGGAGTATAAGTGACGGGGGTAGTCTCGGATGTCACTTGTAGTGACTGATTACGTCCAGAGACAAGCGCATGCATACCTTGCCCGTCTTCGAGCATTTCGTAGGTGTAGTCGATAGTAGCAGTGCCGGCGGGGTTCCAATACACAGCCGTGACATCATCGGCCACTCCAATAAAAGCCCCTCCCATTGCCGTTGACCTACTTCCCGCCCCCGACACATTCAGATTTAAGTTCTGACTGTAAGCACTGTACGAAAACAACCCTATCAAAGTAAGGTAGTGATAAGGCTTTATATTGATAGGAATCAGCTTCATTTGTGGTTATTACCAATTTTTATCACTCCTATTTAGGTTGAAGGGTATACTCATTGAGAGTATCTCCTGTTTTATCACTACTATACAATCTATTGATTTTCAATTCATTACCAGAAGAAGAATTGATAAAAAACTGAATTCCGTCTTTCATACAATCGGAGCGGTCGTCGATACAGGTAGGTTCGGGACTTAAATCATACAACACTAGTTTTACTTTTTCATCTACGCGCCATTTGCCCACAAAATCGTATCTATCGCCTCCCACTGCCACATCCGTAAATTTCAGAGCATCTGCATTGGTCAAGTCTAGCAAGAAAGGTTCGTAGTTAAACAAATTTATGCCGTTGGTCTTATCATACACTACATTCCGCCCCCCATTTTTATCAATATGAATCGCTTGTTTTACAATCCATACACGGCCTAATTGGGCAGTGATATCCTTGTTTTTACAACCCAACAGGCCCATTAAAAGCACGAAAGACACCATTGTTGTTTTCATCTTCAATATTTTATAATCTTAAATGATTCTTTATGTTTTCCTTGGCTTACTTCTAACACATAACTACCTGTCGGAAGATGCTTACAATCAAGCTCATGGCTCTGATTTGAGAATTGTTGGGTAGTGATAAGATTGCCTCGCATATCTACCAGCCGTAGCTGTAGGGGAGCAGGCATAATGAGTGAATTTTTGAGTTTTAAGGTGAGTTTATCCGAAACGGGATTAGGCGAAATTTCGACCCAATCGGTAGGCATTGGCTCCTCAATAGCGACGACCTGCTTGAGTCCCAACTGAACCGTCTGTACGCCTCGCAAACTCCCTCCACAAGCACCACTTACACTCTGTATACTAAATGGACCCGCCGTCTCTATCCGAAAACTCAAAGTGGTATCTCCCGCATTTTGTACCCGCACCGTACGACCTCCACTAAAAGTAAGCGTAAAGGGGCCATTGCCCGTGAGTCTTACCCGAACTTGAAAGTTATTACCTGTCTTTCGATAAATAATCGAGGTATCTCGACTAGGTTGGAGCATCTGCGCCGTAGCAGAAGCCAAAATCCCAATCGCACGACTCGTACCTCTCACCGTGCCACTCTCTACCAACAATTGATAGTTACTACCTGCCCCGACACTGCTGGGTAGCGTCGCTTGTATCGGACTTTGAGTCCCCGAACCTACGCTACCCCCTACTTTCTGACCACTACCATCTACCAAAAACACACTAAAATTTCCCACTCCATCGGAAGGCTCTATGCCAAAACTCACGCTTACCGTCGACCCCGGACATACCGAACTTGTATTTACGCTCACATTCGTAATCCCTGTCACTGGCTTGGTCGATACCGTCACTTGAACCGTGTCTTTGTTTTCACATCCCAACCCACTGCGCACCGTCACAATATAACTACCACTCATGCTCACCGACGCATTGGGCCTACTTACACTCAATCCACTGCCGGTGAAGCCTCCGGGGCCACTCCAACCTATCGTATAGTCACAAGCCGGTGGACAGCTGCTAAAATCATTCTCTACTTTCAACCCTATCGTCTCACCTACATAATACGTACTCTTGTCACTCACCGCATTGGGCTTTACTACCGTGCTCACCGTCACACGTACACTATCGCGAGACTCCCCACAACTCCCCACCGCACGAACGTGATACATTCCACTGCTACTTGGTCCTGCCGAAAAGGGTGTCAAATTCGCAACCGTTGACGTCAG
>VFQN01006539.1_pt1 | contig 13206 bp, 7 predicted proteins | sample 3512371 | NCBI WGS metagenome assembly VFQN01 (sample SAMN10412370, study PRJNA504923) | tailings metagenome | isolation source: Replicate 2 from Balatoc abandoned mine | place: Philippines: Itogon, Benguet | collected 2017-08-28
TCATGGATCAGCAACCTGCCCCGTCATCACGCCGTGAGTTTCTGAAAACCACATCCGCGACCGCCCTGACCGCCGGTGTGACCCTGAATGCGTTGTCCGCAGGACCGGGAACTGCCGCAGCCCAGCAGCCTGCAGAAACGGCACTGAATCCCGTTCAGCGCGAAAACGCCTTGCCCGGTTCCACCGACTGGCAACTGACCCGCGTCCGGCTGGAAAACAACGCGGCCACACGTGCCCCTGATATCGAAGGGTATTGCTCGCGTCAGAGCGTGAAAGCCGGCGACACACTGGATTTCATGGTCTCAACCAATCCCGCCAGTAAATTCCAGATCGAGATCTTCCGCACCGGCTACTACGGAGGGGCAGGCGCCCGACTGATAACCACCGTCGGGCCGCTGCAAGGAACTTCGCAACCGGTCCCGCAGCCGGGCGAAAAGGATCTCCATGAGTGCCGCTGGCAGGCGTCTGCGTCCCTGAAAATTCCCGCGGACTGGTTGAGCGGCGTGTACCTGGGCCGGCTCACCACACTGCCGGACAATCCGGAAAAGCAGCCGTACTGGCAGAGCTATGTCGTCTTTATTGTGACTGACGACCGCCCGGCCGATGTCCTGGTTCAATGTTCCGACAACACCTGGCAGGCTTACAATCCGTGGCCGTCGCACTATTCCGTCTACACACATCCGAAGGGCAATCAGGGACCGTGGGCCGACGTGAGTTTCGATCGTCCCTATGGCCGATATGCCCAGTACAACAGCGTGGTCAACTCGCCGAATTCCGTGGGTTCCGGCGAATGGCTGACGTTTGAATTCCCGCTAGCCTACTTCCTGGAACAGCACGGTTACGACGTCACCTACTGTTCCAACAGCGACCTGATCTCGCCGGAGCGCGCCCTGAAAACGAAATGCTTCATCAGCAACGGGCACGATGAATACTGGGACATTCGCCAGTACGAAAGCGTCGTCAAGCTGCGCGATGCGGGCGTGAATCTGATGTTCCTCTCGGGCAATACGCTGTGCTGGGTCACGCCACTTCGAGAGAGCAGCAGCGGCGTCCCCAATCGCATCATGTTCCGCGGCGGCCCTTACGGCGGCACCTACAAATATGCCGAAGCTCGCGAACGCGATGAAGGCCCGTTTCCGCACCGCGGTCCGGATGAAGGCTATCTGATGGGTTCCCGCAATGTGGACCCCGTCAACGGCGGCGGCGACTGGATCTGTCTCAAACCGGACCACTGGATGTTCGCAGACACCGGGATGAAACAGGGCGATCGCATCCCCGGCCTCATCGGCTGGGAGTACCACGGCGATCCTCCGGAAGACCTGCAGGGCCTGGAAGTCGTCGGCGGCGGTACCGCGTTCCAGGGAGGGACGAATCCCCAGCAATGGACCGCGACCATCTATCCCGGACCAAAAGGCAATTTCGTCTTCAATGCGTCCACGATCTTCTGGTCTCAGGGACTCAGTTCACCCCCCGGACACGTCCTGCCCTGGTCCCACTGGTCGCGCCCGCATGGCCCGGATGCCCGCGTGCAGCAGATCACGCACAACCTGCTGCAGCAGGCGATTGCGAAGTAAATTCCGGGTGGCTGGGGCGCCGGACGCACCTTCAAGTCTCTGTTACTTGCCAGACACGCAGCGTTTTCTACAGACAGCGGACGTCCATAGCCCCAGTATTCTGCACTGGGGCTATGGACGCTTTTTGAGACGGCAAAATCTTCCAGCGCCCCAGCCACGCGCAAGGATGATTATCAGCGCTGATCAATGCCCGCATAGTTTGACGCTGCCAGTTCCCGGGCTCGCTGCTGCTCCGCTGAAGTCAGCTCATCAGGGATGACCTTCGTCGACAACCGCGATGCTATGAATTGCGCCAGTTGCTGTCGTGCGGCCAGATCTCGCGCAGGGTCCGCTGTGCGGACTGAATTCTTCGACGCGTCCGAATCGGTCCGCATAGCGGACCCTACGTTAACCAGATCCCACAGGCCTGGCAGTTCCGGAGCGGCGTTTGAACGTTGCAAGACCAGACTGCCGTGTTGCAGCAACACGCCCTTGCGACGGCGCTGAGCGCTACCAAGCACCTTGGTCTCACCATGGACCACGTCGTGACTGTCCTGACGCAGGAAGCATAGCGCCGGCTCTGCGGTACTGCGTGAAGAGACGCCGCGCTGGGACAGCGGGATTCCCTGCGATTCGCGGAACCAGTCGACAATCGCGTTGTGAATGATGTCGTAGAGGTCGTACGGATGCCGGACAAGTTTCTGATCGGCCGGCAGGACACAACTGTAGGTCCATTCGTGATCATGCAGAATCGCGCCGCCGCCCGTCAATCGCCGCACCTTCGCGACATGCTGCCAGCGCGGTTCTGCTTCGACCTCAGCCGCAGCCTGAAAATAGCCGAGCGATAACGTAGGCTCCCGCCACTGATACCACCGCAGCACTGCCGGACCGCCGGCGATCACGGCTTCCAGCAGGGCCTCGTCGACCGCCATGTTCCAGCACCCGGCCTGCGGTTCTGCCTCAATCAGCAGGCGGCATTCAGGCAGCACGCGGGAGATCCTCTACTTCATTCGATTCAATAATGCACAGGGGAAGCCCAGGGATCGCCATCCCTGGGCTTCGGAGTGCGATCACCACTTCAGAATCGGCTGGCGGGCCGCGAGTACGTCGTTCGGGCGGCTGACCGGCAGCGTCAATGGAGCCTGTTTCAGCTCGGTGGAATCCTCGTTGATGATCTTCTCCAGCGTCGCGGCGAAGGCATCCAGGGTGTCCTTGGATTCCGTTTCCGTCGGCTCCATCATCATCGCTTCCGGCACCACCAGCGGGAAGTAAACCGTCGGGGCGTGATAACCGTAATCCAGCAAGCGCTTGGCGATGTCCATCGCCGAAATCCCGCGGGATTTCAGGATCGACTGGGCTGAGGCCACGAACTCGTGCAGACAGTGCGGGCCGTGCGGCGTCGGCAGGAACGGGGCCAGCTTCGCCTTCAGATAGTTCGCGTTCAGAATCGCATCTTCCGCAGCAGCCCGCACGCCCGCAGCGCCGAGGGTCCGCAGATAGCAATAACCGCGAATCAGGATGCCCACGTTCCCGAAGTGCGCTCGCACCCGGCCGATCGACTTCTTCGGCGTCTGCAGCGAATAGATCATCTTGCCATCGCTGGCGGTTTCACGACTCACCACCGGCCCCGGCAGATAATCGCCCAGGAAATCACGGACCGCGATCGGCCCCGAACCCGGACCACCGGCACCGTGCGGGCCGGTGAACGTCTTGTGGACATTGTAGTGCATCATGTCGCCGCCGAAGTCGCCGGGACGGGTGATGCCCATGATGGCGTTCATGTTAGCGCCGTCGATGTAGACCAGACCGCCGGCGTCGTGCAGGATCTTCGAGATCTTGTCGATTTCGTTCTCGAACAGCCCGAGCGTATTCGGGTTGGTGATCATGAACACGGCAGTCTGATCATCGACCGCCCGCTTGAGGGCTTCGACATCCACGTGCCCCGTCCCGGAAGGGGCCAGTTCGACACATTCAAAACCAGCGATAGCGGCGCTGGCCGGATTGGTGCCGTGCGCACTGGCGGGGAAGACGACCTTGGTCCGGCGTTCACCGCGATCGCGGAAGTAGGCGGCCGCGACAAACAGGGCTGCCAGTTCCCCGTGGGCACCGGCCGCCGGTTGCAATGAGACCGCTGGCAGACCCGCGATCTCCGCCAGCATGGTCTGCATCTCGTACAGCAGTTCCAGCAGGCCCTGCATGTCGGCGGGGTTCTGGTAGGGATGCACGTCCACAATTCCCGGCAGGCCGGCCAGCCGTTCGTGCCGCTTCGGGTTGTACTTCATCGTACAACTGCCGAGCGGGTAGAAGTGCGTATCCACCGACATGTTCAGCGTCGACAGGTTGACGAAGTGCCGCACGATGTCCGGTTCGCAGACTTCCGGCAACGCCGGCGGCGCCTCAGCCCGGCGGCTGGCGGGAATCAGATCGTCCAGCGGCACCTCGGGAACATCACTGTCCGGATACCGGGCTCCCCGACGCCCTGAAACAGAAAGATCGGTCAACAAACGAGTTGCGAGCTGATTGCGCATGCGGATACGGTCTGACGATGACTCTGGCAGGAAAATCAAAGCCCGAGCGTGGGCTGTTTTCCCGATTGTAGTTCAACCCGCCCGACATTGCGAAGCCATGCTGCGGAAAGTCGGTCCGGAACCCGGTCGATCCCCCGGCGTTTCCTGACGTTTTCCGCCTGGGTTCCTTTCCGCCTGGCGCCACCGGTATACTCGGTTCACGCTCGCTCGCTGGAAGAAATTGCCCGGACGCACCCGGTTTGTCACTCCTGCCCTTGCCATACCAGCTCTCGTGGAGATGATCCGCCACGGCGTCATCTTCTGTTCCTCCCGCCCGACCGCGAGACACCCATGCACGCGATTGATGCGCATTGTCATATCTGGACGCCGGATACGACGAATTATGCGCTCGGACCGGGATACTGGCGGGCCCACATGGTGCCGCTCAGCTTCACGAAAGAACAACTGATTGCGGAGATGGAGCAGGTCGACGTCGACAAGGTCGTCCTGATCCAGATGTCGTTCTACGGCTACGACAACTCTTACATGCTCGACGCGATCAAGGCGCATCCCGACAAATTCCGCGGCGTGGGCGTCATCGAACAGGACGCAGGCGACCCGACGGCTGCCATGCTGGAATTGCAGGCCCGGGGTTGTACCGGCTTCCGCATCTATCCCAAGGATCGTGATTTCGACGACTGGCTCTCGTCCGACACCATGACGTCGATGTGGAAGATCACCGCAGAGCGCCAATTGAATCTGTGTTGTCTCATGGACCCCGTCGGCCTGCCGGCCCTGGACCGTATGTGCCACAGGTTTCCGGAAACTCCGGTCGTGATCGACCATATGTGCCGGATCGGCATCACCGGCGATTTCCCACCCGCCGACGTGGAGGCCCTGTGCAACATGGCCCGCCACCAACAGGTCACGGTCAAGGTGTCAGCCTTCTATGGCCTTGGCCGGAAGATGCCTCCCTATACCGACCTCGGCCCGGTCATTCAGCAATTGCTGTCCGCCTTCGGTCGCGAACGTCTGATGTGGGCCTCCGATGGTCCCTACCAGATGCAGCAGCCGCACAGCTACAAAGCCTCGGTCGACCTGATTCGCAGCGGCCTGCCGTTCCTGACAGACGACGATAAAACCTGGTTGTTGCGCAAAACGGCTGAACGCGTCTTTTTCTCCTGATCAGCTTCGCCTCGCATCCAGATTTGTGTGTTTCCGGGATTCCCACCGCCCCGGCAGACACCTTCAACTCCTGCACTCGCCGGGAGGTGGGATTCCCGGCATCTCTCCCCGGAATTGCCCGCACATGATCACCAAACCGGAAATCTCCAATCTCGCTGAGCTGTTGTCGCCGTCGCTGGTGGTGATCCGCGAAGCCCTCGACTTCAACCTGTCCCAGATGATCGCCATCGCCGGCAGTGCCGATCGCCTCCGACCGCACTGCAAGACTCACAAGATGGAAGCGGTGACCCGCCTGGAACTGCAGCGCGGCATCCTCAAGCACAAATGCGCGACCTTCGCGGAAGCGGAAATGCTCGCACGTGCCGGCGTCAAGGACATCTTCCTCGCCTACAACATCGTCGGACCCAACCTGCAGCGAACCGTGCGCTTTCTGCTCGCATTTCCTGATGTGAAATTCGCAGTCACCGCGGACGATCTCAACATGATCTCTGCCCTGAACGACACGATTCTCGCTGCCAGATCCGAACAGCCTGGCGCCGAAGTGGGCGTCTTGCTGGATCTGGAGACCGGCCTCAAGCGCACCGGGGTCCACCATCCGGAGCAAGCCGCCGTCCTCTATCAGGCAATTCTCGCCGCCGAGGGTCTGCGACCCGAAGGCTTCCACCTCTATGATGGCCACAATCACCAGACACCGCTGGAAGAACGCACGGCTGCGGTTCTGGCCGGTTGGGAACAGGCACGCTCGCTCAAGGCCGATTTCCTGCAGCGCGGCTGGCCGGTGAACCGGATTGTCTGCGGCGGCACGGGTTCATTCCCGGTGTTTGCGAAACTCGATGATCCCGTCATCGAACTCAGCCCGGGCACCTGCGTCTTCCACGACACCGGCTATGGCAACGCCTTCCCCGATATGCAATTCCAGCCGGCCGAGTGGATCATCACCCGTGTGATCAGCCGACCTGCTGCCGACAGGCTGACGGTTGATGTCGGCAACAAGGCGGTGGCAGCCGATCCTCCCCGCGGCCACCGGATCGATTTCCCGGACCTGCCTGGAGCAGAACAGGTGCTGCATAACGAGGAACACCTGGTGCTGGTGACACCTCTGGCAGCAAAATACAAGCCCGGCGACGTCCTGCTGGCCATTCCACGACACGTCTGCCCGACATCCGCCCTGCATAAGTGGGTCTACGTGGCCGAAGGCGGGACCGTCAAGGATCGCTGGGAGGTCACCTCCCGTGATCGACAGTTAACGATCTGAGCAGCCAGATTCGGCCATGACGATCTGATTAACGGCAGTTCCCTGCTTCCCCCGGTCATGTGTGGTGCCGGAATCACATGTCCGGGGGGATTGTGTGAACGTTGTGCCCTGGAGTAGTCATGCCAGAGCCTCTGCGTTCCCCTGCTCCGCCTCCGGAGAGTCCCTCCGTCAACGGTGGCGGATTGTTAATTCTCGCAAGAAAGGGTTGACCATACGCGACCTCCCGGTGAATATTCGATGAAGATCGAGATCATGACTTGCAAAACTGATCGCAAACGATCTCTCGCGCATCGATTGCTGGCCCGAGGCACAGGAGGGGTTGCTGAAAATGAGCAAACATGGCTGGATGCTATGGGTCGCTCCCGCAGCGATCTGGGCAGTCTATATGTGCTGGCTAACCGGTTATCAAAGCGGTTATGAACAGGGACATTCTGCTGCCTGGGCATCCGCCCGTGCTGCCCTGGTGCCGCCGCCGAAATCGGTGATCCTCGAGCAAATCGCCCGAATCCCCGCCCCCGAACTGTCCCGGGACGACCATGCCATCCCGGTGCAGACAGCCTCAGTCCCCAGAGCCCTGTAGCTTCCTCTGCAGGATTGCCAGCAAGCGGAACCAATGCCATCCCCCGTCATCACCCGGACTTGACTCAAGGTCAAACGGGGTCCGCGAAATCAATCGTTCCCCTGGAATCACCCGGTTTGCTCCTGGAGAGCGAACAGACATGTTCCAGGCCAATTCTTTGACAGGTTGACTTGCAACCCGCCATCAAATCCGATAAACCTTGAATTCAGCAAGGCATTTCGCCCATTCCTCGATAGCTCAATTGGTAGAGCGGGCGGCTGTTAACCGCCAGGTTCTAGGTTCGAGCCCTAGTCGAGGAGCCTTGATAACACTCTTTGATCCAGCGGGTTAATCCCCGGGGGATCAAAGAGTGTTTTCGTTGATAGTCTGCTGAGTTCACCGGGTCGCCGGGGAAATGTGGAGCGGTGCCGTGCAGATGGCGGCAAGTCTTCACGGAAGCCCCAATCCCTGACGGCTGCGGAGCAATGGTCGTCGTACAGACGGCAGTGAACTCTGGCAAGGCTCTGTCCCACACGGGACCACCCGGAGCGGGACCGTCAGCAATCTCCTGCTGAGTTCGTCTGTGTGATCCCGGCTCCCAGTTCGATCGCGGTGGACTCAAAAATTCTGTCCGAGGCTACGGCGGATGCTATCCCAACCCCATGACAGGGACTGCATCTGGCGGGATTACACGGGACAGCGTCGCTGACGGTCACTGGTGAACAGCGCCGCGCAGTACCGGGAAACAACGCCCGGTTTTTCTTGTACATCCGTCTTTGCCAGTTCACAATTCCCTACAGCAATTGCTGGTTCCGGCATGCGGTAAAATTTTGCCGGGACAGCGTGCGGTGACACGCGATTTCAACCCGGGAGTGGCGAGTCATCCCGGGTGACTGGCGGGATTGTCTGGAGTTCGCTATGGCGCTGGCCGTTGACTGCCCTCACTGCGAGAAATCGCTGAAGGTCCGTGAGACTGCGGTGGGAAAACGGGTGCGCTGCACCGGCTGTCAGACCCCGTTTGTCGTGCCCGCTCCGGGAGCTGCTGCCGAGACCGAGCCTGCTTTGGCGGCAGGCGATGGTGACGATTTTCCAGACCTGACCGACGATTTGGCAGAGCTTGCCCGACCGGCTGCCCGCGAATTCGACGCTGACGAGGAGTTGGAGGAGTTCCCCACGCCCCTGTCGGCGGGAGCGGCGAAACGTTCCCGTTCACGTGCGGAAGATGCGGACGCTCCGTCGTTCGTGGTCACGCCTGTAACCTCGGGACGATCCCGGGCCAGCGCTGTGCCGGCAATACCGCCTGCAACGAAGCCGCCACCGAAATTGCAGGTCTGGAACACCACCCTGGTGCTGCTGCTGTTCATCCCCCTCGCGATCTCCATCCTGTTTCCGGAGCCGGACCCGCTGGAGAGGATCGAGCGTTTGATTGACGAGAATCCGCAAATCGCTGCCCAGGTGGAGTCGGCGCAATCGCTGGACGAACTGCTGGCAGCGTTTCCGGATGGCAAATTTCCCGGGGCCCATCTGGCTCGCAATACGATGGTCCACTGGATTTATGCCCTCGTCGCGATGCTGGTCTACTGGGGAATACTGGGCATCTTCTGGCGGGAAAAGACCGCGACGCCGGGCAAATTGCTGCTGGCCGGTCTGGTCACCGGCACGCTGGGAATCCTGGTGTTGCTGGCGTTTCAACTGCTCGCAATGTCCACGCAGGGCATGCTGATCCGCGGCCGCGGGGCGGGATTGCTGATCTACCTGTTCCTCAAGTTCATCGGCTATTCGTATGTCTGTGCGCTGGACCCGAATTCAAGCCTGCTGGGCAGCTTCTTCGGGTTCACCTGCGGTGTCGGGTTTTGCGAGGAACTGGTGAAAGCCGTGCCGCTCATTGTTTATTTCACCGCCAGCCAGAAGACGACCTGGCGGGGTGCCTGTCTGATGGGTCTGGCGACCGGCATCGGCTTCGGCGTGTCCGAGGGCATTCACTATTCCGCCGAGTATTACAACGGCATGGCCAGCGGGCTGACCTACGCCGTGCGGTTTTGCTCATGCGTAGCCCTGCACGCCATCTGGTCGTCGGGCGTGGCGCTGCTGATGTATTCCAATCAGGATTATCTCTCGGAGTTCGACTGGGAGGTCGCAGCCATGTTCGTCCTTCACTACCTGCTGGTAGCAATGGTACTGCACGGCCTCTACGACACCTTGCTCAAGAAAGACATGGACATCGGCGCGTTGCTGATCGCTTTCGTCAGCGTCGGCTGGTGGCTGTGGATTATCTCCGGACACGCCGCCCGCAAGTCGAAACGACGATTGCAGGCGGCCTGAAAGTGACACTCACCCGCAGATTTTCAACGCCAGCCCCGTGATGACACTCATGTCCTGACCGACGCCATGAAGACACGGTGCAAGCTGGCAGCGGCGCATTCTCAGCACTTGTTCAGCACTCGCTCAGATTAACCGCCAGACCACCCTGTGACGTCTCCTTGTAGCGGACCGACATATCGGCCCCGGTCCGTTTCATCACGCGGATGACACGATCGAGCGAGACCATGTGAGTACCATCGCTGCGTAATGCCAGCCGGCTGGCATTGATCGCTTTCACCGCGCCCATCGCGTTACGTTCGATACAGGGAATCTGCACCAGCCCCTTGATCGGATCGCAGGTGAGGCCCAGATTGTGTTCCATTCCGATCTCGGCGGCCTGCTCGACCTGACGCGGTGTGCCGCCCAGAACCTCCGTGAGCGCGCCCGCTGCCATCGAACAGGCCACGCCCACTTCGCCCTGACAACCGACTTCTGCTCCGGAAATGGACGCATTCTGTTTGTAGAGCGACCCGATGACCGCTGCGGTCAACAGAAAGGCTTCCAGCTTCTCCGGCGTCGCTCCCGGACAAAATCGCTCGTAGTAGTGCATGACTGCGGGAATGATGCCGGCCGCTCCATTCGTCGGGGCAGTGACCACCCGCCCGCCGGCAGCGTTCTCTTCATTGACCGCCATCGCGAACAGATCCACCCAGTCGAGCAGTCTCATCGGATCGGCAACGTCGGACGAATCGCTGGCTGACAGGGAGCGGAACAGGGCCGGGGCTCGCCGCTGAACGTGCAGGCCTCCCGGCAACTCTCCGGAATTCCGGCAACCTCGCGCCACGCAGTCCTGCATGGTCGACCAGATTCGCTGCAAACCGTTGTGAATCTCCGCGTCCGATCGAAACACCCGTTCGTTCGCCAGTGCGATCTGACTGAACGACAATTGCTGCTGTCCGGTCAACTGCAACAGTTCACGGGCCGACGAAAACGGATAGGGCACGGAGGGCTGTTCCGGTCGCACGGCGGTGGCAGACAATTCTCCATCCCGCACCACAAACCCTCCGCCAATCGAAAAACAAGTGACAGAGTGCGCGGGGGAACGATTGCCGGACACATACGCATGAAATCGCAAGCCGTTCGGATGTGCATCCAGAAACTCTGTCCGGTGAAAGACGAGATCCCCCTCCTCCGCAAACGTGATCGGGTGCGAGTCCGCCAGCAACAGCTTTCCGCTTTCACGGAGAGTCGCCAGCAATTGCGGGATCGAATCCGGATCAATCTCGTCAGGTTTCTCGCCCAGCAATCCCAGCAGGACTGCACTGTCGGTTCCGTGACCGAGACCGGTCAGAGCCAGTGATCCATAGAGGTCGATGACGACACGCGACACCTGGTCCAGCAGTTGCCGTTCTTTCAATTCATCGAGAAACATCCCGGCCGCCCGCATGGGACCGACCGTATGCGAACTCGACGGTCCAATGCCGATCTTGAACAGATCAAACACACCGCAGTAGGCGGCAGGAGCAGCGGTGCCGGCAGCGATGTCGGTCATACGATCCTCAGTCGAGGTCTGATGAAGTCAGTTGGCAGAATTGAATTGTACGAGCCGACGGCATCAGCGGTGGAAATTTGCTGTCAGCAATTTCAGCGATCGACTGCAGTTTCCCGGAATTGAGCAAATGAAATCACGATCTTCTGCGGGTCGCATTATTTGCCCGGCCGTAGCTGTCTCACGAGAAACTCCCGCTGAATGCGGGAGCCCACAGGAGTCTGGGCGGCGCCGTGACCGGCGTTGATGATCGGGGCAACTTCAAATGTCTTTCCTGCCTGTTGCAGGGCACTCACGACCTGCCAGGTGCAGGCCGGATCGACGTTGTGATCGAGTTCGCCGACAATCAGCAGCAGTTGGCCTCGCAGTTTGTGAGCATCCACCACATTGGAACTGCGGGCGTAACTGTCGTCGACGGGCCAGCCCAGCCATTGTTCGTTCCACCACAGCTTGTCGACCCGGTTGTCATGACAGCCGCAATCAGCAACGGCGACATGATAGAAGTCCGCGTGATCCAGCAGCGCCCGCATCGCGCTCTGTCCGCCCGCACTGCCGCCATAAATCCCCACCCGGCTGAGATCCATCCAGGGACGTGATGCTGCAGCGGCCTTGATCCAGGCGATCCGGTCGAGGAATCCGGCATCCTTGAGATTCTTCCAGCAGACATCATGGAATTTCTTGCCGCGATGATCGGTGCCCATGCCATCCGCCTGCACCACAATGTAGCCCTGCTCCGCTAACTCCTGCAGGCCGGCATGGGAGCCGAACTTCCGTGGTGTGAAGGACGAATGCGGGCCGGCGTAGACCTGTTCGACCACGGGATACTTCCGTGCGGGATCAAAGTTCGACGGCCGCACGATGACCCCGTAGATATCCGTCCGGCCATCACGTCCTTTGGCATGGAACCGCTCGGGCAGCGGACCGAACTGTACGAAATCTTCTGTCTGGCCTGCTTCCAGCACTGTGATCAGGCTGCCGTCGGCTGCTCTCCGCAGTTCAGTAACAGGCGCCCGATCCACACGCGACCAGCGATCGAAGAAGGCGGATTCATCGACCGTGAATTCGATCTCGTGCGTCCCGTCTCCCGTCGTCAACTGCCGGAAATCGCTGCCATCCAGCTGAACCCGGCAGAGATGCACATGATACGGGTCTTCCTCAGGCCGCAGCCCGCTGACTGTGAACCAGACTGTCTCGGTCGCTTCATCGACCTTCAGAATCTCACGGACCACCCATTCCCCGGAGGTGACTGCCATCGGCGGTTGCTGGCCGGCCAGATCGATCCGCCATAACTGATTCCAGCCGCTGCGTTCGCTACACCACAGGAGTTGCCGCGCAGCCCACAGCCAGCGGCGTTCTGCGAACTTGCGATAGTGCAGAAAGGTACTGCTGGTTTCGTCAACCACGGTCCGCAGCTGTCCGCTGTCGCGGTTCACTGCCAGCACACGATACCGCTGATGCCCGCGATCGTTCACGTCAAAGTAAACTTCCGAGCCATCCGGAGCCCAGTGATAGTCGTGACGCGACGATGTATTGAACTGCGCGGGAAAGGAACCGGTATCCATCACGACCGGCTCAAACTGTTCCTCCTGCAGACGGAACAGGACGGGAACCGGCTGCGGCAGCGTGTCGCCGGGTTTGGCATAGTCGAACGTCTGCAATTGCGGCACCAGACTATCTGGCGGCGAAGATTGCACGAGGGTGATCTGCCGGTTGGCCACCGGCACGGTCGCCGACACCATGAAGGCATTCGACCGGGGCGACCATTCCACTGGTCCGAAATAGCGGGCCTGGCTGGCGATCTCAGCCGTCAGCTTCCTGGTATTACCGGTGCCAAGCTGCGTCAAATGGATCTCGGCTCCCTCAATCTTCGCCTGCCACTGGCCGTCCGGCGACACACCGCGGAGTCGTTGTGACATCCTGTCTTCGCGATCCGAAGGCGGAAGGTCCGGCGACGGCCCATCAATCAAAATGCGGGAGACGAATGGACTGGCGACGATGCGGGCCAGCCTGTTTTCCTGCTCATCCTCGATCTCCCAGACATGTCCTTGCCAGGTCGAGGACGAATATGATGCCCCCGCGGCAATTGTCGCATAGTGGATGCGGTGACCTGCCTGGTTGAGCCAGGAGAGCTGCACGGGCTTCGGCGTCTGATTGACGAATTCCAGCTGGCAAGCTACGTCGGAACCGGATGAGCGGCCTGTTCGTGGTTGCACCAGCCGGGACGTCCGGGGCTCGACGTCAATGCCCAGGTTCAGACGACGTGGATCCGCGCTCACCTGTTTCTCACCGGTGACAGC
>VFQN01006540.1_pt1 | contig 13204 bp, 10 predicted proteins | sample 3512371 | NCBI WGS metagenome assembly VFQN01 (sample SAMN10412370, study PRJNA504923) | tailings metagenome | isolation source: Replicate 2 from Balatoc abandoned mine | place: Philippines: Itogon, Benguet | collected 2017-08-28
CGTCAGGCCGCGGGCTTCGTGCCGGCGTAGAACCGGCCGAGCGCCTGCATGATCGCGGCGCCGGAGGCCTCGTTGAGCTGTCGCGTCTGCAGCACGGCGCCACCCTCGCACAGCATGGCGGTGATGCCGAACTGCGCGTGGGGACCGTCGGTCCACGTGCGGTTCTCGTACTGCCCGACCTTCGCGAGGGTGACCGGCTCGATCAGGCCGAGGCGATCGGCGGCGCCCAGGGCCTGGCGCAGCCCGGTCCAGTCGCCGAGCGGCCCGCCCCGCAACTCGGGGCCCGGGATCAGCTGCGGCTCGACGATGCCCGACCACGTGTGGATGGCCCAGATCGTCGTGACGGGCGCGTCCGACGCCATCAGCGCTTCGAGATCGCGTTGCCACAGGTAGGCTTCGTGGGCCTGGCGCGTGCTGGCCCCCGCAGGGCTGTAGCTCCGGTTCATGTCCACGCCCTGCGCGTTGACCCGATACCAGCCGTGGGCCGGCGCGTCGGGGCTCATCATGAGCACGACGTGCACGATCTGCCGCGCGCGCACGTCGGCCGCCGACTCGCTCAGCAGCCAGTCCACGAGGCCCACGAGGCGCCACTGCGAGTTGTGCTCACCGGGATGCTGGTTCGCGAAGTAGTGCACCCAGCGGCGTGAGCGCGGATGCGGGCTGGTGGCCGACGTGATCTCGAGGCGCAGCATGTCGCGCCGGCCGAGCGTCTGCCCCACCGTGTGGACGGTGACGTCGGGATGCTGACGCCACCGGGCGATGAGGCCGAGCGCGTCGCCGTCCCACGAGAGCGGCGTCTGCGTGCCGATCCACACCTGGTCGGCCTGCAGGGGCGGCAGTTGCAGGGTGTCGGCGAGCGGCGACGCCAGGTAGCCACGCTCCCACGCGAGCGGGTGCCAGTGCACGCCGTCGTACGAGAACGACTGGTGGTACTCGTTGAACGCGTAGTCGGTGCCCTGCGGGAACACCACGTCGAGCCTCGGCGTCCGGCCGCGCGCATGGCGCAGAAGGCGCGCGTTGAGCTTGTTGGGCCACCCCGGCTGGTTCGGCGCCGCGCCCAGCGTGATGCGGAAGTGATCCACACCGACGCGGGTGACCGTGGCCCCCTGCGATCCGAGCGGACCGTCGAAGGCGAAATCGGCGACATCGAGGGGGGCGCCCTGCGCGGTCGCCGCGGCGGCGGGGGCAGGTCGCGCCGGGATGGTGGCGAGTGCCAACGGGGTCGCAAGCAGGTCGCGGCGGCGCATGCCGGCAAGGATACTGGACGTGCGGTCGGGCGGAGCGTAACCTTTTGCCCGCGCCCGCCGTCGTGCCGGACATGACCGACGACCTCCAGCCTCTCGGCGACGACGCGCGCGCGCTTCGCCAGCGATTCGACGATGTCACGACGCCTCACCGCGAGGCGCTCTGGCGCTACTGCCGTCGCCTCACCGGCGATCCCTGGGACGCCGAGGATCTCGTCCAGGACGTCCTGCTCAAGGCATTCGCCCGCCTCTCGTTCGCGTGGCAACCCACCGAGCCGCGCGCCTATCTGTTCCGCATGGCGACCAACGCCTGGATCGACCGCTGGCGACGCGACCGGCCGACGCACGACCTCGACGGCGCCGACCGCCTGCCTGCGTCGCCGCCGTTGCCTGATCCGATGGCCACGCGCGACGCCCTCCAGGTGGTCGTCGATCACCTGCCGCCCCGCCAGCGGGTCGTGTTCCTGCTGACCGAAGCCTTCGGCTTCGCGCACGCCGACGTGGCGGCCTTCCTCGGACTCACCGAAGGGGCCGTCAAGGCCCTGAGGTTTCGTGCCCGGGAGGCACTGGCCATGCGGCACGACGACATCGAGGTTCCGGCCACCGGCGCGGCGACGAACCGCGTCCTGCTGGACCGCTACTGCACGGCCTTCAACGCCCGCGACGTGGGCGCCCTGCTGGCGCTCTTCGACGAGTCCGCCGTCAACGAGATCGTCGGGATTGCCGAGGAGGTGGGCGTCACGGCGATGCGCGAGAACTCCCTCGCCGAATGGGCCGCCGGACCGCCCACGCGGGCGTTGGTCGCCGACGCCTGTGGTCGCACCGTCATCGTCGTGCTCGAGACACCCGTCGGCAGCGACCGCGTGGCCGAGGCAATGGCGTGGGTGGTAGAGCCACTGGTGCAGGAGAATCGGATTCACGCGCAGCGGCTGTACTGCTTCTGCCCCGAACTGCTCGCCGAGGTCGGCGCCGCCCTCGGCCTGCCCGTGCGCACTCGTGGGTACAGCTACATGGCACCGCCCGACTGACATGCGACGTCTCGTGTTCGAAACCCACGCCACCTCGAGTGACAACGAGGCCGGGCTCGCCTCGGGATGGCGCGACGTCGACCTGTCCGAGCGCGGTGTCCGGCAGGCCATCGAACTGGGGACGCGATACGCCGCGGACCTGCCCGCCCTGGTGCTGACGTCCGACCTGCGGCGCGCCAGCCGCACGGCCGACCTCGCGTTCGGGCCGCATGTGCCGATCCGACGGGACGCGCGCCTGCGCGAGTGCGACTACGGGCAGTTGACCGGCACGCCCGTCGCGAGCATCGAGGCGCTTCGCGCGGGAGCGGTCGCGACGCCGTTCCCGGGCGGCGAAAGCTATCGGCAGGCCACGGCGCGTGTGAGGCACTGCCTGGCCGACCTCGCCGGCGCGTGGCCCGGCGGCTGGGTGCTCGTCATCGGTCACCGGGCCACGCACTATGCGATCGAGCACCTGCTCGCCGGCGTCGCGCTGGAAGCCGCCGTCACGGCGCCGTGGCAGTGGCAACCGGGGTGGACGTACGAGGTGCCCGACGCTCGCTGATGGCCATGGGGCTGTGCGACCATCACCACACCCCGGAGGAGTCCGACCTCATGCGCATCGCCCGACTCGCCGGGATCGCGCCCCTGGCCTTGCTGGCCGCCGCGGTCCCCTCGTCGCTCCACGCCCAGCAGGCGCACGTGCTGCTCGACTGGGCGCCCCACCGCAATACGCGGGGCCTCGTGCCCTTCATGGCGAACGTCATCTCGCCCGACGTCTCCGACGACCGCACGGTCACCTTCCGTGTGAAGGCGCCCCGCGCACAGGAGGTGCAGCTCGCCGCGCCGACCATCGCCGCGGCGCTCGGTCGCGCCGAGTCGACGTGGCCGTTCGCCAGGGGTGAAGACGGCACGTGGACGCTGACGATCGGCCCCGTGCCGCAGAACATGTACGTCTACAAGTTCGTGGTGGACGGCGTGAGCGTCGTCGATCCGAACAACACGATTGGCGGGTTCGGCAACCAGCCGGGCTACAGCACGCTGGTCGTCCACGGCGACGGGCCGGCGTACTACGACGCGAGGCCCGTGCCGCACGGCGCCGTCACGCGCCACGTCTACCGATCGCGCGTGCTGGAGGGCGAGCGCGAGATCTACGTGTACACGCCGCCCGGCTACGACCGCACGAAGGCCTACCCGGTGCTCTACCTCCTCGGCGGCAGCGGCGAGATCGCGTCGGGCTGGTGGCTCGACGGGCGCGCCGGCTTCATCGCCGACAACCTGATCGCCGAGGGCCGCGCGGTCCCGATGATCATCGTGATGCCCAACAACCAGGTGCTGCCGCGCACCGATCCCGCGCACACGGCGCAGACGTTCCCGCTCTTCGACCGCGAGCTGCGCTCCGAGATCATCCCGCTGGTCGAGCGCGAGTACCGGGTCCAGGCCGACCGTCGCGGACGCGCCATCGCCGGTCTGTCGATGGGCGGCCGCCACGCACAACTGGTCGGGTTCAAGGCACTCGACCTGTTTGCGTCGTTCGGCATCCTGAGCGCGGGTGACCCGGAGTCGGAGAAGACGACGCCGGAGTTCCTGACGGACCCGGACGTCAACCGCAAGGTCGACTACCTGCTGGTCGGCCTGGGCACGCACGAGCACACCCCGACCAACCGCAGCGTGGTCTTCCACCAGATTCTCGAGAAGCACGGCATCCGGCACGACTACGCCATCGGCGGCAACGGCGGCCACGACTGGGCCACCTGGCGCTACCTGCTCCACGCGCACCTGCTGCCGAATCTCTTCAAGCCCACAGGCCGCCGGTAGCCTGTGGCCTACAGCCTACGGCCTACAGCCTACCTGCGACCGGTTGCCGCGTTCGGCGTTCGGCGTTCGGCGTTCCTCGCTCTGCGTTCTGCGTTCTGCGTTCCACGTTCTGCGCAATCTCCCTTGACGCTCCGGCGTGCTTCGGGTACTCACAGGCCATGCACGAGCACTCCCCCTCCCGTTCCCGACGCCGGTTCCTGGGCCACGCCACGCTCGCCGTGGGTGCGTCGGCCCTCGTTGGCGTCTCGTCTTCCACCGCCCAACCCGCCGCCGACGGCATCGTCCGCCCACCCGCGGGCAAGCCGCTCCTGCTCGCGACGAAGTTGAGCATGATTGCCAAGCAGGACGCCGGCCGCACGCTGACCCTCGCCGAGCGCCTGAAGATGGCCGCGGCCGCAGGCTTCGATGGCGTGGACTTCGACGAGGCCGGCGACTTCACGCCCGAGCAGGCCCGCGCCGCCGTGCGTGAGACCGGCGTCTTCGTGCACGGCGCCATCAACCACGCACACTGGAAGCAACGGCTGACGAGTGCGGTGGAGGCCGAGCGCGCGCAGGGGCGTGCCAACCTCGAACACTGCATCCGCGTCTCGCACGCGGCTGGCGGCAGCGGTGTGCTGCTGGTCGTCGGCCAGGCCAGCGACGGCCCGGCCGCCGAGATCGAGGAACGCGCGCGGCAGGAGATCCGCAGCGTCCTGCCGCTGGCCGCGTCGCTTGGCCAGATGATCCTGATCGAGAACGTGGGCAACCGCATGATGTACGACCCCGACGCCGGCCCGGAGCAGGGCCCGCAGCAGTTCGTGCGGTTCATCGACAGCTTCGGCAGCCCGTGGGTGGGCATGTACTACGACCTCGGCAACCACTGGCGCATCGGGCAGCCGGGCGAGTGGATGCGCGCCTTCGGCCACCGCTGCGTGAAGCTCGACGTGAAGGGCTACAGCCGCGCGATCCGCAAGATGGTGGACATCACGAGCGAGCAGGACGACCTGCCGTGGGATCAGGTGCGGCGCGCGATCGCCGACATCGGCTTCACCGGGTGGGCCACCGCGGAGGTCGGCGGCGGCAACGTCGAGCGCCTCACGCTGGTGCGCCAGCAGATGCAGAAGGCGTTCGGCCTCGCGTAGGCGGCGACGCATGGATCGCTCGCGGCTCATCCCCGTCCAGCGTGCGGCGATCGCCACGCTCGCGCTGGCGCTGGCTGCTGCGGCGTGCGCTCCCGCTCCGTCCACGCCGGCCGCGAGTGCGCCGGCGTCGGCCTGGCCTGGCGACGCCGCGCTGGTCGATCTCACGCACCCCTTCGATGCGCACACGCTGGTGTGGCCGACGTCCGAACCGTTCCGGCTCGAGAAGGTGTTCGACGGGACCACGCCGGGCGGGTGGCACTACGCCTCCAACACGGTGCACACGACCGAGCACGGCGGCACGCACCTCGACGCGCCGATTCACTTCGCGGCCGGGCGTCAGACGGCCGACCAGGTGCCGCTCACGCGACTGGTCGGACCGGCCGTCGTGGTGGACGTGACCGAATCGGCGAGTCGTGATGCCGACTACCTCGTGACCGTGGAGGACGTGACGCGCTGGGAGTCGCAGCATGGCGTGATCGAGCGCGGCGCGCGTGTGCTGCTGCGCACCGGCTGGTCGTCGCGCTGGCCCGACGCGGTGCGATACCTCGGCACCGCGTCGCGCGGCGAGGCCGGCGTCGCGCAGTTGCACTTCCCGGGACTGCACCCCGATGCCGCGCGCTTCCTCGTCGAGCAGCGGGGCGTCGGCGCCGTCGGCATCGACACGGCGAGCCTCGATCGCGGCCAGTCCACGACGTTCGAGGCCCACCGGATCCTGGCTGCGGCCGACGTACCCGGATTCGAGAACCTCGCCAACCTGGATCGCCTCCCGTCCCGGGGCGCACTGCTGATGGCACTGCCGATGAAGGTCGGCGGGGGCAGCGGCGGCCCGCTGCGCGCAGTCGCCCTCGTGCCCAGGCGCTGAGCGCAGTCGGCAGCCGGCAGCCGGCACGCTACGCCAGTGTCGCCAGGCGGTACACGCCACGCGCCGGACTGGTGGCGTAGCCCTCGGCGACGAGCGCGCGGTTGCCGAGGCCCGCTTCCTTCCGGTCGAGGCCGGTGACGCGCGCGAGTTCCCCGGGCAGCGTCACGCCGGCCCCGGCGAGGAACGCACGCGCGATCTCGCGCACCGCCTCGTCGCGTCGCAGGCGCCGGCGCGGCGCGTCGGGGAAGCGGCCGACCGCGAGCGTCCAGATGTAGGTGAACTTCGGCTGGTAGTAGACCTCGCTCGGGATCACGATCATCGCCGCCTGCAACTGGTCGAGCGCCTGCGAGAACGCCCGTCGGTCGCGCACGCCCGATTCCTCGCGCAGGTCGGCCGTGCTCATCTCCCACTCGTGTCGCAGCACGCGCAGGATGGCGCGGGCGTCAGGGCTCAGGCGGGCGGGCTCGTCGCCACGACGAACACCCCAGACCGCGTGGAAGCACGGCACCAGGCGCGGGGCGATGCACATCGTCCGGCCGCGCGCGAGCTTCGCGTACCAGATGCGGCCTCGCCGGATGAGGTCGTCCTTGAGCAGCCAGGTGTGCGACGCCTCCGGATCGGTCTGCACCGTGCGCGGCAGGACGGCGTCGCGGCGGCCGCACACGGCGACGTAGAGCGAGGGCCCGGGCCGGCGCGCGTCGGTGAGGCAGGCGGTGAAGCCGAGGCGCCCGACGAAGCGTTCCGCGTCCTCGGCCGTCTCGATGCGCCGCGTATCCTCGCGACACCAGTGGATGTCGCGATGGGCTTCGGCGTCGTCTGGCAGCGAAGCGCGTGGCATGGGCGCAACGGGCCCTACCGAACCTTCGTATAGATGACGAAATAGCGGTCGCTGTAGAGGGCGAACGCCTGCGTGCGCTCCAGACCGGCGGCCTCGGCCCATTCGTTGACCTGGGCCTCGCTCACGATCAAGTCGGGGTTGCCCTTGTGCGGGCTGCCGTCGGCCGTGTAGTCGACGATCGCGAACCGGCCGCCCTTCTTGATGTGCCGCGCCACGTTCTTCAGGTACGTCGCGCGGTCCTGCACGTGGTGCAGCACGTCGTTCATCAGCGCCAGGTCCACCTGCTGCGGCAGCATCGGATCGGTGAACGTCCCGAGCACCGTGCGGACGTTGGCCAGGCGCGAGGCCTGCGCCCGCTGCTCGATGTGCGTCAGGAGCGCCTTGTCGATGTCGGAGGCGTAGACGACGCCACGCGGGCCGGTGGCGAGCGCCAGCGGACCGGTCAGGGCACCCGAACCGGCGCCCACGTCGGCGACGACCATCTCCTTCTGGATGCCCAGCTTCTCCACCAGCTGCGGGACCTTCATGCTCTCGATCCGCTCGGGCGAGTCGAGCATGGCGATCCACTGATCGGCAGGGCGGACGCCCACCTGGGCGAACGCCGGGGCGGCCACGACCCCGACGAGGAGGGCGAGGAGACAGGCACGGCGGGCGGCGAATCGAACGGGCTTCAGCACGTGGCGATCGTAGCCCAGGTGCGTGCGACCAAGAGCCAGGGGCCCTGTCGCGCACCGCGCGCGTACGATGGCGGGAGCGACGCGATGCGCCGGAAAGGAGCGTGGCATCCCCATGGCCGCCACCTGTTCCATCGAGGTTCGCCTCAGGACATTCGCCCGCGTTCTCGTCCTGGCACTGGCGCCCCTCGGGCTGGCCGTGTCGGCTGCGGCGCAGCCCTCGCAGGTCCCCGACTACCCCAACCGGGGCTGGCTCGACATCAACCTCGGCGGGCATTCGCTGCGCGACGAGGAGGTGCGGACGTCGATCCTGGGGGTGCCGACATCGACGAGCGAGCGTGTGACGTATCCCGCACCGTCGGACGCGGCCTTCTTCGAACTGGGCGGCGGATTCCGGCTCAACCGGTTCCTTGCCGTCGGCGCTGTCCTCAACGCGAGTGTCACCGAAGATCCGGCCGCCCTCATGGCCACGCAACGGCATCCCGGTGAGCCGGGACGTGTCCACACGGCAACCGGCATGACCGACGACCTGGAGCGGAGCGAGATGGCCGTCCACGTCTCCCTGTACGGCACCCTGGTCGAAGGGCGATTCGCGCGGCTGCGCGTCTTTGCCGGCCCCACCGTCTACTCGTACGAAGCCCAATTGGTGAGTCGCATCCGGACCGAATTCGTGGGCAACGCCGGTCAGCCCCCGCTGGCGATCGTCGGCTACGACGTGGTCGACACCGACGAGACCGCGTTCGGGTGGCACGCGGGGGCCGACGCCAGCGTGTTCGTGTGGGACTGGCTCGGCTTCGGCGCCGTGGTCCGCTACGGCCAGGGCCGCGTGGAGATCACCGACCCATTGAGCACGTTCACGTCCGAGATCGCCCTGGGCGGCCTGCAGTTCGGCGGCGGGGTCCACGTCCGGTTCTGACCGACTCCCGTTGCCGGCCGTCCCGCGGGGCGACATTGACCCACGATGTGACTTGATGGTATCTCCCTTCCGCACCATCCAGTCCCCGTCGCGGTCCACGCGCGCCATCCTCCCCCGGCGTCGCGGGCTGCGACTCGATGTCACCGCCCCCCGCACGGGAGGTTCGTATGCCCCGGTCTTCAGGCGCCTGGCCCACACACCACCTTCGCGCCGCCCTCGCGAGCCTCGGGCTCGTGTCCGCCCTGATCGTCTCCGCCCCGCTCCTGCACGCGCAGGCGGTCACGGGCACCATCCTCGGGACGGTGACCGACAACTCGGGTGCCGTCATGCCCGGTGTCACCGTGACCGTCACGCAGACCGAGACGGGCCAGAGCCGGACGTACGTCACCGACGCCAACGGCGAATACACCGCGCCGTCGATCCCGACCGGCACCTACCGTGTCAACGCCGAGCTGCAGGGCTTCAAGTCGGTGGCGCTCGACGGCATCCGCGTGAGCGTGGACCAGCGCGTGCGCATCGACGTGCAGCTCGAGGTCGGCGCGATGACCGAAACGGTCGAGATCGTGGCACGCACGCCACTCGTGCAATCGAGCAGCTCCGACCTCTCGACGACGGTCGAGGAAGAGCAGATCAAGGCGCTGCCGCTCAACGGCCGCAACTTCGTGAGCCTCACGCGCACGGTGCCCGGCGTGATGCGCGGCATCCCGGGGTCCAACATCGACGGCGCCGGCTCACTCGCCTGGCGCGCCTCGGCCGCCTTCTCGGCCAACGGGCAACGCCCCCGCGACAACAACTACCTGCTCGATGGCGTGGACAACAACGAGACGTGGCTCCAGACGGTCGTGATCTTCCCGAGCCCCGACGCGATCGACGAATTCAAGCTCCAGACCAGCACCTATTCGGCCGAGTTCGGCCGGTCGCTGGGCGGGGTGGTGAACCTGCAGCTGAAGTCGGGCACCAACGAGTATCGCGGCAGCCTGTTCGAGTTCTTCCGCAACGACGCGTTCGACGCGAACAACTTCTTCAACAACCGCGCAGGCCGGCCCAAGCCCGACTTCATGCAGAACCAGTTCGGCGGCACGATCGGCGGGCGCATCAAGCGCGACCGCACCTTCTTCTTCGCCGACTATCAGGGGCTGCGCATCGAGGCCGGCCAGACCTACCTCTCGACGGTGCCGTCCATGCGCATGCGCAACGGCGATTTCGGCGAGATCAATCGCGTGATCTACGACCCGCTCACGCGGCAGCCGTTCCCCAACAACGTCATCCCCCGTGATCGGTGGGACCCGGCGTCGGCCAACATCATCACGCAGCTCTATCCGGAACCGAACACCGCCGGGGCAGTCTCGGCCACCGGGCAGCCGATCAACAACTACCTGATCAACCCGACGCTGACCCGCGAAGACGACCAGTTCGACGTCAAGATCGACCACGTGCTCACGGACTCGAACCGGTTCTTCGGGCGCTACAGCTTCCAGAACACGGTGCGCAACCTGCCGGCCACGCTCCCCCGGGGCGACGCCGGGGCGACGTTCGGCGCCGGCACCGGCGACATCGACGCCCAGAGCTTCGCGTTCAACGACACCCACACCTTCGGCCGCAGCTGGCTGAACGAGGTGCGCTTCGGGTGGAACTCGATCAAGTTCTTCATGACGCCGATCGACTACGGCACCAATCCGGCCGCGGCGGTCGGCATCCCCGGCATCAACCTCAACGAGGTGACGTCGGCGATGACCCAGTTGGCGTTCCAGACCATCCGCAACCTCGGCGCCAACAGCAACCAGCCGCTCATCACCAACCAGAACGACTTCCAGATCTTCGACAACGTGACCTGGCTGAAGGGCCGGCACACGGTCAAGGTCGGCGGCAGCGTCACCTGGCGGTCGCGCGAGATCCTCAACGCCGACACCATCGTCGGCAACTTCGCGTTCACCAACAACCAGACGTCCAACTGCGCGGGACAGGCGACCGGCTGCATCATCCAGGCCAACACCGGCCTCGACGTCGCGAGCTTCCTGCTCGGCTGGGCCACCACCAAGACACGCAACCTGTTCGACGCCCAGACCTACACCGAGAAGCGCCCCGAGTACGCGCTCTACGTGCAGGACGACTTCCGCGTCTCCAACCGGCTCACGCTCAATCTCGGCCTGCGCTGGGACGTCTTCGTGCCCTGGGTGGAGGTGGACGACCGCCAGTCCAACTTCGACGAGTCCACCGGCAAGTTCGTGGTGGCCTCGCCCGATGCGGTGGTCGACGGCGTGAGGGTCGGCCGCTACCTCCAGACGTACTCGAAGCGCGACATCGGGCCCCGCCTGGGGTTCGCGTACGACGTGACGGGTGACGGGCGCACGGTGGTGCGGGGCGGGTTCGGGCTGTTCTGGAACTTCACCCCGGGCGGCACCTCGTCGTCGAAGGCACAGAACCCGCCGTTCCTGCAGTCCACGGCGCTGAACACGGCCGGCGGCGCGACGACGCTGCGCGTGTCCGACGGCCTGCCGCCACCTCCGGGCGTCGATCCGAACCGACCGCCGACGGGCACCACGCGCTCCATCTTCGACGTGAACTTCCGCGACGGCTACGCCCGCAACTGGAACGTCAACGTCCAGAAGCAGCTCGGGGCCAACTACATGGTGGAGATCGCCTACGTCGGATCGCAGGGCCGCAACATGATGCTGAAGGGCGACCCGAACCAGGCGCCGCCCGTGGTGGGAGTCACCAGCCCCAACGTGAACCGTCCGTACGCACAGATCTCGCCGGGACTGCTGAGCGTCGGCCAGGCGCAGAGCATCGGCACGCTCGACTACCACGGCCTGCTCGTGAAGTTCCAGCGCCGCTTCTCGGACAACTTCTCCGTGCTCAACTCCTACACCTGGAACAAGGCGATCGACCTCAACTCCGACAACGACGGCGGCGTGACGCTCACCAACGTCTACGACCCGCAGTACAACCGCGGGCCGTCCGACTACGACGTGACGCACACGTTCAGTTCGAGCTGGGTGTACGAGCTGCCCTTCGCGCGCGGGCGCTGGTACGGCAACTGGCAGACCAGCGGCATCCTCTACCTCCGGTCTGGCCTGCCGTTCACCGTGACGCAGACGCAGGGCGTCCAGTCCACCGGCACGGGCAACCGGCCGAACCGCATCGCCGACGGGCGCCTCGACAACCCGACGATCGAGCGGTGGTTCGACACGTCCGCCTTCCGTTCACCAGCCGACGTCACGGGTACCTACGGCGACTCGGGCCGCAACATCCTGCGCGGTCCCGGGCAGTTCAACATCGACTTCTCGATCATCAAGACGACGCGCGTCGCGCGTCTCGACACCGAGTTCCGCATCGAGGCGTTCAACCTCCTGAACCACCCGCAGTTCGCGCTCCCCAACGGCAGCCTGGGGAACCCGCTCTTCGGCCAGATCACCGCGATGCTGCCCAATCCGGCCTGCGCCCTGTGCGGCACGACCGAGCGCAACATCCAGTTGGCGGTGAAGGTGAGGTTCTGAGGCACGCCGGTGGCCACGGCTCTTCCCGTAGGCGCATGCAGTCAGGATGGTGACCTCGCACGACGCGCCTCAGGCGTCGTGCGAGACGCGCCATGCGTCATGCGCTACAGCGGTGTCCTCAGCAGGGCCTCGATGGCAGTCACCGGCACGCCGAATCCGAGCTTCCTGGCCCCACCCTCGTACCTGCCGCTGTGGTGGATGCCGATCACCTCGCCGGTCGCCAGGTCGACGATGGGCCCGCCCGCGACGCCGGCCATCGTCCAGCACTCGTACGTGAGCCTCGTCGGCTCGACGGCGACGATGACTCCCGGCATGATCATCTTCTCGCCGGTGGGATACGTGGTGAACGCCGCCAGCGTGACGAGGGTCGGGGTGAACGTGATCAGTGGATGACCGATGACCGCGATCCGCGTGCCCACCTCCGGCAGCGCCCACCGGATCGTCACTGGCATCCGCCCGGCGGGCGCGATTCGTGCCAGCGCACCGTGCCGATCGTCGTCCGTGAGTCCGACCACCGCCTCGACAGCGACCCGCTCGTCGTCGAAGACCGCGACCGCCGGGCGTGCCGTCGCCACGACGTCTGCCAGCGCAAGCGCACGGGGACCGATCAGGAAACCCGTTCCGATGAAGGGGCTCGGATCGCCAGGGCGGGGCTCGATCTTCGCCGTGGCGTCTGCAGCGGCGAGCAGCGGCGTGGCCCAGGCCGGTGCGTCGCGCACGGGGAACGCCCTCGAGATGACGGCGTGCGCGCGCGTGTCGAACGCGGTCCACAGCCCGCCGGTGAGCGGTTCGAGGGCGACGGGCGGGGGCATGTTCTGCCTGGCGAAGTGCTCGGTGAGCCAGGCCTCCATCAGGCGATAGCCCTCCGCGACGATCGGCGCGGTCGAGCTCTTCACCGCACTCTGCATGTGTTCGTCGCGCTGCCCGACCAGTGCGGCGAGGACATGTCGATCGGCGAGGGGGGCCTCTCGATCGACGAGGGGGGCCTCGCCGAGGCGATCGACGACGGTGCTGACATCATTCCATCGGCCCTCCAGGGCGAGTCGGTAACCGAGCACCGCAAGGCTCAGCGGATCGACGTCGCGGGCGAGCAGGCGCTCGGCCTCGCCGTCGTACAGGGGCGAGCGAGCATCGAGGGCACGCCAGTTCTGCTCCACCAGACGAATCGTGTCGTCGAATGGTCGCACCGGCTCGAGTCGCTGCAGATAGCGGTGGATCTCCGTGCGCTGC
>VFQN01006542.1_pt1 | contig 13203 bp, 14 predicted proteins | sample 3512371 | NCBI WGS metagenome assembly VFQN01 (sample SAMN10412370, study PRJNA504923) | tailings metagenome | isolation source: Replicate 2 from Balatoc abandoned mine | place: Philippines: Itogon, Benguet | collected 2017-08-28
GGTCAGAGGCAGGGCGAGGTCAGCGGTAGGGACGGCTGTCCCAGCCGTCCGCAACGTTCGACTCACGCCCGCTTCCGGCGTTCCTCTTCCCGCTTCATCTGTGAGCGCAGCGCGTCGGTCGCGGCCCGCGAACCCAGGATCCACCCGATGATGATGCCCACGAGCAGCGTCGCGGGGATGAAGATGAAGTGCCCGGCCGTCATGCTTCCCTCAGTGTAGAGTCACGCCGCACTCCCGCACAGCCGCGGACCGCGCGGCAGCACCCGCATGTTGCCGGCATGCCGTCACCGCAGCCACGCGGCGGGACGCCGATCAGCGGGAACCGGACGCGCGGCGCGCGTCCTGGAGTTCCTGCTGCACGCGCCCGAGGCGCCGCCACAGCATCAGGAGATAGACGAGGATGGCGACCCACGCAAACGTGTAGGCGCCGATGACGAACGGCGCGGCCGGCAGCTTCTCCGACTCCGGCAGTTCCGCGATGGGCACGTACTCATCCTGCGCCGCCGTGGCCGCCGGCCCCTGCGGGGCCTGAGCCATGACCAGGCTTCCAGGCCACGCCAGGAGCGCCATCCCGAGAACGACCGGTCGAATCACACGCATCACGTTGACCATGCCTTACCCTTCAGCCTCGGCGAGCAGGAGATCGAGCGAGTCCTGCTGCTCGGCCAGGCGCACGCGTGCCTGCAGCAGTGCGAGGTACAGCAGCAGGAAGGCGACCATGCACCAATACAGCGGGAACCGCATCTCGGGCCCCAGTGTCGGCACCACCGTCGTCTTGGGGTGCATCGTCCGCCACACGTTCACCGACCAGTAGATGAACGGCACGTTCACCATGCCGAACACGGCCACGCCGGCCGCCAGCTTCTCGGTGCCCGGCCCCCCGAAGCGGCGCAACAGCAGGTAGGCGGTGAACAGCAGCCACAGCACGAGCGTGGACGTGAGCCGGGCATCCCACTGCCACCAGAATCCCCACGCCTTGCGCGCCCAGATCGGCCCGGTGACCAGCACGATGAGGCCGAAGAGCACCGTCAGTTCGGCGGCAGCCTCGGCCAGCCGATCGCTGCGGGCACGCCCGCGCGCCAGGTACGAGATGCTCGCGACACCGCAGGTGAAGGTGGCCAGGAACATCACCAGCGCCGCCGGCACGTGGAAGTAGAAGATCTTCTGCACGAGTCCCATCGTGGACTCGTAGGGCGCCTGCGCGATGAAGTACGGCGCCAGGCCGAACATCACCAGCGACAGCACGAGCATCGCAGGCACGCTGCGGGCAAGCATCTCAGGCCTCCTTGGCCACGCGCGGCGCGGCCTCCGTCATCAGGGCGCCGAAGGTCCACAACGCGAGCGTCGCAAACACCGCGTCAAAGCATATCAAGAGGGGCAGCCACAGGCTGACGACACCGGGCACGTACGGGTCGGCCAGCGCTGCCGACGTGCCGCGCACACCGCCGATGATGACTGGCACACTCATCGGATACAGCAACAGCGGCAGCAGCACGTCGCGCGTGCGCGTCCGTGCGAGCATCGCCGCAAACAGGGTACCGATGGCCGCATACCCCGCGGTGCCCGCGGCCAGCAGCGCCACCACCACGAGCGGGTTCCGCTCGAGCGGCATCTGGAAGAAGAGCGCCACCATCGGCAGCAGCACGAGTTCGACGGCAGCCATCAACGCCATCAGGGCTGCCCACTTGCCGAGGTACACGGCCGGTCGTGGCGCGGGCGACGCGAGGACGGCCATGAGCGTGCCGGCTGCGCGCTCGCGCTCGAACGTCCGGGCCATGGCCAGCGTGCCGGCGAGCGCCACGGTGATCCACAGCACGGCCGGCCCGGCATCGGGCACCGGCGTGCCGTCGCGCACCAGGCCGAACGAGAACACCAGCACGCACGCCAGCGCGAAGCAGGCCGTCGTGAGCAGGCCCTCCCGCGACCGCCATTCGATCCGCAGGTCCTTGGCCAGCAGCACGCCCGCCGTCCGCACGATGTCGGTCAGCGACGTCTCGTTTGGGGCTGGTAGGGACGGCCGGCCGACCTGTCCGCCGAAGCCGCGGCCGCGGTGGAGCCGTCCGCTCGGGTTGGGGTTGGGTAGGGACGGCTCTCCGAGCCGTCCGACGATTGCCTCCGAGGCTGGCGCTGACGGTGACGGACGGCTCGGCGAGCCGTCCCTACCTACGTCTACGTGAGCGCGATACGCGTCGGCGAGCGGGCGATCGCCGTCCAGCGGCACCAGCACTCCGCTCTTGATGATGAAGGCCCTGTCGACCAGTCCGTCGACGAGCACCAGGTCGTGCGTGGCGAGCACGACGAGCGTGCCCGCGTCGCGCAGGTCCGCGAGCCGGCTCACCATCCGGCGCGCGCTCTCGTCGTCTAGGCCCGTGAACGGCTCGTCGAGCAGCAGGATGCGAGGGCCGGTGAGCACCACGCGCTCGAAGGCGAGCCGCTGGCGCATGCCGCGCGAGAACCGATCCACGGGTTCGTCGGCGCGGTCCGACAGCCGCGCCTGCGCGAGCGCTTCCGCAACGGCGGAGGGCCCGGCGCGTACGCCCGCGAGTCGAGCGAAGAGTTCGAGGTTCTCGCGGGCGGTCAATTCGCCGTAGAGTTGCGGCTCGTGTCCGAGCACGCCGACCACACGGCGCGGCGTGTCGAGACCATCGGCCGCGGGATAGCTCACCGTGCCGCGCGACGGCTCGGCAAGCGTCGAGAGCACGCCGAGCAATGTCGTCTTGCCCGAGCCATTGGGGCCGAGCAGGCCAATCACCTCGCCCGCGTGGCCCTCGAACGAGATGTCGCGCAACACCCGGCGCCGACCGTACTGCCGCGCCACGCGCGAGACGATCAGCAGGGGCGTCACGAGGCGCGACGTTCCGGCTGGGCGCCCTGCCCCGCGCCCCTGGCGCGCTCGGCGTCCAGCAGCGCGTAAATCCCTTCCAGATCGCGCATCAGCGCATCGCGCTCTTCGAGCGCTTCGTCGGTCGACGGTTCGCCGCCCTGCTGCAACCGCTGCAGGCGCAGCAGCAGCGCCGCGCGCTGAGCCTCGAGTGCCTTCACGCGCGCCGACGGATCGACGGGCTTGCCGAACATCAGCCAGAGGCCAACCGCCACGATCAAGCCGGAGATCCCGAGCGCGGCGTATCGAGGCCAGCGGGGATGGTGCGGGATGCCGTCCACGACCAGACGCATCGTGCTGCCCGCCGCCTGTCCGGGGCCGGACCCGGTGAAGTACGTGCGGCCCTCGGCCTGCGCCTCACGCGACTGCGGGAGCGTGGGTTCGACCAGGCGGGTGTCGCCGAGCCGCCGCACGATCACGTTGGTGGCCATGCTCGCCACCGGCAACGTGAGCGAGATCTCGCGCCGCGGCCCCTCGATGGGCAGGCCATACGCCACCTGCGCAATGGTCCGCCCCGGCGCGAACGGGCCGGCCACGACCACCTGCCGCTGGAACACACGCGCCTGTGGGGTCGATCCCTCCAGCAGCGTGACCTGCGTGGCGTCCTCCGGCATCGTGATGGTGATCGGCTCGGCCACCGACACGGGCTGGCTCGCGGCGTTGGCGAACTCGAAGATGTGCACCACCTCGAGCCGCTCGTTGTTGAAGTCGAAGATCGTGCGCCACTGGTTGCCGAGCACCACGGTGCCCGGCGTGGCCGCTGCCTGCGGACTCGGGGCTGCGCCACCTGGCGCCGCACCGGGGGCACCGGGCGTGGCTGGCGCCGCAGCCGCATCGAGGCCGACGGCCAGAATCAGCCGCACGCCGGCCCTGGAAGGCACCTGGAACGGCTGGGAACGGACCGTTTCGCCCTCTACCGTGACCGACGCCGTGAGCGTGGCGCCAGCGGGCAGGCCGCTGAAGATGGCGCGTCCCGACTCGTCGGTCTGGGCACTCTCGTTCACGCCAGCACCCGACAGCACCACCGCGACACCCGTCACGTTGTTGCCCAGCGTCTGCCGCACCACGCGGACGGAGATGGCCCCGTCGGGCAGGTCGCCGCTCGGCAGCACCATGCCGTTCATCTGTCGCAGGTCTGGCTGGGCCACGGCCGGCAGGGCCATGCCCAGAACGGCGGCGAGGATGATGGCCACGACCACTGGCATCGCGCGCCTCACAGCGTCGCTCCGCACGACTTGCAGAAGCGGGCGTCGGCGTCGTTGAGCGTGTCGCACGCCTGGCACTGCCGGGCGCTCACCTTCTTCGACGGCCGCGACTTCAACCCAGCGAGATCCTGGGCGATCCGCTCACGCAATCCGGCTTCGCCGAGTTCGATCCGCTGCATCAGTCCCACCGCCCGTTGCCGCAGCCGACCGGCCATCTCGTCGAAGTCGGCCTCGGCGACCTTGCCCATGGCCTTGTCGAACTCCAGTTCCTTGATGCTGCGCAGCACGAGCTTCTTCTCGCGGTCGAGCGCCTGCAGGTGCCGCTCCGACCGGCGGGCGTCGCCGATCACACGCTCCGGCGACACCAGCGGCAGCAACGTGCGGTGCACGGCGACCGCCGCGAACGCGGCCGCGATGATGGCCATGCTCAGCAGGATGAGATGCTCCGGCCTGGTGAAGCGCGGTTCGCGCCACACGGCCGCCGTGGCGCCGATCAACCCCAGGACGATGAAGAAGTGCCAGGCGCGTGCGCCGCGAGGATCAGTCGAGGTCACGCAGTTCCTCGTCGAGCTTCGCCTGGTAGGGCTCGGTCGAGGCCGCCGTCGGCGGCGGAGCCTCCGCAGGCGACTGTCGCGTCCAGCGCACGGCGACCGTGCCGGCCAGGACCGCGCCGAAAAGCCCCAGCGCCAGCGGCACGGCCCACGCAAGCCGGTTGAAGCCCGTGTCTGGCGGCTGGGTCAGGATGTCGGCGCTGCCGTTCTCCTTGACGAAAGTCGCCAGGATGGCCTCGCGATCGAGCCCCTGATCCACCAGTTCCTTCAGGCGCCCGAGCTGCTTCTCCTTGCCCTGGCACTGGAACATCCCGCAGGTGCCGGCGGGCAGGCGGCAACCGCACGTGCAGAGAATCTCGTTCTCGAGTTCACGCTCGAGCGGCGAGCGCTTGACGATCGTGCCCGTGTCCTGGGCCTGCGCGACCGCCGGCCCGGTCAACAGGAGTGCCAGCAGGAGCGCGGTCGTGGTCGTGGCCGCGCCCGACGAGGACGTTGCAGGCACCTTCACGCCAGCCACGGCCAGGGCGCGCTCCGGGAGCAGCGCAATGAGCGTGCCGATGGCCAGCAGGCCGAAGCCCGCCCAGATCCAGTTCACCAGCGGGTTGACGACGACGTGGAACGTCGCCGACTGCTGCTCGACGTCGAACCCCGCGAGCACCACGTAGAGGTCGTATGCAAACGAACGCCGGATGGCCACCTCGGTGGTCGGCTCGTCGGGCCGCTTGGTGTAGAACCACTTGGCCGGCTCGACCGTCCCCAGTTCCTTGCCGTCCTGGAACGCCGTCATCCGCGCCGTCACCATCTGCTTCTGCGCGTCCTGCGTCAGGCGGATGCCGTCGTGTCGCACGGTGAAGCCACCGACCGTCACCGTCTGACCGGGCTTGAGCAGGAGCTGTTCCTCCTGCTTGAACCCGTCGCCGGCGAAGCCGAGCGCCATCAGCACGATGCCGAGGTGCACGATGTAGCCGCCGTAGCGCCGCTGGTTGCGCGCCACCAGGCCGATGGCCGACGTCACCATGTCGGACCCCGAGTACTGCTGCCGCACGCGGGCGCCACGCACGAACTCCTGCACGAGCGTCGCGGTGACGAACGCCGAGAGCGCGAAGCAGATGCCCGACGACCACACGCGCACGCCGAGGGCGAACACCGCCCCGCCGACCACGAACGCCGACACCACCGGCCAGAGGAACTGGAAGCGCAGGTTGTCGATCGTGGACTTGCGCCAGGCCAGCAACGGGCCGATGCCCGTGAGCGCGAGCAGCGCCAGGCCGATGGGCAGCATCCACTTGTTGAAGAAGGGCGGCCCCACCGTGAGACGTTCGCCGGTCACGGCTTCGCTGATCGTCGGGAACATCGTGGCGAACAGGACGAAGATGGCCGAGAACAGCAGGATCCAGTTGTTGGCCAGGAACGCCGCCTCGCGCGACACCCACGAGTCGAGATCGTGACGCGCCCGCAGCAGCGGCAGCCGCCACAACAGCAGCCCGAAGCTCACCACCAGCAGCACCGTCATGAACACCGTGAACATCAGCGCCAGTTCCCGGTCTTCGCCGAACGCGTGCACCGACTGCACCACGCCCGACCGCGTCATGAACGTGCCGAAGATCGTGAGGAAGAACGTGGTGATGACGAGCGTCATGTTCCAGACGCGCAGCATCCCGCGCCGCTCCTGCACCATCACCGAGTGCAGGAACGCCGTGGCCGTGAACCACGGCAGCAGCCCGGCGTTCTCGACCGGGTCCCAGCCCCAGTAGCCGCCCCACCCGAGTTCCTCGTAGGCCCAGATCATCCCGAGCGTGAGGCCCAGCGACAGGAACAGCCAGCTCACCATCGTCCAGCGCCGCACCGCGCGGAGCCACGAGTCGTCCAGGTACCCGGTGGCCAGCGCCGCCATGCCGAACGCGAATGGAATGGTCATGCCCACGAAGCCGATGTAGAGCGACGGCGGGTGGATGACCATGTAGATGTTCTGCAACAGCGGGTTGAGCCCCTGCCCGTCGGGCGGGATGTCGGCCAGGTAGGTCTCGAACGGGTTGTTGTGAATGATCATGAGGAAGAGGAAGAACATCTCCACCATGGCAATCACAGCCACCACCCAGGGGATCAGCTCGCGGTGCGACTCGCGCGAGTTGCGCACCGCGATGGCGCCGAACACCGACAGCAGCAGCACCCAGAACATGATCGAGCCGTCGAGGCCACCCCAGTAGGCGGTGATCTTGAACAGCAGGGGCTGCGCCGCATCGGAGTAGCGGTCCACGTACTTGATCGCGTACGTGTCGGTGACGAAGGCGTACATGATCACCGCCGACGCCACCGACATCAGCGCCGTGACGAGGTAGAAGGCGCCGATGCCGCTTTCGGTCAGGCGGGTCGAGTGCCGGCGCGTGCCCGCGATGCACGCCACGGCGGCATAGCAGGCGACCACGAAGGCGGCGAGCAGCAGGAACGTGCCGAGGGCTGGCATGGCGCGCCTAGTTCGTGACGCCCGGCCGGACGCTGCCCGGATGGCTGGCACCGGTGGGATTGCCCGCCGTGCCGGGTTCGTACTTGCTCGGGCACTTGGCCATCACGCCGTTGGGCTCCACCACGAAACCGTCGGGACCGAGCGTGCCCTTCACCACCACCTCCGACCCGTCCTTGAACGTGTCGGGGACGATGCCCGTGTAGCTCGCCTTCACCATCTGGCCGTTGAACGCCACCTCGAAGCGGTAGTCCAGCGAGTCGGGCTTGCGCCGGATGTCCGACGCGTGCCCGTGCAGTTGCAGCCGCTTGCCGTACCACTGCGCCGGCTGCGTCATCACCTCGTCCACGTGCTTGTAGTACTGCGTGTCCTCGCTGAGGCTCGAGTACAGCATGGCGCTGAACGCCAGCCCGAGCACGAGGGTCGATATCGCGATCTTGAGGGTCTTGGATCGGCTCATGGTCCTGGGCAGGGCGCGGAAGACGAGCGGTCGCCCTATCTGCGGATTATGACGCTGTTTGCAGGAACAAAGCCAGCCGTTGTGCGACCTGCGCGGTCGGCAGCCCGACGACGTTCGGGTACGACCCCTCGACGCGCGTCACGAACCGCGACGCGAGCCCCTGGATGCCATAGGCGCCCGCCTTGCCCAGCGGCTCCCCCGACGCCACGTACCAGGCGATGTCGGACTCGCGCAACGGGGCGAACCACACGACCGTCCGCTCCACGAAAGTGTCCTCGCGCGCGGCCTGGCGGAGGGTGACGCCGGTGAACACCTCGTGGGCCCGCCCCGAGAGCAGGCGTAGCATCTCGGCGGCATGGGCATCGTCGTCGGGCTTGTTGAGGATCACACCGTCGCAGGCCACCGTCGTGTCGGCCGCCAGCACGATCTCGTGCGCGCCGGCCACCACCGTGCGGGCCTTCAGGCGGGCCAGCCGGACGACCAGCGCGTCGGCGGCCTCGTCAGGCAGCGGGGTCTCGTCCACGTCGGCCACGCGGACCTCGAACTCGAATCCCGCGGCGGCCAGCAGGGCCGACCGGCGGGGAGATGCCGATGCCAGTATCAGCTTCATCGTTGGTAGGGACCGCTCGCCGAGCGGTCCGTCAGGGTCCCCGGTAGGGACCGCTCTCCGAGCCGTCCGCCAGGGTCGTTTTGGTAGGGACGGCGGTCCCCGCCGTCCGCCCGGCGCGGGCTTGTTCGTCATGTTCCTAGGTAGGGACGGCTCTCCGAGCCGTCCGCGCGGCCCTACCCACTGACACTCACGACGAAGGCGCGCCCCTTGTCGCCGAGGATCTCACGAAGTCTCGCCTCGATCACACGGCGATGCAGGTCGAGTTGATCGGCCACGCGGGCGTCGCGCGCGCTCACGTACACGATGCCCCCGGCATCGCGCACGGGCGCGCTGAGGCGCGCCATCGCCCCGCCGACGGCCAGGTGCCACGCCGCCTCGACCTTCCCCTTGCTGTGCGGCTGCGACGCGATCAACTGCGTGACCGCGCCGGCGATGCGTTCGGTGGGAACCACAGGGGGAGTATTGCTGAAATGCCGCGATGCCGGGAATGCCGAATGCCGGGATGGCAGGCAGGCTGTAGGCTGTAGGCTACCGGAGATCAGCCATGAGCTTCCGCCAATCGGTCATCGTCTCTGCCGTCCGCACGCCCACCGGGAAGTTCCTGGGCGGCCTCAAGGACTTCGCCGCGCCCGACCTCGGGGCGCTGGTCGTGCGCGAAGCCGTCGCGCGGGCCGGTCTCGCGCCCGACGACGTGGACGAGTGCATCCTCGGCAACGTCGTCTCGGCCGGCGAGGGGCAGCACCCCGCCCGTCAGGCGGCCCTGAAGGCCGGCTTGCCGCCGGAAGTGCCGGCGCTCAACGTCAACATGGTGTGCGGGTCGGGCCTGCGCGCGGTGATGCTGGCGGCTCAGGGCATTGCCGCCGCCGACGCGGACATCGTGGTGGCCGGCGGCATGGAGTCCATGAGCCAGGCGCCCTACCTGCTGCCCCGCGCGCGTGAAGGCTTCCGCATGGGCCACGCCCAGGTCGTGGACAGCATGATCCACGACGGCCTGTGGTGCGCCATCGACCACTGGCACATGGGCATGACCGGCGAGGCCGTCGCCACGCGCTACGGCGTGTCGCGCGAGGCGCAGGACGCCTATGCCGTGGCCAGCCATCAGAAGGCGGCCGCCGCGATGCGATCGGGCGCGTTTGCCGCCGAGATCCTGGCCGTCACGATTCCCCAGAAGAAGGGCGACCCCATCGTCGTGGATCGCGACGAGTCGGTGCGGGAGGATACGTCGGTCGAAGCGCTCGCACGACTGAAGCCGGCCTTCGACCCGAACGGCACGGTGACGGCGGGCAACGCGCCCGGCGTCAACGACGGCGCCGCGGCGCTGGTCATCGCCGCCGCCGACGTCGCCGCCGACCGTGGCCTCACCGTGCGCGCGCGCATCGTCGCGCAGGCCACCAGCGGTCTCGAGCCGAAGTGGGTGATGATGACGCCGGTGCCGGCCATCCGCACGGTCATCGAGAAAGCCGGCTGGACGCTCGACGAGGTCGACCTCTTCGAGATCAACGAGGCGTTCTCGGTGCAGGCCGTGGCCGTGACGGGCGAACTGGGCATCCCCCTCGACAAGGTCAACGTCCACGGCGGCGCCGTGGCGCTCGGTCACCCGATTGGCGCAAGCGGCGCACGCATCCTCACCACCTTGATCCATGCGCTGGAACGGTACGACAAGCGACGCGGCGTCGCGGCGCTGTGCCTCGGCGGCGGCAACGGCGTGGCCCTCGCCATCGAGCGCCCATGACGGAGATCAGCCTACGGCCTACCGCCTGCAGCCTACCGCCAGCCTGCGGCGAGCGCCCATGACACCTGCGCTTCCCCTGAATGGTGAATTGTGACCTGTGAATTACTCCAGCCTGCCCGTCAGGCAGGCGTGCAGCCTGTAGGCTGTAGGCTGTAGGCCCTGATGATTCAGACCGTCGGCGTCATCGGTTCCGGCACCATGGGCAACGGCATCGCCCAGGTGTTCGCGCAGCGAGGGTTCGACGTGCGCCTCGTGGACGTGTCGGCTTCGGCACTCGAGCGCGCACGGACCTCGATCGGGAAGAGCCTCGCGAAGTTCGTCGAGAAGGGCACGTTGAGCGCCGACGACCGCGACGCGACGCTCGGCCGACTGCAGTTCCTCGGCTCGATCGATCCCCTGGCCGACGTCGACTACGTGGTCGAAGCCATCGTGGAGCAGCGCGACGCGAAGCGGACGCTGTTCGGCAGGCTCGATGCGCTCACGCGACCCGAGGTCGTGCTCGCGACCAACACCTCGTCCATCTCCATCACCGACATCGCGGCAGCGACCAACCGACCCGAGCAGGTGCTCGGGATGCACTTCATGAACCCGGTGCCGCTGATGACGCTGGTGGAGTTGATCCGCGGCCAGGCGACGTCGGACGCGTCGATGGCGATCGCGGAGGATCTCTGTCGTCGGCTGGGCAAGACCGGCGTGCCGGCCAGCGACTACCCCGGGTTCATCGCCAACCGCATCCTGATGCCGATGATCAACGAGGCGGTCTTTGCGTTGATGGAAGGCGTCGGCACGGCCGAGGCGATCGACTCGGTGATGAAGCTCGGGATGAACCACCCCATGGGGCCGCTCACGCTGGCCGACTTCATCGGGCTCGACGTGTGCCTGGCCATCCTGGACGTGCTGCACCAGGGCCTCGGCGACCCCAAGTACCGCGCGTGCCCCCTGCTCCGCCGCATGGTGGCCGCCGGACACCTCGGACGGAAGACCGGCCGCGGGTTCTACCACTACGCGTAACAATTCAACATTCAGAGTTCAGCATGAAGGGCGGGGCGAACGCCGTGAGGCCTCCGCTGCACCCTTCATGCTGAATTGTGAACGTTGAATGGCCTGTCAGACCTCTCGGCCCCGGACGTCAGATGCAGGAACAGTTCAACGTTCAGAGTTCACAATGAAGGGCAGGTCAAGCACCAGGGGGCTTCCCTGCCCTCCCTTCATTCTGAACTGTGAATGTTGAACTGGCCTGTCAAGAGCGGGGCAACCGCCAACGGAGTTCGCGGCCCCTGTCGTGCTGACCGCCCCTTCATGCTGAACTGTGAACGTTGAACTGAAGTTCTAGAGCCGTTTGTCCGCGACGTGCGTGAGGCGCCAGTACGCGAGGAACGCGAGCGGACCGATGCAGAGCACCTCGCGCGCGACGGCCGTGAGGTTGTGGGCGAGGAAGCCCGACACCCAGTAGCGCCGCGAGATCGGCAGGAACAGGTGGAGGTCCGACTGGTAGTAGGCCGGCGTGATCGGCCAGAGCGCCATGATGCCGATGGGCGCCGTGGTGTCGTGGCCCAGCCAGTCGAGCAGGATGTGCGATCCGTAGGCCAGGCTGGCGGCAATCGCCCAGCGCCACCCGCCGGTCACGACGCGCGCGAGCAGCAGGATGATCGCCATCGCGCCGACGCTGTGCGTGTACATGGAATGGACGCCGAACAGCAGATCGATGTCGGGCAGCGCGCCGAGCGCGGCAAACGGCAACATGGCCAGGAGCGCCGTGTCCACGGGGCGCTTGGCGGCGGGCGGGTCGAGGGAGCGGACGAGGGCGCGGGGGCCCGCGGCGAGCACGCCGACGGCCACACCGGCCAGGGCGTGGCCCAGGGGGCTCGGCATCCTGACGACAGTAGCAATCCTGCGCAGGTGGGGCAACCCGAGGTGCGCAGTTTCTGCCCGCGCCACGATGACTGGCGAAAGTGAGAGTCGACAGTAAGTTGTTGATAGTGAGTGTATTACCACGACAGACGACAAACACTTTCGCTTGACAATCGCCTGGCACGTCCCTAGAATGCCAGAGTCTCGACCTGGTGACCGGCGCCCACGCGCCGGGCCCCGTTCGAGGACCTGCCGACCGCAAGGAGTGAGTGATGCCCGTTGACGACCTGAAGGAACGCGTTCGCGCCATCGAGATGGCGGTCGGACAGATCGAGAAGCAGTTTGGCAAGGGCTCCATCATGCGGTTGGGCCAGAAAGACGCGGTGGCCATCCCGAGCATCTCGACGGGTGCCATCAGCCTCGACTACGCCCTGGGCGTGGGCGGGGTGCCGCGGGGTCGGGTGGTGGAGGTGTTCGGCCCCGAGTCGTCGGGCAAGACGACGCTGGCGTTGCAGGTGATTGCGCAGGCGCAGAAGGCGGGGGGCATGGCGGCGTTCGTCGACGCCGAGCACGCGCTCGATGCGTCGTACGCCCAGAAGCTGGGCGTCAACCTCGACGACCTGCTGGTGTCGCAGCCCGACAACGGCGAGCAGGCCCTCGAGATCGTCGAGGTGCTGGTGCGGTCGGGCAGCGTGGACGTCGTGGTCGTCGACTCGGTGGCGGCGCTCGTGCCCCGCGCCGAGATCGAAGGCGAGATGGGCGAAGCGCAGGTCGGCCTGCAGGCGCGCCTGATGTCGCAGGCGCTGCGCAAGCTCACCGGCGTGGTGTCGAAGAGCAAGACCTGCCTGGTCTTCATCAACCAGCTGCGCGAGAAGATTGGCGTGATGTTCGGCAACCCCGAAACGACCACGGGTGGCCGCGCGTTGAAGTTCTACGCCTCGGTGCGCATCGACATCCGGCGCATCGGCGCCATCAAGGACGGCGACGTGGTCACGGGCGGCCGCACGCGCGTGAAGGTGGTGAAGAACAAGGTCGCGCCGCCGTTCCGCGAGGCGGAGTTCGACATCATGTACGGCGAGGGCATCTCGAAAGAGGGCGACTTGCTCGATCTCGGCGTCGAGCGGAAGATCGTGGACAAGAGCGGCACGTGGTTCTCGTACCAGGGCGAGCGCCTGGGCCAGGGCCGCGAGAACGCCAAGCAGTTCCTCAAGGACAACCCGGCCACCTACCAGGCCATCGACGAGCGGCTCCGCAAGGAGCTGGGCCTCGCGCCCGCGACCGTCGAGCCCGTCGCGGCCGGGTAATCGTCTCGTCCGGCCATCGCCGGACATCGCCTGTTGGTAGGGTCCGCCGCGTGCGGGCCACGCCCTGCCTCACACACCAGGAAGTGGCCGGCTGCTCCAGCCGGCCCTACCAACGTCTTCGGTCGGGACGACTCTCCGAGCCGTCCGT
>VFQN01006543.1_pt1 | contig 13200 bp, 17 predicted proteins | sample 3512371 | NCBI WGS metagenome assembly VFQN01 (sample SAMN10412370, study PRJNA504923) | tailings metagenome | isolation source: Replicate 2 from Balatoc abandoned mine | place: Philippines: Itogon, Benguet | collected 2017-08-28
GCCTTGGACTCCCGCTGGCCTGTCCCTTCCCGTCTCCTTACCTGTAAACCTTTCCACAGAAAAAAAAAAAAAAAAAAAAAACCAGGAAGCAGGGCTCGTCCCACGGCATCCATCAGGGACACAGGGTTTCCCAACCCTCTCGCTGTTCGGATAGGGGCCACCAGCACCAACACAGCATAAGCCACGAAAAACGGGCCTCAAGTTATCGCTATCTCAGCCTGGTCCCGCCCCCACACAGCTTCTACCCAGAGAGCACAAGCAGGGCCTACGTCGTGGCGCCCACCCGCCCTGCCTTCTTCCCAGGGGGCACCGGAAGATTGGATACGAGGCAGCTGGTGTGCTGCATTGTGCTCCTCCCCATGCTGATCGGGGGATTCACACAGCTTAGCGCTGGACATGACATCGGCGCACAGGTTCAACTCCAACCCCATGTGGCACGCACGCTAACTGCACGTGCCCATCCCGTGTTCGTTCTCCTCAGGAGTCAACCTGGCACAGCCCCGAATGCGTGCTGCCATCATGAGCAATCACAGCAAAACTGCCGTGTAATTACGACTCCGCAGTAGTGTGCGACGTCCCTGCGCTCCTTGACCAGCGACCATTCAGAGCTCAGCCTTGGATCAGCTTGGATCATCATAGGGGCGGGCAGGGCACACCGATTGCACGTGCCAATTCCGAGCTCTCCCCATGGACGTCAACTGGCATAGCCAACAATGCATACTGCCATTATAAGCGGGAAAGTAGAGATATATATACATGTCCGCAGTACCAGTAGTGTGCGACGTCCCTGCACGCCTTGACCATGCTTTAGCGCGTCCTTTCAGCTATTCAAGTCGACATGATGCAGGCACCCGCACAAATTGCTGCAAGTAGCGATGTTGCAACGCAACTTGCGACTGCTCCTAGCAGCGGAACGCAGCAGGCCTGCAGCACGCCTGTAACAAACCCGGCGATGCCAACCGCTGCCCCTGGGGATGCGCCAGCAGCAAACTTGACACAACAAGCAGCTGGAGGAGCTGCGCCAGCTGCCCAAACGCCTGGACCTGTTGGAGCGCCAGGTGCCATGCCTCCTCCGGCAGCACCTCCTCAGGCACGTTACAATGACGGAAGCAAACCTAAGTTCATGAACATGCTGAACTAATTTGCTGTGTCAATTGGGGCAAAGGCATGGTCCTAACGCCATCGCTATCTGCTTCGCATGAACGCGTGGACCCCACAGCAAAACCCGGCGACGGACCCGATCTATGGGTACTTGCTAGCTGATTCAGCGTTCACCGCAGCGGTCAAGAAGCAGGACGTGCCCCAGGCAGCCTCTGCTGCTGCCAAGATAGTCAAGGTGGGTGACACTGGGTGCCTGTACAACACCCCGCGCCTGCTCTTCGTGGATCACACTGGCCGCACAGTCCTCGCCTGCTACCTTGCCAGGCACTTGAGGCTGTCTACATGCGGCTATACGCAATTTGTAACATGGCAGGAATTGCCACGTTGCACCGCTTGACACACGCTCGTTCGGCAACCTCCCTTGCCGCACTGATGTATGCATTTGCTGCCCCCCTCAACCGGACAGTCAAGATGCTGGCGCCCTCTCAACCCCCTCAACCCCCTCCACACCTCCTGCGCCCCCCAGACCAACCTGCACTTGACATCTAGATCCGCTCCATTCCCACGCCTCCCCACATCTCCCAGACCAACCTCCACGCCCTCATGGCCCACAAAAGCAACTGCACCCTCTGATGTGTAGTAAAAAGACCTCCCTTGTGCATTTCTTTAATCCTCCTCACCCCTAAACCTCCTATGGCCCCCAGACCAACCTGCACGCCATCATGGCCCGCATCAAGCCGCAGCAGAGCGCAGCCCTGGCAGGCCTGACCGGCGGCCCCGGGCCCGCCCCTGGCCCCACCCCCGGGCCGCTGCCCCCCGCGCCGCCCTACCCCACCTACCGGCGGGCCGGCAGCGTGGAGCCACCGGGGCTGGCCGACCTTGGCCCCCCCTCCAAGGGGAGGGAGCTGCGTAGGGGGGACTGGTGAGCTCCGGGGGGGCCTTCAGGAAACACCTGGGTGCACGATAGCACGAGGGACGCTGCCTGGTAGCAGGGTGCGGGCAGGGAGCTGGACGAGCGCACGTCCTGTGCGTACGACCCTGCACGTCACAAAGCCCCTGGTCCGGTCGTCTGTCACTTGGCGCTTTGCGGCTATCGGCTTGGAAGGGGCAGCGTACAAATGTGGTAGGCGGCAGGCCCGCAGGCTTCGTGCGACGAGGATTGGAGCAGCATTTGCCCAACGCCAGGCGCCCCGCACCTTGGCACCAAACTTCCCTGGGATCCACCGCACCTGTTCGGCCCCCCCACATGACTGATTGTTGTTGATCATATATTAATTGAATTAATCCATCTCGACCGGGCCCTGCTCCCCCAGGGTCATCGTGCGCTCAGCCAACAAGTCCACCGACCCCGAGCTGCTGGGTCAGGAGGCGTGGGTGGCGCGCGTGGAGCACAACGGATGGGTGGAGCTGCAGATACCGCGACTGGGTGAGGGAGGGCAGCCACGTGTGGGGCTTGGGGTAGATGCCGCGCCTGGGTGCGTGGGGGTGGGGGGTACGCGTAAAACGCGAGGAAACCGTGTGAGGTGTCAGGGAAGCACGGAAACGCTGGTGCCGGTGGGGGGTGGGGGACGCAAGGGGCAGCAGCTACGTGGCATGGGGTAGAACCCGCGCCTGGGTGGAGCTGCAGATACCGCGACTGGATGCGTGAGGGTGGGGGCTGGGGTGGGGGGTGGGGAGCCGCCTTGTGGGGCATGGGAGCAGGATTTGGAGCTTTGGTGGTATGGGGCAGATACCGCGACTGGGTGCGTGGAGGTTGGGGAGCGAGCACCTAGTTGGGCTGTGGGGCATGCGGCAGGTACCGCGCCTGGGTGCGTGGTGACAGGGACCCACCTACCACAATATGTGGAGCATGGGGCGGGTGCCGCCCCTAGGTGCTGCGCCCGGGTGTGAGTGGTATGGCAGCCGCACGTCACTTCCGTGGAGCACCGCCTCTCACACACTGTCCCTACCGCCTCCCCTCCCCTCCCCCTCCCCCGTCCTCCGGTGGGTCGAATTTGTCCTTACCGTACTACTATTACTACCTATTTCCGCCTCCTTGCGTTACCAGTACGTTGTTCCCCGGTCCTTCCCCGCAGCCCGCACCGTCAAGCTGCAGCAGCGCTACCTGCAGCTCATCACGCCGCAGTACCCGCCGTACTACGGCCCGCCGTCAGCCGCCGCCGCCGGCGGCCCCGGCATGCCGTACAGCGCCGCCGGACCCGGCGGCGGCGGCGCCCCGGCCATGCTGGGACCGCCGCCAGGCATGCCGCTGCCGCCGGGGTCCGGCGCACCCGGCATGGGCTGCCCGCCGCCGCCGCCGCCGCCGGGGGGATCCCTGGCGGCGCCGTCACCGATGCTGCCGCCGCGGCGCGGCCCCTCGGAGGCGGGCGGCATGGTGCTGCCGTCCCCCGGGGGCATGGGCATGGGGATGCCGTACGGGGGGAACCCCATGCCGTACGGGATGGGGGCGGACGAGTACGGCAGGCAGGGCAAGCGGCAGCACACGGACCCGTCGGTGCGCCCGGCGCTGTCGCTGGACGTGCTGCCGCCCGCGCGTGGTAAGGGGCGGGGTGAGGGGCGGGGTGGGGCGGGGGTGGGGGTATATGCAGGCACTGCAGGGTACCTTGGTGGGGCAGAAGGATGCGTGCCGCTGTCGCTGGACGTGCTGCCGCCCGCGCGGGGTGAGTGCTGCCGCGCGCTGCCATGTGCCGTGGCTGCTGTGGACCTGCGCCTGCGCTTCTCCACGCTTCGTCCGTGTGCATGACCACGAAGATGGGTGTATCACACTTGGCTTCACGTTCGACTGCCCAGCAGGCACATTCACCACAACCGCCGCTTCAGCTCCACGCCCCCCTCGCCCTTCCCCCCGTGGCCCCAGTCGCCATGTTTCCCCCTAAACGCCCCCACCCCCTGCCCCCACCCCACAGTCGCCATGACCCCCGGCCGCGGCAGCGCCTCCCGCACACGCGATATTGTGCGCTCCATCCGCCGCGACCTTCTGGCGCTGGAGGAGAGCGTCCCGTGGGACTGCGTGGGCCCCAGCTGGAAGAACACGCGCCCGGGGTGGCGGCGGGCTCTGAGGGCGGCGGACACGTCGCCGTCGGCCACGCCGCCGCCGGGTGCGGGTGCGCCGCCTTCGGCGGCGGCGGCGGCGGGCGGCGGCGGGGGCATGGGGGGTGCGGACGCGGCGGCAGCGGCGGCGGCGGCGGCGCTGGTGGCGGCTACGGCGGGGAGCATGCTTGAGCTGCATGAGGCGCTGTGCACGGAGAAGGGCGCGGGGCTGTTTGTGCGGCGGGGGGCGTGGGAGGGCAGGCTGAAGGAGCTGGCGGAAGGTGGGTGGCGGGCCGGGCTGGACTGGGCTTGGCTTGGGCGCAGCTGGGGGGAGGGGCCATATGGTACCTCTTTAGGGGAGCTGAGGCCAAGGACTTGAAGCACGCCTTGTGAAACACGCCCAGCACGCACTGTTACTCACGGTGTGCTCCCGCCGTACCCACTCCCGCCCACACATTGTCACAACGGCGTGGCCATGACCCACCTGAACACGTGTCCCCGGCCCTGTCCGCCCCTGCTGCGGGCGGCAACAACTTAGCACATCATGATACCCACGGAAAACCTTTACGATACGGTGCGCGCCGGTGTGTGCACAACGCACTTACCGTGTGCTGCCCGGCCCTCCCCTTTCCCACTCGCCGTGTCGCAGGCGGCAACAACGTGTCGTGCCTGCAGGTGCTGTGGGCGGAGATGACGGAGGGCGTCAAGGTGTGGATGGCGGCGGGGGGGCCACCGCCGACGGGCGGGGCAGGAGGCGGCGGCGGCGGCGGCCCTGGCGGCGGCGCGCCTCCCCTGGAGCGCGGCGCCATGGGCCCGTGCTACCGGGCGCTGGCGGCCATGGAGGACGCGGCGGCGCGTGGCGACCAGTACATCGGGCAGGTGCGTCGGGGGGTGGGGTAACCGCAGGGCGGCAGAATGACTGGAAGAAGGTCAACCTCCGGCAGGCAGGCAGTACGTCGGCCAGGTGGGGATGGGGGCCCGGCAGGCAGGCAGGCCTTGATGGGACGCGGCGGCACGTGGCGACCAGTACATCAGGCAGGTGCGTCGGGGGGTGGGGTAAGACCGCAGGGCGGCAGAGTACCGTAAGTGGTCAGCTGAAAGCAAGGATGGATCTCGATCTTGATCGGATCTTGGCGGGCAGTACATTGGCCAGGTGGGGCGGCGGCCGCGCAGTGCCAGGGTGAGTGATGGAGAGCGCCAACATATGTTGTCGGCAGGAAGGCAGTGCACCGGCCAGGTGGGGGGATGGAGGGCAGGCAGGTAGGTAGGCAGGCCTTGGTGACTCGGAGCTCGGCATGACACAACTAGTACAGGCGTGATGTAGGGCGATGGCTGGGTGTGGGGAAACATTTCCCACCCCTTCCTCCCGCTTCCTGCTGCCAGTCAATGTCGCGCTGCCGCCCTCTGCGGAACCCTCCAGCCTTCGCCTGCACCCAACTCTACCCGCAACCCCACCCTCCTACTGCACTCCACAAGAGCTACTTGACCGCGAACCCCCTCCCCTCCACGCGGTCTAGGTCCCGGTGGAACGCGTTCTGGGCCCCTTCCCTCCCACCCCTCCTTTACTCCTTGCCCATACTCGCCCTCCACAGACGCTGCTACTACTCTGTTGTCATCCCCCTTCCCCTCCCCTCCCCCTCAGGTCCCGGTAGAACGCGTGTTGGGCACCTCCCGCGACACGCTGTGTGGTCTGCGGCACCTGGTGGACAGGGAGCGGGGGCACGTCATGGGCCGCATAGACGCCATCAGGTGGGGGCATGTGTATTAGGGTGTGTTAGGGTGTGGTGGAGGTTGTGGTGCTGTGTGGTCTGCGGCACCTGGTGGACAGGGAGCGGGGGCACGTCATGGGCCGCATAGACGCCATCAGGTGGGGGCATGTGTATTAGGGTGTGTTAGGGTGTGGTGGAGGTTGTGGTGCTGTGTGGTCTGCGGCACCTGGTGGACAGGGAGCGGGGGCACGTCATGGGCCGCATAGACGCCATCAGGTGGGGGCATGTGTATTAGGGTGTGTTAGGGTGTGGTGGAGGTTGTGGTGCTGTGTGGGCTGCGGCACCTGGTGGACGGGGAGCGGGGGCACATCATGGGCCGCATAGACGCCATCAGGTGGGGCATGTGTATTAGGGGTGTGGTGGAGGTTGTGGTGCTGTGTGGGCTGCGGCACCTGGTGGACCGGGAGCGGGGGCACATCATGGGCCGCATAGACGCCATCAGGTGGGGCATGTGTATTAGGGGTGTGGTGGAGGTTGTGGTGCTGTGTGGGCTGCGGCACCTGGTGGACCGGGAGCGGGGGCACATCATGGGCCGCATAGACGCCATCAGGTGGGGGCATGCGTAGACGCAGTTGGAGGACGACTACGGCACCTCTCGATAGCAACGAACGACGTACGGCACCTCAATTCGACATGCCGCACACGGACATCTGTGTGTCTTCCCACTTGTTTGTTGCAGTCGCGGTGGCCGCTGCTTGACGGCGCCTATCCCTTACAGTGGATGCCTATTATGGAGCGGTTTACAATCGCTGATGTTGCACGCAACCAACCCAAACTATCCATTCTTTCTGACACGTTGTTATAATGTGTGTGGTCCCCACCGCTCTCGCAGCCGCGGCGAGCCCCTCCTCGAAGACGACTACGTGGGCCTAGGGCTGCAGCACCCCGCGGCGCTGAGCACACCCTTCTCGGACTACGCAGGGGGTGCAGGTAAGGGGGCGGAGGAGGGAGGCGAGGGAGCAGACGGCGCTGGCCTTACTAAAGCAGCACCTCTCACTAGTCCTGCACTCGAATTACCAGTATGGAAGTCCCTGCAGGCTGTCTGTCTCCCCATGCGTGCATCGCACTGGCGTTCATCCCCCTAGGCGGGTACCGTACCCGTACAACGGCCACCGGCACCTGTACTGATGCCGACTACCTCCGTACCGATCCCTGCCCCTGGGCAGGCGACCGGCCCCGTTCTGCCGTGGGGGATGTGCTGCGATCTGAAACCGCTACGTTGTACACCCCCCCTCATTTTTACATCCTTCACCCCGTAGGTCCGGCCCGGGCTGGGCCCATCCTGTCGTGGGGCCTGTGGACTGAGCCGGTACCGCTACTCCATCCTCGTTGTCCGCTAATCCCCCCGCTGTGATTATCCTTTGCCGCGTAGGTACGGCCCGGGCCGGCCCCATCCTGTCTTGGGGCCTGCGGTCCGAGCTGTCGCTGTACGGCGGGCTGTACTCCGTACTTGACGGCGAGGTGGACACGGACGTGGACGACGGGCCGGAGGCTACGGACGTTGAGTACGACAGCGGTACGGACAGCGGCGGCGGCGGCGGCGGCGCGGGCGGGGACGGGGGCGACAGCGACTGGGGGGCGCGGAGGGGGCAGAAGAGGGGGAGGGGGAGGGGAAGGGAGGGGAGGAGGGGGCTAGAGGGGGGTGGGGTGGTGGATGGGGGTAAAGGTGGGGAGCAGGGGGAGGTGCCGGTGGCGCCGGCGGGGGCGGAGGGTGATGGGAGGAGGGAGGGGGAGGGGATGGAGGTGGTTGAGGTGGGGAAGGGAGGTGGGGAGCAGGGCGGGTCGGCAGGGGGCGAGGGTGCAGGGGCGGCTGCAGGGGAGGCGGCGATGGTCACAGGCGGTGGGGATGGGGGCAATGGGGCGGAGCCGGCGGCGGCCGAGGCGGATAAGCAGGGCGGTAACACTGGGGCGGCGGCGGGGGCGGGGTTGCAGGAGCAGCCGCAGGGGCCGGAGGCAGCGGCGAGTGCGGGCGGGGAGGTGGGCAGGGAGGCGGCGGCTGGGCCGGCGGGTGGTGTGCAAGGTGATGTGAGCATGTCGGAGGCGTAGGTGTCGGCACCAGACGATGTTGGGGTGCAACAGCTCCTGTCCCATGAGCGCAGGAGGAACCAGCCCGGGGAACCGTGGGTGGACCGTAGCCTTGTGTAGTGTACACAGCACGTTGGACCAGTCTACCGGCATATCGGTACATGAACCGTGCCGTTGTTGGACGGAGCTTGGCCTTGGGTCTTGGTCTTGGGTGATGTGAGCATGTCGGAGGCGTAGGCGTGGAGGTACTGGTCAGGAGGTACCGCTACTGGGTGGCCTCGAGGGAGGGCTCTACCCGTAATGTGTATGGATAGACCGTGTCACTTGGTGTTTACCGTATCGGGTACTGCAGAGCCGTTGCAGATGTGCTGTCCTGTGCGCTGCGGCGTTGGCGTCCAAGGCCGCAGCAAGCAGGAGGCCGGGGTGACCCATGGTCAGTGCAGCAACCGCTGGTGGGCGAAGGGGGGCGGGGCGGGGGCTCCCCTGGGCCTTTGCCGCGATGGTGCCCCTCTTGGCTGCTGGCTGCGAGATTCGTGGTGCACTACGCATGCCAGGAGTACGCAAGAAAGGGGTTGGGCATATTGGGCTGGCTACAGCTTGCTCCGCCAACTACGGTATGCGTCCGGGACCGGAACCGAGAGAGAACCGAGTAGCTGTTTTAGTGTTCGTTGGTGGTGCTTGCTTGACGGCACTGGTGGAGCTGCATAAGATTCCAAAAAAAGCCGTACATACCTTGGCTGCCTGTCGCTGGCGGGTGCTCTTGTACGTGGTGCGCGATGCGGGAGTCGGGGTGCATTTACGGATAAGAGCGTTGGTTGTGAAAACAAGCCGCAGTCCAGCGTAGTCTGTGCGGCTGGCGCTGCGCCGACTGTAGCGCTCCGGGTAGCAGCAGAGGGGCTGACGGCCCCCTTCCCTACCTGGTCGCCCCTGGACAGGTTCCGGCCTGTTATGATAAGCTAGGAGAACCGACAGTTGATAGGACGGAAATACTCGGCGAAAACCGATTTTGAGGGTCATGCTGGGTCATGTCACCTCTGCTCACACTGCGAACAGCTGTCTCAACACGTGTCCAAGCTGGTTCCGGTGCCGCAGAAATTTTGCCGGTGTATGCCGATTGCCTGTGTGCCTTTGTTTTTATGTGCTCTCGCAGTATTAGTACAAAGCTGCAACTCGGATGACGCAAATGACCTTGATCGTGCACAAGGATCATGTCGGACACTGTGTTGGAGTCAAGAGGCGCCCGTACATCAATGCTTTCATTGCCTCAGGAGTTGAATGTGCGCGTGATCGGTCTATTGCCGCCCCGCGCAGCTGGTCGCCTGGCAACAACATGCAAGTCGCTGCGAGCGCTCATCCAATCACAGCGCGAGAGTGTTCCTTTTGTCTGCCAACGCATGCTAGATGTATTCGGCTTTAGAGCTCTCAATGCCGGTGGGTCTGGGTTGCAGGACGCAACAGCATACTGCCTTGGTGCTTCGTAAGGGTTACTCAAACATGTCACGTGCTGCAGTGCCTTTCTGAGCGTGTGCCGTTGCTTCGTGTTAGGGCCGTGCATGGCGCGGTCGCCCCTGACCTTTCACCCTTCTTCCCTGCTACCTATCGCCCTTGGTGGAAGGGCCGCCTCCACCTGCACAGCTACCTTGTAATGTGCATGACAGCACTGGCTTCAGGCATACCGTATAAGCCTACACGGCATCTCTGACCTTGTACACGCAGCGTACAAGCAGCTGGGCAAGCTGCACTGCCTACACCAGGACGACCAGATGTGCCAACTGGTCCACGCGCTCACAGAACGAGGTGCCAGGATGCTAACCCCAAGGCGGCCACCGCCATTGAACACGAGGTCGGTGGCTTTCCTGATGTGCCCAACTCCCGCCTGGTGTCCGTACAGCCGCACGCCTGGAGCAGCTTTGCTCTCGAGCGCAGGCACAATCGCTCGCATGCAGTGACATTTTGTACTCAGGCCGCAAGCCAGAGGCATGCCATCTGGTCGCGGTGTGCTACGTCAGTTCCGGATCGGTCTGTCAGCAGTGTGCGTGTGATTTGCATGCCATTGGCAGGCCTAGGCGAGCCCCTGCACTCCTGACCCGGCTTTGCTGCACCCCCCCACCTACCCCTTACTCACACGGTTTCTCGCGTTTTATGCGTACCCCCCACCTGCCCCTCACTGCAGCGTCCAGACGTACGGCATTCGCGAGTCGGTGTACACGGGACTCCCCTGGTACACCGAGGCGGGCCGCCACGGCCACGTGGGCGTGCTGCGGCTGGTCTCGGAGCAGGGGGAGGACCCCGAGGCCATGGTGGGCGCGCTGTGTCTGGCGTGCAGACACGGCCACGCCGACGCCGTACAGCTGCTGCTGTCGTACGGCGTTCCGCAGAACGTGGAGATCAAGGTTGACTCATACGCCGACGCGACAGCTGTGACGCCGCTGGAGTGCGCCTGCGCCTCCGGCAATGTGTTCATAGCCCTGCTGCTCATGGCCGTTGGGCCACCCCTGGCAAGCCACTATGTGAGCAGGCAGCTTGGGGACATGGTCCGATACCACCCCCGCTCGCTGACCGCCGCCGCCGTTCCGGCGGTGATGTTGGTCCTGGCCGCCGATCAGGAACGCCTTCCCAACTCATTCGCGCCAGACCTGCTGGCACACGCGGACGGCCCCGAAACCGAGCAGCAGGTGCTGGAGGTGTGCCGCGGCGTGCGAAAACACTGGGGGTCCATGTTCCGCTGGGCGGTGCGCCAGGGCCGCGAGGACCTCGTACGGCAGCTGGCGGCGCCGCCGGCGGGGGCGGACGCGGCGGCGGCGGCGGAGCTACGCCTGTGGCTGGAGGACTGGAATGAGGGCATGTTCGTGGACAAGGTGCCGCCTGCCATGCTGGGGGTGCTGCAGCGCATGGGCCTCAGGACGTGGGATGGTACTGCGTGCCTGCTGCGGGCGCTGGAGGCCGGGAGCATGGAGGACGTGCGAGTGCAGTTGGCTGCAGCGTCAGCAGGAGCCGGAGGCGGCGGGGCGGCAGCGGCAGGGGCTGGAGCTGGAGCTGGGGTAGGGTGCATTGCCGGGATGCCGGGCGGCCAGGGCGCTGCCGTGGACACCAGAGAGCAGGGTGCCGGGCCCAGTGACGCATCCAGGGCAGGGGCGGGCGCGATGCCTGCTGCCCTGTCGGCTGCGGAACGCGAGGCGCTGGCGGGCGCCGTCAGGGCCGGTGGGAAGCTGCTGTCCAGAATTGTGGGGGCCGGTGTGGACCTGGAGTTTAAGCTGCCCCTGCTGCTGGACGCCCTGGCCGAGATTGAGCCCGCACCCGCTGGGGAGGACCTGGAGGAGCCGCAGCAGGACCGGGGCAAGGCTCGCGCCCAGCCCGGGGGGGCAGGGGCGCTGTTTCCTCCCCAGGCGGTGCCGCACGTGGGTGCGGCGCTGCAAGCTGCCGCAACGCTGCAGGACGACGGGGCTGCGATGGGGCTGCTGCTGCGGGACGGGCGCGTCAGGGCTCTAGTGCACAGCGAGGGGAGCTGCACGGGGCTCCTGAAGGTCATGAACGAGGCATGTGTGCACGGTAACGCGTGCGCGCTGCGCCTGTTGCTGCGGGAGGTCGGTCTGGTGAGGACTGGGGCGGAGGGTGCAGCCGCTGGGGCGGAGGGTGCAGCCGCTGGGGCGCGGGCGCAGGTGCAGGGCGGCTGGCTCGGGGAGTTGCAGAAGCTGCTGCCGCTGGCAGCGAGGCGCAATGCGGCCGTGCTGCGGGAGCTGCTGTCCGCGGGGGTGAGGCCGGGGGCGGACGTGGCGGCAGGGGAGGAGGTGGCGCGGGCGGCGTGCAAGGGGGGCAGCACGGCGGGCCTGGGGCTGCTGGCGGAGGCGTGCGGGGCGGAGCAGGTGGCGGCGTGGGATGGCAGGGAGCTGCTGCGGGCGGTCCTGAGCTGCAGCAAAGAATTGCTTGGCGCACCATCGTGGACGGTGGCTCAAGCGCCCGTGCTCCCGGACCTGTTGATTGTGATGGAGGTGCTGCGTGACGCGTCCACGCACGTCAGAATGGGCGCAGGGTTCGGGGAGTTGAGGTCTGGGTCGGAGCCAGGAGCCGCCAATGGCGGCGGCGGTGGTAACAGCGGCAGCTTTGAAAGCGGCGGCGGTAGCTGTGAGGGCCCAGCACTCGTTTCGACGGTAGCCACGGCGGTCTGGGACCTCCCGGAGTCGCCCGAGGACGTGTACCTGCAGGCTGTGCTGTACGGCCACTGGGACGTGGCGGCCTGGGCCCTAACGCACCTGCCCCCGCCCCAACCCGACGCGCGGCCTTCCGAGGGCACAGGCACGGCGGGAGCTCCCGGCACCGTGCACCAGGATGCGGGAGGGCGCCCGGCGGCTGCGGCAGCCCGTGAGTCCCCCCACAGCCCGCCCCAGCCCACAGTCCCTGCCCTGCCCCTGCGCCACGCAGTCGCCTCGGGGGACCTGGACCAGGTGCGGCAGCTAATGGACCAGCCCGCCGTGCTCTCGGAGGTGCGCTGCAGGGAGGTGCTGGCCCTCGCGTCGTACAACGGGCACGTGCCGGTGCTGCGGGCGTTACTGGCGCGGCTGGGGGCGCACCGGCGGCTGCGCTCGTCTGACCTGTGGGCGGGCGTGGAGGCGGCGGCGGTGGGCGGGTGTGCGACTGCGGCGCGCGAGCTGATGGGCATGCTGCGGGCTGTGCCTGGCGGGTGGGCGCATGCGATGGCCACAACGGTTGCTTGGATGCGGGAGCGGGCGCTGAGGGCGGGGCACAGGGAGGTGGCGGAGGTGCTGGCAGCAGCCAAGTTGTAGGGATGTAGGGTTGCCAGCCGTGCCGTCCTTGTGCTGCGTTTCCACACGGCAGGGTGCAATGGGCATGTGGCTGTGTGCTGTGTGGATTCAAGGCGCGCCACGTCGTAGCAAAGGCAACACTGCAGGTAGGCACAGCATACCGGCAGCAGTGTATGGGGCCCGTATACGGTACGGCATGCGGTGGGATACCGTACCTTAGGGATATCATCGCTCATGAAATTATTTCCCCTTCCCATTTGAGGCGTTTTCGCGCCGGAAAAAATAATTTTCGGCAAGGGCCGCGCGAAACAGGGAAATTCACAGGGCGTGTCTGCGCGAAACCTGGCTTGGCGGGTGCCGGTTCCGCGCGCTGAACACCTGAAGGGGCCTTTGGATGGCTGACAGCGGCGCTGTGGAAGGACCCCAAAAATCGTTACCAAGCTGTACATAGGCAATTGTTCTCCACTACACTGTGTGGCGTCCGGTGGTGCTGCTAGTGACAAGTCTGCTAGGTG
>VFQN01006544.1_pt1 | contig 13200 bp, 8 predicted proteins | sample 3512371 | NCBI WGS metagenome assembly VFQN01 (sample SAMN10412370, study PRJNA504923) | tailings metagenome | isolation source: Replicate 2 from Balatoc abandoned mine | place: Philippines: Itogon, Benguet | collected 2017-08-28
GGGAAAATACTATCAATAAAATTAAGCAATTCGTCATACGATTGATTGAGCAGATTCTTCCAAGTCTCAGCAGAAAGTCTTGATGCCCAAAACTCTTCCATATCATCATAGCTGGTTGAACGAATGCGCTTTAGAGACTTGTAACACCCTGTAAAGACAGAAATGTAGCAGAGTTTCACTAAGGAAGCATAATCGTCATTCGTTCTAGCAGTGAGAACAGGCAGCTCATAGGGACTGAGCTTTAGTTGTTGGAGAATATTATCAGATGCGAACTTCGTTGCTCCGGAGTATTGATGACTTTCATTCATTCGAACACAGGTACTAAAGTCTGTCAAACATATATCTCCGTTATGCTGAATCAAAATGTTCGGTGGCTTGAGATCTCGGTGGACCCAGCCAGCGTTGTGTAGTTCTCGAACCACCACGATTAATTGTTGTAATTGGAGTTTGTCATATCCAGAAAAGGTGGAAGGTGTACTAATATCTCTGCAAATCGGTGATAATAATAGTCCTTTATCATCTTCAGTTAGATTCAACGGTTCGATAAGAAAGTTATTGGAACGAATGCTATTTCTCACCGCCTTTAGAGCTTCTATCTCCTTCGCAGCTTCTTCTTCGTCATCAAAATACTTTAAAGCAAATTCATCCTTTGTTTCCGTGGTACATTTGTAGACTACACCAAACCCTCCTATTCCTAAAACGCTTTCCAGGTTTAGCTTCTTTCCTTCAAAGCTCACTTGCTGGGGAACTGGCATCCCGAACCGCTTGAGAGGAGTGGTCATGAGACCAAACAACCATCTTCCACCATGATCGCGTAACCTCATTGGTGGACTTCGACCAATGTCGTGTTCACCACAATATCGATAAAACTGAATCATGACACCATCAGATAGGTAAGAAATGACTCCGTATGGTCTACGATAAGGATTTGCGAGGTAAATCAGTTTCGCTAAGTGCAATACACGACCTTGTTCATCTGAAGGGAAAATATCTTCCTTCGTCTTTTCTTCTTTCTGGGATATCACCGGTCGTTTCAATCTTTTCTTCTTTCTGGGATATCACCGGTCGTTTCAACAAACCTACGGCAACAACTACGGCTTCAGAAGGTTGGAATCCACGTACTATGTGGACTACATCGGGTCTAATGCTTCCAAGTAACGGGGATCTGCGAGTATCGTGCATTTCAGAAGTAAAATCACTGATGTCAAAATATTGACACCAATCTCCGTGTTGGAACCATGCATCTTGAAGTCTTCCCTCTTTGTTACTCTGCCCAGCTTGTTCTATTCTCTTCATGAATCTTCCAAAACTCTTCCCAAATGGATTAAGATTGAAAGGGAGTGAAGATTTAGAAATATTAAATATGCTTGAAGCAGGACAATCCCAAATCACTAATCTCTGATAATATTCAGCGTAAAAGATCGGGGCAGCAGTAAAGTCAACTGGTCGCTCTAAAAAATACTTTTGATAGTCTCTCTCAATAATTTTCCTAATCTCTTTCTCTACAAAAGCATTGAGAAGATTTAAAAATTATTGAGTTGCCCCGTCCTAATGTATGTATTGCCTTACCAAGATTCCCAGCTAAAAAGAGTGAAAAAGTCAATGGAAAATGATCCACAAGTAACGCCCGGCGGAATAAAATTCAAGAAGGTACATCATAGTAAAGAGTGCAAAACAAAGAAATAGAGTATACCTGAAGGTTGAGTTTGATTGACAATTAAATTATGTTCTATCGTCTCTCCATTGCCCTTCACATAGCATACAGGATTACTGAGAACTGTTCCTAGTGGCACTGTCAAAAAACAGTGAGTACAATAAAAATTCATTTTCACAAGATATAAGATATAAGATATCACTGTCAAAGAAAAGAGAATGAAATGAAAGAGAATGTAGAGATACTGCAATAGTCCCTGCAAACACCAGCCAAAAGAAATGACCGCAATTATTCTTTCGGACAAGAAAGAAGTGCTTATTATTATTGTATTAATACATCACAGCTTCTGAGGATGTTATCTGATTGGATAAGAGCATGACTCACATAAATTGCCCTCAGGATTACGATTTGGTAAAATCTTTCCAATTTGGAAATGCAAATCTTGCACAGTACACATATTCTTAACTTCTCTACTTTCTTATCGGCACTGTCACAGACATGGAGTACAATTAAGATTCATTTTCACAAGATCTAGATAACACTGCCAGAGAAAAGAGGGGGAAATGAAAAATCTGAGACTGTAATAGTCCCTGCAAACACCACCAGCACACAAAAAAATGTTCGCTACTTAAGTATTATATCTTTTGGACACGTTGATCTCAATTTTGTATTAATACAGCACACCTATTCAATGCTTTTAATTCCATTAAAAGATTAGCTTCGGAAAGTTAGAGAGAAGGTTATGAACGACCGTCAAATGGTATGCTTAGTTAGATGAAAGAAATATGATTTTACAAAAAGAAAGAGCTAAAGCGTCATATTCCTATTAAACTACTAGTATTTTCATGTTAAGTAAGTGATACGATATATACAAATACCTTGGGTTGAAAGACAAAGAGCACAAGAAACACGAACAAATTCATACGAAATTAGTAAGAAAGCAAAAATAAATAAATGCATAGTTCTATATATAAACCAAAAAGAAACCAAGCGAGCAATAAGCAAGCAGGAAGAAACAGCTGGATGAAAAGAATGAGAGCACACAGAAAAACCCTCTTTCTCATACGATAGAAAACCTCTAACAAACCATCTATTAAAAACAGTACTCGAAGACTACAACTACATCACTTCTGATACAACTAATACCCATCCACAACACGAAAATATGGGAAGGAGTTGCAGAAACAGAGAGATAAGACAGAGTGAAAAGGTTTTAAGAACTAAGAAAAACAGCTATTGTGGGATCTATGGACCTTGGGAGATCGAGACCAATTGACCTGGACGGTGTTGTTCTATTGATTGCTGGGAGTCACCGTCTGCTTCTTCAATAGCAGTGGCAGTAAGGTGGTCAGAGCTTGTAGCAGGCGGGTTAGGAGAGGGGGAAGTTACCTTTTGGCTCGGATCAACACTAACAACTTTGGAGTACTCCAAACTATCTTCTGGATAGTCGAGGTATCCAAAACTGTCAAAGACATTAATCACATCGAAGAAGAATTTGCAAATGTTGCTTCTGGTTGGAGCTTCTCCAGTTGTGCTGTTAGTCTTACTACTAATCGCAGCGGGGGAATCAGGTTGGAATGTGATCTTATAGATACCAAAGGCATAGAGATAAGCGGGGGAGAGAAAGGTGTACTCAATGAGCACCAATACCGCTGTATCAAGATTATTAGAGAAAGGTGTGAATACATCAAAGAGACTTACCATAGCCTCTCATAGTCTTTCGAGCAGCACTCCATTCATCATCACCATTGTAAGGCTGACTGTGAGTCACAGCCATGAAGGAGACGACGAGGCCTTGCAAGACGATCAAACCCACACTGAACTTCAACAGGAATGCCTTTAAAATACCGAAGAGGTTACTACTGCTTTCGAACATCTTCTCATCTAATAAATACATCACAAGTCATAAGGAAAGACAGAGGAGTGATTGTTGACAAGGAAAACTTACAGAAGAGAAGAATGTGAATCAAACAAGAGAAGAGAATAACGACGTTAATCACAGAGAATAGAGCGCCCAACGCTCTTGCCACTCTTTCATTATGAGCTAATGTCGCAAGAGCGGCGGCGATACTTACAACAGTTCTGGTGAAGACAAAGTGAAACAATGCCCAGCGAATTCGCTTATAAAAAGCCAATCCATCCGACGGACAACAACCACGACAACAGGCAAGTTCACGCTCAACCTTATTATAAGCCTCTACAGCTTTGACAGGGCCACCAAGGTTGTAAACAAGCATCATAAAGAAACAGTAGAAGGAATATCCCTCCATAAAAGTAATAAAAATATTTAAACCAGCAAAGGCATACGGTTTAAACACAGTGATAAATAACATCAAAGCATAGGCAGGAAGGAAGAAGGCAGTTCGAACATTATAAGTAACAATTCTCTCAGTCTCAGCAGTAGATTGAAAGTATTGGATGACTATGATAAGGAAATAAGCTCCCCATATAATCAGAAAGAGAATTAACGCGACGATCTCTGTAGTATCCATTGCTTTGAGGTTGTGAAAGTTTGTTCTTACTGTCTCTTAGAGATGCGCGCGTGTGTGTCTGTATGGTCGTATCTTTTTTTTCTGCCTACCTTTGACCTTACCTATTGATATCCGATTCCTCTCTCGTTGTCAAAAAGATTCACTGTCTTCGTTGTTTGGGTGTGATTTTTCTTGGAAAGTTTTGAAATTAGGTGTGTCGGTTGAAGTAAAAATCGATTTTTAGAATTCTTGCTATTTGCAAAACTCGCCATGCCGTCGAGTCTATTATGAGGTTATGTGGTTCATTTGTTAAAATTACTCTTGGGGATGCTTTCAGGTGAAAAAAAGGAAGAAAGACTTCAAGAAAGAGCAAAGACAAAAGAATGAATGAATGAAGAAGGAAACGAAATACCAATGACTTGGATCTATTGAGAGCAAATATTATGCAAAAACAATAAACCAAACAAATAAGTGGAATAAAATAAAACATAAAAGGCAAAGAGGAGCATTGAAGTCGACTCAGTGGATAGATACAATAATAAAAACAGCTATTTAAATAAGAGTTGAAAAGGCAAATAGTGCTTTCACCATCTTTTCTTTCATCACAAATAGTCTTTTGTATGCTTCTCTTTCCTTTCAAGAAACAACACAAAACATTTCAATCAGTAACAGAACTAGTGAAGGTTTTTTATATCTATCCTCCTTACATGACTATCCATGAATATTCTTTGACCTTAATCCCTCACAATATTATATAAACAAGAAGAAATGAGAAAAAGAAAAATACCACAGAAGTAACCAATTGACAAGAAAGAAGAAAAAAAAAACGCATGAAAGAATGAAAATATTCGAATTCATCTCCTCTGATACGTCCAACTAACACAAATACTATTGATAATAATAATACGATCATTTCATTGATCTTTTTTTACTAATTCTCCCCTCCTCTTCACTTCACTGAGTCGTTTAAAAGAGCCAGTCTACAGTCTATCACTTAGAATCAGCTCTTCGAAAAAATTTACTAATTTGTCTCCAAACACCTTTACAACCGTCTGATTGATCCTCACTACAGCGAGGAGCTGGTTTGTATTTGACTGACATCTTCGCCTTCGCAGACGGTGACTGAGATAATGTTCGATTGAGATCATTCTCGCGATAGAAGATACTTGTACTCTCTTCTTTAATCGGTGTTGTCATCATCGTATCCTGTTTTTTCATGCTCTGTGCAAGAGATTGAATGTATTGGAGGTAAGGAGAGGTCACCGCCGTGGGGTCTTCTGAGTCCTGTGATGATATGCCATATAAAGAGATGTTATTTGGTTGATTCGGGAGGCTAAAAGTCAGGCGCTTTGTTGGAATGAGCTCATCATTTGAGTGTGACTGCACAGCTACTGATGGATCTGGTGTTGTGCGACAACTGAAGCTGTCGGAATAAGCTAACGGACTGCCCACATTCGACGCAGCAATGCCAATGCTACCTTGCCGAGCGGACTTCTTTGGAGACGGTTTCATCTTCCGGCTGCCACTACTCACGGACGGTGCTAAGAGAGCTTCCAAAGAGTTGTTACGTTGAACTACAGAATGATTTCCAAATTTTGCACTATATTCATTCGCTGAAATCGATCGACTTCTCTTCGTCGCTACATATGATGAAATGTTTAAAGGCAACGAGATCGTCCATAACGATCCTCCAGTGAGCGGGTTAAGGTCATCTCCATCCATGGCTTCTAAGGAACTGAGGTCGAAGATATGTCGATCAAAGACGACATTAAATAAGGTTAAGAAATGTTTAAATGATTGATTAATCTCAAGGTAAGACAGTTTCCCAAGTAAACGAACTTTTAATCTTGCTAAGTCATATCCGACGGGTCTACTAAGATCGTTAGGAATCTCTCTTAGTGACACAAAGCGACTGCTGTTGCTCTTACTCCCGATACTGGAAGAAGCAAGATCTTCTCGGTCTATCGAAATCGACTTCGATGCTATTCCTTCAACTTGATTCTTCTTTATCACTCTAATATTACACTCAATACCTTGTCCAAGAACATCAGATGAGGAAGAGGACATGGTAGGGTTGCTGACATCACTATTTCTTCGACTCATTGACACGTGATCTCGATAAGTAAAATGGAAATCAACATCATAAAGATGATGTGGGAAAAATAGAAGTTGAAAATAACACCAATATAAAGTCATCCATAATAAGGAGGTATGCATATAAATTTGTTTTTGTTCGGATAACAATGGATCGATCGTCAGAGCATGTGGCTTCACTTTAAACACTGTCGAGAGCTGCTGACTCGCTTGCTGAAGGAAGGTCGGGATCCGTTGCATAGCTAATATAAAGTCATATTCACAAGAAATTTTGGAAAGATTAGGAGAACGAAGAAGATGAAGTTGGAACGAATTTTCCATTAAATCATCTAACAGCTTTAGCTCTGCTCTAAAACTCTTCGCACTTTGTTCAAGACGCTCTAAACACCTTCTCGCTCGAGTATAATTGGAAATTGAAGTGGAAGAAACCACACCAGTGTTTATACTAGTCGTAGGTCTCACGGGAGGAGCTTCAAGAAGAGATTTCAATGTTTTTGCATGTTTATTAATATCATTCGCTACTGCACTCACTCGTTTAATTGGGTATTGAATATGATGTAATAAATCAATGGCAAGTTCAGCATTCTGAGCTTGATCTTGCATCCACGTCGGGTGATGCTTCGATAACAACACTCCGATGGATAACACGAAGCTCTCGATAAGAGCGATGGCACTGTCATTGAATTGATCAGTTTTTTCAGTTTTTGGTGTATGATCTAAAAGATACAGGTATCCAGCTTTGCGATTGTGAATCACAATCTCAAAAGCTGCAAGGAAGGAAATATCTTCAGGTATAAATTCTTCTATCAGATGTTTAGGAAGTTGACTAACATCATTAACCATGGTGATAGTAGATGACTTCTCGGGGGAAATGCGTTTGTGATCATGGGGGATTTGACCACAAAGGGAATGAAGTTGAGCAAAAGAGATCTGAAAGGAGGTAGGAAGAAGAGATGAGGCGGAGGATTGATATTCATATTTTGAATATTTTGGATTTGTACAAATGTGAATATGAGGAATCTAAAGAAAAGGGATTAGAAATATAGGAGGGCATTAGTTAATAAGAATTCACTTACATTCAACCTTCGCTTCATCACATGGATAAGTCTATCACAGCCGGGGTTACTCTGGCTTGAGTCGTCATTAATTTCATATGGGTTGGGGAAGGTTCCATTCCAACTCTTTCGCGTTGGTAATTCTATTCCATGACCATTTTTTAATCTACTATTATTTTTATTTGCTAACGAATATCTGACTGATGAGAGAGAAGCAGAGTTAGCACTACTATTATCACCCGGATCATAAGAGATCGAGTAAGAGGCAAAGAGATCACGTTCGTTTCTCATGCCACCACAATCTAACACATTCTTTAATATCAATCGTTATAAATATAATTTTTCACAGTATTGTCTAAGGACAAAGTGAAGTAGGATGCAGCTTAGGAGTTCAAATCGATCGAGTTAACGCACCGTCGTCCTTTCCACGTTCAACTGTTCAAAAGGATGGCCCACAGGTTAAACTACTTGAAAAAGCGCTTTTTATGACCGTTACACTTTCTTGTCGTTGGAGATCGTGCCTTCTTCTAGAAAAATGAAAAGTTTAGTTGAGACTTCGTATCTTAGTGAATTGGAAAAAATAAGATATCATCAGAGGGAAAAGAGAAATAAAAGATCGAATCTTATTTTAATGAAGAAAATGAAAACGAACAAAATCATTCGAAATGACATCAGAGACACTTGAAAAGGGTGGAGGAAGTAGAGGGCGAACGTTGGAAATAAGTGAATTTGTAGATATGATGTAAAGAAACGTGATTTTTCAGAAGAACACGATATTGAAAAAAAAATACAAGCAAACAAACATTAAAACAAAACACAAGTAGGAAGACAACTAGGGAAGAAAATAATAATAACACAATTTATCTGTTATGATTATTGATGGAAGGTAACAATGATAACTGATGTATTATCCATAGTACCTCTATCTATTGCTTTTTCCACCAACATCTGTGCAACTTTATTAACATCCTTCACAGTTAATAACTTCTTTCTGACGAAATTTACAGCCTCCTGGCAAGAGAAACGATCCCACAGTCCATCACAAGCAAGGATCATAAACTCATAAGACCTTTCGAGAATGAAGTGCTTGAAGTCAGGTTTGCTGATCACTTGCTGTCCTTCTCCCCAGATACCGCCAGGTAAAGTCTCGTCACGACCTGTGTAGTTGAAACACTTCGCAAAATTCTTATATTCAATGTCACCGAATGATCGAGAAACACCTAATGCACCGGTAACACGATCTTTATCAACCCAACCACCAGCTTGTTCGATACGTAGCTTCTCTGACTTGAGGGATGGCTTGTGATCTTCTGTCAGGGCGACGGCCTGACCGTCATGACTCAGCACAGCACGACAGTCACCGACATGTGAGACAAAGACTTGTTGTGCGGAGTATATCCCTGACAATGTGCGACGAGAGGTGTGGTTGCCGGCATTTAGTTGCTTGATAGGCACTCTCGAAGGCATTACGACAGCAACAACTCCAACAGAACCAGAAAATTTCTGTAGATCTTTAATCCCTGACCTTAAATTTCTTTGCTGACGTAAGAAATCTTTCGTTAAAATATCTCGATCTAATTTCGCATTCGTTTCTTCAAAGACTTCTGAGATTTTATATTCATAATTTCCATTAATATAATCATTACCACTAAATTCTATCTTATCTTCCATAGCATTTAAAAATTGAACAAAAGTATTAGCATAATGATCTTGTAGATATTGTGCTACATAATCACCATTATGTCCATCAAAAACAGCAAATATTCCACAATCTAAACGACCGTCTGCCAATCGTTTATCGTTTTGGATCGAAGCATACGATCGATCTTCCATGTACGATCGAGAAACGATATTCTCTGCTTGTCCACAACGAATATTCAATGATGGATTATAACACTCAGGTAATGATGATAACTTTCCAATTAATTCAACACCAATCATTACATGATTCCATTCAGCAACTTCTAAAGTTTCAATATTTGCTGGTTTTTTGGTTATGATATCATCAAAGACATCATTGAAATTGGTTTCATCAACTTGTAAGATATCATCACCAGTTATACCAAAATCATCTTCTTCGGAGGAAGAGGTTTCTTCTCCGGTATCACCAACATCATCAGAGGTTGAGGAATATTCATCCTCGATGATGTCATCCTTTTCATAGTCCGACTCTTCTAAATTCAAATCTGAGTTCTTCTCTGACGTCGCATCCGTTGATGTGCTCATACGATGATGGCTTTGACGCATGTGATAGGAGGAAATACCACCTCCTTCAGTAATTTGCGCGTTATAAGATGTTTTTGGAGAGATTGGTGGGAGCTCTCCACTTCCACGAGAGTGGGAGGAATGTATACGATCGAACGAGTCTGAATGAGATCCTAATTGATGAGCGTGATCAAGAGGTGCTGGGTGAGGACTTGGCGGATTATTGACAGAGAATTTCTGTGATCTCATGGATTTACGGGATACTCGTTGCGATTTAAAAGAATTCAATAAAGACTTGGAAGACGACGCTGTTTGAATATCGCCACGTTTCTTCGCCTCACGGTATTGATGAGCGAGCGCACTGTGCTGCATAGCTTTCTCTCGACGTTCTCGACGACTTGTACTTTCTTTCACATTAAAAATCTTCAATGGACGATCGAAGGTGACGTTCGCATGGCCATCGCCTAAATCTGATGACCCTGACGTACCATAAGGAACGACCATAAAACCTCTTTTCCTCGATAATCCACCTTTGTTTTCGAACAGGGAAAGTCGGTTCATATCAGGTGTTGAGGAGTCTCGCCGAGGAGCAGAGGTGGAGAAATCTTGTAAGTTCTCGTCGTCTAAGACGAGGGAATCGTTGGAATCCTTCGCTGCGATGGGAGTTAATGGCGATCTTGTGACATGTGACTCGCTATGACCATGTACCAGACGTTGGTGATGATTTTGAGGAGGATGACCATTTGCGGGATGCGATGGTGGTGTTGAATAATGCACGTGATGCTGCTGGTGTGGTGTTTGGTCACCTTTAGACGACGAGAACGATGAGTTCATAATTGTAGAAGCAGGTCTCAAGAGACTTCCCAGTCCTAATGCATTGGAATTGCAGGTAATCGAAGCTTCTAACTCTTCACGTGTAATCTTATCAACTGACGCAGTGTTATTAATCACAAACATTTTATCAGACATTGAAATAAATGCATCCGACGACATCAAAGCAATTAATTCTCGGTTAGCAAGAGGTCGCTTAATCACAATCTGAACGAGATCTGCCTGTGTAAAATCTTCGAAAGTGTCATCTGACGTCGTCATACCAATGATAATACCGCGGTATCCTAGCTGTCGAATCTCCACTATCGCATCATATGATGTGCGGCGATCAGGACAAAGAAGCTCAAAGAAGATATATTCGAAGTTCTCGTAAGGGTGAGTAGTCATGGTCGTTCGAATAATGTCAATCGCTTCTTCAGCGTTCGCTGCCCCAACTGTCATCGCTGGTTTAGTATTGTTATTCACTTGCTGATGAAGCATCGTTCGAACAACAAGACTAGGATGCACAATTATAATATGAATAGGAAGTGGCAGGGCTTCATTCGTGAGGAATGTTGGATAATCGATGAATTCATGTGTTAGATATTCATCTTTCTCAAAGAGAGGATCAGAACCTTCAAACGTTACCCAATCATCAATCACAATTGCATCTAAATCACAACGTGTACGATAATCTTTTGCTAACATTTGACGTAATAAATGTTTTAAATGAGGATCAATACCTTCTGTTGGGAAGGTTAATTCAAAATTTTTAATCTTTGTTGCTAAATCTATTTGATTCTTTGCCATCCATGGAGGACGTCCAACCACCATATAATAAAGAGTTGCACCAAGAGCAAAGATATCAATCTGTGGTGATTTGGTGAAATCAACCAATTTATTGGACAAGAATAACTCAGGTGCCATGAAGGCTGGTGTTCCACCAAAGGCGACTTTCCCTTGTTCTAAGGTAAAGACAGCAGCACCAAAGTCAGCAATCTTTACCACGCCATCACCGGATAATAACATATTCTGTGGTTTAATATCACGATGAACAATACCTTCTGAATGAAGATAACAAACACCACGTAATATATCACGAAAGTATTTCCTAGCAGTTGCCATGTCTAAAGGTTCACATGTCTCAGCGTCAGGCATTAAAGCACCACCTTCCATGTATTCTTGAATTAAGAAAATCTTTCGAGCATTTTGATCATCAATGACTTCCGCTAAACCAACAACATTTGGATGTTTTAATCGTTTTAATAGAGCAATCTCTTGTCGAATGCTATTACCAGCATCATCATTCCAGGTACCGGTAGGTCGATTAATAATCTTCATTGCATATTTTTGATCTGGTTTATCTTGATCATAACAGAGATAAACATCTCCGAAGGATCCTTTTCCGATTTCTTTCTCGACAACATACTTATTGATGACACGAGACCCTGACTCAAGCTTCTTCATTGAGAGAGTCGTCGAGACACTGACCTCATTGTTACCGACACTGCTCTGACGTGATCTCATGGAGAACTTTCTCATGGAAGGAGATGACATGGAAGGGTTGGGGGAGGATGCGGCCTGTTGTTCGGCTTCTTTCTCGCGCTGTTTGCGAATTTCTTTGCGTTTTGATAACACCTCATTGAGCACTTCATTGAAGGTTTCGTCAGACAAAGCAGCTCTGAAGACAGACTTTGCAAGACAGAGACAGATGGTATTCTTCACCGAGATAACGGAGGCGACGCGAGGTTCATCGGTGACAAGTGACATCTCACCAAAGAAATGTCCTTCTCGCAACGTCACGAGAGTGACATCGATGGGAGCATCCCAGCCACGATCTGGAGATGCTCGTCGTTCAACCACTTTGACTGAACCTTCTTGAATAATGAAAAACTCTTCTCCGATCTCTCCCTGACGGCAGATATACTCGCCATCCTTAAATTCGCGGATTTGCAGGTTTTGTAAGATCGTCATTCTCTCTTTACGAGGCAGAGTTTGGATTAGAGGAACAGTCTTCACAAGTAATACATTTCGGAAACTCTCCCATTTATCGAAATGCTCTGGAGTAAGCTTTGCGACTTGTACTTTCACCTGAGAGTCAGTGGGCACTCTGACTGTGGCACCTCTCTTATTCTATTGTGAAAAACAGCGATTAGCAAGGTAATCAGATGAGATGTGAGGGGTGAAAGGACTTACCACACGTCTTGTAAGAAAGAATTTCTGTCCGAAGAATTGTCCTCGACGCAGTCTTGTGAGGAAGACCTCAGTGCCAGCGAGGAGGTTCTGATTTACTACTTCCACTTCAGCAAAATGAGCTGTTTCTTCTGTGGCAACGATAATATACATGTCATTTCCTTGATCGCCTTCGACAATGATTCGTTCTCCAGGGCCATAAGTATCGAGTACTAAAGTCTTCATAATCTCTTCCTGATGCTCATCGGCAAAGTGTTCAAAATCCCAGTCTTCCAACTCACACAATGCGAAAAACAAATCAATATTCTTCACAATATAAGGTGGCTTCTGAATAATGCTGATTTTTGGTTGTTCAACCACTTTCTGGATGATTGGTGCAGGTTCTGGTTCATCGTCTTCTTCCTCTAACCATGCAGTCACTTCTTGGAGTCCATCTTCAGCTCCATCGGATAAATCTGATTCATACTCGGCATGAAAAGCTGACATGATCAGATCCTTCAATAGCTTTCAATTGATTGACCAATGTGCTTAAGAGTATGGAGAAGATTTTGTTGATTATCTTCCCTTAACGGCAAACTGTGTAGAGTTGAAACCACGAACATCCAAAAACACGAAAATCAATGCAGTTTCAAAATATTACATCGCACTTGACTGTGGGCATGAGTTGCGTGAATTATCGTCGTAATTTATCGGTTCTTCGGAACGTTCTTCGGTTTCT
>VFQN01006546.1_pt1 | contig 13197 bp, 11 predicted proteins | sample 3512371 | NCBI WGS metagenome assembly VFQN01 (sample SAMN10412370, study PRJNA504923) | tailings metagenome | isolation source: Replicate 2 from Balatoc abandoned mine | place: Philippines: Itogon, Benguet | collected 2017-08-28
ATCGTTGACGGCCACTGCGAGTTGGACGGCCCCGGCCATCTGGGCGCCCTGGCCGACTCCTTCGCACGCAGCGGGGCCGACTGCTTGGGCCGGCCCCAGCCTCAGGACGTCTCGAAGGCCTCGGCCCTGCAGCGGGCGATCGCCGCGGCGCGATCGTCGCGGCTCGGGCACCACCCCGACTCGTTCATCTACGCCTCGGAGGAACGATTCGTCCCGCCGCAGAGCGTGGCCGTGGCCTATCGCCGAACGGTGTTCGAGGCGGTCGGCCTCTTCGACGAGGCGTTCGACGCCTGCGAGGACGTCGAGTTCAACCACCGGGTCGCCCGCGCCGGCCTGCGGTGCTTCTTCACGCCGCGGATCGGCGTCCGCTACTTCCCCCGGTCGAGCCTCCCCGGCCTGTTCCGGCAAATGGCCCGGTACGGCCGCGGACGGGTGCGGCTGCTCCGCAAGCACCCCGAGACGTTCTCGGCCCCGGGGTTCGTGCCGGCGGCGTTCGTGCTCGGGCTGCTGGTCGGGCCGGTAGCGGCACTGCTCTCGCCATGGCTGGCCGGGGCCTACCTTGGGGCCCTGGTGTTGTATTTCTTGATTATACTGGCGGCCTCGGCGGCGATAGCCACCCGGCCGGGCCACGGCCGACTCCTGCCATGGCTACCGCTGGTATTCGTCACGATCCACCTCGGTTCAGGCTACGGCATCCTGGCCGATGCCGTAGCCGGGGCACCTCGGAGTCGCTATCCGGTCGCGGTCCTCGGGCCGAGGGCGGGGTCGGTGATCGGGGGCCGCGGTTGATCGTCCCGTCGGGGTATCACGGGCCGTGTTGCCGGCTAACCCCGGATCGTGCCTCTTCGCTCGAAAGACATCTGAGAGCCTCTTCGGCGGAATCGCGATGCAAATAACGACGATCTTCGGGACACGTCCCGAGGCGATCAAGATGGCACCCGTGGTGAGCGAGCTGCGCCGGCGGGCCGAGTCCGGGGTCGAGCTGACGCCGCGGGTGTACGTCTCGGCCCAGCACCGGGACCTGCTGGACCGGGTTCTATCGCTCTTCGAAATCGAGCCGGACGCCGACCTGGATGTGATGCAGCCAGGCCAGGACTTGGCCGGCCTGACCGCTCGTATGCTGACCGGCCTGCATACGCTGCTCCAGCGGAACCGACCCGACCTGGTCCTGGTCCACGGCGACACGACGACGGCCCTAGCCGGGGCGCTGGCGGCCTACTACCTGCGGATCCCGGTCGGACACGTCGAGGCGGGCCTGCGGACTCGCGACCGCTACAGTCCGTTCCCCGAGGAGATGAACCGACATCTGGTCGATACCCTGGCCGTCCACCACTTCGCCCCGACGGAGCGGGCGGCGGCCCAGCTACGAGCCGAGGGGATCTCGCCGGCAGGAATCGTCGTGACGGGCAACACGGGCATCGACGCGTTGCTGATGACCCGCGACCGCCTACGGGTCGAGGGGCCGGAGCGTGTTCTGGCACGCCATCCCGAGCTGGTCGGGGCGTTGCGGTCGGGGCGTCGGGTCGTGCTCGTGACGAGCCACCGCCGCGAGAATTTTGGCGCGGGCCTTGTCGGCATCTGCGAGGCCCTTCGGGACCTGGCCGCCAGTTTCCCCGACGTCGAGATAATCTACCCGGTCCACCCCAATCCGAACGTACGAGCTACTGTCGGGCGTCTCCTGACGGATTGCGAGCGGATTCGCCTCATCGCCCCGCTGGACTACGACGCCTTCTGCTACTTGATGGACTCCAGCTACCTGGTCCTGACCGACTCCGGAGGCATCCAAGAGGAGGCCCCCAGCCTGGACCGACCCGTGCTCGTGCTTCGGGACACGAGCGAGCGGCCCGAGGCTGTCGAGGCCGGTGCGGCGCGGGTCGTGGGCACGCACCGCGAGTCAATTGTCTCGGCCGCCACCCGCCTTCTCGAGGACGAGGCGGAGTATCGGCAGATGGCCTCGGCGGCCAACCCCTTCGGCGATGGCCACGCGGCCAAGCGGATCGCCGACGCGGTGGGCCTGCCGCCCTGCAACTGGGGGAAGCGGGCCTCATGATCGCCGGGCGTGACCTTATCATCGTGTCGGATAATTGGGACGGCCTGCGGCACGGCGTGCCGACCTCGGCGATCCACCTCTTCAGCCGCCTGTCCCGTTCCCACCGCGTCTTCTGGTTCAACACGATCAGCCGCATGCCGAAGCCGACGCGAGCCGACCTGGCGCGCGTCGCTCGCACCGTCCGCGAGTGGGCGTCCGGTCCGCGCGAAGCCGCGCGCCGGAACGAGCCGGTCGACCCTCGGACGGCCGGCGTCCGCGTGGCCGCCCCGTTCATGGTCCCATGGTTCAAGCCCGCCGGCCGGCGACTCAACCGCCTAAGCATGCGCCGCGCCTACGGCTGCCTGCGCGAACGCCACGGGATCGCCAACCCGATCGTCCTGACGACCGCTCCTTACGGTGTCGACTTCCTGGCGGCCATTGACGAGGGGCTGAAGGTCTATTACTGCGTCGACGAGTTCCTCGATTACCCGAACGTCAACCGGACCGACTGGGCGGCGATGGAGGCGGAGCTGCTCGGGTCGATCGACGGCCTGGTCGTGACCAGCCGGGATCTCGGGCGCAAGAAGCGGCCGGGCGGGTGCCCAGTGCTCTACCTTCCGCACGGGGTCGATTACGATCACTTCCACGTCGCGGCCATCCGCCGCCGCGTGGTGCCCCACCTGGAGGCGTTGCCCCGGCCGATCGTGGGGTTCTTCGGCCTGATCTCCGAGTGGGTGGACCTAGGGCTCATGGCCCACCTCAGTGAGACGTTCCCCACGGCCTCGTTCGTCCTATACGGGCGGGCCGACGTCGAGCTCGGGCCGCTGGACGGGCGTCCGAACGTCCACTATTTCGGGCCGGTTCCCTACGACGAGCTGCCGGACCACGCCAGGTACTTCGACATCGGCCTGATCCCATTCGTCCTGAACGACCTGACCCGCGCCGTCAACCCGCTGAAGCTGCTGGAGTACTTCGCGCTGGGCATGCCCGTCCTGGCGACCCGGCTGCCGGAGCTGGAGGGGGTCGAGGGCCCGCTCCGCCTGGCCGTGGGCCGGGACGAGTTCCGGGCCGGCCTGGCCGAGCTCGTGGCCGGCGGGCCGGGCCTGGGGGCCAAGGACGCCTGGGACGCTGCCCGGGAGCACACCTGGGACCGGCGGGCCGAGGACCTCGGCACTTTCCTGGAAGATCTGGCGGCCGGGCGCGGGGCGGCCATGGCCGGGGAGGGGCGGCCATGCTGACCGTCGTTCACCTGACGGCGTCGCGGTTCGTCGGTGGGCCGGAGCGTCAGATGCTCGGCCTGGCCCGGGGGCTGTCCGAGGGCCACCGCTGGGCCTTCGCATCGTTCGCCGAGGGGGGCCTCTGCCGGCCGTTCCTCGAGGAGTGCCGGCGGTCCGGCTTCGAGGCCCGCGCCCTGCAGCACGACACGCCCCACCTGCGGGCGGCCTTCCGGGAGCTGTCGGCCCTGATCGACGGCCTGGAGGCCGACCTGCTCTGCTGCCACGGCTACAAGGCGAACCTCCTAGGCCGGCCGGCGGCCCGGCGGCGGGGCATCCCGGTGGTTGCCGTGGCGCGGGGCTGGACGGGCGAGAGCCTCAAGGTCCGGACGTACGAGGCGCTCGACCGGCTCGGCCTGCGCTGGATGGACCGGGTCGTCTGCGTCTCGGAGGGGCAGGCCGCGAAGGTCCGCCGCGCTGGCGTGCGGGCCGGCCGGACGGTCGTGATCCCCAACGCGATCGACGCCGGGCGGTACGACGCGTCGGACCCTGCCGCCCGCGGCGAGCTGCTCGGCCTCTTCCCCGGGCCGGTCGGCCGGGTCGTCGGCGCGGCCGGGCGGCTCAGCCCGGAGAAGGGCTTCGAGGTGCTCGTCGAGGCCGCCGCGATCGTCGCCCGCTCGGACCCCTCGGCCGGCTTCGTCCTCTTCGGCGAGGGGGCCCTGCGCGAGCCGCTCGCCCGCCGCGTCGCGGAGGTTGGGCTGGAGGGCCGCTTCGTCCTGGCGGGGTTCCGATCCGACCTGGACCGGCTCGTGCCCCACCTGGACTTGCTGGCCCAGTCTTCCTTCACCGAGGGGATGCCGAACGTCGTGCTGGAGGCCTGCGCCGCGGGCGTGCCGGTGGTGGCCACGGCCGTCGGCGGGACCCCGGAGGTCGTCGAAGACGGCCGGAGCGGCTACCTCGTCCCCCCCGGCGACCCCGGCGTCCTGGCCGATCGGATCCTCGACGCCTTGGGCGATGAGGACCGGCGGCGTGCCCTGGGGGCCCACGGGCGGCGGTCCATCCGCGATCGGTTCACGTTCGCAGCCCAGGCCGAGCGGTATCGCGGTGTCTTCTGCGAACTGGTCGGCCGGAGGGAGACGCCGCGCCCGGCCGACCATATAATCACTCCAAGCCCCCCGGAGTGCCCCGTTGAGCGAGATGTTGGGCGCGAACACCCCGGCTCGATCGCTAGTACAAGGTCGGACCGACGCCGTCACCCCGCCCCCGCCCCGCTGATCGTGGCCCCCAGACCCCCCCTTGGTCCGCAATCCCCCAGGTGAGCTCGATGACCCAGAATCATCTGACCGGGACGGGTATCGGCACCGTGCGAGACGACCGCCCGGCGGGGTCGTGGGGCGGATACGTGGACCGGTATCGTCGCGGCGAGTGGCGTGCCCCGGTCTTCCGCGACATGGTCCTGGCCGAGATCGCCGAGGTCGCCAGGCAGGCGACCGTGCTGGACATCGGCTGCGGCCGCGGCTTCGACGGCGACGTCGGCCTCCAGGAGCGGATCGCCGCGTCCTCGGGCCGCTACGTCGGCGTCGAGCCCGACTCTTCGGTGGCGATCGACCCCAACGTCCACGAGGTCCACCGCTGCCTCCTGGAGGACGCGCCGCTGGAGCCCGGATCGATCGACGTGGCCCTGGCCGTCATGGTCCTGGAGCACGTGCCCGAGCCCGCGCGGTTCTGGGGCAAGCTGCACAAGGTTTTGCGCGACGGGGGAGGCTTCTGGGGCTTCACGATGGACGCGCGGCACCCGTTCTGCCGGCTCTCGCGCCGGGCGGATCGGCTCCGGATCAAGGACTTCTACCTCGACCTGCTCAGGGGCCGCCGCGGGGCCGGGCAGTACGAGAACTACCCGGTCCACTACCGCTGCAACACCTACCGCTGCAACACTCCGGAGCAGGTCGCCCGCGACGCCGCGGCGTTCCGGGAGCGGGAGTTCGTGAGCTTCTCCCGCGTCGGCCAGCTGGATTTCTACCTGCTCCGGCCGCTCCGGCCGATCGGGCACCACCTGGACCACCGTGCGATCCGCGGGCAGAGGCCCGGTTCGCTGCTGGCGATCCGCTTGGTCAAGTGAGCCGCCGAGGAGGACCCGAGCCGTGGACGCCGAGGGGACGAGACCGATGGGCGATCACCGAAGCCAGCGGACACGCTGCATCATCTCGATTGATACGGAGTGCTCGCGCGGGGGCTGGCCCTTGAACCCAGAGGGTCGGCCCAGAGGATTTGAAGAGATGCTCATCGGTCGAGTTGGGGGGCGGGAGTACGGCCTACGTCTCCTCATGGATGTCCTGGAGGATCACGACCTCGTTGGCGAGTTCTTCGTCGAGCCGCTCTGCACGTACAAACTGGGCCTTGCGCCGCTCCGCGATCTCTGCCTGGAGATGCTGGAGCGGGGGCATGGGGTCTCGCTCCACCTGCACCCGGGCTGGAAGGCGGGCCTGACTGCCCCCCCCACGCGCCTGTCCGACATGATGTACGACTACGACGTCGAGGCCCAGGAGGGCTTGCTCCGTGAGGGGATCGACCTACTACGGGACTGTGGCGTGGAGCGGGTCCGGGCCTTCCGGGCCGGCAACCTCGGGGGGGATGCCCGGACATACGAGGCCATGCGCCGGGTCGGCATCCGGATCAGCTCGAACTACTGCGCGGGCTGGAATCGGGAGATGCCCGGGCGCTACGGCCTGTCGCGGGCCACGAACGACGCTACCCGGCTGGACGACATCTGGGAATTTCCTATCACCAGCTTCCGCGACTTTCCCCTGCTCCGCCCAGGCCACCTGAGACCGCTCCAGATCGCGGCGGCGAGCCGCGGCGAGCTAGCCCGGGTCGTCGAGCAGGCGATCGCCCGCCGTATGCACGCGGTGGTCGTGCTGCTCCACTCCTTCGAGTTGATCCGTCGCGATGGGTCGGGACATTGGGCGGTCGACTGGAAACACGTCCGAAGATTCCAGGCGCTCTGCGAGATCCTGGCCGACCGCGCCGACCGGATCGCGACCTGCCGCTTCGACGACATCGAGCGCGAGGGCTTCACCGGGCTCGGCGAGGCGCCCGAGCCGGGCCCCGGCTTCCCCGGCTCGACTGACCTGGCCGGGGGGGCGCGGTGGATCTCGCACGCCATTTCCCGAATCGGAGGGCCGAGTCGGATATTTGGATGTTAGCATCGATTGACGTGGACACCAGTTGCCTCGTCCTGGGGCTCGAATCGAACATCGCCCTGGCCGCCGTGCGGTCGCTGGGCCGGCGCGGCATCCCCGTCGTGGGGGTGGCGGCCCGCGGAGACGCCATCGGGCTGCGCTCCAGATACCTCCGGCAGGGCTGCGTCGTACCCTGGGACAGGCGTCGGCCCCTGGCGTACATCGATGAGGTCTTCGCCATCGCCCGCCGCCATAGGTGTGCGGCCCTGCTGACGCCGTCGGAGACGATGATGCGGGTGTTCAACGGGCACCGCGCCGACGCCCCCGACCACCTCTCATTCTGCTTCCCGCCCGCCGACGTGCTGGAGCAGGCCATGAGCAAGGAGGCGGTCATCGCCGTCGCCGCACGGGTCGGTCTGACCGTGCCGCGCACCGAGAGCGTCAGGAGCGGCGATGAACTCGGGCGATGCGTCGATCGCCTGGGCTACCCCGTGATGCTGAAGTTCTCCTCGGTCGGGGACCGGCCCCAGGACGCCGCCTGGGGCTTCAAGTGCCGGCTGGTCGAGACGGCGGGAGAGCTGGCCCGGCTGGCCGATGAACTGCCCCGGCTCTCGGTCCCGCTGCTCGTCCAGGAATATGCTCACGGCCGGTACGAGAGCGTGGGGATCGCCATAAAGGCGGGGGAGCCCATCGCCGTGTTCCAGTGGGCGGCGCTGCGCGAGTACGCGGAGGGGCTCGGCGCATTCCGGGTCAGCCTCGCACCGAGTTCTGAATTGGTTGGCCGGGCCTCGGCCCTGCTCCGGGAAATCGGCTACGAGGGCGTGGCCGAGGTCGAGTTTCGGCACGACCTCGGTTCCGGTCGATTCACGTTGATGGAGGTCAACCCCCGGCTCTGGGGCGGGGTGGCCTTGCCCATCGCCTGCGGCGTGGACTTCCCCTGGCTGAGCTACGCCATCGCCACAGGCCTCCGGCCGCCCGCCGACCGGGGCTACCAGGCCGGCCGCTACGGTCGGAACCTCTCGGGGGACGTCCGCTGGCTCGGCCGTGCGCTGCTGGGCCGGTACGCCGGCGAGCACCCCAACCTCCGGGTCGGGAGGCTTCGGGCGCTCGGCACCTTCGTGGCGTCGCTGGTCAGGCCGGCGGTGCTGGATCAGGAATCCTGGGGCGATCTCGGCCCCCTCCTCTGGACGATCCGGCGACGCCTGGGGGGCGGCCGTCCGTGGGCGGTACCCGTCTTGACGCCGAGCACGGCGCACCGGATCGATGGCTGAGGGCCTTCCCATTGACCCCGAGGGTCGATCGATGACCACCGATGTCCTGGCTTCATCCTCCGATCGCGACATCGCCGCGGCGCCGGGACGCCCCCTCCGCGTCTGCTTCCTGATCGACGGGCTGGCCCGGGCGGGGACCGAGACCCAGCTCGTCGCCCTGATCCGCCACCTCGATCGTGACCGGGTCCTCCCCTACCTTTGCCTGCTCGACGGCCGGGGCGCGGAGAGCCGGGCCCTGGAGCCCGAGGGTTGCGCCGTGCTCCGGCTGGGCGTGCGTCAGCTGCTGGGCCCGGGGGGCGTGTCCGGGGCCTGGCGGCTGTCCCGCTTCCTCCGGCGCAAGCGGATCGACGTCCTCCAGGCCTACTTCCCGGACAGCACCTACCTGGGGGTGCTCGCGGGTCGCCTGGCCGGCGTCCCGCGCATGGTCCGGACGCGGAACAACGCCAACCACTGGATGACCCCCGTGCATCGGGCCCTGGGGAGGGCCATGAACCCCCTGGTCAGCGCCACGCTCTGCAACAGTGAGGCCGGTCGCCAAGCCGTGCTGGCCGATGAGAAGCCAGACCCGACCTCAGTGTTCGTCATCGAGAACGGCGTGGACCTTGATCGGTTCGCCGGTGTCGCGCCGGTGGAGTCCACCCGCGACCTGGGTCGCCCGCAACGAGTCGGCTTGGTGGCCAACCTGAGGCCGATCAAGGGGGTCGATCTCTTCTTGCGGGCGGCGGCCCGGGTCGCGGCGGCGCATCCCGACGTCACGTTCCAAGTGGCCGGCGAGGGGTCGGAGCGGGCCGCGCTCGAGCAACTCATCGGCGAGCTAGGATTGGTCAGGCGGGTCGCGCTTGAGGGGCGGACGGCCGACATCCCGGGCTTCCTGGCCGGCCTGGACGTCGCCGTGCTCTGCTCCCACTCCGAGGGGACGCCCAACGCCGTGCTCGAGTTCATGGCCGCCGGCCGCCCGATCGTCGCGACCGCGGTGGGGGCGATCCCCGACCTGATCGAGGACGGCACGCACGGCCTGCTCGTGCCGCCCGGCGACCCGAACCGGCTGGCCGAGGCGGTCTCCCGTCTGCTCGACGACCGGGCCCTGGCCGCGGGGCTCGGGGCCGCGGCGCGGCGGCACACCCGGGACCGGTTCGACCACTCCGCGATGGTCCGGAAGGTCGAGAACTTCTACCACGACCTGGTCGGGGCGCAGGACCATGCCTGAGGCTCGCTCCCCGGTGCGGACCCTGCTCCGCGGGGCTGTCAACGCGCTGGCGACCCTCCTGACCGCCCCCTGCTGGGTCCCGGCCCGACTGCAGGCCGCCCTGGGTGGAGGCGAGGGCTGGTTCGTCGCCAGCGCGCAGCTGCTCAGCTTGGCCCCCGGCCGGACCGGGATCCTCCTGAGACGGGGCTTCTACCGGATGTGCTTGGAGGCCTGCGCCGACGACTGCGGCATCGACTTCGGCACGACCCTGGCGCATCGACGGGCCCGGATCGGCCGGGGGGTGTACATCGGCGGGCGCTGCACGATCGGGCAGGTCATCATCGAGGACGACGTGGCCATCGGTAGCCACGTGAATATCCTGAGCGGCCGCCATCAGCACCACTTCGACGACCCCGTCCGGCCGATCCTGGAGCAGGGGGGGACGTTCCACCAGGTCCGGATCGGGCGCAACAGCTGGATCGGCAACGGCGCGGTCGTCATGGCCGACATAGGCGACGGCTGCATCGTCGGGGCTGGCAGCGTGGTGGTCAAGCCGATCCCAGTCTGGACGATCGCCGTTGGCAACCCGGCCCGCGCGATCCGGTCTCGCGGGCCGGCTCAGCCGCATCCGGGCCTATCAGTCGATGGGGTTGGTATGCGATGATTTACATGCTGATCGGATATATGTTCCTCTACATCCACCGGCCCTTCGAGGTCTGGGAGGTCCTGGCGACGATCCGCCTGGAGCGGGTCTACATGCTCGCGACCCTGGGTAGCTGGGCCTTCGGCCAGGAGAAGCGCTGGCCCTCCAACCGGCTGAACGTCGCTGTCGCCGTGTTCACGGCGACTGTGCTCACCTGCTACTTCGTCAGTCCGTGGAGCGGGACCGCGGAGTCCTGGGCAATCGTCGAGAACTACCTGAAGGTCTTCGTCTACTTCGTCCTGCTCGTCACGTCGATCCGCAACGAGCAGGACCTGAAGCGGCTGGTCTGGGGGTTCGTGCTGGTGATGGGGGTGTATATGGCCCACTCGCTGCGAGAGTTCGGTAACGGCAGGCACGTCTATCGGATGGGGATCGTCCGCATGGTCGGCGTGGACTCCACGGCAGGCGACCCCAACAGCTTCGCGTGTACGATCGCCTACGCGCTGGCGATGGTCCGGCCCCTGTGGCTCGGCGCGTCGCGCCGGGGGCGATGGCTGCTGGCCGGCTACGTGGCGCTCTCGGCGACCTGCATCGCGTTGACCGGCTCGCGCACGGGGTTCACGCTGCTGGGGGTCTGGGCGGCGTGCATGGTGCTGATCGGACGTCGAAAGTTCCGGATGCTCCTGATGACCGCCGTGCTGGTCCCCCTGCTCTGGGGCCTGCTGCCGCCCAGCCTCCAGAACCGATTCCAGACGCTGATCGACCCCAAGGTCGGGCCGGCCAATGCGCAGTCCTCGGCCGAGGGGCGGACTGAGGGGTTTCTCTACGGCCTGGCCCTGTGGTCGCGATATCCGTTGACCGGCTGCGGGCCGGGGGCCTGGATGCCGGCGACGGGCTCGGACATCGAGGCGCACAACCTCTACGGCCAAGTGCTGGGTGAGACGGGGACACTCGGCGTGCTGGCCTTCGCCGGGTTGCTCCTGGCGTATGTGGCGAACGTCCGCTGGGCTTCCGCCCGCTCTCGGGATCACCCGGAGCGGGGCGACATTTTCGCGGTTCCGCTGATCCGGGCCGCCGGTCTCGGTGTGGTGCTGATGCTCATCGGGGGCTGGGGCGGGCATAACCTCTTCCGCTACAACTGGCTCTGGTACGCCAGCTTCGTGATCGTGGCGCGACGATGCATGGAGCAGCGGATGGCCGATGAGGGCCTCCGGTGGTCGGGGCGGGCCATCCGGAGGGCAGGTGTGAAGGACTGAACGAGCACGCCATCCGGTGCAGACCGGTCGGCGAGCAACTCGGATCGGTCCACGCAGTGGGGGTCGGGGCTGGGTACGGATCGATGTCAAGGGTCACAGCGCCGCTTCCGAGGAGGGATAGATAATGAGGGCTATGCGCAACTTGGTGAGGAAATTCAGGAAGTCCGTGCAGGTTCGCGGCGCGGCTGGGACTATTTTGTACAGTATCGCGGCCATTCTCAGCGTCCTCTCGATTTCGCACCGGCGAGTCCTGGCCCGCAAGAAGGCGGCAGACATGGATTTTGATCGCAAATACAGCGTGGATACCGGCGGCCTAATCCCGCTGAGCAACCTCGACGTCGAGGGCGAGAACTGGAAGTACGGGGCCGGCTATGAGGCCATCTTCAACGTCGATTTCGGCGAGATTCTGAAGAGCCTCGCACTTCCTTACGATAAAACCGTCTTCATCGACATGGGCTCGGGCAAGGGGCGAGCGGTCTTATTGGCCTCGATGCTCCCGTTCAAGAAAGTAATCGGGGTCGAATTCTCGCGTCAATTGCACCAAACCGCGGAAAAAAACGCCCGTAACTTCCAGGGCCAGAAGTGCGGGGAAATTGAGTTGATATGCATAGATGCGGTAGAATATAAAATTCCAGAAAATCCATTAGTTATATACTTATACAATCCGTTCGAACGACCCATCATGGAGAAGGTCGTCGAGAACGTGGTCGCGTCTTTTCGCAGCCGCCCGAGGCGACTGGTCGTCCTTTATTTTTCCTTGGATTTTCCCGGCCTTGATATGTGGGACGGAACCGGGTTCCTGGAAAGAGTTGTGTCAAAGAGAAATTACATTCTTTATGATACAAATAAATATTATATTGTATCTTGACAATTGCGCGTGGGTTCTAATCGCACCGAGCGTTCGGACGGCTATTGGAGGGAAACTCGATGGATTTGCATTCTGTTGTCGTTCGCAGGGTCATTGCCCCGCTCTGGGCGGCCCGAGAACGGAATCCATACCTACGCCATTTCCGAATGCTGAAGCATACTCAATTCGAAGATTCAGCAACAATACAGGCGCGACAATGGACGGCGTTACGAGCGATGATCGCCCACGCCTACGATACCGCAACCTATTATCGGGACCGATTCGATCGCGAGGGGCTTCGACCCCGGGACTTTCGTAGCTTCGAGGATTACTCCTCCCTGCCGGTGCTTACAAAAGATAATCTCCGCACTCGCGGTCCGGAACTGCGCTCCTCCGCATATGAGGGCCGCCGTGACCTACACCACAAGACCACATCCGGCTCGACTGGGGTATCGGTCGAGGTCTGGGTCGATGAGGACAGCGCGCGTTTCAAGGCGGGCTGCACTCTGCGAGCCAATGAGTGGAGCGGCTACCGATTCGGCGAGCCGGTGGCCATGATCTGGGGCAACCCCGAGTACGTCAAGCACGGCTGGCGAGGCCGGCTGCGCAACGCCCTGCTGGCGCGGGCCCGCTACCTTGACACATTAAAGATGGACGAGGCGACGATGGCCCGCTTCGCCGACGACCTGGCGCGGCGGCAGCCGTCCCTGATCTTTGGACACGCCCACTCGGTCTATCTGTTCGCCGAGTTCGTGCGCCGCCATCGGAGTGGATCTATCCGCCCTCGTGGTATCATCTCGACGGCGATGGCACTCCACGACTGGCAGCGGCAGGCCATCGAGGAGGAGTTTGCCTGCAAGACGACTGACCGTTATGGATGCGAGGAGGTTAGCCTGATCGCCTGTGAGTGCGAACGGCACGAGGGGCTGCACGTCAACGCCGACGGGATTTACATCGAACTCCTACGCGACGGCCGGCCTGTCGGCCCCGGCGAGCCGGGCTCGGTCGTGGTGACGGACCTGACGAACCGGGCCATGCCGATCCTCCGCTACCAGGTCGGCGACGTGGCGTCCTGGGCGGCGCGGCCCTGCCCGTGCGGCCGGGGCCTGCCGCTGCTGGAGCGGGTCCAAGGCCGCGAGGCCGACTATGTGACCACGGCGCGCGGCGAGATGGTTTCGGGGATCTCGCTGACGGAGAACTTCGCGATGCTGGTGCCGGGCATCGCGCAGCTGCAGATCGTGCAGGAAGCCGTCGACCGCTTCACGTTCCGGATCGTCCGCGGCCCGGACTTCGGCCCGACCAGCGAGGCACGGATCGCCGAACTCGTGGCCGAGCGATTCGGGCCAGAGTCCGAACATGACTGCGAGTACGTCGAATCAATCCCCCAGGAGCCCTCCGGCAAGTATCGCTTCTGCATCTCCCGGGTGCCGAACGCTTTCACCGGTCCGTCCCGTGCGGAGGACCTCGGACGTTGAGCAACCCTCCCGCCTTGAGCGTCGTCGTCGCTACCTACAACTACGGCCGGTTCCTGGCCGGGGCCGGGCTGACGAACCGCGTGTACCTGTGGGACCT
>VFQN01006547.1_pt1 | contig 13193 bp, 15 predicted proteins | sample 3512371 | NCBI WGS metagenome assembly VFQN01 (sample SAMN10412370, study PRJNA504923) | tailings metagenome | isolation source: Replicate 2 from Balatoc abandoned mine | place: Philippines: Itogon, Benguet | collected 2017-08-28
AAAAATAGGTCTCCGATAATCCCATAACCCTTCTCCTGAAAAAAAAAAAAAAAAATGGCTAGCATGCTGAGACCCTGTCTTCCATGGCATGCTGCATTGCGCTCTGCCTGCGGGTACATGCTCTGCCTGCGTCAGCCCGGCATGCATTTCACCCTACCCTGCCATGGATGTCACGCGTAGTATTTAGTTTGCCTAACTACCGCAACTGCCACAACTAAACGTCGTACAATGCTGTATTGCCGTACAATCCTTTTAACATTTAATCCCGCCCTACTGTTGACTCCTGTACGTAAAAAGGCTTGAGTGTGCAAGCGCATGTCATCGCAACTTAACTTCGCGGTCGCGAGTGAAACGGCAGACCCGCGCGCAGATGCGAAGGCCCGCGATATGCCTTTGTAGCGCCAACCCGCCAACCGCCCAGCAGTCGTTGACCGTTGTACACCACGGTACATGCGAAAAGGCGACGCCGCCATTCATGTTTTGCGTTGTCCTTTATACTCCAGGTTCGGTGCCTGAACGAGGCAGTCGCCGGCAGCTGCCGCAACGTGCTGCGGCCGTGGCACACGCGGCGGGAGCCCGTGGCGCAGCCGCTGCGCAGCAACCCAGACGACGACGAACAGGAGCTACTGCTGCACATACCGTAAGCTACTTTAAGTATGCATGTATCTCCCGTGTACCGAAAAGGATGCGTGCCTACGCTAGGGCCTTATGGCAGAAGGCTGCTGTCGGCCCTGCGGCCTTCCCCCATGCTTTGTCCGGTCGATGACGGTGCGTGCTTGCCGCCCGCGCAGCGTTGACGGGTCTTGTGATGACTGCTGGCTGTGCTGCTGCTTGTTGCTGTTGCTTATGCTGCCTGTCTGCCGCCCGCAGCTTCGACGGCGCCGTGAAGCTCAAGGCCATCGCCGTGATCGGCGGCGCGGGCGGCAGCTGCCCCATGCGCATGAAGGCCTTCACCAACAGGGACAACCTGGACTTCGCAACGGTGGCCACGCTGCCCGCGGTGCAGGTGGGTGGGGAGGCGTGTGGGGGAGAACAGAGTACCAGTGTCACGGACCAGTTTTCCGTGAGGGCTGTCGGATAAACGCTGTCACGACTTGCGGCGTGTGTGGGGGGTGGCGGCGAGGGGGATGAGGGCGAGGGGATAATCCGCAGGCGGGTGGGCAGCAGGTGGGCGGCTAGGCGGATACGTGGGCAAGTGCGTGGATATCAATTAACGCGCTGGGAAACACGTAGATGGGTGGGTGGTAGGTGGGCAGATGGGTGTACAGCAGTGCTGCAGGCCGCCCAGCAGCGTGGGTGGTTTGCACACAAGGTATTTCGCCGAGCTACGTAATGACAAAAGCCGCAGCGGTCTTGGACGGTACTTGGCCCTGGTGAAGGGGTGGACCTGGCCGTCTTCGACTCCAGCAGCAGCAAACAGAGCTCGTGCGACTGCGCCCCACAAGGTATGAAAGTACCCGGTAATTGAAAGGGGCGGCATGCGGCAGCAGGGCAAGTTGCCGGCGTAGGTCCGGGGCAGCTGGAGGGTTCCTGTACCCCCGCTTGCCACGAAAGTAAGCGATGGGGACTGGTATGCTTAACCTGACACGTGTAACGCACCGCGCGCATGGCACTGGACGTCCTGTAGTTGGGAACCCAAATGTACCATATGTTTCGCTGCATTGCCGGTGCTTTATTGCTGCCCCCAATACCACTCCACAGGAGTGGGAGCTGGTGGAGGACACGGCAGGAGTGATGGAGTACCCAACGCAGTGAGTACGGTACGGCAGCGTGCGTACGTGTTGTGGAGAGCGGCAGCTTGTCGTACGTGTCGTACGTGTCGCGCCTCTGACGCTGACCCATTGATGCAGCAGCACGCATGATACGCATGATGCATGTGACATGGGCCGCACTGCAGTACCTGCAGTGCTGTAATAAGCGGGCGCGGATGCTGACCCGTGCAGCGGCACGCAAGATGCGCAGGGTGTGACAAGGGAGACACAGGGCCTGGTCACTTGAAACCTCTGCCCGTTCTGCAACTGGGCGAATGAGCGTAGGCGTGGGCATCCATCCATGCTGGAGCACACACACGCTCCTCAGTTTACACCAGACGAAAAACACAAGCCGAGGCGCCTTGAACGGAACTCGGTCTTGCCGGCGTTGTTGACATGTCCGTCTTCGGCTCCAGCGGCAGGCAAACAGAGCTCGTGCGACCGCGCCCCGTGCTCACCTGAGTGTTACTCACCTTTGGGTATCGCTCCTCAGTGCGGCAAGGGGACGGCAAGCACACGCACAAGTAAGGGCACAACCCAACCATCGGCCGCTGAACTGCGCACGTGCGTGTTGCACTGCTGCTTAATACACACAGGGTGGCCAAGTTCAGCGGCGTGCACAGCCTGGACCTGCTGCTCAGCGGCAGCGTGGGGGGCCTGGACGCCATCGAGGTGGCCTTCATAGGCCTCAAGGGCGAGTTCGCAGAGGTAAGCACGGCGGAAGGGGGGGGGGGGGTTCGCCTAGGTGAGCGGGGGACAGGGGGAGTTGCAGGGGTGGACGGCCGGGGCGAGGCGAGACAAGCAGCCCTCACGCGAAGGCGCTGTGCCATCGGGCTTGTGCTGCATCCATCCAGGTGGAAGGGCTTTTGCTACGGTACTAATGCCGGTTGACAGCATATTGCGCTGTGGTGGAAAGGGGAGGGTAGGAACGGTGGTCAACGGGCTGGCTGGCTGCTGCGCCAGAATTGAGGCGTGGCAGGTGCTTGCACCACGGGGCTGGTTGATACGGCCGGCTGGCTCTCCTGCCGTCCTGAGTTCTGCCCATGCACATGCTCGTCCCGGTCGTACGGCAACGGCCATGCGCCCAACGCGCCACCCTGCTGCCTGGTGCCTGGTCATACTTGCTTCATTACATCTAGTGATGACATTAACCTGCTTTTTCCTGCCCCGTGCAGCGGCGGCGCCAGGCTGTGGAAGCTGTGTACGAGGCCCGGCCGGTGCCTGACGACAGCAACAAGGTGCCGGGCATCGGCCAGGGGGCGCACTGGCACGCGTGATGGGCGGACGAGCTGACGAGCTGAGGGACAGGCACGGGGGCCGGGGTATGCCCCAGTAGTGTTGTGTGCCGGTGCCAGTGCGTGAGGGGGGCCGGGCACGGGGCCAGGGCTGGACGGGGGTTGGCCAGCGCCAGGGGGCGCATTGGCACGCGCGGGAAGCTGAGGGCCAGGCAAGGGGGCCAGGGCTGGACCGTGCAGCGCTAGTGGACGTACCGCGTGCGTGGAGTAAGGCATTGGACATATGGACAGTGTAGCGCAAAGGGAGGGTACGCGTGAAACGCGAGAAACCGTGTGAGGCGCTAATGACGGGTGGTTGTGCATGGATGGAATGCACTGGGCACACGGTGGACCCAGCAAGCAAAACATGTGCACGGCGTGGCGTGGCGTTAGGTTGGCTCGGGCCAGCCAGCTCCAGGGGATGCACCGGGCACTGGGCACTGCCACTGGCACGTGTGTTGCAGGAAGCGGCGAAGGGGGCAAGGGGAGGCAACGCAGGGATCAGAGGGGAGCAAAGGGAACCAGGCCGCGAAGGCATGGGCCGTTACTAGGTCGGGAGGTGAGCGCAGTGCCACTGACACGTGTGCGTGATGACCGGACGGCAAGGCGCTGCTGCCGCTGCCGCTGCCGCTGCTGGGGTGGTGTGCGGCATGGGGTCATATCACGCACAAGCAGGAGAATGGCGTCGGCGCATGGCGTGTCACGGTGCCAGGGGGAGCAGCAGAGCGGCGAGGCCCAAGGGTACGCATGCACACTCGTGTTCACGTGTTGGTACCGGTGCGGGTGTTGTCCTGGCGGCATGGTGTGCGTTAGGTCGTTGCGGCTTGTGCGGTGTATGGGGATGGACCAGTTTTGGTGGGGGGGGATGGATCATGGACGGGCAGTACCGGTGCGTGTAGCAGGACGACAGCAGGTTGAGACTCCGCCTTCAACAGCGAAGTGAATTGAGTGAATGGAACTTTGTGTGGAGAAGGGCAGATATGTTGGTTTGTTGTGCAGCTGTGCTGTTAGTTCAGGCAGCAACCAGCTGCCGAAGACATGCATGTTGGAAGCACATCTGCTGACTGATTGGACGTCTCTTTTACATTAGAGTGCGTTACGCGATGAAGGCGGGGAACGGCAGGCATCCGGTGAAGGGTGGTGGAAGTGGAGTCCATTCTTGCATGTATACGGTCGTGGACAAGAGAGGTGCGAGGTGCGATTGATGCAACCGTGGGATGGGATGCAACCGGCGGGGTACCATCCGGCGGGGAGTCAGGAGGTTGGCGGTTGTTCTGGGTCGGCTGTCCTCCTAGACCATTGAAACTATATAGATGCGGGAAGACATGATATAACAGTACAAGCAGCCTTGTTGCTAGGAACTTACCAGGACGCCATGGGTGTTGCTAAACTGCGACGGCGCTAGGCTGTAGTTCCGAACCTCCGCCTAGAACATTATCTCTACTGAACTGAAGTCCAATTGAAGGCAGCCATGTCGCGACCGATGATGAGGGGCAGGGTTCCTCGTCCTGCAGAGCCTGTGCTCTCCGTTCCTCTGCCTCCACGTGTTCCAGGCTCTTCAGTTCTGGGCAAGCGGGGGAAAATCGTAAATAGAATAGCTGAGCTAAGCGGGGCGAGGCTACGATACAACGCCGACGACCACCGAGTGGACATTCAGGGCCAGGCTTCCGCCGTCAACTATGCAGCTCGCCTTTTAGAGCGCACCCTGGAGCAGTACCTGTACTCGGGTACGTAATGCAAACATGTATCCTGCCGTTTAGCAGTTTGCAAGCTGGCCGCAGTCGCGGGGTCCGGCGCGTCCAGCCTGACGAGCTCTCACGCCTGTGCGGTGACCCGCTGCCCCCGCTGGCTCGTCCCTTCCGCCACACCCACCGCGCACGGGCCCATAGCCTGCCAGCTTCGCCTTTGCCACCACATCCAGGTACCATTGGGCAGCCCCCAGCTAGTACACATGCCACCACGCTAATACACATGCCCCACCGCCACACCCAGGGCTGCAGTACGGCAGGAAGCAGGTGCACAACGTCCTGTCGGAGGAGCTGTGCAACTACGAGGAGCTCCAGCTAATGCCCTGCAGCCGACCCACCCCAGCGGTGGTGGTCGCGGAGACGGAGAACACCTACGTCCTGGCATGCTCGGATGCCTGTGCGCGCCAGGAGCCCGGCGCCTCACTCTCCCAGTCCGACATCCCGCTCACAACGCACGTCCTAGTGCGCCACTCCTCCACCCGCGACCAGGCGCTGGAGTCGCTCCTGGACGTCTCGGTCCTCGCATCCGTGCAGCATCCCTCCCCGGACGCGAAGACCGAGTTCCGATTCTACCTCGGAAAGCTCACATTCTCCAACATCTCCACCAGCTACAGAACTCTGCCGCTCGGGACCCTGCTGGACTGGTCCTACCCGGACGACGGCCGAGCGCTCTTCGACACATCGCTACCGCAGGACACCATCCGGTCTCTTGACAAGTACCTGACCTCGGTCGGCTTCGCGCCGACCAAGCAGACCAAGTCGGCGTCGCTGCACCTGGAGAGCTCGATTCCCTACATCCAGTACCACCCCACCTTCAACGTTCTGGACGATGGGTCGCTGGCCCTCGCGAAGCTGGAGACGCTGGGGTGCAAGCCGGTAACGGTGTCGCTGGTGGGGAGGCACGACATGGTGGACGTGCGGCTAAGGTAGGGAGGGCATTGGGAGGGGAGGGAAGGGGGAGGGGAGGGGGAGGGGAGGAGGAGCTTGTGGGGGACGTAGGGGAAGCGGGGGGAGGCAGCGGGGCTGTGTGGTTGGAGCAGGAGCGGCGGCGGCGGTGGCGGCAGGGGTGGCGGCGGTGGCGGCAGGGGCGGCAGCAACGGCGGTGGCGGCGAAGGCAGCAGCAGCGGTGGCAGCAGGGGCTGCAGCAGTAGTGACGGGGGCACTGGCGGCAGCAGTGCGGCAGCAGCGGTGGCGGTAGCAGTGCAGCAGCAGCGGTGGCGGCAGGGGTAGCAGCAGCAGCGGCGGCAGCAGCGGCGGCGGCAGGGGTGGCGGCAACCGTGGCAGCAGAGGTTGCGGTGGTGGCGGTAGTTGTGCAGAGGAGCGGCTTTTGGGCTTGGGGCTGCCGTGCTGATTTCCTTGCTTCATCACACTAACACCAGGTACATCCCGATCAAAAGTTATATGTATACATGTACTGTGCTGGCGTCCGCCTCGCCCCGTCAGGTACGTTGCCAGCGTGCAGCACGGGGAGGACGACGCCGTGGCGGCGGAGCTGCGGAGGCGCGCGGAGGATCAGCAGTTCCAGCTGGTCAACAATGTGCAGGTGAGGCACCAGACATATACTTGTACGCGTATCACACATCTATGTGTATCACGTGTGTGCGCGTTCGTGTGCGTGTGTGAGTCTAGGTACGCAGCAGTTCCAGCTGGTCAACAACGTGCAGCTGAAACGGAAATGGGGCACATGCGTGCGTTTGTTGTGTGCGTCACGGTACGCAGCAGCATGCGCTTTGATAGGAGCCTACAGGAGGATGGCAGTGTGTTGTGCAGTGTGACCAGACCGAGATTGTCAGGAGAGACAGCACGCAGAAATGGCAAACCGGCCTAGAAGCACAGCACACAGGCTGACCAGGCGCCCTGGCGTACGCATGATCCACCGCCCTGCCCCCCGTTGCCGCCTCGCCGGCGTCAAACGCGCACGTAGGTCCGAAGCGCGTGTTGTTCCTAGCCACGATACCTTGACACGCGCTTGTCCCATCCCTCCAACCCCTAAACGCACGCAGGTGGTCATCCCCAGCGACCTCCACGCCATGGACCTCACCCTCAGCTCGGCACGTGTCAAGCTCAAACGCGTGTACGTGTCGCAGCCCATGGAGGTGACATTGCCGCCGCCACCGGCGGCGACGGCGGCAGGCGACGCCGACGGCGCGGCGGCGGCGGCGGCGGGCGCCAAGCGCGTGCGCACGCGGCGGAAAGCGGCGGCGGCGCCCGCCACCGCCACCGTAACGCTCAAGGTGTCGGTGGCGGCGGTGGTGGACAACCTGGGGGGCAAGCGGCTGGAGGTGCGTCGCGAACTAGCGATGCAGTTGCGGGAAAGTACGGTAGTAGCATGTTGCAGAGCAGGTATATGCGACTAGTATCAGAGGGCGAAGCAAGTGGCATGTCCAGCGGTTAAAAGCACATGTTGATGCGACTGCGGCTGGAGGTGCGTGGGGTGCTGGCGTCACGCTGCTCCGTGGCATGCCATGCCGGAAGTGGCGTGCTAGTACGGTACTAGCACTCGTTGGTATCGGCATAATGGCATATTTAGCGCCCCTAGTCGTGCAGGCGCGCCTCACCGCGGGCTAGTATGCAACTACACACAGCTTGCACCTTCCTGACCACCCAGGCGACCGGCTCCTGCCCGGAGCTGAACGCGGCACTGATGGCCTTTCTTAACGCGCTCTTTGATAGTTAATGCTTAGCAAAACAGGGCATGTGCCAGTTGCGCCAATTACTTCATGCTTCGCCCCCCAGGTGACCGCCTCCTGTCCGGAGCTGAACGCTGCGCTGATGGCTCTGCACGCGGCGCGGCAGGAGGGCCCGGGGGACAGGCAGCGGCTGCTGGCGCTGCTGGAGGGGGTGCTGGGTAAGCTGGACGAGCTGCGGGCAAACGTGGAGTTCCAGCCGTGAGGAAGGGAGGGAGGGGGGCTGTCCGGTCCTCTATTGGCGAAGGGGTGCGGGGTGCGGGGACAAGGTAGCAGGGGATCAGGGGCAAGGGACAAGGCGGGGGGGGGGGGGGTATGTCCTGACGGGGGGGGGCCGTACATCGGGCGCGGGGGGTGGCGTACGGCAGGCTGGGTGGGCCGCGAAGACAGGGTTCTGCGGGACGTGGATGGGGCGATGGGAGTGGAGGGCGGTGCGGGGAGCTGGCGGCCGCGGGCGCCTTGCGTTACCCTGGTGGTGCTGTCGTGGGGGCTGTGCCGTGAAGCCGTATGGCTGGCAACCGTGGCGGTGTTGAGGGCGGTGTACGAGCAAGCGGCAGGTGTGGGGGTGGTGCCACGGGCAGGAGGGCCGCGAGCACAAGGGCATGCCACTGTGCGGTCAGGTGCGATCGCCTGCTGCTGGGGCGTTGGGTGCCCTGCATGCTGCATCTTTGGAGGGGCCGTCCGGGTTGTGGCTGCGTGGCCTCCTGTGGCGTTCAGCCGAACGGCACGGAATAGAACAGGGCTGGACGTTATCTGGTCCCAGGGGCGATGGATGTGCCTGCTGCTGCTGGCGCTGCGCAACGCCGAGGTGCTGACGGTGTGCGTCGTCGGATGCGGTGCGGACATAACAAAGCGTGTCTCAAGACAGAACTTTAGGGACGCGAAGAGGCAACATCGCTGAGGCTTGAGAGGCTTAACGAGATGTGTGCCAGAACCATGGTGCACACACAGTGCCCCCTAGGTGCAGGTGTGCGTGCAGGTGCTGTGGTGCTAGGTCGCTGGCTGCACGCTGCGTTGCGGCTGCATCTATATTGGTGTGCATTGCACTCCGCGGGGTGCCGGGGGCGCAGCGGCCCCTGGCGGCCCCTCGCTATCTGACTGTGTCGGACTAAACTGTGTAGGGTTCTGGCGTAGCTTGTCGCGGGTGGTACTCAGTATGAGCGCCGCCGTGGTGGGCACGGGGGTATAGGCACGGAAGAGGAACTGTGGGTTGCCAGGTGGCGGTGTGGAGTTGCAGGGACGCATACCGGTAGGTGTGGTCTGCGCCGCTCGTGTCAGCTCCAAGGGTGGAGGCTGGTGGGTGAGCGGCTTGACCAGGCGCTGTCAGCAGTCTGTTTCGGTCGTAAGAGTGCATGTGCGTAGCCCTGCGGTGCAGATTGGTGCAGGTTCAAGGTGGTTGCGCAGTGCAGCTCGTCAGTGCTTGCGCGCACGAGCGCCTGCCGCGCGCGCGGGTCGCGTGGGCAGACTTTGGAGCCCTGGTGGCTGGTGCAGCTTCAGGGTCGCCTACATCGGTACACTCCTTTGTTGCCGCTGCTATAATGCCAACGCGTTTAGCTCCGCAGCGCAACGCACGGAACGAGCACATACCCTGGCCCAAGGGGCACCAGAAAAGCCACCGCCTGACTGCCATTGGCAGCCATGAGTGCTGCCTGGCTCAGCTTGCGCCTACACCCAGAAGGTGCTTCTGCTTACACCGGACCCAGTACACGTGCCGTCGGTGCCGCACGTGTGGATCGGGGCTGATCGGGGTCATTCCTACGCCGTAGGCTACGCGCTACGGACATGACCTGTATACAGTTGTAAAGCGGGGAGTAAGAGCATGTCCTTGTGCAGAAAGTTTACAGGTGGTCACGTAACGTCTGAAGTTCGGCCTTGACAGCTGAACTGTCGTTGCCCTAGTTATTACCACCGACAGTGGCGCTGCAGTACCAGGGCTACCAGCCCATTGCGGATTGCGACAACCAATTGCAACCATGTGCTTCACTACGGTAACTGCCCTGCTCGTCATGTAATACCGACCGCTCGTCTCAAATCCTCATGTACATTACAACAACGGCACAGCTCTGACCTTGAGTAAGGTGAGCCAGACCCAGGAAGAGTTGTGCACGTGACGGGGCAACCGTAACCGCCCTATCCCTACCTCATCCATGCATGCAAAAGCAAAATCCATGTTGTGCTCAGCCGGCAGTTGCTCAAGCGTTAATTCCCATAGAAAGCGCGGTGTAGCATGCTTTCTCCTGCTGCTTCGCCATGTTGACTATTTACCAGTCTGCCACAGACGCAGCACACCGACACGGCACGTGGCAAGCGGCACGAGTGCACAACCGCCGCATGCGTAAAGCGTCACGCCTGCGTCCTCGCACCGACGCTGCGCCTGCTGCACGGGCATACGTGTGCGGCTCGCAAGGGCAGTTACGCTGTGCGCAAAGCCAAGGAACGATCCCAGCTGTGCATACGCACGGTAAGAGGCACAGGCCCGCCATGCAACGGCGCAAGAAAGCTAACCCACTACCAGACTCCCAAGCCGAAATCTGCCCAAAGGTCATGCTTCCACGTCAACGTCACACTGCTGCCACACGTTATGCAGTTGGCTTGGTCGTCGCAGCGGTGTTGCTAACCGTGCTGGTCCCTGCAGCTGCCACCCCTTGCTGCTGCTGCTGTTGCTGCCCTCCTCCCGACCCCCCTGCACCCGCACCCGCACCCGAGGCCCCTGCGGTCCCATCTACAGCACTCCCGTTCGCGGCAGCCCCCGTCCCAGAACCGGCGGCGGCAGTGGCAGCATCCCCGCTGGTGCTGCTGCTGGCGTTGGTGGCGCCAGCCGTGCCCCCCGTCGCGCGCGCTAACGCACTGCCACCCGCCGCCCCCGCCGCCCCCGCCGTCCCTTCCGCGTCGGCTGCCCCACCCGCCGCCGTCCCACTGCCACCGCTGGCGGCACCGGTGGCGTCTGTGGTGGTGTTGCCGACGGACGCACCAGTGCTAGCGCCTCCCCCCGTAGCAGCATTTATCGCGGTGGTGTTGGCACCTGTGGCGTCCGCCGCGGCGCCGCCGGTGCCGCCGGTACTGTTGGCACTCACCGTTCCTGTCCCTGTTCCCGCCGCCGCTGCCGCCGCATCGACAATAGGATTGCTTCCCGCGGCGGCCCCCGTTGCAACTTTGTCTGCGGCTGCGGCGACGGTGGCATTCCCGGTCGAGGTGGTGTTGGCATCTGGTACTGCTGCCCCTGCTGTTGTGTTGGTAGCGTTGCTGCTGGTGGTGTTGGCGGCGGCGGTGGTGGCGGCATCCGGCGCGGGTGCGGTGGCGTTGCCTGGCGGCGGCGGCGGGCTGGGGTCTGGGGGCACCACTGGCATGAGGTGCTCGATGCGGCGGACCACCTCCGCCTCCAGCCTGCAGGAGTGAGCAAAGACGGTGTGTGTGCAATAGCGTCGGGTATTTTGGGGGTTACGACGCTGCGAGCCTTGGAGTGGCGTGCCTGACTCGAGCCGCCGCGCTCGCACCTCGCCCAACGCACCCAAATACTTGTTCGCTACCGTATTGTTAAGAAGTCAAAGGCCCAGCATCGCTGCTGCTAATCATCACTGACTACCCCAACTCACGTCTTGTTGTCAAAACCGCCGAAGAAGGCCTCCGGGTCCTTGAGGTGCCACACCTGCATGCAGTGGTATCGTAGGCACATCGCATTTGCTGCACAAGGGGATGACGGGCCATGGCGTGGCTCTAAGCTGTCCTGGCACGACGCACAACGACTGCAACAGCAACGGGACGCCCGTTTTTACGTATCGTCGAAGTACAGTAGGGCTGCCACGCTGTGGTACAGCGTACGGCATACGATTTCCACGCACCTTGTACCCCACGTAGGGCTGCAGAGCCCCAACAAACCACAATAATCCACACACATGTGCTGCGTGGTGTAGGTACCGCACCACCCCCACCGCCCTGACGCACCTTGTACCCCGCGTACGGCTGCAGCGCCTCCCGCAGGGCCGTCTCCGTCAGGTTGGTCGGCAGCACCACCACCAGGCCGCCCTCCTGCACCACCCACTTCTCGATGGGCTTGGTGGCGGTCTAAAGGGATGAAATAGGGACGGGAAAAGGAAGGGGTCAGGTGTGGGGCGGGAATGGAGGGTTCAGGTGCACAATCATTGAAGGGACGTGGCGAGTCGCAGAGGAGGTGCTGCAGGAAGACCCGAAGACAGCCACATGCATCCCTCATGTGTATTAGGTGTGTGGGAGTGAAGCCCGGCTTGCGCTGCCCTACATGGACAGGCACTTTGTCCTCTGGTGCCGCGCCACAGCACACCACAAAGCCATGCGCGGACCCTATCCAACAACTCCCACTGCCCTAGCCCACTACGCACACGAGCTGCTGCCAAAGCTGACCTGGCGACAACATCCTGCGCGAACCTACCTTCCCAACACCCCCCGCCCCCTTGCCGTACCGGGCTGCTGTAAAAGGTGACCCGGCGTACTGTGCCTCGTCCGTCCCACACCCGAGCACTTGAAAACATGCCACCATGCGCATTCAAGTACACCGGTACCACAGCGCCCCGCGCAGGCCCCCCAAAGTTGTTTTTGCAGGCCCCCAACTCACCGGGCTGCTGTAGAAGGTGACCCTGCTTCGCTTCACGTCCTCAGGGCAGCGCGGATTGTCCAGGAACGAGTGCTCGCGCCAGCGGAGCTGTGGGTAAATTGGGGATGGTGGGGAGAGGTTTGCGTTGGAGGTACCCTTGTCCATGTGCAGCAGTAGCACAAGTACAGCTAACCGATGCCTAGACCCACCCCAGGGAGGAGGGGTTTTGGGGGCAGCAGGTAAGGGGTAACGGATTGCTTACAGGGGTGGACCTCTCTCGCCGAAGCCCATGCCCCGCACACCACTCCGTTCCTTGTCGATTCGTCCACATGCTCGTGTACCACACACATCCTGCCTCACGTTGAAGGGGCTGGCCGGGTCGCCGAAGACCAGGAACGCTTAGCCAAAGCCCAGGCCCCACATGTTCACAAGCATCCGCGACCCCATGGCAAACCACCCGCGCCCCCGTTCCCCCTCTTTCTCACGTTGAAGGGGCTGGCCGGGTCGCCAAAGAACAGTGGGTCAAGCACGTGGTCCATGGGGCACAGGAAGGGGATGCGCTCCTGGAAGGCGCCTGGAGGTGGGAGAAGGTGGGTGGTGGTGGCGGTAAGTACTGGAAGGCGCGAGCAATACGCAGGGCGATACAGTGGTACATGGAATTGGCGGGGCACAGGAAGGGGATGCGCTCCTGGAAGGCGCCTGCGGATCAAGAAACGGAGGAATGTGCGCGATGATAATGTTATAAGAGGGGTGTGCGAAGATGGGCGTTCGTGGGGCACAGGAAGGGGATGCGCTCCTGGAAGGCGCCTTGGGGGAGGGTATTGGGGATACCGGTATGCTGACAGCCGAAGGAAAGTGCTTCGACTTGCAGGTTGGCTTGAAGTTGTGCGGTCGGGGTGAGCGGTTGGGGCAGGAGAATGCAGCTGACACCCATTTGCATCCACGGAAGCTGACACCTGGATGCGGGTGCAGGCGCGCGTTAGAGCGAAAAAGGGAGCGCTTAACACATCTGCCAACGCCGCGTCGGAGCCAGAAGCGATTGACTTGCCGCCAGGCTGCCTTCCTCTCTCCACTCTCAACCAGCACGCGAGCCCCCCCCCCCCCCCCCCCTCCCCCCCCCCCCCCCCCCCCCCCCCCCCCCCGCGCCCCCCCCCCCCCCGCCCCCC
>VFQN01006548.1_pt1 | contig 13193 bp, 13 predicted proteins | sample 3512371 | NCBI WGS metagenome assembly VFQN01 (sample SAMN10412370, study PRJNA504923) | tailings metagenome | isolation source: Replicate 2 from Balatoc abandoned mine | place: Philippines: Itogon, Benguet | collected 2017-08-28
CCCGAGCGCCGGCAGGTCGAGAACTCGCTGGGCTCGGGCGTGCTGCTCAGGGCGGATGGCGTCGTCGTGACCAACAACCACGTCATCGAGGATGCCGACCAGATCACCGTGATCCTTTCCGACCGGCGGGAGTTCCAGGCGAAGCTGCTCACTCGCGACGAGCGCGCCGACCTAGCCTTCCTCAAGATCGACACCCATGGCGAAAAGCTGCCGACGCTGCCGCTGGCCCGTTCCGACGACTTGCAGGTCGGCGACCTGGTGCTGGCGGTGGGCAATCCGTTCGGTATAGGGCAGACCGTGACCTCCGGCATCGTGTCCGCCACCAACCGCTCCGCTCAGGGGCTGGAGCGCGACGTGTCGTTCATCCAGACCGATGCCGCGATCAATCCGGGCAATTCCGGCGGCGCACTGGTCGACCTGGATGGCCGGCTGGTCGGCATCAACACCGCCATCTTTTCCCGCTCCGGCGGCTCGATCGGTATCGGCTTCGCCATCCCGGCCGACCTGGTGCGGATACGCCTGCAGGAGGCGGTTTCCGGGACGGAGCGAGTGTCGCGGCCGTGGCTGGGGGCGGATCTACAGGGCGTCGACGTCGGCATCGCCGAGAGCCTCGGCATGCCCGTTCCACGGGGGGTGGTGGTGGGGCGGGTCTGGCCCGATGGTGCTGCAGCGGAGGCGGGGCTTCTGACCGGCGACGTGATCCTCGCCATCGACGGCACCGAGGTCGATGACCCGGCCAGCTTCGGCTATCGCATGACGCTGGAACCACTAGGCACGCCGGCGCGGCTGGATGTCCTGCGCCGCGGCAAGCATGTCAGCCTGAAGCTGGCCCGTGCCGCGGCACCGGAACGCCCGGCGCCGGACCTGACCGCGTTCGGCCCGCGGGAGGCGCTCGGCGGCGCCAGCGTGGCGAACATGTCGCCCGGCTTCAACGAGCGCCATGGCCTCGACCCCTTCGAGACCGGCGTGGTGGTCGTCGAGGTGAAGCCACGCTCCCGCGCGGCCTACATGAACCTGGAAGTGGGCGACGTGATCGTCGGGGTCGACGGTGAGGAGGTGCGCAGCGTGCGGGAACTGAAGGATGCGCTGCCCCGGCAGGGGCGGCCATTCGGCCTGGCGGTGAAGAGCGGCGGCCGCCTTTACCAGTTCCGCGTGACCGGCTGATGGACCTGTTCGGCGAGACGACGCCGCAGCCCGGCAAGCGGCGCCGGCGCGACGAGGCGGACCGGCCCCTGGCCGACCGGCTGCGCCCTGCCCGTGTGGACGAGATGGTCGGCCAGGCGCATCTGTTCGCGGCGGAGGCACCCCTGGCGCGCATGCTGGCGAAGGGCAGGCTGCAGTCGATGATCCTGTGGGGGCCGCCCGGCTGCGGCAAGACCACGCTCGCGCGCATCCTGGCCGACGCGGTGCACGAGCCGCTGCTCGAACTCTCCGCGGTGATGTCCGGGGTGGCAGACCTGCGCAAGAGCTTCGAGGATGCCCGCAAGCTGCGCGGCTCCGGCCGCCACCCCTTGCTCTTCATCGACGAGATCCATCGCTACAACCGCGCGCAGCAGGATGGCCTTCTCCACGAGGTCGAGGACGGAACGGTCACCCTGGTGGGCGCCACCACCGAGAATCCTTCCTTCGCGCTGGTGCCGGCCCTCCTGTCGCGCTGCCAGGTCCTGGTCCTCCAGCGGCTGGACGGGCCGGCCCTGGAGCGGCTGCTGGAGCGGGCCGAGGCGGCGCTGGATCGCCGGCTGCCGCTGGACCCGGCGGCGCGGGCACGGCTCGCCGAGATGGCCGACGGCGATGGGCGCTACCTGCTCAACCTGGTGGAGGCCCTGGCCGACCTGCCGGCCGAGCCGGCCCTCGATCCGGAGGCCCTGGGCCGGACGCTGCAGCGACGGATGCCGCTCTACGACCGGGCGCAGGAAAGCCACTACAACCTGATCAGCGCGCTGCACAAATCGGTGCGTGGCTCGGATCCGGACGCGGCGCTCTACTGGTTCTGCCGGATGCTGGAGGGTGGCGAGGATCCGCGCTTTCTGGCGCGGCGGATCGTCCGGATGGCGGTGGAGGACATCGGGCTCGCGGACCCGCGGGCGGTCGAGCAGGCGCTGGCGGCTGCCAGCACCTATGAGCGGCTCGGCAGTCCCGAAGGGGAACTGGCGCTGGCGCAGGCGGTCGTCTACCTGGCCGCGGCGCCCAAATCGAATGCGGTCTACATGGCCTACAAGGCAGCGCGCGCCGCTGCGAAGGAAACCGGTTCGCTGATGCCGCCCGGCACGATCCTGAACGCGCCGACCAAGCTCATGAAGGAGCTGGGCTACGGCCAGGACTATGCCTACGACCATGACGCGCCGGACCGCTTTTCCGGGCAGAACTACTTTCCCGACGGCATGGCGCGGCCCTGCTTCTACCGCCCCACCGACCAGGGGATCGAGGCCCGCATCGGCGAGCGCCTGGCCCGCCTCGACCGCCTGCGTGCCGAACGTAACGAGGATGGCCAGCCATGAGCGGTGTCGAGCAGAAAACCGTGGCCAAGGCCGAGGCCGACTGGCGCTTCGACCGCTGGTGCAAGGCGCATTTCCCGGACCTGGCATTCGGCCGGATGCAGAAGCTGCTGCGCACCGGCCAGTTCCGGCTGGACGGCAAGCGGCTGGAGGCGGCGACCAGGTTGTCGCCCGGCCAGATCGTGCGCATCCCGCCGCTCCCGGACGAACCCGACGTCCCGCTCCTGCCGGTCAAGCCGGCGCAACGCGCCTCCGACCGCGACGCGTCGATGATGCGCAACCTCGTGATCCACGAGGATGACGCCATCATCGCGATCAACAAGCCGGCGGGCCTGGCCGTGCAGGGCGGCAGCGGCACGACCCGGCACGTGGACGGGCTGATGCAGGTCTTCGAGAACAGGCAGGGTGAGAAGCCGAAGCTGGTCCACCGGCTCGACCGCGACACGTCCGGCGTCCTGGTGCTCGCGAAGACGGCGGCGGTGGCCCGGGCGCTGACCTTCGCCTTCCAGCAGCACAAGGTGCGCAAGCTCTACTGGGCGGTGGTGGTCGGTCGCCCCAAGCGCGACGAAGGAGTGATCGACCTGGCCCTGGAGAAGGCCGGGGGTGCAGGCCGGGAGAAGATGACCGCCGGCGAAGGCGAGGAGGCGCGCTTTGCCCGGACGGGATACCGGGTGCTGGAAGCCAACGCCAAGGTCGCGGCATGGCTGGGCCTGCTCCCGCTGACCGGGCGCACCCACCAGCTGCGCGCCCACTGCGCCCTTTCCGGCTTCCCGATCCTCGGCGACGGCAAGTATGGCGGAAAGGCGGCCCATCCCGCGGGCGCTCCCGCCCAGCTGGCCCTGCATGCGCGCGAGCTGGACCTGCCGCACCCGGATGGCGGGCGGCTGCGTTTGACGGCGGAACCCGACAAGCCGATCCGTGATGCCTTCGCGTGGATGGGGTTGGGCCGCGAGATGCCGCGCTTTGCCATGCTGGACGACTGGCCGGAGCCGCGGCGGTGAAGCTCGTTCTGTTCGACTGCGACGGCACGCTGGTCGACAGCGGCGCGTTGATCGTGGCGGCGGCCCAGGATGCCTTTACCGAGTTCGGGGACATCCCGCCGGACGAGGTCACGCTGCGCGCGGCGATCGGACTCTCGGTGGCCGAGTGCATGGAGTTCTGGCGCCCGGCCATGGCTTTGGCCGACCGGCAGGCGATCGCGCGGGCCTTTGGCAGCCATTACTGGAAGCACCGCGCCAGCGGCGTGCACGCCGAGCCGCTGTTCCCCGGCATCCTGACCCTGCTCGACCGTTTGGCGGAGAAGCCCGACACGCTGCTCGGCATCGTCACCGGCAACAGCCGGCGTGGCCTCGATGCGATCCTGGCGCACCATGAACTGTCCGACCGGTTCGTGACCTTCCAGACGGCCTGCCGCCATCCGTCGAAGCCTCATCCGGCCATGGTGCTGGAAGCCCTGAAGGAGACCGGGGCCGACGCTGCGGACACGGTCGTCATCGGGGACACGGCGTTCGACATCCTGATGGCGAAGGCAGCCGGCGCTCTGCCGGTCGGCGTCGCCTGGGGCAACCATCCGGTTCAGCGGCTGGTCGAGGCAGGTGCCGCCCATGTGGTCCACGAGGCCCGCGAACTGCATCCGATCCTGGGACTGGAATGAAGCGCTTCTACAAGACCGTCACCACGTCCGCGGAACACCGGGGCTGGCAGGTCCTGCTCGACGGCAAGCCGATGCGGACGCCGATGCGGCGGGTCCTGGAGGTCCCGACGGAGGCGCTGGCGGCGGCGATCGCAATCGAATGGGACGCGCAGGGCGAGGAACTGAAGGTTCCGACCATGCGGCTGACCCGGCTCGCCGCCACCGTGATCGATCTCCTGCCCGAGCGGCGCCAGCCGGCGATCGATCAGGTGCTGGCCTTCGTCGACACCGACATGCTCTGCTACCGCGCCAGCAACCCGCCGGACCTCGTGCAGCGCCAGGAGGAGACTTGGCAGCCATGGCTGGACTGGCTGGAGCGCGCCTTCGACGTCCGCCTGCCGGTGTTCCAGACCATGCTGCCGCAGCAGGCAGCCCCTCTCGCTCAGGAGCGCCTGACGCCGGTCATCGAGGGCCTCGATTCCTGGCGGCTGGTGGCCCTGCACGCCGCGGTGACGGCGACCCAGTCCCTCGTCCTGGGGCTGGCGATGGTCGAGGCGGTCCTGCAATCGGACGAGGCGTTCACCGCAGCGGAACTCGACCATCTCTACCAGGTGGAGCACTGGGGCGAGGATCCGGAGATCACGCGACGGCAGGACAATCTGCGCGCCGACCTAGAAGCCATTGGACAGTTCGTGACGGCTCTGGCACCGCCTTTGGCGATGTAGGCTTCTTGAAGCCCTGCCGGAGCCGAGACCTTTCTCGAGGACCGGCCGGCCGGCAGGAGGTCGCTGGCAGGGGATGGCGGTGCAGACGATCATCGAGCAGCTGGAGAACAAGCGCGAGGCGGCCCGTCAGGGGGGAGGCGAGAAGCGCATCCGGAACCAGCACAAGCGCGGCAAGCTCACCGCCCGGGAGCGGATCGAGCTCCTGCTGGACCACGGCTCCTTTGAGGAGACCGACATGTTCGTCGAGCATCGCTGCGTCGACTTCGGCATGGAGGAGCAGCGAATCCCGGGCGACGGGGTCGTGACGGGGCAGGGGACCATCAACGGGCGGCTGGTGTTCGTCTTCAGCCAGGACTTCACCGTGTTCGGCGGTGCCTTGTCCGAGGCGCATGCCGAGAAGATCTGCAAGATCATGGACCGGGCGGTGAAGGTCGGGGCACCGGTCATCGGCATCAACGACAGCGGCGGCGCCCGCATCCAGGAAGGCGTGGCTTCGCTGGCCGGCTATGCCGACGTGTTCCAGAAGAACGTGCTGGCGTCCGGCGTCGTGCCGCAGATCTCGGTGATCATGGGTCCCTGTGCCGGCGGTGCCGTGTACTCGCCGGCGATGACCGACTTCATCTTCATGGTCCGCGACAGCTCCTACATGTTCGTGACCGGTCCGGACGTGGTGAAGACCGTCACCAACGAGGTCGTCACCGCGGAGGAACTCGGCGGGGCCGGCACCCATACCGGGCGGTCGGGCGTGGCCGACCTTGCCTTCGACCATGACATCCAGGCCCTGCACGAGCTGCGCCGCTTCTTCGACTTCCTGCCGCTCAGCAACCGGGAGAAGCCCCCGGAGCGGCCGTCCGAGGACCCGGTCGAGCGGGACGACCCGTCGCTCGACACGCTGATCCCGGCCAACTCGAACCAGCCCTACGACATGATGGAGCTGATCGAGAAGATCGTCGACGAGGCGGACTTCTTCGAGCTGCAGAAGGACTACGCCAAGAACATCATCACCGGCTTTGCCCGGATGGAAGGGCGCACGGTCGGGATCGTCGCCAACCAGCCGATGGTGCTGGCGGGCTGCCTGGACATCGCCGCCTCGATCAAGGCGGCGCGCTTCGTGCGCTTTTGCGACTGCTTCAACATCCCCATCGTGACGCTCGTGGACGTGCCGGGCTTTCTGCCGGGCGTCGGTCAGGAATATGGCGGGATCATCAAGCATGGGGCGAAGCTCCTGTTCGCCTATGCCGAGGCGACCGTGCCCAAGGTCACGCTGATCACCCGCAAGGCCTATGGCGGCGCCTATGACGTGATGAGCTCCAAGCATCTGCGCGGCGACGTGAACTTCGCTTGGCCCAGCGCTGAGATCGCGGTGATGGGGCCGAAGGGAGCGGTGGAGATCATCTTCCGTCAGGACGCAGGCGATGCGGAGGCGATCGAGGCCCGGACCGCGGAATATCGCGAGCGCTTCGCCAATCCGTTCGTCGCCGCCAAACGCGGCTTCGTCGACGACATCATCATGCCGCACGGCACCCGGCGGAGGATCGCGAAGTCGCTGCGCTGGCTGGCGAACAAGCAGCTTTCCAATCCCTGGAAGAAGCACGCCAACATTCCGCTCTGATCTTTTGCCGCGGGAACCCTCACGATGTTCAAGAAGATCCTGATCGCCAACCGCGGCGAGATCGCCTGCCGCGTGATCCGCACCTGCAGGAAACTCGGGATCGCAACGGTCGCGGTCTATTCGGAGGCGGATGCGCAGGCCCTGCATGTGCAGATGGCGGACGAGGCGGTGCCGATCGGACCGGCATCGGCGCGGGAAAGCTACCTCGTCATCGACAAGATCGTGGCCGCATGCCGCCAGACCGGGGCGGAGGCGGTCCATCCCGGCTATGGCTTCCTTTCCGAGAACGCCGCCTTCGCCGATGCGCTGGAATCGGCCGGGATCGCCTTCATCGGCCCGCCCATGAACGCCGTGCGGGCGATGGGCGACAAGATCGAGAGCAAGATCCTGGCGAAGAAGGCCGGCGTGTCGGTGGTGCCGGGCCATGTCGAGCCGGTGTCCGACCCGGCGGATGCGCTGCGGATCGCGCGCAGCATCGGCTATCCCGTCATGGTCAAGGCGGCGGCCGGCGGCGGCGGCAAGGGCATGCGGATCGCCCATGACGATCCCTCGCTGATCGAAGGGCTGGAGCGCGCCCGCTCGGAGGCGCGCTCCTCCTTCGGCGACGACCGGGTGTTCCTGGAAAAATATGTCGAGCAGCCCAGGCACATCGAGATCCAGGTCCTGGGCGACAAGCACGGCCATGTCATCCACCTGGGCGAGCGCGAGTGCTCGATCCAGCGCCGCCACCAGAAGGTGATCGAGGAGGCGCCGTCGCCCTTCCTGGACGAGGCGACCCGCCAGGCCATGGGAGCCCAGGCCGTCGCTTTGGCGGAGGCGGTGGGCTACCACTCCGCCGGTACGGTCGAGTTCATCGTCGACGCGCACCGCAACTTCTACTTCCTCGAGATGAACACCCGCCTCCAGGTCGAGCATCCGGTGACGGAACTGGTGACGGGCCTGGACCTCGTGGAGTGGATGATCCGGATCGCGGACGGCGAACGGCTGACGCTGCGCCAGGAGGACGTACGGCTGGAGGGCTGGGCGGTGGAGGCGCGGGTCTATGCGGAGGATCCGTCCCGCGGCTTCCTGCCGTCGACCGGCCGGCTGCGCCGCTATGTCGAGCCCAGGGGCGAGGGCATCCGGGTCGATGCCGGCGTGGCCGAAGGCCTGAACGTGTCGATGTTCTACGACCCGATGATCGCAAAGCTCTGCGCCTTCGCCGATGACCGGACAACGGCGGCTGCCCGTCTGGCGGACGCGCTGGACGCCTATGTCATCCGCGGGCTCAGCCACAACATCGCCTTCCTGACCTCGCTCGTGACCCACCCGCGCTTCCTGGAAGGGCGGCTCACCACGAACTTCATCGCCGAGGAATACGGGGACCGTTTCCAGGGCACGGAGCTTCCAGCGGAGGCGAAGGAGGACCTGGCCGCGGTCGCGCTGGCGATGCGGGGCGTGGAAGCGCGGCGCGCGATGGCCGGGAGCGGCAAGCTGCACGGCTGGGCGCCGGCGCATGTGGCGGACTGGCTGGTGACGCTGAACGATGAACCGTTCAGCCTGACGCTGGAGGATTCCGATGCCGCGGCTCCGGTGATCGTCACGGACAGGGGGCGGCTGCGGGTCCGGCTGGACTGGAAGCTCGGCCGGCTGATGGCCAGCGCCCGGGTGGACGACCGCTCCCTGCTCGTCCAGGTCGATCGCCGTCCTGAGGGCTACCTCCTCACCCATCGCGGCGCCCAGATCGAGGCGGTGATCCGCACGCGCAAGGCGGCCGAGTATGCGGCGCGGATGCCGAAGAAGGTACCGCCAGACCTTTCCAAGATGCTGGTCTCGCCCATGCCCGGCCTGATCGTGTCCGTGGCGGTGGACGTGGGGCAGGAGGTGAAGGCCGGGCAGGAGCTGTGCGTCCTGGAGGCCATGAAGATGGAGAACGTGCTCCGCGCCGAGCGCGACGCCGTGGTCGAGACGCTGGAGGTCAAGCCGCGCGACACGGTCGCGGCCGACCAGGTGCTGATGACCTTCCGCAGTGCTGCGTGAGCGCTAGTCCCCGGGCCCGCGCTGCTCCGCCGCGATGCCCAGCAACAGCCACCCCATGAGGCGGGACGCGACGGTGCCGGCATTCCGCCCGTCGAGGTTGCGGTAGTCGCGCAGGAATTCCCAGGCAGCGGCGCTGTTGAGGAGCTGCATGCCAGCGGCCAGTGCCTCGGCATCAGCTGGCGGCAGCTTCTCCGCCAGGGGCGCAAGGGCGCGGGCAAAGACCTGCGCACGCTCGGGGGCGTTCTGCAATCGGAAGCTTCGCCCTGCCTCGGTGTGGAGCATGGCACGGATCAGCGCCTGAAACCGGTCGAAGCCCTGGAACGTTTCCCGTGGCAGGTTGCGAAGCCCGGCCGGGCTGTCCGGGATCCGCGGCATGCCCAGATGGACGCTCAGCCGGTCCCAGACAATCTCCAGAAGCCGCGTGCGGTTCGCTGCATGACGATAGAGCGTGCGCTCCGGCAGCCCCGCCTCGGCCGCAACGGCGGCGAAGGTCAGGTTGTCGATCCCATGGCGCTGGATGACGGAGATGGCGGCATCCCCGATCTGCTCCAGAAGAGCCCGCTGGCGTTGCGCGCGCCGCCCCTCGGCTTGTGCGGGAAGTGTTCCGCTCATGCTGCGCCCGCATGGATGATCTGGACGCCATGGCGGCCGCATATCGCCATGATCATCGCCGGGTCTGGCGGCATGGTCGTTACTTGGTCGGCAATTTCCTGGAAGAAGCCTTCAGCGCCGCCCGGCGTGATCAGGGCCAGGAAGCGCGTTCCCGCCGCGGTCGCCCGATAGGTATGCGGCTGGCCGCCGGGAACACGAACCATGGTGCCTGGCCCAGCCTCCTTCCACCGCTCGCCGTCGAACAGTTCGAGGCGCCCCTCAAGGACCAGAAACAACTCCTCCCACTCATGACGGTGCGGCGGAGGGCCCATGGGTCCGTCCGTCCGGATCTCGAACAGGCTCCACGCCTGCCCTGGCCCGGCCGCGACGTGACGGACGTCGTCGCCCAGCACCTTCCAGCACGGGACGTCGTCCAGCCGGACCGGGCCGGCGACAGGCTCATTGCTGATCATCGGGATTCCATACTGGCAGCAGAACTGCCAGTTTTTTAGATATTGGCAGTTAGACTGTCAATTACGATCACCTACCCTTGGTGCGGGGGAACAGCGGGCCCTATGCTGGGCACCTCCTTTTGCCCCAGCCCGGTGAGCACGTTGCAGGTGCCACCGGATGTTCCGCGAGGTCTTTCGATGAATCATCTTCCCTTCGCCGCCGGCGGCTCGCTGCAGGTTCGCCGCGTCTTTTGCGTCGGCCGCAACTATGCCGAGCACGCCAAGGAGATGGGACACGATGCCCGCGAGCCACCGTTCTTCTTCACCAAGGCCGCCGAGGCACTGGTGATGGGACCGGAGGTGGCCTATCCGCCGATGACCAGCGACCTGCATCACGAGGTCGAACTGGTGGTAGCGATCGGGCGGGACGGCGCCTCGATCTCGCCCGACGCTGCGCGGTCGCATGTCGCGGGCTACGCCGTGGGCATCGACCTGACCCGCCGCGACCTGCAGGCGATCGCGAAGAAGCAGGCCAGGCCCTGGGCCCTCGCCAAGTCCTGGATCGGTGCGGCACCGATCAGTCCCTTGCACAGCCCGGCCGAGATCGGCCATCCGCGCAACGGCCGGATCGAGCTGAAGGTGGACGGGGTGGTCCGCCAGTCCGGCGACCTGTCCGAGATGATCTGGAGCGTCGAGGAGATTATCGCCGAGCTGTCGCGCTACGACCGGCTGCTCGCGGGCGATCTCATCATGACCGGAACGCCGGCCGGCGTGGGGCCGCTCGTGCCGGGCAACCGCGTGGATGTGGCGATCGAGGGGGTGGGCGGCGCCCATTTCGTGATCACGCCGCTCGCCGGCTGAACCCGGACGAGTATGGCGTCAGAAAAGCAAGAAGGCCGAAGGGAGTCTGCCTCCCTCGGCCTTCATCGCTCATACCGGTGCCCTGAGGGCGTCGTTTGCCCGAAAGGTCAGCGGCCGGCTGCGGCCTTCGTCGCCACGCTCTCGAGTTCCGAGCGCATGACGCCGATGTCGTTGAGCTCACGGTCGGAAAGACGCGAAAGCTCATTCATCGTCTGACGATAAAGCCACCAGCGCTTGACGCTCTCCAGCAGACCCTCGGTCGCACGCGCCGAGGTCGCGTTGCGCAGCTGCCAGGACGCCACGGCGGTGGTCGCGAGCACGCTGTAAGGGTTGATGAATTCGATCGACATGGCTGGACACTACTTCATTCACTGATGCATCCGCGACCGCCGGCTCCCGGCGTCTGCATGATGCAATGCACAACGCGGATATGGCGAGGAACAGGCCATCGAAGAACCACCGTTTGTGCAATGCAGCTTAGATTGTGCTGCATGGATGGTGGACATTTTGTCATGAAGCTGTGGTGCCCCGGCCCAATTGATCAGTCGGCGAATCGTTGGTTGCGGCCGACGGCCACTCTTGTATGCCTGGGGCCAAACCGGGTTAGGCCACGGGAGGAGCGCGATGTTCGAAGGCTTCGAAAGGTGGCGTGTCGCAGGGAAGGACAGCGAGATCTTCGTCAGGATCGGGGGCTCCGGGCCGCCCCTGCTCCTGCTGCACGGTTATCCGCAGACCCATGTCATGTGGCACCAGCTTGCGCCGCATCTCGCGGAGCGCTTCACCGTCGTCTGTCCGGACCTGCGCGGCTACGGCGCGTCGAGCACGCCCGTCGCTTCCGCGGATCATGCCACCTACAGCAAGAGAGCCATGGCCGCCGACATGGTGGTCGTGATGGATGGCCTGGGCTTTCGCCGGTTCGGCGTGGCAGGACATGACCGAGGCGGCCGGGTCGTGCACCGGATGTGCCTGGATCATCCCTCCTGCGTGTCGGCGGCTGCGGTCCTGGACATCGTGCCGACCCGCACCGTGTTCGAGGCGACGAACCAAGCGCTGGCGATCGGCTACTATCACTGGTTCTTCCTGGCCCAGCAGGCTCCGCTGCCCGAGCGGATGATCTCCCTGGACCCGGAATTCTGGGTGCGGAGCAAGCTGGAGCGGTGGTCCGCGGGCGGCCTGAAGGCCTTCAGCCCGCAGGCCGTGGCCGCCTATGTCGATGCGTTCCGGGAGCCGGCCGTCGTCCATGCCACCTGCGAGGACTACCGGGCGGCCGCCACCATCGATCTGGAACACGACCGGGCCGACGAGGCGGCCCGGATCGGCTGTCCCCTGCTGGTGCTCTGGGGCGAACAGGGCCTCATGCATCGCCACTTCGATGTCATGGCCACCTGGCAGGCGAAGTCATCGCTGCCGGTTCGGGGCCAGGTGCTGCCATGCGGGCACTTTCTCCCGGAGGAGCAGCCGGCGCTCACGCTGGACGCGCTGCAGAGCTTCTTTAATGAGCATCGGCCTGCGTGAATCCTGGGCGAGAGCTGGCTGCAACGGCTCCTCACGCCACGCGGGTGCCGCCAGGGAAAAATGGCAGCTGGTCTTCGGAACTAGCCGCCCGCGCCTGCGCAGCACGGTGAAGTCGCTGCTTTCGAACCGGGACTGCCCGTCGCTCGACACGGTGCAGGGCTTCCATAGGCCATCGCTGCCGGGCCGGCGCCCTTCGCGGCGCCTGTCACGTGCGCCTGCGAAGGTCCAGCGTGCGCAGGACGATCTCCATCGCCGCCTCGACATCGTCCAGGCCGATGACCGGGACCGGGCATCCCCCGACCGGCTCGTCCGACGCGACCGCAACGACGCTGGGATCCTCCAGCGCCAAGAGCGGCGTCCCCCTTTCCTGACGATGCACCTCGATCTTCGGATGGGGATGGCGCTTGAAGCCTTCCACGATCACCAGATCGACCGGCTGCAGCTTGGTGAGCAACGCATCCAGCTCCGGCTCGGGCTCGTCGCGCAGCTCATGAACCAGCATCCAGCGCTTCGACGTCGCGAGCAGCACCTCGGTCGCCCCGGCTTCCCGGTGGCGAAAGCTGTCCTTGCCCGGCTGGTCCACGTCGCACTGGTGATGGGCGTGCTTGATCGTGGAGACGCGGATGCCGGACGCGATGAGACGCTCGACCAGCCGAACCACCAGGGTGGTCTTGCCGTTGTTCTTCCAGCCGACGATCCCGAAGATGCGCATGATCCCCCTCTGGCTCTTGTCCAGGTCCGGGCGTAGCACCGGCTCGCGAACACGGCGAGGACAGCAGGGATGAGCGAAGCGGCAACCGAGGAACCGAGGCAGCTGGACGCGCGCCATCTCGCCTGCCCGCTGCCGGTGCTGCGGGCCCGCAAGCTTCTCCTCGGCATGCCGCCGGGCAGCCGCCTCGAAGTGCTTGCGACCGATCCGGCGGCCCGCCACGACTTTCCCGAGTTTGCCGACGCCAGCGGGCACCGGCTGCTGGAGTCGACGCAGGGCAAGGATGGGGTGTTCCGATTCCTCCTGGAGCGCGGCTGACGTTCAGCGTCGCCGCATGGCACTGGGCGTCGTGCCGAACCGGCGGTGGAAGCTGCGGCTGAAATGCTCCAGGCTGGCGAACCCGCAGTCGAACGCCACGTCGCGAACGGAGTGGTTGGTCGCTGCCAGCTGTTCATGGGCGCGAGTCAGGCGCAGTTGCAGCAGGTAGCGGTGCGGGCTGGTGCCGGTCTCGCGCCGGAACAGGCTGGTGAAGCTGCGCGTGGAAGTGCCGGCCCGGCGGGCAAGTGCCGCGATCGGCCAGG